>WNFX01000820.1_pt1 | contig 58918 bp, 48 predicted proteins | sample 5400111 | NCBI WGS metagenome assembly WNFX01 (sample SAMN13153363, study PRJNA577476) | soil metagenome | isolation source: 40 cm soil or saprolite under grassland replicate 1 | place: USA:California | collected 2016-06-15
CGGTCAGCAGTGCCGGTGCCAGTTTGCGCACCAGGAGAAAGAGGGGATAGTTCCAAGGAAGAATCCCGGCAACCACGCCGACCGGCATCGTGAACATGAAGATATTCTCACCAGGACGGTCGCTTTGCAGAATCTCACCCTCATAGCGTCGCGCCCACTCGGCAGTGAATTCGAGGTATTCCGCGGCTGCAGCCACCTCCGCACGCGCGAGAGGAAGCACCTTGCCCTGTTCGCCTGTCAGGACTCTGGCGAGATCTTCGCTGTGCTCGCGAAGGGATTGAGCCAGCGCACGTAGGGCTTTCCCGCGCTCGATAGCCGGGAGTTTCGCCCAATCGGGTTGTGCCCGCTTCGCTGCAGCTACTGCTTCTTCCACGTCGTCGCCCGAAGCGCATGCAACCGTCGCGTACAGCTCTTCTGTGGCTGGATTGATGACCTCCAGAACACCACCCTGTGCGGAGGTTCGCAAGGTTCCGTCTATGTACATCAGATAATCGATCACAGTTTTCACCTCCAAAGGAAAAAAGCCTTCGATACCATTGACAAGAGCCTATGGCATCCTTATACTTAGTACTATATTCATTCTAAACCGGTTTAGGTCAAAAAAACAAGCCTTTTAGAGGAGAAAAATGGCGCTTCGTATTACAGATATTCGCGTTCGGCACTTTGCGATCCCTCTGGACCCTCCCTTCCGAGCCTCCTGGGATCACCAGGTGCGGACGCAATTTTCAGCAACAGTTGTCGAGGTGCATACAGATCAGGGATTGGTGGGCTACGGCTCGGGCGACGAGATGTATGGCTTCGAACAGTTCAAGCACCTGTTCATCGGACAGGAAGTCAGCCAGATGGAGCGGCACAGCGATGTTCTCGCCGTGCTGGCATTTCACTATGCCCGCTACTGGCCGCTTGAGATTGCGCTCTGGGATGTGATTGGAAAAGCAGCAAACCTGCCCTTGTTTCGCCTCTGGGGAGGGGGATATTCCAATTGTGTACCAGCCTACTGCTCGACCGGCGAATTGCATGCCCCGGCCCGGCGTGCGGAAGAGGTGCTAAGGTTGCGGGAACAGGGGTTTCGTGCGGTGAAAATTCGGATGCGACACGCAGACATCCGGCGCGACCTGGAGGTCGTGTCAACCGTTCGTGAGGCAGTTGGAGACACGATGGAGATCATGGTTGACGCGAACCAGGGGTGGCGCATGCCTGGTGATGTGCGCCGTCCCTGGGATGTGAAGCGGGCATTGTACGTCGCACGAGCACTGGAGCCATATGCTGTCTACTGGCTAGAAGAACCCCTGGATCACTCCGATTTCGTTGGCCTCTCCGAGCTTCGCCGCGCAACGTCTGTGCGTATCGCTGCCGGTGAGTTGAACCGCAGCCCTGCCGACTTCCGCGAATTCGCCGTACAGGGCTGTGCAGATGTATTGCAACCCGATATTGTCGTCTGTGGGGGTTTCAGTCTTGGGCTGAAAGTGGCGCATCTTTGTGGGCAACACGGGCTGCTGTTTAGCCCGCACACCTGGGGCAACGGGATTGGGCTGATGGCCAATCTCCATCTAGTAGCTGCTACGGGCCTGTGCCCATTCCTCGAGTATCCACTGGACCCACCCGGCTGGACCGTGGAACGCAGGGATTTCATTCTTTCAGAGCCTATCTGGGTGTCTGCCAACGGTGACCTGGAGCTTTCGGAAAAGCCTGGATTAGGCGTAGAGCTTCGTGAAGACATCGACCAGTTTGAGGAGCGCTAAGGAGGTGATTCACATGGGTGTGACCTTCGAGAAGGTGACCAAAGTGTATTCAGGCGGCAACCAACCAGCAGTGAAGGATCTGTCGCTCGAAGTGCAGAGCGGCGAGTTGATGGTGTTTATTGGCCCGTCGGGCTGCGGCAAGACCACTACACTGCGCATGATCAATCGCCTGGAAGAGCCGACGAGCGGGTCCATCTCCGTTGATGGACGCGAAATCCACAGCTACAACCCGATTCAACTGCGGCGCGGCATCGGGTATGCGATTCAGCAAACAGGTCTCCTGCCGCACATGACCGTTGAACAAAATATTGAACTGGTGCCGAAGCTGTTGAAATGGGATGAGAAGCGGCGCCATGAACGGACGCGGGAATTGCTTGAGATGGTGGGTATGGACTACGCAACGTTCGCTCACCGCTATCCCCGGCAACTTTCAGGTGGCCAGCAGCAGCGTGTTGGTGTGCTACGCGCATTGGCAACAGATCCCCCCGTCATTCTGATGGACGAACCGTTTGGCGCGTTAGACCCGATCAGCCGTGAGGTGTTGCAGACAGAACTCAAGCGCATACAGGCACAGTTGCATAAGACGATTGTCTTTGTCACACATGACATGGACGAAGCCATGCGTTTGGGTGACCGTATCGGCATCTTTCGTGAGGGTGAACTTCATCAGGTGGGTACGCCTGATGAACTGGTCCGTATGCCGAAAGACGACTTTGTCGCCAAGTTCATCGGGCGCTTTTCCGCACCCCAGAAGGCTTCGGTGGATTCGGTACGACAATTCATGCAAACAGTTGATGTGCGGATCCAGCGCGAATTTCCTGGTGGAGGGCGCATCGTACAGATTGCTGATGCGCCTTTGTGGTTTTGGGTTGATGATGAGGGAGTTCTCCGAGGGGTCGCTGGCGAAGTGCCAGAGAGCGCTGACCAGTGGAACTCGATGACCTGGATGAATGGAGACACCGTCTGTGTGAAGGAAACAGACGAGCCGGACAAGGTGTTTGGACGGCTTGCTGATGGGGAGGCCGAAGCACTGCCAGTGGTTGATGAAGGACACCGGCTGGTGGGCGTCGTCACGCGTCGCTCAGCCATCCGAACTCTGTCGGGTAAGTTGAGGAGGGTAGAGGTATGAGTGACTTTTGGAATAAGTATGGCAGCCAGATTCTGCTCGCCCTCGGGCAACACGTGTACCTGGTAGGAGTGGCGTTGGTGCTGGGCATCATCGTGGCTATTCCACTTGGGATTCTCTTGACCCGCTTTTCCCGTTGGGCAGCACCAATCATCGCGGTGGTCTCAATCATCCAGACTATTCCGAGCCTGGTGTTCTTTGCACTCCTCATCCCATTTATCGGCATCGGAGCGCGGCCTGCCTTACTCGTGCTTTTCCTCTACTCGCTGTTACCCATCTTGCGCAATACTTATATTGCCCTGCGCTCAGTGGACCCTGCACTGATTGACGCATCGCGGGGCCAGGGCATGACCTCGTGGGAAATCCTGTATATGGTCGAGTTGCCGCTCAGCGCGCCCATCATCGTTGCTGGCATCCGTCTTGCTGCCATTTATCTGGTGAGCTGGGCCACCATCGCTTCAGTGATTGGTGCAGGCGGGTTAGGCGATCTCATCTTCTCTGGTATCGATAGTGAGGACGCCAACTTGTTACTGGCGGGAGCCATTCCTACAGCGTTATTGGCGCTTGTCATCGGGTTTGTGTTCGGACAGGTGCGCCGTCTCGTCACACCACGCGGCCTCAGGGCGGAGGCGGTGACGGCAGCAGCCAGGCGCGCCGTTAAGACGGAGGTGATGACGGGATGAATCTATCAGATGTCGTTTCGCTGACTTTCCAACATCTCTACCTTGTGATTATTGGCACGCTTATCGGTGGCGGTGTGGGTTTCGTGCTAGCTATCTGGGCGCGTCGGCGCCCCCGCCTGGCCGCCTCTTTGATCGGGTTAGCCGAGGTCATTCAGACGCTGCCCGGTCTCGCGCTGCTGGCACTTCTGCTGCTGGCATTCGGCCTGGGAAACGGACCTGTGATCGTGGCACTGGGACTCTATGCGATCCTGCCGGTTCTCAGCAACACCTATGAGGGTCTCCAGGGTGTGGACCCCGTGTACCTGGCAATTGGCAAAGGCATGGGCATGACGCCCGGACAGATCTTTCGCCAGATCGAGCTTCCTTTAGCGTTTCCCGTCATCCTGGCCGGACTGCGGGTCGCACTGGTTACCTCGATTGGAATCGCGACCATTGGCGTGTTTGTGGGGGGTGGCGGCCTTGGTGTACTGATCTATCGCGGATTACAAACCATTGATACCCAGACCTTGCTGGCAGGGGCTATTCCTGCCGCATTGCTCGCCATCGTCCTCGAGGTGGGGCTCTCACTGTGGGAACGCAGGTTAGCCAGAGCCACCGCGTCGAAATGATCAACCAGAGCGAAGGGAGACAAGAAAAATGACGAAGAAGCTAGCTTTAACATTCGTTTTGATCACGGCACTGGTAACTATGTTGAATGCCTGCGGGTTCTCGTCCGCCGGTGGAAGTTCCGGTGCCGGCTCGTCGGGGCCTGTCATCGTCGGATCAAAGAGCTTCACCGAAAATATCCTCATCGGGGACATGATGTACGACCTGTTGCAGGCAAATCTCAAAGGGGTAACGGTTCAGAACAAGTCGAACCTCGGCGGCACAGCGGTGCCGTGGAATGCCCTCCAGAGCGGCCAGATCGATATGTATGCGGAGTACACAGGAACGGGTCTGGTCAGTATCTTGAAACAACAACCCGTTCAAGACCCCAATCAAGCCTATCAGATCGTGAAGGCACAGTATCCGCAAAAGTACCACATTGACTGGCTCCAGCAGCTCGGCTTCAACGACACCTACGCGATAGCCATTCCGCAGTCTCTTGCCCAGCAGTATCACCTGAAGACGATAACAGATTTAGCGTCGGTGTCCTCCAAGCTGACTTTTGGTGCAGAGCCAGAGTTCTTTACCCGACCGGAGTACACCTCTATGCTCAAGGAGTACGGGCTTAACTTTGGCTCAAACAAGAAACTCAACGTCGGCTTGAAATATGAGGCAGCCGGCTCCGGCCAGGTGCAGGTGATTGATGTGTTCTCGACCGACGCTGATCTTATCAGGTACAACATGGTGGTGCTCCAGGACAACAAGAATGTTTTCCCGCCATATTACGCCGCGCCAATTGTACGCGAGGACACGTTGAAGGCGCATCCAGAGATTACTGCGATCCTGAATAAGTTGGCAGGGAAAATTGATAACTCAACCATGCAACAGCTGAATTTCCAGGTGGATGTGCAACACAAATCAGATGTTGACGTGGCCAAGCAGTTCCTAACATCGCACGGATTGCTCTAATCGTAACTGCTGAGATGGAGAGCAATCAGGAACAGTAGGTCCTGGTTACATACGTGAACAGAAAGGAATGTCAGTGAAAGCAGCCATTCTGGAGGCACCAGCAACAGAACTCGTCGTGGAGTCCATTGACTACCAGGAACCTCAAGTCGGAGAGGTGCTTGTGTGGATTGCCGCGAGTGGTGTTTGTCATAGCGATCTGAACGTGGTGCATGGCACACAGACCAGCCCTTTACCGGTCGTGTTGGGACATGAAGGGGCGGGGATCGTCGAGGTGGTCGGGCCCAACGTGACGCGGGTACAAGTAGGAGACCATGTTGTGTTGTCCTGGGTTCCCTCTTGTGGGCAATGTGTGTACTGTCTGTCTGGGCATCCCAACCTATGCAGCGTCGCGTACGCCGCAATGGCTAATGGTACGCTCCTGGATGGGACGTCGCGCCTGTCGCGGTCCAGCAGGCCGGTCTACCATTACTCGTTCATCTCGTCCTTCGCGGAGTATGCGGTGGTTCCGGAAGCTGGGTGTGTCGTCATTCGGCCAGACATTCCGCTCGACAAGGCGGCCCTCGTCGGGTGCGCGGTGATGACCGGCGTTGGGGCTGCCTTGAATACGGCGCATGTGCAGCCAGGCAGCACGGTGGCTGTCATCGGAGCCGGTGGAGTTGGATTGAATGTGATGCAGGGGGCCCAACTTGCTGGAGCGCTCTCCATCATCGCGATCGACGTCAACCCGTCGAAGCTGGCGCTGGCTCGTACGTTCGGTGCCACCCATACCATCAATGCCGCGGAAGTGGAGGCCGTGGCCGCCGTACGCGAACTGACCAAAGGGGTGGGAGCAGATTTCAGCTTCGAAGCGGTTGGGCGGCCACAGACCATGCGCCAGTGCTGGGAGATGGCGCGGTCAGGCGGGACAGCTGTCATGGTCGGTGTTTCCCCGGAGGGCAGCGAGTTGTCCCTGCCCGCCAACCGGGTCGTGCGCGAAGAACGTCGACTGATGGGCAGCTTTTACGGATCGGCGCGGCCTCATATCGATATGCCCATGATTCTCGAACTGTACATGGCTGGCAAACTCAAGCTAGATGAACTGGTCACCCACCGCTTCTCACTGGACCAGATCAACGAGGCGGTGAGTTCGCTGGAGTCTGGAGAGGCCGTTCGCCCGGTCATTATCAATAACAAACAATAGAAGGTAGGTCAATCGATGGAGAGGACAAACGCTGTCTGGTATGCCGAGGCCTGGGCTGGAGCAGTTCCTAATGCAGCACACCTCAATCTTGCTGTGGGCCTGAAAGGTGGGCCAATTGAACAGGCCTTTCTGACTGCCATGGCCTTACCGCAGTCGGGGACCATTCCATTTTTCACCGCGTTGCAGCCAAACTGGCCGGTCAAGCCCTTCACCCTTTTTGTCAACAAGGCCGACTTCCGTTCCGAAGAGCATGCTCGGCTGACATGGGGGCCAGCACAGGCCGGTATCGCTGAGGGGATTCTCACGGCAGTCCAGCGCCGCATCATCTCACCAGAACGGGTCGAAGAGTACCTGATCATTGCCTCCGTGTGGGTGGATTGGAACGCGGACAACGACGAGCAGGTGTATCAGAACAACAAAGACGCGGCATTCCGTGCGCTGGAGCGGGCTTTCAGTGGGGAACCAGGCATCGACGACCTGCTAGCACGCCTTGGACAAGCAGAGAACCCGTTCCTGAAGCGGTCATAAGGAGAAGCCAAGGCATGAGAACGAGGGCTGCGGTGCTCTACGAAGCGGGACAACCTGCCGTCATCGAGGAAATTACGCTGGATGCGCCGCATCAGGGTGAGGTGCTGGTGCGCATGGAGGCGGCTGGCGTTTGCCGCAGCGACCTGCACGTACGCGACGGAGCCATACCAGAACCACTGCCCATCGTGCTCGGTCATGAAGGTACCGGTGTCGTGACCGAGGTTGGGCCGGGAGTCAGCAGCTTGCACCCAGGAGATCGTGTTGTCTTGACACTGGTGCCGGCATGCGGAAACTGTTACTTCTGCCACCGGGGTGAGCCGCATTTGTGCTTAACATCTGGAAAGATGGCCGGGGAAGGCTTCCTGCGTGATGGCACGAGCCGCTTACGGGTGGGGGATCGTATATTACATCATTTCAACTCTGTCTCCTGTTTCAGCGAATATGTGGTTGTGCCGCAGGAGGGAGCTGTCAAGATTCCGGGTGATATACCGGTGGAGATTGCTGCCCTGCTCGGCTGCGCAGTCGTTACCGGGATAGGTGCTGTGGAACGAACGGCAAAAGTGCGACCGGAAGAGAGCATCGCAGTGATCGGCTGCGGGGGTGTCGGGTTGAATGTCATTCAAGCAGCTTCCCTCTCCGGTGCCTATCCGATCATTGCCATCGATGTCCGCCCTGAGAAGATTGAACTGGCAAAAACCTTTGGCGCATCGCATGCAGTGAACGCCGGTGAACAGGATGCTATTAGTGCTATCAGGGAAATCACAGGGTTTGGAGTTGACTGGGCCTTCGAGGTGATAGGGAACCCGCGCACGATTGAACAGGCCTGGGAATTGATTCGTCCGGGAGGGACAGTTGTAGTTGTTGGTCTGCCGCCAAAGAATTCCAAAGTGGCGCTGCCTGCGTTCGACTTTATCTCTGAGAAAAACATCCGCGGCTGCTTTTACGGGTCATCACGCTTTCACGCGGATGTGCCTGTGATTCTTGAGCGTGTTCGATCTGGACGAATGCGAATCGACGGGATGGTAAGCCGCAGCGTGTCGTTGGAAGAGCTGGAAACGGCATTCAGCAAATTGAGAAGCGGCGAAGGAGTGCGAACTATCCTGCGGTTTTGACACAATACGAGTGAAATCTTAGGAGTAAATACAGCAATGAGGCCCAGAGTCGCGGTAGCTGACTACTGTGACTCTGGGCCTATAATGAAGTTCAGGCTGTTTTCTGTTAGTAATTTTGAACTCATCTTTTGCGTACTGGCCGATCGGCCTTCTTCATCACTTCCCATAGAAAACTACCACCGATGATAACGGAGGCGATGACCATGCTTGCGGAGAGACGGTTGGCGGCGCGGTTGAGACTTTTGATGGCGTCGTCAAAATGTTCAATTTCATGGTGAATGGTGAGCTGGTCGTTGGCGATCTTGTCGAGGATGATGTCGGTGTGGCGTGGGCCATTTTCAACGAGGTGTTTCATATCGAGTACCCAGGCGAAGACACGACCGGGGGAGAGTTGACCCTTGACCCGCTTTTCCATAACCTTGATCATGTAGTCACGGATGAGTTGTACGGGATCGAGTTCGGGCGAGAGAACGCGAATGGTGCCATCCAGGTTGAGCATGGTTTTGCCCAGCAGAGTCATGGCACTAGGTACGGGTGTGTTATGAGCCTTGGCTATGCGCGTGAGGTCAAGTAGGGCAGTACCAATAGCCATGCGCCCACCACTCATATCGTGGTAGCGACTGACGAGGGCGCAGACGTCTTGCGTGAAGGCACGGCGATTGACGTCCTTGGGTATCTCGATCATATCCAGGTAGGTGTCGGCCACTCGTTCGCCCTGCCGTTCGGAGAAGGCCAGCAAGAGCAGGATGATGCTGTCTTTCTGGCCGGAGTCGAAGCGGCCCACCATGCCAAAGTCCATCAAAGCCAGGCGTCCCTCGTCACAGAGGAAGATATTGCCTGGATGAGGATCACAGTGGAAGGCCCCATCGATGACGATCTGTTTGAGGTAGGCTGAAAGCAGTTCTGTGGCGATAGCGCGAGCGTTCAGCGTGTCTAATTCTGCCCGGCTGATCCCTTTGAGGTGACGACCATGTACAAAGCTGAGCGTAAGGACACGGCGCGAGGTGTAGTCACTGTATACTTTAGGCGTGGTCAGCGATTGGAACTCGGCGATCTGATGACCGATGAGGCGCGTGCTGTCTGCCTCTAGCCGGAAGTCAAGCTCCTGCGTGAGGCTATGTTCCAGTTCGCGCACGATCTGCTGCAGACCGTAACGTGCGCCGAACGGCGGTGGCAAGTGGTTCGCAATCGAACGCTTTGAATAGTTCGGAGAGAGGCGCCCCCAGATCACTCTCCACAATGGAGGTGATCTTCTCGAAAGGTACTGGAGTGACAGTGTCCTGCAGGCGAGAAAGTGCTTGAATATAGTCGGCTGGTAGCACATCGGGCCGCGTGCTCAGCAACTGCCCTAATTTGATATAGCAAGGCCCCAGCTCCTCAAGCGCACTTGCCAGACCCGCGGCATGGTCTTCATGTTCATCATGATCGTCAAGAAGGTGGCCATCCTCCTCTTCCTCATGCCGGTGCTTCAGACCAAATTCAGCTGCCACATGGTGCAAATTATATTTGCGCAAGATACGGAAAATTTCAAAGTAACGCTCAGGGTGACGCGAGAAGCGGCCCGCGATAAGATTTGTCGGCGATGTCGTAAGCTGCATATGATTTTTCAGGTTTGTCATCGTTATCTAGTACTCCTTCTCTCAGACAACAAAGATAGGATGTGGAGGAATATTCTCCAATCCCTCATTGGGGAATATTCCCCTATAACCACTATCTGAGAAGGTACGTTGAATGTGGTGAAAAGGATCAATATGCATTGGTCACATATTGAAGCCAATTTGCATAGCCCAGCGTATACCTATCGAAACTCTTTTACATTAGCATATCTGGGGTGTGAACACTATGTGGGAACTCGAAGGCACAACGCTAGGACATTATCAACTGCAACGTCGTCTGGCGCGAGGTGGCATGTCTGTCATCCATCTGGCTTACGATACACGTATGGGCCGGACAGTTGCTATAAAAATCGTTCATCGTAGCGATAAAGCAGACATACAACGCTTTCAACGTGAAGTGAAGGCACTGAGTAAACTCAAGCATGCCCATATTCTGCCCATCTTAGAGTATGGAGAGCATGATCTGTACTGCTATTGTGCTATGCCATATATCGAACGAGGCACGCTTCGTGGACGTCTGATGCACGGTCCGCTCAGTCTGGCAGAAACATCTCTTATCTTCACACAGCTAGCCAGTGCTTTGCACTATGCCCACGAGCATGGTATTCTTCATCGGGACATCAAACCCTCCAATATTTTACTACGCCATGAGCAGCATATCTATCTGGCAGATTTTGGCCTGGCCAGGGAGATCGCAGCGGGTAGCGCAATCACGGCAGATGGGGAATTGGTCGGCACTCCAGAATATATGGCCCCTGAATTGATCGAAGAAACAGCCAGCATAAGCAGTGATATCTACTCTTTAGGCATTTTGCTCTATCACATGCTCACAGGGCAGGTACCCTTCAAAGCCAACAATCCCATTGCCACCTGTCGCAAACACCTGCTCGAGCAGCCAATCCGTCCGTCGCTTCTCAACCCCGCTATTCCCTATGCAGTCGAACAGGTTATCCTCCAGGCTCTGGAAAAAGACCCACAGCGACGCTTTCCCACTGTCCAGGCCATGGCTCAAGCCTTTGAGCAAGCCTTTCCAGCTCCGTCACTCCTGCCAACACTACGCATAGCGTCTCCATATAGACTTTCTAAGGCAAATGCCAGGACTAGCATATTGCCTGGACAGCAAGTGTTGAGCTTACACAAAGCATATTCACCTCGTGTACATTCGGGCTTGGCCGTTCTGGTAGCTACTGTGTTGTTGGCCCTCTCCTTAGGATTTTTTACTTACGTAGATGGTTCACGCGGCGAACTTTCCTCTGCATTAAGTGCCAACACGCTCATGGCTAAGGCCGTTAACCCACCTCACGAAGTTCCGCCTCATTTGCTACCGCCTCCCGGCCCATCTGTTGCTGGCAATGCTGCAAATAGTGGATACGCCGGGCAGGACGGTAACGTCAATTACCTGTCTAATTCGACAACGCCTAGTAGTGGACACAGTAAAAAGGGTGACAAACATGGCAAAAAGGATGGGAGACACGAGCATAGACACAAACATGGTAACATGGTGGTGGAGATTGACATTGCTCTATAGCTGTGCTAGCCTCCCGATTCTGCTGTTCAGTATTTGCTCATCTAGTAGATTGTATGAAAATATCACATGATAGCAGCGTTATTAGCTGTAGAGAGGAGTCAACCTGTGCAAGGCTCATTACGTATTGGTAGCATTGCCGGTATCAACATCTATATTCATTTTAGCTGGATCATTATTCTCGTGTTCCTCACGTTCTCGCTGGCTACGGGTTGGTTTCCGGCCTATTACTCTGGCTGGTCGGCTCCTACGTATTGGATAGTCGCGTTTATTTCAGCGATTCTCCTGTTTGTCTCAGTTCTTCTACACGAACTGGCTCATTCGCTGGTAGCGCGTGCGCGAGGTTTACCGGTACATGACATTACACTCTTTATCTTTGGAGGGGTGTCAAGCTTGGAGCAGGAGCCAAGCAGTCCAGGAGTAGAATTTCAGATGGCCTTTGTTGGTCCATTGGTTAGCCTCTTGATCGGCGCTCTGGCTTTCGTACTGTCGTTGCCCTTACGAGGCACCAACTCGCCAGTCACAGCGATACTTGCCTATCTTGCAGTAACCAACATCCTGTTGGGCATCTTCAACTTGATTCCAGGTTTTCCCCTCGATGGGGGACGTGTCCTACGCTCAATCATCTGGAAGTTCAGTGGAAGTTTGCGAACAGCTACACGCATCACCTCGATTATTGGTCAGTTAATAGCCTACCTCTTCATCCTCTGGGGCATTTTGCAGTTCTTCACTGGCAGCATACTTAATGGCCTCTGGATAGGTTTTATTGGTTGGTTTTTGTTAAATGCAGCCCAGTCAGCCAACACCCAGGTCATGTTGCAATCGATATTCCGCGGTGTGACGGTCTCCAAGGTCATGAATCCGCAGCCGGTGACAGTTCCAGCCAACATTTCTTTACAGAAACTGGTCTATGAATACTTTCTACCCCAGGGGTTGCGCTCGGCAGTAGTTGTGCAGGGAGATCAACTCGCCGGACTGATCACGTTGAGCGATATTCGTCATGTACCCCAAGAACAGTGGAGTCAAGTACCTGTCGGTCATATCATGATCTCCCTTGAGAAACTGCATGTCGTCTCACCAGAACAAAATTTAAATGACGTGTTACCTCTCATGACAGGTCGAGATATAAATCAACTCCCTGTTGTACAAAATGGCCGGTTGGTTGGTATCCTAAGTCGCGATGCGATCATGCGCTACCTGGAGGTACGACGTAGTCTTGATCTGGACAGAAAGACAGCATAAATTGTAGTCCCAAAAACAGGTTCAAAAATGCATCTACGAGCGTTACCTCTTACGTATTATGGAGTAGGAGTTTATTCTGGTAGATGTCAAGATTCACATGCAAAAATCTGTTGTGCTTACGTCTATGAAATAGGGTTTGATCGTGGTAGGTGTGAAGGGTGGCGTGGAAAAATATATTCTCCTAGCTTGCCAAAGCATATGCTTCTGGTAATATCTAGGAAAGTATGTTTGATACTGTGAAAAAACATATAGAAATAACCTGAAATATGGGTTATACTGGGAAGAAAGTACTGAAAAGACCACTGTTGCTTTGCTATCGACGCAATTAGCAGTACACTATCTTTTGTGTTCATGTGTTTATCGCCTATATTCTTATCTAACACATGTTTTATGGACTTTTTCCTGCATAATGCAGGCAAAGTTAAGAGGGATGTTTCCTGTTGCTGTAATGAAGGTATGAGGTCGACGATGACGGAAGGCCGGTCACGATAGACAGGAGATGATGTTCAAATTCGTAGGATGCAAGTAACAACATAAGGGAGTTTTTATGTGTGCATGTGTGGCTCTGGAAAGTATGTCTATGGTGGGTGCTCAATGCATAGATACAAAAGCACATATAGGCTTACCTGTTGTTTTGCTAGGTGTACTTTTTTACAGGCGAGGAAAATAATACATGGATAGTAACGGTGGTCGCCGTTTGAGAATCCCGTGGAGGCGACACAAACGTACGGAGAGCTATAAACGAACCGTTTCAAAGTTTCTCAATGCTCATAAGCAAGCTCTATTCACGACTGCATTGCTCACTGCTATAGTGTTCCTGTTATTCGGCATTGTCAGCCAATTGCAGGCACCCACGATGAATACATCTCCAAATGGAGTTACAACGGTCAGTTACAGTACCTTTATGGCACAGGCGCAAGCTGACAATGTCATAGCAGTCATCACGCAGGGCGATGACATCAATGCTTTACTGGCAAAACCTCTTTCTCAAAATACTCAAGCAGTTAATGTACCAGTAAGTGCATCAACTCCCTCTCCAAATAACAATGCAACAGATATTGCGGCTTGGAGCCGTTATGTAGGTGGGGGATACACGAATTGGTCTAGCGCAGCATCATCACCATCGATTGATCCTGCCCGTGCAATCTCTACCCATATACCAGGGAGTGGTGATGCCCAGCTTATGCAAATGCTGGTCAGCCATCACGTTAGTGTAAACACACTCCCTGTGGCACAGACGCCAAGCTGGCTGGCATTGCTTGGGAGGTTTGTACCCATCCTCTTGTTTGTACTGGTGGTGGTGTTACTCCTGGCACCTAAAAATAAATCACGTGCCTCAAATTCGCTGGATGAACGCATGAACCAGTTTGGCAAGCTTCGTCTACGCCGCTTTGAACGCGCTAAAGAGAATAATCCGTCTCGTGCTGAAAAATCGCCCAGCGGTAAATTGCCGTTAGTTTCACCTTCTGGTGATAGTAAGACTCGTGTGAGCCTTCAACCACCAGTAACGTTTGCCGATGTGGCCGGTATTGATGAAGTGCGTACAGAGGTGGAAGAGATTGTCCAGTTTTTGCGTAGCCCGGAGCGTTTTTCCCGTTTAGGCGCACGCATTCCTCGGGGTGCATTACTGGTTGGCCCCCCAGGAACTGGCAAAACCCTGCTGGCAAAAGCTGTTGCTGGTGAGGCAGGGGTGCCGTTCTTCTCCATCAGTGCTTCTGAATTTGTGGAGATGTTTGTGGGCGTCGGAGCGAGCCGCGTACGCGACCTCTTTAATCAAGCCCGTCAATCATCACCCTGTGTCGTCTTTATTGATGAAATTGATGCCGTGGGCCGCAAGCGCTCCATGCGCATCTCCGGCAGCGATGAACGTGACCAGACGCTTAACCAGTTGCTTGTCGAACTCGATGGTTTCGACAATCGCAAGGCTGTAGTTGTGCTGGCTGCGACCAACCGTGTAGACATTCTGGACAAGGCTCTCTTGCGCCCCGGTCGTTTCGACCGCCATATCACCGTCTCTTGTCCTGATCGTGCTGGGCGTGAAGCTATTCTGCGGGTGCATACACGTCGTACTCCTCTCGGTGAAGATGTATCGCTGGAACGTCTGGCCCGTCTGACCACCGGTATGAGCGGAGCCGACTTAGCGAATGTCGTCAACGAAGCTGCTCTGCTCGCTGCTCGCAAGAACCTCGAGGCTATTACCCACGACTGCTTCGAAGATGCACTCTCACGTGTACAACTGGGAGCTTTACGCCCTCTTATTATGGGTGAAAAAGACCGTCGCATCATCGCCTATCATGAAGGTGGTCATGCCCTTGTGGCTCACTACCTGCCCCAGGCCGACAGAGTCAATCGTGTTACCATTCTCCCACGCGGCCAGAGCCTGGGCGTGACCCAGTTTACGGCCGAGGAAGACCGCTACAACTTCAGCCGTGAAACGCTGATGGCTCGTATCGCCGTCGGCTTGGGCGGACGTGCCGCCGAAGAATTGACCTTTGGATCAGATCATGTGACCACTGGTGCTGAGAACGATTTGCAAGTTGTGACCGATCTGGCACGCAAGATGGTTACGCGCTGGGGCATGAGCCAGCAAGTTGGCGTCGTCTTTGCCGACTATGAGCCGGGTGCCATGAGCCTCAACATGCGCCGCCTCGATCCTGATGAGCTACCCATGCAAGCTCGCTCGCTTGTGGTTGACGCCGATGGCCGCTTGATGGTCAATGGTGGTGAGCCACGCCAGCAACGTCTGTTTGCTATGAGTGTCACCCCGGGTCGCAGCACGAACGGCAGCACCAGCATGGCCGCCCTTATTGACGCCGAAGTGCAACGTATCCTCAATGAAGGCTATGACGTAGCTTGTTCTCTGTTGAGAGAACATAACGATCAACTCGTGAAGCTCGCCGATACACTCATGGAGCGTGAACAGCTTGGCCGCCAGGAGTTTGAAGCGTTGTTTGAGGAGTGAAGAATTGCTGAAAAAATACGCCTTCTACCTTGCAAGGTAGGAGGTGTATTTTTTGATCCATTCTTTAAGGTGATACAATGATCTCACACCTTTCGAGAATATGATAAGCGAAGATGGAGTAATGTGTAATGATTCCTTACGACGACTTCACCCCACATGGCTATCTCGACAACCCCTATCACTCCTGGAAAGTCAACCCGAGTGGCGTCTTGCGCTCACTGGCACCTCTCGGCATGGGCTGGCACGTTCCCAATCTTGGCTCCTATGTCCGCAATCAGTTTCAATATACTGCACATCTCACCATCGGCCTACAAATCAACGATCTTGTCTTAGTCACTGCCGAAGACTTTCAGCGTCATGGCTGTACCATCGCTAGCCGCGTGCATACCAAAAACCGCTTTGAATATAGCTGCTTTGTTCCACAGTACAGTCTTACCTTGACGGCCCGTTATTTCCTCATACAGGAGCATGCGCTAGGGTGCGTACTGACACTCTCAACTTCCTCAGCAGAACCCCTAGCTCTCACCTGCTATCTCATTCACTGTCACACCCACAACCCTTATACCAGCCGTCTGTAGGAGCATGGTCTCTATGCCCTGAAAGGCCCGGATGCGTGTTCTGCCATGCTGGGACTGGCGAGTGAGGGCGATGTATTTGTGCATGGAGTACGTGCGGCTGATGATACCAAGCTTGCTTGCGGCGAGATAGGCTATACCGTTTCACTTGAGGAGATGAGCCAATGGGCGCGAGGTGAGCAGGTGGCACAGCCACATATTACGCAGCAACAAGAGAATAGCGGCTGGCAGGTGCGTACCGTAGCTTTGCCATGTGCTCTTACTCTCGATGCTAGTAAAGTACACGTACTGAATGTGGTGCTGGCGCGTGGAGTTTCGCAAGATCAGGCTGTACAGCATTGGGAGGATGGCCTGGAGGAGATCGCCCTGGCTGAGGCCGAGCACGCTCAGGATGACGAGAAATTCTGGCAAACGGCTCCACAACTAGAAGGAGATTGGCCGGATAGCTGGCGACGCGGCTTTGTCTATGATTTAGAAACGCTGCGCATGACGATTCGTCCCCCGGTGGGGATCATTGCACATCCGTGGGATGGGATGCAAATACAAGCACCGAGAACCGTATTGGCCGAGGCAGCTATGGATGTGCTCTTTCTGAGCTATGCCGATCCCGTACTTGCGGCTGAAGTTATTTTGGGGCATTTCGAGTCCTCGCCACATCCCAACCTCCCGTGCATGCGTGAGGATGGCAGCTACAATATGGTCGCCGACGATGGGCAAATCTGTGGTACCGCCCCTGAGTGGGGTTTTCCATTATGGTGTTGCGATCAGATATTTCGCCGGACAGGCGATCTGCTATGGCTACGTCGACTCTATCCGAAAGCCGCAGCGTATCTGCGTTGGTGGCTGGAGTATCGCACAGACGCTGAAGGATGGCTTGTCTACGCCTGTTCGTGATACCAGGGGCAAGATAGCAATATTGCGAAGGCTCCTTGGAACCGAGCGTGAAGTCATTTGCGCCAAGGAATACGCCCTTTGACTCTTTTCCCACAACATCATACAATGGAGCCAATTCCAAGCGTTCCATCTGGGCCAGAGAGGAGTAACGGACAATGGTTCCGCATCACGATTTTACCCCACACGGCTATCTGGATAATCCCTATCATTCCTGGAAGCTCAATCCCAGCGGAGTGCTGCGTTCGCTGCCGCCGCTGGGAATGGGTTGGCACGTGCCCAATCTCGGTAGCTACGTCCGCAACCAGTTTCAATATACAGCCCATCTTACGCTCGGCTTGACGATTGGCAAAACGGTCTTGGTAACGCCCGAAGATTTCAAGCATCATGGTTGTACTATCGTCAGCCATCTGCATACCAAGAATCGCTTTGAATATGCATGCGTTGTATCAAAGTATGCCCTGACACTTACTGCCCGCTATTTTCTGGTGCAGGAGCATGCGCTTGGTTGCATTCTCACACTATCTACAACAATGAAGCAACCTTTGCCAGTGACCTGTTTCTTAATTCATCAACATACGCACAATCCGCATACCAGTCGTGCGTGGGAACATGGGCTCTATGCGATCAATGGGCCGCAGGAGGGCACGGCGATGCTTGGTATTGCCAGTGAAGGCGATGTGTTTATGCATGGTGCAAGATCCGCAGATGGCAGCGAGATCAAATTTGGCGAGATGGGATATGTGGTTGCGCTGGAAGATGCGGCGATCTGGGCACATGGTATTGAGCTGGCGCGTCCGCATGTCACTGAGCACGAAGAAAGCACTGGCTGGCAGATACGTACTGTTATTTTGCCCTGTACGGTGACTCTTGCCCCTGAGTCTGAGAGCATTATGAACGTCATTCTTGCGCGAGGTGTCTCGCAAGATGAAGCCTATCAGCATTGGGAGGATGGAATTGAGGAGATCGCCCTGGCTGAAGCACAACATCGTGCTGATGATGAGCAGTTCTGGAGCCGGGCTCCGCAGCTATCGGGGGATTGGCCGGATAGCTGGCGACGCGGCCTGGTTTATGATTTGGAGACGCTGCGCATGGTGATGCGTCCTTCCGCTGGCGTGGTGAGCAACACGTTTGATGGCATGCAGATTCAGGCTCCCCGCCTGGTGCTGGCCGAGGCCGCTCTGGATGCGCTGTTTCTTAGCTATGCCGATCCAGAACTCGCCTCCGAGGTTATCCTCACGCATTTCGAGTCTGCCCCTCATCCGAACCTCCCCTGCATGCGCGAAGATGGCAGCTATAATATGGTGGCCGATGACGGGCAAATCTGCGGAACCGCACCAGAGTGGGGATACCCTTTATGGTGCTGCCAGCAACTGTGGTTGAGATCGGGCAATCTCTCCTGGTTACAACGGCTTTATCCTGGCGCGGCTGTGTACTTGCGCTGGTGGCTCGATCATCGTCGCGATGCCGAAGGCTGGGAAATATATGAGTGCTCATGGGAGAGCGGCCAAGATGTATCCAGCCGCTTTGGTCCTCAGCAGACTGGAGGCACAATCATCCAACATCTCCGCCCGGTTGATCTTCAGGCCAGCATCGCTCAGAGCGCAGCGATGCTGGCTTCCTGGGCCGAAATGCTTTCGCCGACGCACACCGATGAAACGCTTCCCAATCCCTATCCTGCTGACATCGCTTTCTGGCAGGAGATCGCCAACGAGTTCACGGAGAAAACCCGCTTGATGTGGCGCGATGGCTGGTTCCGCGATTACGATTCTGTGGCCAGCATCTGGTCCAGCGAGCGTGATGCCATGCACCTCGCTCCGATTTTCTGTGGCGTGGCTGACTGGGGCCAGATTGAACAACTGCGCTCAACGCTGGCAGAGCCGCCGCGCCACAGCAGCCAGTGGGCACCACTGAGCTGGCCACCAGTGGTTCTGACTCTGATTGGCGCGACCGCCGCGGCCCAGATGCCGCAGGAGGCCGCTGAACTGGCCTACCGCTTCATCGACTCCTCCTTTCGCAGCACCGATAGCCGCGAACTGGACGAATACGGTGGCCTGCCCGGCGTCACACGCGAATATCGTCGTGCCGTTCCTAGAGGCAAATGGGAAGAGATCGACTACGCCAACGCGGGCATCGAGGGCTATGGCTGGGGTGCGCTCAGCATTCATCTGCTCATACGCCATCTGCTCGGCCTGTATGCCACTGATCTCAACAGCATCACCCTGGCTCCGACCCTCCCCCTAGCCCTGCGCCGCCCTGGCGCAACCTATACCATTACCCCCATTCCTTGGGGGAAGTACATGCTGAGTCTCACCTGCCAAGTGAAAAACGCGCACAGCTATGAAGCAACCTTCCATTTGCGTCCACGCGCACAAGAAGGTCAGCCAGCGGAGAAGACTGAGGCTCGGTCAGAGACGGTCGGCGAACAGGAACATCATTGGGAAGGAACCTGGGGCGAAGAGCGGACATTTCTAATGGATCACTGATGATGACGAACAGAAGAAACAGCATATTGTTGATCAATGGCAGAATCTTTATGAGACATGTCCTTTGACCAACGAGGAAAAAAAGAATGGGACGGCATAATACGCTGCCCCATTCTTTTTTAGGCGTATGCGGCTTCTAACAGATTGGGATTAATGTAATATCCTGAATGCGTCATGCCAATAAAATACCATTTTTGCATCTCATTATCCTATGACGCGGTGGCAAAGGAGTGGTCAACGCAGCAGGATGTCATGCACCTCGCTCCGGTTTTTTGTGGAGCCGCCGGTTGGGGTCATGTTGAGCAACTTCGTCCATTTCTCGCCCAGCCTCCCCTGCATAGTTCAGGCTGGGCACCGCTCTCATGGCCTCCGGTCGTCATGACGCTGATCGGTGCTGCCTCCGCTGCACACATGCCTCTTGATGCCGCTGAACTGGCCTATCGCTATATCGATGCCTCCTACCGCAGTACAGATACTCGTGAACTGGATGAGCATGGAGGTTTGCCAGGCGTCACGCGTGAGTATCATCGAACGATCAGCGTGGGCAAATGGGGCGAAATTGACCTTTCGGGCTTGAGCCCGCCGCAAGCCCCTGCGGTTTCAACCTACGGGGTTAGGCGTGTTTCGGCTTCAGCCCTTGACTGTAATAGTCAAAACGTGCTCTAATCTGAGTATGAAAACATTTGAGTATCGAATGCGCCCCAACCGAAGACAGGAACACGCCTTGACGAACGTGCTGAGAGCTTCTCGACAGATGTACAATTCCTGTCTTGAAGAACTGATCACACACTATCAAGAAACAGGCAAGCATCTGCACCTGTATGAGCAGGATAAACACCATGGCAAGGCTCAGCATCCTGATCTTCCCGCGGTGGTGGTTGATACCACGCTCAAACGTCTGCATCGCTCGTTTACCCACTTCTTCCAAGGACGCAAAGCTGGGCGGAAAGTGGGCTTCCCTCGGTTCAAGGGCGCCAATGCTTGGAATACCATCCAGTTCCGGGATGCCACCAGCTCCGTCAAGGGAAACTCTTTCCATGCTCCTAAGCTTTGTGGAGGGCGTATCCGCATTGTGTTGCATCGTCCGATGGAAGGCACCTTCAAGTTCGCGAGGGTAGTCAAACGTCCGTCTGGCTGGTATCTGCAATGCGTCTGTGAGACAGAACCTCACCCATTGCCCCGACGCGAGAATGCTGTTGGGCTTGATATGGGCATACGCTACCTCGTAGCCGATAGCCATGGGCAGATCATTGAGAACCCCAAGCACGCCAAGAAGAGTGCAAAGAAACTGGCACGAGCCCAGCGCAAACTGGCCAAGTGCAAAAAGGGAAGCCACCGACGCAACAAGGCCAAACACCTTGTGGCGCGTATTCATGAGCGCATTACCAACCAACGGAAGGATACGTTGCAGAAAGCTTCTCATCACTACGTCAAACACTCTCAAACCATCGTCATTGAAGATTTGAAGCCAGCCAACATGGTACGGAACCACTGCCTGGCTTTTTCGATTGCTGATGCATCCTGGGGAATGTTGCGCCAATTGCTTGAGAACAAGGCTGAAAGTGCTGGTCGTCAAGTGATTGCCGTTGCCCCTCACTACACGTCTCAAAAATGTTCGCAGTGTGGTGAGTACGTGCACAAGTCCCTCAGTGTCCGGACGCATGTGTGCCCTTTCTGTGGCTACATGGCCGACCGCGACGAGAATGCGGCTAGAAATATCCTGCAACGTGGTTTGCAGGTACTGGCTCGGACGGAGCCTTCGTTGAGAGAGCGAGAGGGGCCATCTTCGGATGGTGAGTCACCGCTCTCGTTGAAACGAGAAGCCACTGGGCTTTAGCCCACGTGGAGTGTCACTACGTGAATGCGGGGATCGAGGGTTATGGTTGGGGAGCATTGAGTATCCACTTGTTAATACGCCACATTTTAGGTTTGTGCGAGGAAGAGGTCGGCGTACTGACAGTAGCTCCTATGTTGCCGATAGCTTTGCGTAGAGTGGGAGCGGTCTATCGTATTGCACCACTACCATGGGGCGCGTATGCATTGAGTATGGAGTGCCGGGTTAAAGATGAGGAAGGATATATGGTATCGTTGAGGTGGTCGGGAAAAGAAGAGCAATGGGAAGGAACGTGGGGAGAAGCAAGAGTGTTCAAGCTAGCATAAAAAATTGGGCCAGTTTGCAAACTGGCCCAATTTTTTATGCTAGCTTGAACATTTCCCTATCCTCCCTGGCTCACCATATCTTCGGTAAACCAGATCCAGCCTTTGGCATCTACCATAATGCCAACACCGATACTATGCAGCGTCGTACTGGTCAGGTGGATGAAGTGCCAGCCGGTGGGTCCCTCGTTCATCATGCTTTCTTGTACGTTATACACTCCACCGTAAGGAGTGGGATAGGGGCCTGCTAAGCCGATGTTCTCACCACAGTCGGTGAAGCCTGCAAACCCCTCGTTAGCGATGCGTGTACATTGGTCACGGCCATCAGGGCAAGTGTGACTGAAGCCGCAGTGGATCATATTCCAACTATGTAGGCGTGCGCCACCTGCCAGAGTGTTATTCCAGATAAAAGGGTACAAACCACGTACCGCGCGATCATGGTTGATGAGCGCGAAGAGTTGTTGTGTAAGCTGGATCTCCTCGGCAGTCATGGCTGGTGGTTGGCCATAGGGAGCCGGACCGGTGCCAGTACCCACAATCTGAGTTGGAGGCACCGATGGCGGAACGATTGGCTTCGGATGAACGGCTGTAGGGGTAGGTGTAGGTGTGGCAACTTGTCGGACAATGGATATCGGCGGAGTTGGGCCTGGTTTTGACTGTACATGCACTGAATCGCTCACGATTGGCTGTGATGGCACCAAGCGTTGGGCATCTTGCTGAGCAGAACCACACCCACTAAGCAACGTCATCAGTAACAGTCCTACGGAAAACCAGCATGGTCTACACACTATAGCGAAAACTCCTCAATATGTTAATTTCTCTTCTCTGAGAACTCTTATTAAGAGTAACACACCGGAAAGGGCATTATGCATAGGGTAGTACTTTTGGAAAGAGGGTGTCAAACTTTGCCTTTATACCTGGCGACACGTTATGACGATAGCCGTCATATCATCGGGCTTGGCACGCACAGTCATATCGCGAGCCTGTTGGGAGCGAGCAATGGACTGTTCAATGAGTAAGCGAGCAACGGAGGGACGTGGGCTTGTACGCATAATAGTTTCAATTTCTTCGTCGGTCAGATTGTCGTGAATGCCATCAGTACAGAGGAGAATACGGTCGCCTGGATAAACCGTCACTTGGTCGAGGTGAATAGCGGGTGCCTGCGGACCACCAAGAGCCTGGGTGATACCACCTCGCAGGCGGAAGTAGCTATACTCAGTATCTGAAAGCTGATCAGCACGCATCGCTTGATCGATACGCAGTGCATCTGTTTCGTTGATAATCTGGTTTTCTACTAGCTTGGCAAGTAGACCATCATCACTGGTCAGGCGTTTAAGAGATTCATGCGGTCGTAACAGATAGATACGGCTATCACCAACATGAGCATAGACGAGGGTATAGTCTCGTCGCCCCTGCGGCTGACAGAGTGCAGCGAGTGCGACAGTCGTAGCCAGATCGTTAGTACCCGCACGATGGGCACCTTCGGTACGCACCTGCTCATCGGCAGCGATCACCAGTTCCTCAATAATCGTGCAGGCTTTTTCGCAGTCTTCCAGTAAACTGTGAGCCTTCTTTTGTTGATCGAGCAGGGCCTGTTTCCAACTATGGCGGGTAGCGTGTGCTGCTATCTGCGAGGCAATTTCACCGGCTGCACTGCCGCCAACACCATCAAAAACAGCCGCAAGGCCGCTATATTCATCGGTCAACAAGCTATCCTCGTTGCGGTTGGGATGGCGTTCACAAGCAACAGTGTAGCGTGCAAATGTGAAAGGTGTGAATCGAGAGGCATGGCCTCCCAACGTACTATGGTTATGCCGGCTGGTTCTACGTTGCGACATTGGTGTCGATTGCTCCTTGCAAGCTGTACTCCTCTACTCGCTACTATGCGGATGAGCTAGAGTAAACCTGCAGACCTCATGAGATGTATTGTGTGCAAGTATAGCAGATATAAGGGGTAAAAGAAAAGAGATTCCGTGACGTAATTATTACAAACTCAAGAATGGTATAAAATTGTCTGCTGATTACGAAAACAGAAGCTTCATCCTCACAAACTGCTACAAACAGCCACTGATCTTCAAAAAATTTTCAAACAGCATACGTGAATGTTCCCGGTAAAGAGGATAATAACGCGGTCGTGTTTGCTCGATCTGCTCCAGCCCATCAATTCCCACTATACTTAGTATCTCTTTCTTATAGTCAGGATAGCGTAGCCAGGTATCAAGCATACCCGGCGTCAGTTCAATGTGATATTGTAGGGCATAGGCACAACGTCCAAAGCGAAACACCTGGTTGAAGGTATTTGCACTGGTTGCCAGTCGCACAGCTCCGCGAGGGAGATCAAAAATATCTTCGTGCCAGTGCCACACAAGTTGAGAACCTGCAAAGCTCTGGAAAAGTGGATCGCGCTTCCCTTCCTCAGTCAGTTCTATCTCATAGAAGCCTATTTCGGTCATGAGATGGCGCATAACAGGGGCATGCAGCGCACTGGCAAGTAACTGACCGCCCAGACAGATGCCCAGATAGGGCATATCTCGTTCAACGATGTGATGTAACAGTTCTTTTTCCCGCGTGAGATAGGGATATTGGTGGTCAGCGTTGGCATGCTGTGAGCCACCCAAAATAACGAGTGCATCATAGCCTGCAGGATCGGGAATAGGCTCTTTTTCTACATTGATAGTATCATATGCTATACCATACTCTTGCAGAATTTCACCCAGATAGCCCATAGGATCATCCAAGGTATTTTGCAAAGCCAGCACTCGTTTCATGTGTGAGTATCCTTTGTGAAGAGCTGATGATTTGACGATTTTATCTTCTCTCATGATACACAACAAACACCTGCCTTACAAGTGATAGCTCTGTCATCCCTCTGCTTCCGAAATAGCTTCTCTCTCATTGGCTGATGACTGATTCTCGGACTTCATTTCTCCTCTTTCTGAGAGTGTACGCAGAGAGCGACTTGGTAAGGCAAAGAAGAGTGCGAGAATGAAACTGAGCATAATACAAGCCAGTGTATTAATCCAGGCCACGCCGAAAATAACGAGATAGAGAAGCGGTCCGAATAGATATTGTCCGCTAATAGCCTTAACAGAGCCAGTATCTACGTTTTTGCCTAAGAGCCGATTGTGATAAGAGGCATAGCGCCAGAGGAGATTGAAGCAGCAGGCCATGATAAAACATGTACTACTGTATACAATAGCGGCAGCATGTTGATCGGGGTAGATAAGGTACTCAGAGAGTAGTGCAGTGGGAACAGGAATGAAGACGATAACTAACAAGAGGGAGAGGTTAATGAGCAGCAATGGGGTATCAGTTCGTTTAATATGTACAAACAACCTATGATGATTAAGCCACATAATACCAATTGTTGCGAAGCTAGTTATATAGGCGAACAGCATTGTCCACTCCTTACCCAGCAGAGGCCATAACTTGCTATCAATGAACACTTCACCAGAATCCAATCCCGGCACCTTAATATTCAAAACAAGCAGGGTAATTGCAACGGCGAACACCCCATCGCTAAAAGCTTCCAGACGACTTGTCTCTTTTTCTTCCATGCGGTTGTCACTCCATTCCTATCAGTACAGGGTATTAGTGTACACGATAACCGGGGCAACGACAACAGTAGTATCAACAGGGGGTACCTGTAGAGATGTGCAGGTACTTGAATGTACACAATTGTGAATATGCACAAGGAGGATGCAGCTCTGCCGCATCCTCCTTGTGCATATTCACAATTGTGTTATCGCTTCGTCATTTCGTGGCGGTAGCGACGTCTGCCTTAATTTTCTGATTCGTCAGTCTGCCAGTCCAGGGTGTGCCGAGCAGTGGTAGCAGATAGCTGTCAACGCCGTAGAAGCCAGCGACGCGCCAAGCCAGGATGAGGAAGAGGGCCAGGAAGCCAATAACTGGGTTGATGCTGACCGCACCGGCGAGCATGAAGTTCAGGTTCATGAACACTCCGAAGAAGGAGGCAATGCCGGTCAAGACACCGAAGATCAAGCCCAGGCCAACCAGGACTTCACCAAAGGTGATGATGTAGGCGAAGACAGCGGCGTTCGGTAAGACGAAGTTCTGTAGGAAGCCTGCGTACCAGCCTTGTACGGCGGGATGCTGACCCACGGCAAGCTTTAATGCGCCATTGACAAAGCCCGCCATAGCGACGCCATCATGGCCACTAAAGACCCAGGGGGTTGTCACTTTCTGACCGAATGAGCCATCAAAGGTGAAGGAATAGCCCGTCAGTTTCTCCAGACCTGCCGTCAACCACTCATAGCCGACATAGAGGCGAACCAGCAGCCAGAGCCATGCCATGCGAGTATCGGCAAATAGGAATCTGGATATAGGTGGTTCAGGAATCTGTGTTGCTGCTGTTGGGTGAATGTTGCGTATATTCATGATTTCTTTCTCCTTAGTGACGGAATACTCATTGTCACTCTACGTCCTTTGCGTATGTGAGATTTTCTTAATTCCGTCCGACATCTTGAGTATAGAGCAGAGAAATCACATAAAAATCACAACAAGACACTTCCTTTTCACAAGTGTATCACGAAGATTGGGAGGCTCATCCAAAAATGAGCCTTGCTTTGTTATATATCCCTACCCTTACAAGCGATCTCCCCTTGCCAGCTCTCTCCAGCCTCTAATACTAAGGGCCAGACAAGCGTCAGGCAACTGCCCTGGTGGTTGCGTTCAAAACCAGCCTCGGAACCCGTAATTGTCTCGATAGAGAAACGCCATAAGGTAGCGGTTTCACTTAGCGCGAAATGTATATCCTGATGCAGCCACGCGTTCCCGATAGAAAAGTTCTGCACGGCGGAAACTTCGCCCGTGCTATCAAAATATGTATCATCCAGTTTGTGACCTTCGACATGATAATACGCCTGATCGTTGTGGCCTCCACCTAACAGATGAAAGTTCCATTCGCTGGCATAACGCGTTTGTAGGCGTGCTTGCCCGTTATTGGTGATGCTATAGCGCACGACGCATGTTTCTTCACCAAGAGGCAAGAAGAGTGTTTTGCTGAGACGAACCGGCACAGGACTCATGGCACCTGGGCGTTTGACTTGACCATCACGGGTCAGGGTAATCGTTAGTCCCCTTTCATCTTGTTGCACCTCGGCAGTGTAAGGCTGTTCGACAAAGTTACCCAGCTCATCAAAGCGTTGCTGGGCAAAACTGTCGAGTGAGACGCTGGGAGCAAGAAAATGATCAATCAGACTATTGCGATGATAGTGATCGACTACCAGATACTTATCCAGATTGGCTTCTTTAGTACGTACCGTTGTATGAGGTGAACCTGGTTCGCTACCACTTTGCTCTGGTATGTGGGTGTGCGCAGCGGTACTCATCGCAGTACTCATCCCTGTCTCGCGCCGTCGGCGTTCCTGTTCGTATTCACGCAGTACCTGATGATAGCTCTCGCGATAACGAGTCATGACACACAGCAGATTATGCATACTGCGGCGCATATCCCACTCGAAGAGTGTGCCGCCGCGTTGGGGATCGATATAGAGGTTTTGCTGATCGCTCTCGACAATCAACTCATTCTGACTATCACGGTCAAAGTCGGTGAACTCGTAGCGTTGCCAGTTTCGCTGGCCGAACTGGGCCTGATCAGCAGCGTTTTCAGCTTTGATCAGGTGATGATAGATGGCCGAGCGCACGTGCCCCATATAAATACCACCAAACAGACCATGCCAGTAGGTATCGTTAGCCTGTGCTTTCCAGAGATGTACCGCTCCTGTCTCCGGTGTCGCACCTGCCTTGTAGACAGCATCATGCACCCGCAGCATTTTTTTATGCTGATTGTTGATCTCAGCATAGCGCACCAGGAAATTGCGCCAGAAGCCACCACGCATAAACGGAAGAATATCGTAGCGTTTTTTACAGCCAGTCGCTATTGGCTTCAAGCGCGGTAAAGAACTCTTCAACCCAGCCTGAACGTCCATCGGAGCCCCAGCAGTAGGGTCCTGTTTCGGGCCAGCTGCCAAATTTCTCACTATCATCGCCCATGACCACAATACGTGACCCATCGGCAGTGGCAAGAGAACGCATGTTTTCGATACTCTCATGCACCGGACGCCAAGGGATGGTATAACGCAACGATTTACTGGTAGCGTAGACTTTGAGAATACTGCTCTGGTCTTCGGTGGCATAGTAGCCATAGAGGTCTTCGTCCTCCAAGCCCACATTCTTAAAGTGGATATCGTCGAGGATGGTCCACTCGATACCAGCATCACGCAAGAAGCGTGGCAGCCCCGGTTCCCAGACCCGTTCGGCAATCCACATCCCCGTTGCCGTTGTACCAAAGTCGCGCTGGATGCGTTCCGTCAGACGACGAATTTGTGCAACTTTATCGTCATCGGGGATAGAAGGGAGAATAGGTTCGTAGTAGCCTCCACTAACAATCTCAACCTGATTCCGTTTTACGAGAGTGGCGATACGCTCTAAAAACTCAGGGTGTGCTTCTTCCAGCCAATCGAGCAGCGAACCGGTATAGTGCAGCGAGAGGCGTACTTTAGGATGCCTTTCCAATGTCTCAAGCAGAGGTAAATAGGCTTCTTGATAGACTTGTTGAAATACCCATGGGAAGTTCCCGATGGGTTGGTGGCTGTGCAGTAATAAACCAAAAGAAATACTGGGTGTTGAGTTGCTCATCTTGTTCCTCACCTAAAATAGAGTTGGGTTTGTGCCCATTTTTTTCTCACTATAGCGTATAGGTTGCCAATAATCAAGCCATAACCTCCTAATGGGTGCGGTTCACTCTTTTGCACGAATGCAACAGGTATGGTAGGGGCGGCATTCATGACGCCAGTCCGCCAGCGAATACACAAACGAAAGAGAGATGGACTGGCGTCATGAATGCCACCCCTACTATCTTTCCAGACTCATCTTTGCAAAACAATGAACCACACCCCCTCCTAATTCATACCCATACCTTCGCATCACTAAACGCTGCATCACCCGATAGCACCACAATCCCAACCTGCCCATGGGTGAACGTACCATCATTCACACTCTGAAGATCCTGTCCGTTCACATACAGGTCAATGCTGCTACCGTGAGCGACTACCCCAAGCGTATTCGTTGCATTGGGATTGGTATCTATCGCTCCACTGGAACCACTAGCGATGAGGGTGTAATCACCATTTTTGTCAAAAAAGGCTTTGAGGTTATAGTTGCCACTGCTATCGATCAGGAAGTAGTAAAAGTGGGTGGTCGCACGGTCGGCACGAAAGACAATACCTCCATAGTTGCCGGAAACAATCGTCATGTTTACCTGATAACTAAAATCGCTGAAATCTTTACCTAGTGCCAGACAGGAATGAAAATTGCCCGACAAGGCTATGCTAGCGTGATATGCCCCGTTGGTGAACGTGCAGTAGCCATTATCGCGTAGACCCTCTTCCCAGCTATACCCCCTACTATTATCGACCAGAGGGTCGTCAAGTGCTAGTGTCCCGCTGCCAAGAGCGTTGCCCGTCGGCGTGGCTTGTGCAGTGGCCGTATCATTAGCTTGAGTGATAGCCGTATTGGTTGCACTGATGTTCGCTCCAGGGGTGCTAGTTGCTTGAGGAGTAGATGGTACTCCTGGTATGTTGGGCTTGGCAAGATACAGAAATGCGCCCACGCTGGCTCCTAAGAGCAAGACGACGAGCAGTGAGAGCAGAATCGCGACGCCTTTAGAAAGCTTCCGTTCTCTTTGTGCTTGGCGTTCAACTGTCGGTAGTGGTGAACGTGTTGCCACTGGTGAGGAAGTTGCTTGTCGCAGAGGCGTATCAATGATTTGTCCTGGATTGACGGGCATTGATGTATGGCTGGCAAGGATAGTATGGGTGTTATCATTCTGTTGCTGGGTTGGCATATCTGTTGGCATGCTTACCGGGGTGTTGCCGTTTTCTGATTTGCTTATGAGAGTTGGGCTGTTCATATCTGGCATATGTATAGTGGGAAGAGTTGACTGAGCATCTCCATCTTGTACAGCTTGCTGAAATGCATGCGCAAAGGCTGATATCGAGGGAAAACGTTCCTCGGGCTTTTTGGCGAGTGCCGTGAGGATGACCATATCCACATCTTGTGATAGCTGTGGGGCATGGGTGCTGGGTGGTGCTGGGGGAACTGTGAAGTGCTGATACATCATTTGGCCAGGACCTCCCTGGAAGGGCAGATGTCCGGTAAGCAGTTGATACATCATGATTGCCAGGGCATACTGATCGGTAGCAGCGACGGGGTGACCTTGCCACTGTTCGGGAGCCATATAGACCGGTGTGCCGCGAATGGATTGACTGGTGCTGGAAGTGGCCGAGATAAATTTTGCCAGACCGAAATCGCTCAGCACAAGATCAGGAACGTTACTGTCTCGCCAGCCACGGATGAGAAAATTTTGCGGTTTAACATCCTGGTGAATAATCCCCTGATTATGTGCATATTGCAGGGCATCGGCGGCTTGCAGAAGGATCTGGACAACATCTTGTGGGATGAGAGGTTGTGAGCTACTATTACTACGTAAGCGGAGCCAGGTGGCGAGAGAACCATTGGAGCAGTAGGGCATCACCATGTAGGTAAGCACAGTATCGTTAACACTACTCTCACCGTAGTCGAAGAGTGAAAGAATGTGAGGATGATTGAGCGTGGCAATGGCCTTTGCCTCGCGTAGAAAAAGACGCTGTATGTCCTTTGAACTGTCTGTCTCTGAATAGGGAAGGGTCTCGTTACGCACGACCTTAATCGCGATTTGCCGACTGATGCGTGTATCTTCCGCCAGGTACACTTCACCCATACCACCGCTTCCGATCAGGCGCAGGATGTGGTAGCGACCCAACTCTAAACCATCTAAGGGCATTTCTCTACCTCACTACTCATCAAGAAAGAAAAAAAGCATAGTGATGAATCAAGCTATGATCTGACCTGAAGACAACTATAGCATAACGGTCAGTGATATGGAAGTACAGAATTTCTCGGGTACCATTTTCTGGTGCCTCAAAGGCTATATACCTGGTTCTGAAATTGGTATACTAAAGGAAATACACTCAAGATGTTGGAGATGTGATATTAAGATATGCCGATAAAACTATTACTGGTTGACGATCATGGCCCTTTACGCAAAGCCTTGCGTGAGGGTTTGCAGGCGACAGGAGCTGTACAGGTTGTTGGCGAAGCTGCCACCGGACGTGAAGCTGTGGCGCGTGCCCTGGAACTGGACAGCGAGGTGATCTTAATGGATGTGCAGTTGCAAGACCCCCAGGTGGGACGCAACGCTCTCAGCGGTGTGGGAGCTGCCATCGCTATTCGTCGTGAGCGACCACGTATGCCTGTCGTCTTTTATTCTATTCAAGATGATGATGAATACTATCGCGAATTTCGAGCCTCTGGCATTTTGACGCACTATGCCTATGTGCGTAAAAGCAATTACCTCTTGCCCAGCATGCTTGTGCCCCTCCTGCGGGATGCTATCAATGGTCGCAGCTTGGTTGATCCTGAGATCGAGGATAGAGTACAGGAAGTGCGCGACTTGGACGAGCAATCGCCCCGAGCCTTGTTAGAGCCAAACGAATTAAAGGTCGTTGAACTGGTAGCGCAGGGCATGACGAATGAGCAGATAGCCGCTCGCCTCAACCTGCATGATAAACGAGCTGTCAGTCGTACCAACGGGCGTATCTATGCTGCCTGGGGCTTGAGCGACACAGCGGTTGATGATAAAGTAGCACGCGCTCGTGCCACACTCATCTATACACTAAACCGTATGATCATCTGGAACGAGGATGGTAAGGCTCTGGTACAGGATCGGCGGGGAGAATGGATCCCCCTCTATAAAGAGGAATAAACATGCCACTTACGACCTTTCTTGAACCGGCTCACCTGCTACAAACACTGATACTGGCACTCTCCATCTTTAACCTGGTCTCCTTTCTCTGGCTGGCGGCCACCGTCTGGCTGAATGGGGACCGTCGCACCTCAATTGCACGTCTGGGTGTTGTTGGCCTGGGATGCTCAGCCTTCTTCTTTTCTATTCATGCTCTGATCATCGCCGGTTCACTGGTGCAGTCACCAGAACCGATTGCACAGGACTTTTTGTGGCGGCTCATCTGGTTACCCGCGATTAGTGTTCCCTATATCTGGTTTGCCATCGGTCTCCACTATGCTGCATTGATCAATGCGAATTGGCACAAACGGCGTCCATTTCTGCTTATAAGCAGCGGTGTACTTGGCTTACTCATTTTGCTCCTCCTCATTGTCTATCGGGCAACATTCACTTTTGTTGGCACGCTAAGAATGTTGGCCTATGGCGATCTGTTCGAGGATCGCGGTGACGGCCCCTTTTCGCTTTCGGTTTGGCTACCGATACTCTTTCTCTTCTATGTCACGTTCTGTGCTATTGGGCCATGGTTTACATTGGGGCGTATTGTGCGTGTAGTGCGTGCCATTTGGGAATATATTGTGACGCCTCGACCTATAGAACGTCCGGCCCCTTCTTTGAGGCGCACTGTGGCAGATGCATTTTGGGACGATCCAACGGAGGTTGAGCTATTGGAGGAGCCGTTGCTTTCCTGGCATCTGGCCCGTCCAGGCTTATTTTTATCCGCCATGTTGATGGTCGGTTTGACCACCTCTCTGGGTATTCTCGGTATTTGGTCGCTTGCTGACTGGTTTGGGGGACAGAGGCGCAACACTGCCTCTCTACCCGTACTCACCTTGAGCACCATTCCCTTAAATTTACTGGTGCTGGATGCCTTAGCCACCGGAGCGGTCGCATTGATTATCCTGCTGATTGGCTATGCTATTGTACGTCATGGCATCCTCATTGAGCGTCCTTTAGCTCGGCGTGGTTTCTTCGAACAGTGGCGAGGTATTGTTATTGTGGCAACGCTGGTAGCACTCTTCATTGCTCTGCTCGTGGTATTTACACATAGCAACAACCTGGGAGGACTGTTATTAGTTACTTCAGTAGCGACATGCGTCTATGCTCTGTTCACATGGAGCAGTTATACGGCTCATGACCGCTATATTGCGCTCCTTGTCCCCTTTTTACGCAGTACCAATACGAATGTGCGCCACTGGTTGAATACCGATCTGTACAGGACCGAACGGGGCCTGGAAGACCTCTTTGTGCATCTCTGCCATGATGTGCTGGCCGTGCAATGTGCGCGGCTGGCTATTGTAGCTGGCCCGGTGCGACGCAGCTTTAGCTATCGCTGGCCTGCCCAGGCCAAAGAGCATTTACTCAATGTTATTCCTAAAATGACGCTTAAAAGGGAGCCTGACGATGAAAAGGGAAGCGTACGTAGTTCTCCATCCCATGTACGCTTGACAGTGAATGGGCAGCCCATGATTTGCTGGGTCTTGCCGATTTATGATGAGCTGGGTCTGGTGGCAATGCTCTATCTTGGCCCGCGTGAGGATGGGGGAGCTTTTACCGATGAAGATATGGATCTGGCTCATGCCTGTGGTCAGCGTATCCTGGACACGCTCAGAGATCACGAGGCTATGCAGGCAGTAGCAAGCCTCTTACGACGCCGGATCGTCGATGTCAAACTTGTAGGAGCGCAACAGCGTCGTATTCTGCACGATGATATTCTGCCACAGATGCACCTCGCTCTCTTACGCCTGGAAACACTCCGCAAGTATGTGCGACTAGGTGAGGCAACGACAAATGATGCTTGCCAGGAGCTGGGAGAGAGTCCTGCCCCAGAAATGATCCTGGATGAAGCAGTAGGTATGATAAGTGAGGCACATCGTCGCCTAGCAGCCATGATGCGCGCCACGGCTCCCAGCGCACCCCATCGTCTGGAACACGATGGTCTCATGAACGCCATTCACACCATGCTGGCTCAGGATTTTCAACATGCCTTCGATGAAGTAGTCTGGGATGTCTCTGAGGAAACGGCAAGTTGTATTGACGAAGTGACCCCACCTGCCATCGCCGAGTTGATCTTCGCAGCAGTGCAGGAGGCTTTACGCAATGCCGCTCGTCATGCCCGTGGCTCCGATGTTCATCGCCGTTTGTGCTTGACGCTCAAAGCGGTCTGCCGTCGTGAGGAACCATCTCTAGAAGTGCTTGTGGTCGATGATGGCGTGGGGTTGCTTTCGGCCAGTTCTGCCACCACCGGCACCGGCGGTGGCCTGCTCACCCATAGTGCCTTGCTTGCCATCGCTGGTGGGAGCCTGACCGTTAAAAGCGAACCGCATCAGGGCGTCACCGTGCGTATCCAACTCTCTGCCGAGTGTTTAAGATAATATGAGTTTACTCACCTTTCTATTCATGCCGCTACTCTCTGGTTTTTCCTTCAGTGCGTCACTATACTAGGAGTATGATACTCGCCGAAGGTATATTACTTGATTTTAGCCTGAGAGACGTCTCTCTTCTAAATAGTGTATGATGTGACAGGACTTTCTGAAGGAGGAGATGCCATGATCTTGATTACTGGCGCAGCGGGATACATTGGATCGCATGTGGTGGCTCGTCTGGTGGCTCAGGGGCAACGCCCCCGTTGTTTAGTACGTGATACCGGGCGTGCGGCAAACATTCTACCAACTGACAAAGTTGAATTGGTTCAGGGCGACACCACGCGTCCTGACTCGTTAATAGCTGCCGTACAGGGAGTTGATGCCATTGTGCATGCCTCATTCATTACAGCAGATAAAAAGGAATCACTGGGTAATCACTATGAAGTAACCAACGTTCAAGGAACTGCCAACCTGATTAAAGCAGCCAAAGATACTGGTGTCACGCGCATGATAGAGATCAGCGGTCTGGGTACCAAGCCAGATAAGCCGGGCAGCTATATGCAAGGTCGCTATATGGCGGAAAAGATGCTTAAAGAGAGTGGTCTGGCATGGACGATCATTCAACCCTCGGTCCTCTTCGGGAAAAATGCTCCCTTTATCACCGGATTGGCGGCTCTCATTCGTACGGCGCCAATCGTGCCATTAATCGGTGGCGGGAAGGTCAAATTTCAGCCTATCTATGTGGAGGATGTTGTAACAGTGATTGTCAAAGTGCTGGAAGAGCCTGAACGTACCGCCAATCACACCTATACCATAGGTGGGCCAGCCTACTACACCTTTACCCAGGTCATAGATGAACTGCTCCATGCTATGCACAAGACACGTATCAAAGCTCCAGCTCCTACTCCCCTGGTGGGGGTTGGTGCCGCTCTAATGGAGGCCGTTCTGCCCAAACCACCGTTGACCAAAGCCGCTATGACACTCTTTAGCTTCGATAACATTACCGACCTCAATAGTGTTGAGCGCGACTTTGGTTTTACGCCTATGTCGTTCTCTGCATATTTGCAGGAGCACGGCGTGTAGGACTGGGCGTGCGATTTTTGCCAAGCATGATGACCGCAAGGGTCATCACTACTATACACCGCCTTCACAGGCCGACTCAGGCGTGTATAGTAGTGATGACCCTTGCGGTCATCATGGGGCGGCGGGGCGGTCATTATGCTCACCACGTCATGGACTTGGCAAAAATCTCACGCACACCCCGGCGTGTAGGACTGGTACAAATACATATACTGCTATGCTATAATCAGAGGGTATAAACGTCTTCTTTAGGGGAGAAAAGTATACCCTTCATTTCTATGTGGATGGCTTCCTATCTTCCCTGGTTATTGTATATCGTCATCACTTTGGGGAAAATATCAAGCCCGTCTGCTTAAACGGTGCATTGTAGGACGGAGGAACTGGTTTGGCTGACACGTCTGATTTCGCATGGAAGATGAGCAACGACCTACGCTCAGTTGGTGAGAAAATCATCAACATTTCGCGCCTGCTGCATGATCATACCCATAAACTAGAGGTGGCCGTTGAGGGCACATATGCCAGCGATAACAGTGATGTGCGTGTGCGTTTACTTGCTGACACACTCAATATGAGCCGACGTGCTGACATGGAATTGGGATATATCAGTCGGTCTTTGCAGAGTGTTTTACAAACCTTACAAAGTCAGAGCAACGGCGATATCCTCGCAGGTTCTAAACTAGCTTCTCCCCCTCAACAGGCCCAGACATCCTTTGAGCGTGAACGTGAAGTTCTCAATACCAATATTAATGCCTTGAAACGGGAGCGCAGCGACCAGGAGACGCTCTACAGGATTGCTCGCATCCTCAATTCGACGCTTGAGTTTGATAAAGTATTGCAATTGGTCATGGAGCAGGTGATTCGTTTCGTCAAAGCCGAAAGTGGCTTTCTTGCCCTGATTAATCCGGTGACCAAAGAGCTTGAGTTTACCATTGCGCTGGATAGAAACGGCAAAACGATTGATAGAGGTGCCTACAGGAACAGCCGTAGTACTGTTGAGAAGGTAATACGCACGCGAGAGCCTGTCCTGACCGGTGATGCTCAGCTCGATGATGCGTTGAAAGAGCAAGAAAGCATTATGGCCTATGGCATTCGCTCAATCATGTGTGCGCCTCTGGTTGTTCGTGATCTCTGCATCGGAGCTGTCTATGTGGACAGTCGTATTAATGTCAATCTTTTTGGTCCCAAAGATAGTGAACTACTACTAGCCTTCTGTCATCAAGCAGCCATTGCCATTGATAATGCCCGTCTCTTCGCCGATCTCACAAAGACACTGCGCCAGGTCGAGGAAGATAAACAGTATATGAATAACATCTTCTCTTCTATTGCCAATGGTGTGATTACCACAGATTCAGCAGGTATTGTTAAGACATTTAATAATGCCGCGGCTAAAATTTTACGTCTCAATCCGCAATCTGCTGTAGGCCAGCATTTTCAACAGGCGTTTGGCACACGCTCACAAGTTGGGATCGGTGAACTGCTCCAGAATGCCAGGCTGCAGCATGACCATGGCACCATGGTCACAAACTCAGTCGATTGTGAAATTCCGGGGGCCGGTCAGGTCAACCTGAATCTGTATGTCTCGGCTCTGCGCGATACGGAAAACAACCATATTGGCATGGCCCTGGTGATCGATGATCGTACCGAACTCAAACGTTCGGAGGCGCAGGCCAAACAAATCCGGCGCATTTTTGAACGCTATGTTCACCCCAACGTGGTGCAGCAGTTGATGCGCGACCCCATGGCTCTCAACCTGGGTGGCGAAACCAAAGAGATCTCGGTTGTCTTTGCCGATATTCGTGGCTATACACGTCTCAGCGAGAGCATGGCTCCTGAGCAGGTCATGAACCTGCTCAATAGCTACCTGGAGATCATGGTGAAGGAAATCTGGGATGAAGGGGGCACCGTAACATCCTTTATTGGTGATGCCGTCATGGCTATCTTCAACGCTCCTTTGGCACAAGAAGATCATGCCTTACGAGCGGTACGGGCCGCCTGGAAGATGCGTATGGCTATTCTTGATTACCAACACACTCACCCGCAGGGCGTTCCAATATCCTTTGGTATCGGTGTCAACACAGATAAAGCCACTGTAGGTAACCTTGGCTCACAGGGACGCCAGCAAAATTACACCGCTATTGGCGATGCCGTGAATGTTGCCTCGCGCCTGCAAACCAATGCCTCCGACAACAACATTCTCTTGAACCATTCTACCTTTGTACGTGCACGCCAGCATGTAAAGGTCTCGAAACTGCCACCTTTACAGGTAAAGAATAAGTCGGCCCCGTTGGATGTGTGGTCGTTGCTAGGTATGATCTAAGTATGCAGCATAGCCGAGGAAATTGAGGATACGCATTCATGAGTGAACAAGTTACCCTTCAGCCAATTGACGCCGCAGATGTCACTATCCTGGTGGATAACTCTATTGACATTCTCTTGCCCAGCACACAGACAGCACTGCGTCCACCTCTCGCCTGGAATTGGTCCGAACGAGAACAACTGATCGCTGAACACGGCTACTCGTTGTTGCTTACAGTGCAGCGAGACGGTCGCACTGAATCTGTTCTCTACGATGCAGGACTGGGGCGCAACACAATTCTCCACAATATGGATGTACTCTCTATGCGGACAAATGATCTGAGAGCAATCGTTCTTTCCCATGGTCATGCCGATCATCACGGTGGACTCGAAGGGATCGTGCAGCGCATTGGACAGCGCAACCTGCCTCTCGTGCTGCATCCCGATGTTTGGCATGACCGTCGCGTCGTCTTTCCCACCGGCGTCGAGATCCATATGCCTCCGCCCAGTCACAATGACCTCGACCGCGAGGGCGTCACGATAATAGAGGAACGTGGCCCATCGCTCCTGCTCGATGGGATGGTACTGGTAACTGGCCAGGTCGAACGCGTAACGGACTTCGAGAAAGGCTTCCCCCTGCAACAGATACGGACCGAGCATGGATGGGAACCAGACATCTGGATTTGGGACGATCAGGGAGTTGTCTGCCATATAAAGGATAAAGGACTTCTTGTACTTTCCAGTTGTAGCCATGCAGGCGTAATCAACGTTCTCAAGCATGCCCAACGTATCACTGGCATCGACAAAATTTACGCTTTTGTGGGAGGCCTGCATCTTACAGGAGGACTTTTTGAGCCAATCATTCCACGCACCATTGCGGAACTGGTGGCTATCGGGCCAACGATTGTGGTACCTGGACACTGCACTGGATGGAAAGCCACCCACGAATTAGCCCGCCAGTTGCCGGATGCTTATGTTCAAACCAGCGTGGGGACGCGGTTGCATTTTGGGTGAGTTGAGGTTTGGCCCCTTTTATAATAATTTTCGTAATACAAACCCCATCTGCTCAATGCGCACAAACCCAAACCATTCGTACAGCCGATGAGCATATGTATTATCATCCTGCGTATTCAGCATGATGCGTAGCACCCGTTCTCGCTCAAAAAAGCGTATCGCCTCGGCCATCAGGCGTACGCCAATACCGCGCCCACCGACAGAAGGATGGACAGCGATACGCACAAGGTAGCCAAATCCGTTGTCGAGAGCATTGAACTGATAGCCGACGACCTTGCCGGAGAGTTCAGCTACTACAAAATAGGGGTGCGAGGCAGCGATATCTTGAAAGGCAATGGCGTCGTATCGCCAGAGGTCCTCGAAGCAGGCTTTTTCGATGCTGAGCAGTGCGGGAATATCGCTTGCTCGCACAGGGCGGACGATAACCTGTAAATTGCCCGGTGAGGGGATACGGTAGTCGAATTTGTCGTAGCCGTAGAGCTTGCGATAAGGCAAGAAGCCTTGCGTGAGGAGTGCGCTATGGAGCCAATCATTTTGGGTGTCGCTGCCAGAGTAGTGTAGGTAACGCACTCGCTTGGCTCTAAGGTGGGGAGTGAGGTGCTGGAGCAGCGTCTCCAGGAAACGCGCATAGGCCCGACTCTCCGTCCAACTAACACAAAACCCACCTATCCATGCTGAAGGAGCATTCACTGTTTGCGAGAGGAGAAAACTCCGTAGTGATGATCCACTAAAGAGGCCTATAGCCGGATAGCGTGCAAGGATAGTCGGCAACTCTTCTAATGTAAAGCGTTGATAGATATATTCAGAAGTTTGAAGCAAGCGGCTGACTAGTGGTAGATCGGCACTAGTCAGCAAGCGTACTTCTTCAAGACTTCGTGGCATGCTTCCTCACATCACTATGCAGTATCCTCAGACGGACCAAGGGAATGGGAAAAAGCCAGGGAGCTTGCCATCGCTTGTCATGCTCTCCGATGCGTCTCATTCTAGCAGAACCAATCCGAACAGGTCAAGTGTTTTTTCACTAGGCATCGGGGCCTTTGACTTCCCTTCGTAAACGTGCAATATCCGGCTTGGGAGCGTTACGCATGCGGTAGCCCTTTAAATTGTGAATACGGCGCAGTTCGGCGATCAGCACATCGGTGTTCAGGTGAAATTCACCGGTTTCCGGGCCAGGGCCGAGGCTGTCGACAGCTGCATCATCGCCTAGCAGGAAATTGATGCAGCTCGCTACACAACCTGCCATCGCTGGTAGACTGTAACCACCCTCTTGCACCATCACCAGCCGTCCATTGCAGAGCTGTTGCGCCAATTGAATGATGATCTCAGTGAGGCGAGCAAAACCTGCCGTAGAGATGTTCATTTCACCGAGGGGGTCGTCCCAGTGAGCATCGAAACCTGCTGATACCAGGATCAATTGGGGATCGAAACGATCAGCGGCAGGGGCCATCACCTGCCGGAAAACCGGTTCAAACGTCTCGTAACCGGTTGTGGTGGGCAAGGGTACATTGATGGTTGCGCCTAGTCCCGCTCCTGCCCCACATTCATCCGAAGCCCCTGTCCCTGGATAGAAGGGTGCCTGATGGGTGGAAAAGTAAAGGACACGCGGGTCTTCATAGAAGATATCCTGGGTGCCGTTGCCATGGTGTACGTCATAGTCAATAATCATAACGCGCTCAAGACCATGTCGCTCGATCGCATATTTGGCGGCAATGGCAACGTTATTAAAGAGACAGAAGCCCATGGCCTCATCAGGCAAGGCATGATGGCCGGGCGGACGTACCAGACAATAAGCATTATCCACCTGACCGCTCATAATCGCATCAATAGCAGTCAGGGGGGCCCCCGCCGCCTTGATTGCGGCATCGTAAGAGCGGGTAGAAATGTACGTGTCAGTGGCAAAGAAACGCGTATGGTGACCACCATAGTACTCATCAATGGCAACTCTCTCGGCGGTAGCTCTTACCAGATGAATATAGGAGCGATCATGCACCAGAGCCAACTCATCCTCAGTGGCAGAGCGCGGCGCAAGCTGCACCAGCCCCTCACGCTCTAACCACTTAAGGGCCTTTAACACATTCATTGCCACCTCAAGACGCTGCGGCCTCTCAGGATGATGGGACGGCGTGAGGTGTTCCAAAAAGACTGGATCGTAAATGAGTGCAGTGGTCATAACTTTCCCTTTAAGGTAACCAACCATGAATGAGCCACGCTGTGCGGCTCATCCATATCTCTATGTTTTTACGGTGACTTCGCTAGAGCTTGTTTGACCAGATCAGGAATATCAAAAATGGTATCTGCAACTGGCACATTGGCCGCCTGCAAGGCGGCCACCTTGCCCTGAGCAGTACCGGTATTACCAGAGATAATCGCTCCCGCGTGGCCCATGCGCTTACCCGGAGGTGCCGTACGACCGGAGACAAAGGACACGACGGGCTTGTTCATCGTCTTAATAAACTCGGCAGCATCCTCTTCATCGCTCCCGCCAATCTCTCCGCACATTACAATCGCATCAGTGCCAGGGTCAGTCTCAAAGAGCTTGAGGTAGTCTACGAAGGTTGAGCCAATGATGGGGTCGCCGCCGATACCGATGCAGGTAGATTGTCCGATACCGGCCTCGGTTAGCAGGGCGACCACTTCATAGGTGAGCGTGCCGGAGCGGGAGATAAAACCCACGAGGCCAGGGGTAAAAATCTGATAGGGAATGATACCGATCTTGCCGTGTCCGGGTGTACACATGCCTGGACAGTTGGGGCCGATGAGCCGTGCGCCATGTTCGCGCACCACCAGCATAGCGCGGGTCATATCAATCACGGGAATGCCCTCGGTGATACACACGATCAAGCTAATGCCTGCGCTGGCCGCTTCCATGATCGCATCGGCTGCACCAGCAGGGGGTACAAAAATGCAACTGGCATCGGCATCTGTGGCAGCCTTCGCCTCGGCGACAGTATCAAAAACAGGTACACCTTCAATGCTTGTTCCACCCTTACCGGGTGTCATCCCGCCAACAATGTTGGTGCCCGCTGCCTTCATATTGCGTGTATGGTATTGTCCTTCACGCCCGGTGATACCCTGCACGATTACTCGTGTTTTCTCATCTAACAAAATACTCATGATTGCTGCGTCCTTTGATTTACGGCTGCGACGATCTTCTGAGCAGCGTCGCGCATATCTTTACCCCAATCGAGTCCGGCATCTTTGAGCATGGCCTTGCCTTCTTCTGATCCCGTGCCTGATAGGCGTACCACAACGGGCATGCCTTTCGGCAGTTCGGCCTGGGCCATAATCACGCCGCGTGCCACCTCCTCGCCACGAGTGATGCCACCGAAGATATTGACCAGGATGCCTTTCACCTGTGGATCACGAGCTACAAAAGTTAAGGCTTTATGCATCACTTCGGCTTTAGCACCACCGCCGATATCGAGGAAGTTGGCCGGTTTGCCCCCCACGCGAGCCACCATATCCAGCGTGGTCATGACCAGTCCAGCACCGTTACCGATGATGCCTACATCGCCATCCAGTTTGACATACGTGAGACCAGCTTGCTTAGCCTCAAACTCTAAGGGATTCGATTCTTCTGGCTCGGCCCATGAGGCGTACTCTTTGCGACGGAAAAGTGCATTGTCGTCGATCAGAATTTTTGCATCAGCAGCCTGTACCTGCCCATCCTTGGTTAACACGAGTGGATTAATTTCGGCCAGACTGGCGTCGCTATCGATAAAGGCTGTGGCCAGTGCAGCCAGGATAGCTCCGCCTTTGCTGATGACCGCATGTGGCAGTCCGGCGCGAGCAAGGATGTCGCGAGCTTCAAAGGGGCGGAGTCCCCAGCGCATATCGATGGGATACTTGATGATCTTTTCCGGTGTTGTGGCGGCCACCTCTTCAATATCGATACCACCTTCTTTGGAGACCATCACTACTGGGGCCTGTGTCTTGCGGTCGAGAATAATGCCGAGATAATATTCCTCTTTAATGTCAATCTTGGAGACGACCAAAACTTTTTCGACGGTCAGTCCCTTGATATTCATGCCCAATACTTTGGCGGCGGCTTCCCGCGCTTGTTCCGGTGTATCGCCGAACTGGATACCGCCAGCCTTACCACGCCCACCAACATAAACCTGGGCCTTGATGACAACCGGCCCACCTAGTTCGCGAGCAATCGCTGCGGCCTCTTCTGGCGTATTTGCTACGCGCCCCGGTTGAATGGGGATACCGTAACGTGCCAGAATATCTTTAGCCTGATACTCATGGATTTTCACTCAATGTGCTCCTTAGTCATGTAAATAAATATTGTATGGTGTGCCCTTGAAGGGATGGAACTCTATGCTAAAATTATGCTAGCACGCACTGAGAGGTGTGTCAAGAAATTATGGGCCTATCAAAAAGTAGCAATAACTTGTTACAATAACTAAGGAAGAAACTTTTCCCAAAGGGGGATTTTTTATGGCAAAAAAGATACTGACTACCTCAGTACTATTACGTTTGAAAAACAAAGTGTCGGCATCTGTGGCCTCACCGAATATACAATCTTCGCAGACAAGGCTCTGGTTAGGGTTCACTGTACTACTTGTGCTGGGATTGGTGATACTGAATATGGTCACCAGTGTGGCAGGAGACTGGCTCAAAACCTTGAAGCTCTCAATTGGAACGTCTGCCACACCAATACCTATCACTACTCTTAATGTACAAAGAACAGCCTCTTACGCCGGTTTAGCATATACCGTTCTAAATGCAGAGTATGCAACTTCTTTTCGCGATGATAATATTCAAGCAGGTGCGGCGATAGTACGTCTAAATATGCAAGTAACTAATAGGTCTTCTGACTCGATAAGTGTAATATATTATGATATTGCTCGCTTGCTTGCCCCTAAACTTGCACCTATCATCCCTACGAACGTTCATCTGTCCAGTGGTCCCAAACCGGGTACCAGCGAAACGGGCTGGATCGACTTTTCTGTTCCTTCTGGGCTACAACTTCAGACCTTGCAACTCCAGCTTGGCTCAGCACCTCTTAGCGAAACGCTGGTAACGATACCCTTTACAGGCAAGTTCGATGGCAACCGCTATACCGATCGCACTGTTCCACAATCACTTGACATAAATTACTACTTCCCGTATAATGCCCCCGAACTGCTTATCTATCATCTGGTCAGCCTGGATATTCGCTATGCTTACAAAGGTACTCAGGCCAAAGCGGGACAGCAGTATTACGTGCTGAACTTTCGTGTAGATAATCCCAATGGTGACAAAGTATCCCCTGGTTTCGGTTTCGACTACATGCGCATCAGCTACAATGGAGGCCCCATCCACCCACCCACAGATAATACCCTGCCCTACGGCTTTGATGCAGGTGCCACAGGCGTGAGTGGGCGAGTAGTGTTTATCGGGCCAACGGGGCTAACGTCGCTAACGCTTGATTTTCTCGTGCAGTATGGGAGTGGCGGCAGTCAGTATCAAGTATCGCTGGAGTAATAGCATAAAGGATGCCACTTGTCTCAATGCCATTGAGGCAAGTGGCATCCTGCATGCTATGGCTATCAATAAAGCATACTACCCACGAATAAACGACAGGACTTCGTCGCGTTTCTGCTCCATCAACTCTTTGCTATTGGCCTCGACATTCAACCTCAAAAGCGGCTCGGTGTTCGATGGGCGGACACTGAACCACCAATCGCCATAGTCTATGGTCAGGCCGTCCATATGATCGACGGATTGGGCACCTTTGCTAAAGTGTTCTTCCAAAGCCTGCACCTTGCCTTGTACATCCGAGACAGTGGTGTTGATCTCGCCACTCCGGAAACCAACATCCAGGGGCTTGAGAATCTCAGAGAGCGGCTTGTTCTCGACCGAGACGAGTTCGAGCATGATCAGGAAGGCGATCATACCAGAGTCGGCGTACCAGTTGTCGCGGAAGTAGAAGTGGCCCGAATGCTCGCCACCGAAGATGCCGTTGAGTTGGCGCATCTCGGCTTTGATATAGGAGTGTCCCACGCGGGTCTTGACAGCCTTGCCACCCAGTCTGGTAATAAGCGCGGGGACGCTCTTGGACACGACCAGGTTGTAGAGAATGGTCGAGCCGGGATATTTGTGTAGCAGGCTTTCAGACACAGATGCTGTGACCATAGAACCATCTACCAGATCGCCATGTTCATCAACGGGGAACATACGGTCAGCGTCGCCATCGAAGGCGGCTCCCAAATCTGCTCCGACCTCGCGTACCTTGTTTTGCAGATCGACCATGTTTTCTGGCTCGATGGGGCTGGCCGGATGGTTGGGGAAGGTGCCATCAAGTTCAAAGTAGAGTGGGACTAGTTCGCAAGGCAGGTGTTGAAAGACGCGAGGAGCCATAATACCCGCCATGCCGTTGCCAGCGTCGATTACTACCTTGAGCGGTCGAATCTTGCTCACGTCAATAAATGAGAGAGTGTGGTTGACATAATCATTTATAATATCGCGCTGGGTGATATGGCCCTTGGCAGAAGCTTCAGGGAAGTTGCCGCTAACCGCCAGATCGCGAATATCAGCAAGGCCACTCTCAAGGCTAATAGGGAAGGCTTGTGCCCGGCAGAACTTCATCCCGTTATATTTGCCGGGGTTGTGCGAGGCAGTAATCATTACTCCCGCCGGGTAGTCGAACTTGCCGACAGCGAAGTAGAGGGCATCGGTGGTGACCATGCCCACATCGACGACATTGACTCCCTGATCGGTGAGACCGCGCATCAGTGCATCGGCGAGTTGGGGTGATGAGAGGCGCATATCGCGGCCTACAGCGATCTCCGGCACATTCAAATACACGCCGGCAGCTCGCCCTATACGATAAGCCACCTCATCGGTCAAATTCTCGCCGTAGATGCCACGGACATCATAGGCTTTGAAAATACTGGGATCAACGATACTCTGTTGTGTACTCATATTTATTTTCTCCTCTTCCAAATTTCCAGCAGGACCCAGGGTGTACCTGAGTTGCGTGGATCGTAAATCTGCCCGATTTCCGCAAAGCCAACTTTGGCGAAGGCGCGGCGTGAAGGGTGATTGACAAGGGCGGTCTCGGCATAAACGCGATTCAAGCCGGGGAGGGTGAAGAGGTATTGCACCAGGGTGCGAATAGCCTCCGGGCCATACCCTTTGCCCCAACGTGTTTTGTCGCCCAGGCCCAGGCCGATTTCCACCTGCCCCATGCGGTAATCAAGATTAAAATAGGTGATTGTGCCGATGGGAATATGGTGTTCATCCTCGATGATGAACCAGAACTGGCGTCCGTTGCCTTGCACATAATTGCGCTCAAAGATAGGCAGGAACTCGCTTATGCTATTTGAGTAAGGACGATGTGGGTCATAGCGCCATACCTCGTCGTCGCGTTCCCAATGAAAGATGCGCGAAGCATCGTCCATCGTAGGGGGGCGCAGGAAGATGCGTTCACCTCTTAATACACCTTGTGAGCGCCCTGGTGCATTGTTGCGTTGCGTCTCAGTCATGCCAGCAAACCTATCTCATGTGCAAAGCTGGTGCCAGCCCCCAGAGGTCCAACGTTGAAAGCCTCTGCTAGCGTCTGACCCAGATCAGCAAAAGTAGAACGGGTACCGAGATTCACACCGGCCCGAATGGGTTCTCCATATGCCAGCACAGGTACCTGTTCGCGAGTATGGTCGGTGCCGCGATAAGTGGGATCGACGCCATGGTCGGCGGTGAAGAAAATGGCATCCCCTGGGCGCATTACAGGTTGTACCTGGGCAAACCAATTGTCCACGTCACGCAACGCCTGGGCATAGCCTTCGCTATCACGCCGATGGCCCCAAAGCATATCAAACTCCACTAAGTTGACGAAAAGCAGCCCATGAAAGTTTCGTTCCAGCCATGTGAGCGTGGCTGCCATACCGTCACAGTTGGTCTCGCTATGGTCACGTTCCGTCAGGCCGCGTCCGGCAAACAGGTCCTCAATTTTGCCAATGCCGATCACGTCTTTGCCGCTGGCCTTGAGCAGATCGAGCAACGTGGTACCCACTGGAGCCAGTGAGAAGTCACGGCGATGCTCCGTACGCTTGAAATGGCCAGGGCTACCAATAAACGGGCGAGCGATAACGCGACCGATGGCGTGTGAACCTGTGAGCATATTACGGGCAATCTCACAAATATGGTATAGCTCTTCTAATGGGATCACCTCCTGATGTGCGGCGATTTGAAAGACACTGTCGGCTGATGTGTAAAGAATAGGGCTTCCTGTGCGCAGGTGTTCTTCACCCAACTCTTGAATGATCTCTGTGCCAGATGCAACCTTGTTGCCGATGACTTTGTGCCCAATCGCCTGCTCGAAGTTCTCTACTAGGTTGGCGGGAAAGCCGTTGGGGTAAGTAGGCAATGGTTTTTGCAGAACGACGCCCATCATCTCCCAGTGACCTGTAGTGCTATCTTTGCCTGCTGCCGCCTCGGCCATGCGCCCGAAGGCTCCCTCCGCTGAAGCGGTTGGCGGCGTTCCCTCGATGAGCGTAATATTGCCCAGGCCGATACTCCCCAGGTGGGGAAGTGATAGCCCACCGATGGCTTGCGCACAGTGTTCAAGTGAACTGGCTCCATCGTCACCATAGGCTGGTGCATCAGGGTTCGCGCCTACCCCTACCCCGTCAAGAACGACTACGATAGCTCGCTCCAGTGTTCTCATACGCGTACTCTCGTCTTTTCCAATGAGGCATGATGTGGCAAGGGATCGCCAATCAACGGTAACGCATAGTCGTAGAAGGCTGGCGTTACCATCGTTTTGCTCTCATCCAGGTAATGCTCAGGCAGCAGGTGCTGGACGTTGGCAATTTTTTCCAACTCAACCAGCCCGGTTGTGCAGGTATAGCTTTGTCCACTCTGACGGACCAGCGTGACCATTTTGTCGTTTTCGCCATTCATCAAGGCCTGAACTCCCATCTGTCCTACCAGATATGCCTCTTGCTGATCGGTACGTGAAATGCAACAGGATGCCATACGCTGCAAGTCACCTGGTTTATCAAAACGTGCCCGCAGCTTCAAATGCTGCTTTACTAATTCTATCAGATATTGCGCCGTGCCGCTCAGCAATGGATGCTCAAAGGCATCGGTACCTACCTGTCCTGTAGCTCCGAGGGCGTGTCCTTGCTCATCATGAATCGTTTCGGCAGCAACGATGATGACATAGCCAAGGCGACGATAGGCCGCCTCAACCTGTGCCAGATATCTTTCCGCGTGAAAAGCGTGTTCCGGTAACAGGATGATATGCGGTGGGTCGAACTCATCACGCTTACCCAGGGCTGAAGCTGCTGTCAGCCAACCAGCGTCACGCCCCATCGTTTCGATAACCTTAACCGGATAATGCCAGGGTATAGAGATGGTGTTCATCGCCGAATCCATAGTCGCCAGAGCGATGAAGCGAGCGGCACTCCCATAGCCAGGGCAATGGTCGGTGGAGGGCAGGTCATTATCAATGGTCTTGGGAATACTGATCGCTTGTAGATCATAATTCATCTGTTGGGCTGCCTGGGCCAGCCGGTGAGTCGTATCTGCCGAGTCGTTGCCACCAATGTAAAGCAAATAGCGAATGTTATAGCGACGGAAAAGAGCAATAACACGCTCAGGATCAGTATCTTGCAACTTATAGCGACACGAACCAAGCGCAGCCGATGGCGTTGTGAGCAGGCGGGACCAGATATCGGCAGGCTGCTGTCGCAAATTAATAATATCTTCCTTGAGCAGCCCTTCGATGCCATACAGCATCCCATAAATATTACCAATGCGCTTTTGCTGCATAGCGGCCTCGACTGCTCCTACGAGGCTGGCATTAATAACGGCAGTCGCTCCGCCAGATTGTCCAATAATCAGGTTGCCGTGTATAGATGACAAGGTAGCTCTCCTTAACAAAACTGTCTAAAGTCATTATACCAATAGCTGTGAGAAGCGTCGAGAGAGAGATGTGCATATTTGCCATCTAAAAAATGCGATCCCCTGCGTTCAGAAAAAGAACAGGAGTGGATGTCTATAGTGCATTTTTTAGCTGTTCTGCGCAAAGCACAACTACAGAGTAAGGAGGGAACCTTGACCACACTCAACATTCCCATCATTTTTATTCCTGGCACCAGTGGTAGTTCGCTGGATACAAGCGGGCCTTTTCGACATGAGTTCCTGGGCGATACGCATGCATTTCCCGACATTTGCGAGACATGCCCGCCGGTCGTCCATACCGATGAAACGTTTGATTACCGACCCGGTCCATTCGACATTTTCAAGCCGTGGGCATTCGATCCTGCCGGCCCTCGTGTATGGATTGGCCCAGAGGCAGTGGGCTATCTGGTGGCAGATACGCCAGATGCGAATCGTGGCAACCATTACTTTGACGTTTTGCAATTCGATGCCAGTGGACACAACACCCTCTTCCCGCAAATTGACAAAGGTACTGTCCTGGGTCAGGTCAATCTCAGTGCCGGTGGCCTTATCAACAACCCAATTTACAACTCGTTGATGAACTTCCTCACTACTGATCCCGGTGGTCCACATCGGCCTACGAATCAAGGTTCTAATGGTCTCTACCTCTTCCCCTATGACTGGCGTGGCGATCTACCGGATTTAGCGGCTAAACTGGGAGTTTTTGTGGATAGCGTGCTGCATCGTCCCGAGGTACAGGCAGCGCACATTCAGAAAGTGGCCCTGCTCACGCATAGCCTTGGCGGACTGGTTGCCCGTGCCTACTACCTGTCTTCTCCTGCTGCTGCCAACAAAGTGGATCAGGTGATCAGCATCAGTGGCGGCTTTGAGGGCATTATTCTGCCTCTCAAGATTCTCGCTATGGGTGATACATGGGGCTTTGGCCTCGGCTTCGGGCCGCTAACGGTGGGTTTCACTGAGTGGGAGACAGAGAAGCTCGCCCAAAACTGGGGAACAGCTTACTTCCAACTCCCCAGCACTGACGACTGGTTTGCGGATGACGTGAACCGCGGAGGCTCATTTCATCGCTCCTACATCCGCGACGACAGGCAGGCTCCCATTATCAACCATCCGGGTAGTGTGGCCTGGTTGCAGGCCAATCACAATATGACACTGACAAACCGGGCGGAAACCTTCTTTACCGGCCTCAGCGTACCCATGGGGAACTTCCAAGCCGGTACGAATACCGTCCCGCACCACCGTATCATCAGCAAGGGCAGGATGGACACCGTGGTGGCTGTTCACATCTATATGGGACAATCAGATGCCTGTCAATTTGCCATGCAAACTGGTCTACCTGTCAACCCTGCTGAATGTGTTCCTGTTGTGCGCTATGATCCTATTCATGGTGATGGCGATTCGACGGTTCCATATCATGGTCTGGTAGGGGTTATCGCGCCAAATGACGATCAAGTGTATATTCTGGATAATCCGAACGATCATGTAGAGCATTTTGCCATCACTACCAGACCGGAGGTACACAACTTGATCGCGGGGTTGCTTGATGGCACGGTCACAAGCCAGACCCAGGTAGCGGCAACGTTCAAGTCACCTGCCAATGTGACCGAAATCCCCTATTGAGAGAAGGAGGCATATATCATGCAAGACAATACGGCTACTCGTCATCAACAGGATAATCCAGCGGAAAGTGATGCTTCCAGAGCAGATCGCTGGCTCCTACGGGTGCGCGGCCCGGTTGATGTGGAGATCACTGACGAGCAAGGTCATCGCATTGGTCGCTATATCGAGAGCGAGGAAATAGATGAAGAACGTAGGATTGCTCGTCGGCAAGAGCGTGAAGATCGAGAGCAAGGTCTCCGTAGTGAATACGGTCAGGAACTGCCTAACCTCTACGAGGTTTCGATTCCAGGGGCGAGCTACAATCCTGGGCTGAATTTCACCTCGGTCTTCTTCACTCAGCCAGGAGTCTATACCCATACTTTCTTTGGGCGAGCTCCCAGTGCCGTTGACATTTACTTCACGGCATTTAATGTAAATGCTAGACTCGACACCATCTTCTTTCATGCTATTCCCATGACCGAACAGAGCCGTGCCCAGCTTGTCTACAACACCCACGAGTCCCCACCAGTGACTGTACTCCTCCTACAAGTAGATGATAATAGCCCAATACAGGAGATTCCTCCAACCGCCATTTTAGGTCCAGCTGAGAGCCAGGATATAACACCACCCCAAACAACCATTTCTCTTGATGGAGATGAGGTGAGCATCTCTGCGGTAGATAACCCTGGTGGTTCTGGCGTCTTATACACCTACTACACCACTGATGTACAGACCTTTACGGTATACCAGCAGCCGTTCCGCCTGCCACCAGATGCGAGGACGGTGATGGCCTTCTCCATCGACCGCAATGGCAACCGTGAATATCCAGGTGCGGTGTTGCCCGTTCTCGGAGTGGATCCAACCAATATTGTCTTCACCGCTAAAGTCGAGGATCGCGAAGTTCCTCAGCAAAATGTACAGGTCTTGAACTTAGACCCCATCAAGGTAACCGGTCAATTGACGTGGGGAGCCTCGACTAATGTCCCATGGCTGTTGATCGAACCACAGCAAGGGAAGACACCGGGACAGATAACGCTAGCTGTGGACATAAGCAACCTGGAGACAGGTACGTATACGGATAATGTACTGGTCCGCTCTCTCACTCCCAGCGTCGTTTTTGCAGAGCGCCTGGTGATCGTCACCTTGAACCTGACATTAGGGTGAGCGTCAGATATTCAGGACTGGCGAAGGCTCTGATTTGTGCGTATGTGGCACAACCTTCAGACACACCGGCAACATCTCTTCGGCACCAGGATACAATGCAGGCGGAAAATCTCGCACAAGAACTACGCGTTTTGACACCACGAGAAGTAGAGGTGCTAAAATTGGTCGCCGAAGGTCGCACAAATCAGGAGATTGCGGATATGCTGGTCTTGAGCATCAAGACGGTGCAGGCTCATCGTGCTAACGTGATGGAAAAACTGGGTTTACATGACAGTACGCAGTTGGTCCGCTTTGCCGTTCGGTATGGTTTGATTGCCGTGGAACCATAGTCATACCGTTTGAATTTTGAAAAACTCATAACTGCGCCCTTAGAAAACTTTTTCTCCTTTGAGTTTGTATATTCTTGATACATCGCTTATGTACACCTATGCAGTAGCATGTTATAATTTCATCGAAACTTCCCAATATTTTCAGCATAGGAAGGACAGGGTAACATGAAAACGCAGACACAGCGGCCCAATAAACAACGAACTCAGGCTCTAAAAGGCAAGTTGCCTCATTGGGTACGACCGGTCGTCATGATCGTTGCTCTTATTTTATTGGTCAGTAGTGCTGCTATTTGGATATGGAGTATTTGGGGTCACTTATCCAATGTTATGTCCGCAGTCTTTACTATACTGAGTGGCGTATGTGCCTTCCTTGCACTGCCTTTCCTTTACGCTTCTCATGGCTCCGCATCCCCATCAACTTCTGTTACCTCGACAGCAGGAAATCCTCCTCAACCTGCTCCTGGCATCTTTCTCTTTAACGAACCCTTACCCAACCCCGGCGAGTTTCTTGGGAGAGCGTATGAACGAACAACATTAATCAATCGCACACGTAAGGGTAATGCCACCTCAATCGTTGGTCCGCGCAGAATTGGTAAAACCTGGCTAATGACTTACCTGAAGCTTGTTGCCCCAACGCAACTTGGTACCTCCTTTCGTGTTGGCTACCTGGATGCATCTCTGCCAAAGTGCAGAACGATAGCAGGGTTTACGACCAAAGCACTAGAGGTACTTGGAGTTACCACTGTCATCGCTGACTCTATTACCGTGGGACTTGATACGCTACAGGAGGCTGTAGAAAATCTGGTCAAGCAAAATCAGACGCCTATTCTTTGCATTGATGAGTTTGAGGGTCTGATCGAAGCACAAGTATTTGATCTAAACTTCTTCACCGGTTTAAGAGCGATAGCGCAGGCTGGTTTAGGGTTGGTGACCGCCAGTAAAAGCCCGCTGATAGATATGGTGAGCGACCATGTTAAAACCAGTCCATTCTTCAACATCTTCATGCAGATCACCCTCAAACCGTTTAGTGTGCAAGAAGCCGAGGATTTTGCTAAGGTTAAAAGTGCTCAGGCTGGCTTTACTGACAAAGAACGCGGCTATTTGCTTGAATATGTGCGGGAAAGCGAGCAACAACGGTTACCAATACGCTTGCAATTGCGAGGCAAGATGCTGTACGAAGACAAATTGGCTGCCCAGACAGATCCCCAAATTTACCTTCCCGACACACATAAATACTGGCTTGATTTCGAGAAGCGGTTAGAGGAAACATACAGAGCAGTTGTGAGGTAGCCGATGAGGTACTTAGAATTGGCCTTGCGCTATTTATTATTCGAGCCTTTAACCTGGATATTCTACTGCTTTTTCCAGCCTGCACGTTTTGCCAGTGAATTTGAGATAAAAAGCCTCTCAGGACGGGTTCGTCCAATGCTCAGGTTAGCCTTGCCAACATTCCTTGTTTCTTATCCATTGGCACTTCTTGTACAAGCTATCCTCTCCAGCTATTTTTCGAGCGAGGGTTTTTTAGGGTCATATCCAAACGTGACGAGTTTTTTATCAGCTACGGCATGGGCTACAGCCTTAAGTATCGGCTGGGGAACTTTAGCTGGTATGGTCGGCGATATCCGGCTAGGTATCGTCTTAGAGCTGGCGTTAGGTATTACAGGCAGCCTTATTGGCAACACTCAATTAGGCATTGTGGGCGGCATCACGGTAGCCATAGCATTGGGCCTCGTAGGAGGTGTTGCGGGCGGCGACACATGGGGTATTCCAGGAGGATTCATCGGCGCAATTGTGGCAGGAACAGCGTGGAGTATTGCGGGAGGAACAAGAAGCTTCTCAGGAGGTATAGAGGTAGCTATGACATTTATAGTGACCTACATAGTAGGATACTACAGACTGCCGCTTTACCCTGTGAGCAGCCTCTCAGGACTGAGAGCGCGTTATGCCTGTCAGAAGAAGCCCGACCGGGTTTTTACTCACTTACAAAAGTCTTCGCTCTACTGGGATGAGCATGTCTTTCTGCCTCTCCCAGGCCTGAGACGTACTCTTCTTACCGCGGTTGGACAGAATCCTGAGTTGGCACGCAAGGAGATAGCCTTTATTGTGGCACAAAGACCACAGCAAGTCGGGGCAGCTCAGATCGCTTTACTTGAGATTGCCGTTCATGAACTGGAAGCGCGTAATAGCCTGCGCGATATTGCCCAGGCTTCCTATCGACTTGAGCAAATTTTATCTCAGGAAGTGAGGCAGATAGTTCCACAGTGGATGACATCTTTTGCTCGTTTAAGTGATGCCAGCCGTGATGCTGCACGCTATTGTAGTCCACTTGATCGGCGAACTCGACGCAGGGCCCTTGAGGACATGATAGCCAACCTATCATCCATTAACCTCAACATTAATTTTGGAGACGCCAGGCTAAATAAGCGTTTGCGCGACGTGGTCGCTAAATGGCTAGCAATGGCTCAGCAGGAGCAAAATTCACTCACCCAGGCTCCCCTGGAAATTGGTCAGATTGATAATCCATTCAGTCCAGGCGAAGTTCTCAAACAGAGCGATACCCTCTTCGTCGGTCGTCGCGACCTGGTGCAATTATTGGAGAACTCCTTGAGCAAGAAAAATGGCCGTCCTACTTTTTTTCTAACAGGTGAGAGGCGCATGGGCAAAACTAGTACACTCAAGCAATTGCCTAAACTGCTTGGTTCTCGTTATCTACCCATTACCTTTGACTTACAAGCTCCAGGCATCTGTTCCAGTACCACTGCTTTCCTTTATACTATCGCTGAAGAGATGTTCAAGGTCATGCAGATTAGAGGTATGCAGGTGAAAAAGTTGGATCCTGCTCTGCTACAAACAGCAGCTAACGAGGCGGCTATCTATCTTTCCTTCGATAGATGGCTCAAAGACATGGAACTTGCATTGGCACAACAGGACTACACACTGTTACTTGCTCTCGACGAGTTTGAGAAGTTAGAAGAAGCTGGGCAAGCTGGCTATCTCAATCTAGGCTTGCTCCTGGATTGGTGCCGCAGTGTCATCCAAAACCGCCCACGACTGGCTTTACTGTTCAGCGGTGTACGAGGCGTGAGCGAAATGGGGAGCGAGACAGATATCAATTGGGCGCATTACTTTGTCAACGTCCAGACACTTAAGGCTAGCTTTCTGAAACCAGCAGAAGCACACAAACTTATCACCGAACCACAGGCTGATTTTCCCAGTGAGAAGATTTTTGGTCAGGGAGTCGCCGAGGAGATTATCAAAGTGACAGGCTGCCATCCATTCCTGATCCAGGCCATTTGCTCAGCACTGATCGATCACCTGAATACTAACGAACGCGATCAAGCTGCAAGCGAGGATGTAAAAGTAGCAATGCACCAGGTTCTGGAAAGCTGGTGGGACACCTATTTTCGCGATTTGTGGCAGCGTACTGAGCTGGATCAGCGCACATGCTTGATTGCTCTGAGAAGTCTAGACAAGGGTAACCTCCAGGATATTGCTCGACAGAGTAGCCTGGATGAGAAAACTGTTCAGCAGACCTTACAAACGTTACTCAAGCGTGACCTCGTGCTATATGTTGACGGCAACTATCAAATAGCAGCACCAATTTTTAGCGAATGGGTTGAACGTAACCGTTAGTTTACAAAGGCTTACTACAGCAGGCTTACGTGTTTTTAGATACCTAACCTACTGAGGAAGCAAAGAGGACATAGACAGGGTTTCGCACTAAGGCAAAAGGACGCAATTAGATGATGACAGGTTCTTGTGCTACACTGCACTGGTATCCAATATGCCCCAGATGAAGCCAGCGAAGGGATGCAATGGGGCATTCTCTCCACGGAGGAATGGCTATGCAGTACTGTAAATTTTGTGGCTCAGCGCTTCCCATTGGTGCTCGGTTCTGTGGACAATGTGGACGTATGCAAGGGAGTATCATCTCTTCTGCTGAGACAAAACATCTGAGTAACACCCCTTTGGCAGATGTTGAGCCTCTTGATGTGTCCACACCCCTCAAATCATCACCGTTTCCCGCTGACGGAGTACTTCCGAAGGAGGATGAAATGGATACAGACCGTGTAGGACAACAATTTGGCAGCTATCGCCTCACCCGCCCGTTGGGAAGAAGAAGCTTTTCTGAAGTTTATCTTGGTGAGCATATTCATCTCGGAACTTTAGCTGCTGTCAAAATATTACACTATAACCAATTGGACAAAGCTGACCTCGAACGCTTTCGCATCGAGGCACGTACCATTGCACGCCTAGAACATCCCAACATTGTGCGACTTCTAGATTTTGGTGTAGAGAAAGATGTCCCGTATCTTGTGATGAACTACGCTCCTAATGGCAACCTCCGCCAGCGTCATCCTAAAGGCAAGCTCCTACCACTAGACATTATTGTGCCCTATGTCAATCAGGTAGCCTCTGCCTTGCAGTATGCACACGATCAAAAGTTAATCCATCGCGACGTCAAGCCGCAGAATATGCTTATAGGACGAAATAACGAAGTTCTGTTAGGTGACTTTGGTGTTGCCTTGATCGCACAAAGTTTACACAGAGACACTGATTTACAGAATATGATAGGTACTATAACTTATATGGCACCTGAAGCTGTTCAGGGAATGCCACGTCCAGCCAGCGATCAATATGCACTAGGAATAGTTGTTTACGAATGGTTGTGTGGAGAACCACCTTTTCATGGGTCTTTTACTGAGATTGCTGCACAGCATATGTTTACCTCCCTTGCATCTTTACGTGCAAAAGTTCCACTCATCTCCCCTGCTGTCGAGCAAGTAGTGCTGAAGGCACTTGCCAAAGACCCGCAGCAACGTTTTCCTAGTGTCAGTGCTTTTGCCGGTGCTTTAGAGCAAGCATCTCAGCTAACGAACACCATCCTAAGTACTCTCGCATCACCTGCATCAAGCAACTCTCCACAACGCACATCATCCACTCCATCGGGTCCATACACTCCGTCGGTAGACCCAACCCAACGCACAGTTTGGGCACCTCCGCAGCAGTCGGCTTATAGGTCAAACCCTTATAGCAACGTACCAAGCGGTCAGAGTCCACCAAACCCTTATAGTCAACTCCCTTCTTACTCTGCCATAACACCGACTTTCCCTTCGGCATATCCAGCCCCTCAGGATCCCTATAGTCCAGCATCTTCCTTTCAGCCTGCTCGGCAAGAGAGTTTACCTGTACCTGATAGCAGACCACGCGGACGTATTTCACGACGAGCGGTTGTAGTTGGTTTGGTTGGCCTGGTGGGTTTGGCAGCAGCAGAAGTTGTGGCAAACAGAGGTCTTATATGGCAGTCGCCTCCTTCAGGGCAAAAAGTCCCTATTGGAACAACTTTCTATATCTATCATGGTCATCCTAAGCCGGTATTAGCAGTAGCATGGTCTCCTGATGGCACAGACGTCGTCTCCGGTAGCCAGGACACGACGGCCCAGGTGTGGGATGCTAGCAGTGGCAAGACGATCACTATTTATCCTGGTCACAGCCAGTCTGTTGAGTCGCTGGCCTGGCTTCCACATAGCAACTCTGTTGTCTCTGGCAGTGATGATCAGACCGTACAACTTTGGGACGCGCACACAGGTAAAGCCAGCCATACCTATCGTGGTCACACAACCCCGGTGTATACAGTTGCCTGTTCGCCTGATGGCACACGCATTGCTTCAGGAGGAAGAGATGAGATAGTCCTGGTCTGGGAGGTCAGCACAGGGTATCAACTTCTCTCTTATCAAGGTCACGCAGGCGGTGTGGGATCAGTGGCGTGGTCGCCAGATGGTAAATCCATCGCCTCGGCGAGCTATGATGGTACGGTGCATGTATGGGATGCTGCCACAGGCAAGCTAGCTTTTAAGTATACAGGTCATACGAAAGCGGTATTCGCTGTGGCTTGGTCTCCCAATGGCAAATCTATCGCTTCTGGTGGCAAGGATCAGAGTGTCCAGATATGGAATGCCAAGGATGGACAGCGTATTAGCAGCTATAATGAGCATTCCGCTGCAGTAGAAGCTGTGGCCTGGTCTCCTGATAGTACACATGTTGCCTCTAGCGGCGATGATAAGACGGTACTGGTGTGGAATGTTGCCACCGGTAGCAAAACAGTGTCCTATGACAAACATAGCGATAAAGTGATTGCCGTAGCCTGGTCGCCTGATGGCACACGTATCGCCTCTGGCAGCTATGATCATACAGTGCAGGTCTGGCAGGCAATGTAATTGGGTGGTAATTGCGAATGGTATAGTGTCGAAACATTTCCATAGACACCTGGCATTATAATAGGGTTATAAGGGCAGATAGACATAACTCATTCCAATCCGGCGCAAAAAGATTGGAAAACCAATATGCGATCCCTTTTGCATTCAAATACGATACGCCGCTTATTTTTCATAGCTTTCCCGCTTGCACTATGCATATCCTTTATTTTTCCCCTCCTCCCTCCTAGGGTATCACCCCTTTCCAGAGTCACTACCAAAAAATGCTTGACAAGAGAAAACTTCGGGTTTATAATCGCTTGTGTCAGCGAGATGCCTTGACGTTTCGCAAAGGATAAATAGTTAGCCGGTGTAGCTCAGGGGTAGAGCAGCGTATTCGTAATGCGCGGGTCGTCAGTTCAATTCTGACCACCGGCTCTTTTCTTTTATTCTGGGCCTAATATTTCCTCCCAACTATCGAACTCATGTATCTCTCTCCAATGACGTTTGGCATGACAGTTACCACAAAGGACCTCACATTTTTCGATCTCTTTGAGTATCGTGCCGATACTAGCAACACCTCTCCCAGCAATATAGCTGATAGTAAAACTCTTTTCTTCTTTATTTTTGTGGTGAAATTGCAGACACGCAGGATGCTTTTCGCCACAATCAACACAATGCAATGTATTTTTATACGTTCTATACCAGTCTTGACTATCTTTCTGTCTTTGTCTACGGTCTTGAATAATTCTCTCTCTGTGTCGTTGATACCACCCTTTGTTGTACGCTCGAAAATACGCTTTGCGTGTTTCATCGTCCTTAAATGCCATACAATTTTCCTCTCATGTATTAGGTAGAACCCCACTATCCGGTGATCAAACATAAACCCCCCTTGCGTAGGCGAACTCTGGGTCGCTTGCCGAGAGGAGGCACGGACTCCGGTTGCTTCTTTGGCCGCCCTCGTCTCTTTGGTGGAACCCAGAGAGGCGGGGCGATCTGATACCGCAAGAGTTCGCAGATGCTCCAGGGTACAGGCAGATCCCAGATGCGACGGCTTACTCAATTCATGGTGCGGAAAACAGAAATTGTAGGAGCATCCAATCAGATACATGCCCGTCTCCAGGGCTTTGAGGCAACGAGCGGCGTGACGAGATTTGCGCGTCAAGCTGGCCAATCGCTCTCGGAAGGTGCCATTCAACCGTTCGATGAAAGCGGTGTTGAGGACTCTGCCGCCATGTGAGCTGTGAAGCAGTTTCTCCGCATGCTCGAGCAGGCCATGGGCTATCTGGCGGGTGATCTCGACGACCCGTTTTTTCTCCGTCCGCTTGATCACAGTGCCAATGTGTAACTCTGGCCAGACCTGCAAGCATGCTCGTCCAACCCCCTTGGTCAGCTTGACCTTCTCGCGGAACGCTCGACGGATACTGTTGGGGTAAGCATCACGCGAGCCTTGGACCACTCAGGCCCTCCACAGCCGCGTCGAAACCATCATGGCCAATCCCATCCATGCAATCATTTTGCATCCTTTCACGCGGATGCGCATCGGCTTGAACATGCATCAGATCCAGCTTGCCTTGCTCGACCATCCCCTCATGCACTTGTTGACAGTGCGCTCCTGCTCGATCACGCCAATCGGCCACGGTTCGCTCATCCAAACCCAAGGCATGGACTATGGCTTGGACTGGACACCCATAGGTCAAGAGGGTCACGACGATCACAATCAGTTCCTCTGGTTTGCG
>WNFX01001654.1_pt1 | contig 58756 bp, 54 predicted proteins | sample 5400111 | NCBI WGS metagenome assembly WNFX01 (sample SAMN13153363, study PRJNA577476) | soil metagenome | isolation source: 40 cm soil or saprolite under grassland replicate 1 | place: USA:California | collected 2016-06-15
TATTTCTAAATTCGAGTGACTTTGCCATATCATTAGTTAACCTAAAATCTTCTTGAGCCGTATCATAATATTCTGGAACATTGTTATCACGTATTACGATCACCTCAGGACCAAAATTTGAAATTCCAACTGTCTGATCCAATTCCATACTAACGATAGATGTTATAACAAAACTTCCAAGTATTGCAGTTTCTCTTAATGTTAACATATTGTCATACATTAACTTAAATAGACTCATGGCATAAGGTTTTCCATGACCGATTATATCGAACTTTGAAATATTCTCGGTTACGGCAAACCTATCGACTCGCTTCAGAATAGGCTCCCCTCTATCAAAACCCCCCAATCCTCCTACCAAGAGTTCAATATCATAATCGTGACCCAATTTTGGAAAATATCTGGTTTTAACTTCGCTCACAGAGTCCTCCACAGTTTCGTAAACTTGTTTAAAAGACGCTGGTTCAGAATCTTTAGTCTTTTCATTTAGAACATCTATAAACCTATCAATAACGGAATTAACTCCAGCACAAGCAACTATTACTCTGCCATTCCAGAATTGGTGAAACTTGGTAATCAAATTAGTTTGGAATTCATTAGTGGATCTGGAATCAGCGACTATTACAACACCCTCAGCACATAATGCTCCTATAATACAGGTCATATTTCTCCTAGATTTTTGCTGCTGTTGGCGATATTTAAGCATGAATTGGTTGTTCATGCCCGCAGATTAAGAAAACTAACATTATGTAGCATTAACACCCTAAGTTACCATCCTGACAAAACTCCCGATAACTTACCAGAACTTCGCAGCACAAAAAACTAATATATCGCTAGCGATATTACTAGTGATATGTTATCTAAGTGGTTTGCTAGAGTAGGTAGTGCTATTCCAAGAGGGTTTTCGCGCCATTATATTCTGGGTCTACTTGAAGAAGAACCTATGACGGGTAAAGAAATCATAGATAAAGCTATATTACAAAGTGGAGGAAGATGGAAACCATCACCAGGTTTAATTTATCCGATGTTAGGAAGATTGTTAGAAGAGGGCCTAATAAGCGAGACTGATAGTGGTAAATACAAGATTACATCTAGAGGGATGGATATAGCTGCAGATGTTGATTCTGTTCACAATATAATGCAAAAGCAATTAGATGTTGTTATGCGAGTTGGGAACATTGGCAAGTTTATGGCAATGGATATGATAGACAGATTATCGGCTATTGGCTTAACATTGAGTTCTAATTTGGATAAAATGACTGAACAAGAAAGAGGAAAGTACAAAGAATTTCTAGTTAATGAGCTTAAAAAATTACAAGAACAAGAAAGCAAGAAAGATGAAATAAGAGTGGACTAATTCAATTCCAGAATTAAAATAACTAGGTAGATATTATCATGGTATTTGAATCTGTCAAAAGAATCAATGAGCTCGTTAAGCGAATGGGTCTCTTAGAAGATAATATAGCCGTAGAGACTGAATATATTAAAGAAATGTACGTTAATGCAAGTAAATCAATGTCCGAATCACAGCATTATTTTTTGAATGGGGTTCAAGCTGCTCCAGTTACAAAATCATACTTATTAACTAAGAAGGGAATCGAAGTGGTGGGGGAAGAAGCAATCCCAATTTCAACCTTTATTGATCAAGTTCTTAATTTTGCAAATTATCCCAAAAAAAAGATTGAAGTTTTAATGGTATTAGCTAAACATTTAGAAGCAATGCCCATGAATTTATCATGAGATAGTAAAATGTAACTGCAATATCAGAACGTTTTATAAATAGGTACTTAAATTGAGACATGTAAAAAACTATATTTTGTAATCTTGTTGTCACAATGAAATTAGTCACTGGTTATTGTTATTGAATAAATATGAAGCATCTGCAGGAGTTACGCCAAAAATATAATCGTTTTAAAGTTTGTTGCACATATTCCTTCGAGTTCTCCAAGATGCAACTGGGCATTGGTTTGTTTCTTGTTCGAGCAAATCTTTCTGTCCCTCCAGTTGTTATATTTAATTTGTCTTGTGATTGTCTTGTGATTAACATGATCAAATTATAATAGAAAATCTGTTAATTAATTTAATAGTTCAAACGATAAATTTAAGCCATTTTAATCACTGATTTTAATTACTGAAAAAATACACGACTAATATTTCTTGTACATTCCCATAAAATCTGTGCTTTACTCTTGCAGGTACATAGATGAATAGGTCTTTCCTTAAGGGGTATGCTTTATTTCCAATTTCTATGAATCCATCTCCTTCTAATACTAAGTATATTTCATCTGACGGATGCGGCTCTTGTGTATCTTTTTGACTGGGTTTTAGTCTTAAAATACCGACCTGTAAATGTTGCAGATCAAAGAAATTAAGAAAGTCCGAATTATCTTCATTCATCTTTGATAAGAGCTTTCGTATTTCAATTATTTTTTCATTCATCTACATTTCTATCATTGTATCTTGAATATAATAATATAATTATCCATGACTAATCATCAGGTATTTTGTTCTAATCATGGTTATAATCTTGATTTAACTTAATTTCTATCTTGATTATCATATCTAATAAGATTCACAATTTTTCCTGCAAATGATAACTTTATAGATGAACAAATATCCAATCTATTCTTAAGAAAAAATTTCTATTATTTTTTCTACCAAAAACTAAAAGTAGCTTTGTATATTACCTCTTTAGGAATTAGATTCTTGCATTCATTTATTCAATTATCTTATTAATTTTATTAAAGAATTCTAAATATACTAAGTATTGAATCTCATATTGCTTTGAACAAATGTAACAAATGTCCTTCATTAGGCATTTTTTTCTTAACTACTACTGTCTTTACTGTTATTGTCTTTGCTATTATTCTCCCGAGCCAAAACATATTTGCCTCTGGAATTACTATTTATTCTCCATATTGGATGAGTAATGAAAAGGAGGTTAAATCACCCTTCTTTAGGTATTGTGAAATTTTTGGCTCGTGTTTGAACAGTGACATTAGAATATTCCCATTCTTTCCACCAACTTCCCAGGTGCAAGACAATAATGTAGATAACAATTTGGGTACAAGCAATACCTTAGATAACAATTTGGGTACAAGCAATACCTTAGATAACAATTTGGGTACAAGCAATACCTTAGATAACAATTTGGGTACAAAGAATACTCTATCATCTATAATACCATTTGAGTTACCATTCCCATAAAAAATAACATAAGAGGTTAAACAGGATCAGAAATAAATATATCATCAATACTTATTCAAAACTTGATCCTGTGAATTAGTACATTCTTAATATAAGAATAATTAGAAACATATTTTCCAAGCATATTATTGTCTAGTTCCTCTGGGGAAGATTCTCCTTAGCCCAGATATAAAGCGGCAATATGGGATGATCAAACGGCAATTCATCTTGCTCTTTATTGTATCCTAGCATTGCTATTTTGCCAGATAACAAATTACGAAGGTCATGTGTTAATTCATTCTCCAACAGTGGACCATAAATGAAAAATGAATATTTCTGATTATAGTATGCTACGTGTTGTGAAAAACATTCTGATAGTATAACAGGGTCAGTAATAATTCTCCTCTTAAGCATATCTGGTGCATCATTATCATTCTTATTATTGTGATCAACCGTTATCTGTAATTGTCTACGTATGTAATTATTGCGCGAAAATTCTGAATCGAAAATGGATTTTGGAGCATTCCGATAGTATTGTATACTATGTTCCAGTCTTTCAACCGTTTTATCTGCGACTGCAAGAATTCTTTCAGTATGATTGATTATTCTGTCTTTTTTTCCGTACAAGTATAGAACTGATATTAATTCATCTTTTTTAATAAACGGAAAGTCCATTGCTCCTGAAATAAATGAAGAAATTCTTTCTGAAATGTCCTCAGGGAGAATCATAGTCATATGGAGATCAAAATTCAATATCAAAATTTTTATCAGCAATATTATATAGATAGTTATCTTTATAGCAATATAAGATTGGAAAGTGTCGGCACTGAATTACAATAAACCGGTCTATTTGATTGTACACGGGCAACATGATTTGATAGGAGTTATTATGCAGAAACTTGTCACATTAGGTTTTACAAAGGATAACTTGATTCAAGCCTCCCCACAGAAAACAGGCAATATTGGTGATTACGTTGCAATGGCTTGGCCTCCAATGAGGGCAAATGAAATAATTATTAAGGAAATCACAGGAATAGACCAGGGAGAAATAAAAGAGGACGTGATGGGAGCTTGGTCAAACGTTAATCAAAAAGAAATCTCTAGAATTCTATTGTCATAACTCATGATAAGTAGTATCATGTGAAATAATTCAACTGCATTCTTTCTTCCAGCTGACAAAAATTGAGAATTGCAAAAGCATGAATTGTTGAGAAAACAATAGGGATGCGATAAATTTTTAGCCTTCAAGGCCACTATTCATAATAATGAAAAATAATATTTGTTCCTTATGCAATTCACAAACATCTACTAAAGACTGTCCTAGCTGTACAAAACCTGTATGTAAGGAATGCATGAAAAGCTTCCCTTTCTCCGAAGACATTTGTATTGAATGCGCATCAAAAGTGAAAGCTGGATTAGGCGGTATCAGGAAGGACGAAGAAATTTTCTAGACAGAATAAAAACTTGACAAATCATGTAACCATATTAGGTCGTCTTGTTACATGGTAATGCTCTATTTGATGTTATCTCCTTTCCTATATCCATGCGTAAATTGCGGATCATAAACTTTTGAAAATTCATAATTACTTGGGTTAATGACATTTCCAATTATTATTATTGCGGTTTTTGTTATCTTTGCTTCTTTCACTTTTTCCACAATATCGCCTAGAGTTCCAACTATTATTTTTTCATCTTCCCATGTGGCTCTGTAGACAACTGCAACAGGTGTCGAATTATGATATACTCCTCCTTTAATTAACTCGTCAACTATGTTTCTTATCAAATGAATACTTAGATAGAAAGCCATAGTAGCACCATGTCTTGCCAAGTTGGAAATTTTTTCTCTTTCTGGAACTGGAGTTCTGAGTTCAGCCCTAGTGATTATGAGTGTTTGAGTAATTCCTGGGAGGGTTAACTCTAAATTCAGTGAAGAGGCTGCACCTAAAATTGCAGTTATCCCTGGAATGACTTTACAATTTATTTCATCTAAAATTAATTTATCTATCTGTTCTCTTATAGTGCTAAATAGTGCAGGATCTCCATCATGAAAACGTATTGCAAGTTTTCCTTGTCTAGTGGAATCCCTTAATATTTCATAAATTTTATTCCTGTCTATTAGAGCTGCATCGTGCAGTATTGCATCTTTTTTGGCATATTCAAGTAATCTTGGATTAAGTAAAGATCCTGAATAAACTATGATATCTGCATTCTCTAATAATTTCTTTGCTTTTAGTGTAATAAGCTCAGGATCCCCTGGTCCCGAACCAACAAAGTAAATGGTATTGGGTTCAATCATTTTTTCTGGCCACCATTATTGAAAAGTACTTACCAACCGGATTTTTTGTGTTTCGTAATTCTTTCAATTTCTTTGTTACTAAAATTTCATTCTCCGCAGATACATCTTGAGCTATGGTAATTATGGAATTATCACTAAAACCAGTTTCAGAGAGTATTTCAATCACACTATCAAAATAACGTCCATCTTTGAGAAAAATTATTGAATCACAAGATGCAACTGTATGTCTTATTTTATCAAGATCATAACATGCAGGAACGATACCAAGAGTCTGATCCCCCTCAACTAAACTCATCTTAGCTTGAGCAGCAAACGCAAAGAAGGAAGGCACTCCAGGAATAATCTCAATTTCTATGTCATCATAATTTTCCTTCAATTCATTATGAATATAATTCCAAGTACTGTATAGGGATGGATCTCCTACAGTCAAATATACTGAATTCTTTCCAGAATGTACAGCATCTGCTATTATCCGGGAATTAATTTTCCATTGTAATCTTAGAGAATCTTTGTCCTTTATCATTGGAAATATTAGGTTTATAATTGAAGTAGATGATTCATCTATGTATTTTCTAGCTATTGATAAAGCAATACTGGGTTTGCCCTCTTTTGAGGTAGGAGTAAAGATTGCATCTGCATTTCTAATTCTTTCCACAGCCTTGACGGTAAGTAAGTCCGGATCTCCGGGCCCGCAGCCTATGCACGAAAGCGCCATGATTTGAATTTTAAAAAATGTGTTATTTAAAGTAAAAGAAGTCTTCGTGCTCTCAAATAATAACGTAAATTTTTAGGTGTTTGGTAAGAATACATCACCCCTTTTTCATTCTTGAGAATTGATAAGAGTGAAATATTGAATCACTTTCTAGTAGCAGATAAAATCAAAATGGGGTTTCTAGAAATAAGCATTGTTCCATTTACAACGTCTCTTCCTTTTGATATTGTGACTTGAGTAACATCGATTTCATGCATTTTTTGCTTCTTTAAGGTCCTTAATGCTTTATACATTGTTTCAATTAGAATTGTGTCTATAACTAGTCTGCCATCCTTCTTTAATTTAGAAATGCAAAGTTCAATAATTTTTTCAGTTCTACCTTTTGTTCCACCGATAATAATTGCATCTACGTTGGGTAGTGACGGTAAAATCTTTTCAGCCGTAGAATAAAATAAATTTGCCGAGACTCCAAATTTATCTAGATTTTTTCTTGTTAATTCGATGGCATTTTTATCCGAATCTATAGCGTAGACATTTTTAGAGTTTACCTGTAAGCAAATCTCTACAGTAATGCTTCCACTACCACAACCTACATCAATTACCGAATAGTTTTTTCTAAGACGTAGTTTACTTAGAACAATTGAACGTATATCTTCCTTGGTTATTGGAACATTTTCTGAGCGCTCAAATAGCTCATCTGGTATTCCTGGAGTTGAATAATTCCATATCATCATAAACAGATAAAATGGTTTTAAATTAAATTCTTTTAGATCATTGCTTTCCAGTATACAGGCCGGTATACGTGAGAATCATGAACATCAACAGCAAAAAGATAAATGGAAAAATTCCGTTGGTAGAGATTTTTTTCTTCTCATCAGTTTTTAATTTTAACCCCATTTTCTTTGCAACAACATACGATATTATATAAAAAAATAGTCCCACAAAGAAGATTATGGGTATGGAGCCCGAATTGTTGGATGGGTTTAATATAAGACCTAGAATAATACCGCAGATAACTCCCAAAAAGGCTCTCATGCAATATATCTTGTCAAGTTGTTCCAATTGCATTTTTCACATTGATTGGAGGTATTGGAGGTTTAATTCCTTTCGATTGAGTATTTGAATTTTTAATTAATATTAATCCTCATCTAAACTCCTTTATATGGAATTATCAGGAATAGAGCTCAATTTTCTCGTAAACAAAGTTAGCTCAATGGTCTCATCCCGTTATTACGTGAGTGATGTATACTCAGTCACAAAAAATTCTATTCTTTTGAAATTACATCATCCATTAGAGTCTGACATTATGCTTATGGTTTCGACTAAAGGGATATGGATTACAAACAAAAGATACAGACAGGTAGAAGAAAACCAAATTGTAAAGGTATTAAGTCGAGAGATGGAAAGGGCAAAAATAAGCACTGTATCGCAACCTGGAAGTGAGAGGATCTATTTCATTCATTTTGTAAATAGAGATAATAAAGCAAGGATTTTCATAGTTGAAATTTTTGGAAAGGGAAACTTCATTTTATGCGACCAATCTATGAATATCCTATGGATCTTAAATGCCGTTGAAGTAAGACATAGAACATTGAGGGTGGGATCTGAATATGTTTTGCCTCCAAATCGTGGTGAAGACGTCCTGCAAATTTCCCTAGAAAAAATGAAGAAAAATACAAAATTACAGTCGAGCAATATTGAATTGCTCAAATGGCTGGGCAGTTGTACATCTTTACCAAGGAAATTTGTTGAAGAAATACTACTTCAATCAAGGATTAGTACCAAGTATGCAAACCTTCTGAATGATAATGATATAGAAATTATTTATGAAAAAACTAAAGAAATAACAAATAAAGTTATTGATGAAAAAAATCATGAACCATCAGTTATTTTAGACAAGTCAGGATTAGCTATAGATGCATTTCCCATTTCCATGTCAAAAGAAACTAATGTAAAGAACGTCGCGACATACATGGATGCAATAGATCAAGTTTTGAGCAATGAGATAATTACAATTGGGAAAAATCTGAAAACGGAACAAGAAGATAGGAAAATTTTGGAACTAGAACATGATTTGGAAGAACAGAATAAAGCAAAATTGCAAGTAATTTCTATATCAAAAAGTCTTAGGAATGTCGCTCATCAATTAATGAAACTTTCGTTTATGGGTATTCAGGATATGCACGATAGCAAAGTCAAGATTCTTTTGGAAGATAATGACTCCAAAATTGTTCAAGAAAATGGCTTATCTTATTTGGATCTTTTTAATGAACGAGTTAAGTTAGAATCAAGTATTCCAAAATTTTCATCGTTACTATTTTCTAGGGCAAAAGAATTAGAACGTGGCGCTATTAATATAGATAAAGCAAGTGAAACCCTTAGATTGAAGATTGAAAAATTAAAAAATCAAACACAAAAAATTCATGAAAAAATTCAATTCAATACTTTAGTATCAAAACAATGGTATGAAAGGTATCGATGGTTTGTGACTACCAATGGTTATTTAGTAATTGGTGGAAGAGATTCATCGTCCAACTCTGCAGTGATACGTAAACACATGACTGAAAATGATATCGTATTTCATGCAGAAGTTCATGGATCACCTTTTTTTCTTGTAAAGAATGCAAGAAATAAAGAAGATAGTAATTTTTTAGAGGAGACTGCCCAAGCAACGGTTTCGTTCAGTAGAGCATGGAAAGATGGTTTGTCAAGTGCAGATGCATATTGGGTATTCCCTAATCAAGTAAAGAAGGGTGCTCCAACAGGTCAATTTCTTCCCAAAGGTTCTTTTGTGATTGAGGGCAAGAGAAATTATTGCAGAGGTATTGAAGTAAAGCTATCTGTAGGATTATTTCAAATTGAAAATAAGCGATATACAATTGTTTGTGGACCCTTAAATGCTATCAGAAAAAGAAGTTTGGTTTATGCTTCATTATTGCCTGGTGGTTCTGATCCTATGAACCTGGCAAAGAAAATTAAAAGTGAATTTGTAAGAGTAATTTCTGAATTTGATTCTAATTTATCAGATTATTTGAAAAGACTAATTCTAGACGAATTTATAAGGACGTTGCCTTCTGGGCAGTCTAAAATTGTAAGCGTTGAAAGAGGTCAATTTGTGAATGATATGAAGGATTGGTACATCTAGTACTAGGATAGAATTAGAAACACAATTAAACTAAACTAGCCAAGTGATATTGTGGGAAAAAAACTTCGAGAACATACCGATGCAAATATGACAACAAGGGTTCTTGTAAGGGATATTATGAACAGTCCTGTAATCACGGCTGGTCCAAAGGATAGTGTGGTGGACATTGCAACAAAAATGAAAGAACACAATATTGGCAGTGTAATTATTACCGAAAATGAAAAGCCTGTTGGAATTGTTACTGAATGGGATGTTGTTTCAAACGTTGTTGCAAAAAATTTAGAACCATCATCTATTAGCGCTGTAAAAGTAATGCAACCAATACATACAGTCGAAGCAGAAGAAAGTATCACTGAGGCTGCCCGACTATTACGAAAAAATAATATCAAGAGACTGGGAGTAGTTTATAAAGACAGATTAGCTGGAATCATCTCCACTTCGGACGTTATTGCTGTTACTCCAGAATTAGTTGATGTAGTATCTGAAAAGGCCGGTATTATTAGAGGAGAAATTGGTAGACCCACATCGTCTGTTTCGGGATATTGTGATGAATGTGGTGAATGGTCAGATATGTTAATGTTCTCTGAAGGTACATTTACATGCGAAGTATGCAGAGGTTCATGATGATCTCAAGTTGAAAAGTAAGGTAATATTTCATCAATGTTGTAATTTGGAAACGGAATATATCTGAATCGTAATATGAACAAGCAAGCTATCAATATTGTTATCCTCTAAAATGATTTCTTATCAAAAGATTAAAATCACGTGTTTCTGAAAATTGACTGAATGAGTTTAAATTCTCTAGAAAGAACTATTGATCAAGTTCTTTCTCAAAAAGAATCTGCATTGATCTCTGAGATTGACTCTGCACTTCAAAATTCGTTGAAAAATTTAGAATCTTCCAAGACTAGTCTCCAAGTTGAATATGACAATATTATCGAATCATCAAAGAAGCAGGCTGAAAATCTCAAACGTCAAATAATAGGATCAAGCACGTTGAACGCTAGAAATAAGGAACTTGTTACTATCGAATCAGCGATTAATGATATTTTTAATAAGGCAAAGGAAAAACTAGCAGAAAGCAATGATGAAAAAAATTATGAAAAATTGTTAGCCAAGATGTTAGAAGACAGTGCTGCAAAGCTAGGCTCTGACATAATCATACAATGTAACAAAAATGACTTGAAACTTGTAAAAAAAATATCATCACAAGAATCAATAGACAAGAAAATGAAATTAACTGTGTCAGATGACGTAATAGATATAATTGGCGGAATAAAGGCAACTTCAGTAGATGGAACAATGACTTTAGATAACACACTTGATTCGAGTATTGAAAGTCTCAAACCTTTAATAAGGAAAGATATAGTCCAACTGCTGAGAGGCGAAACTAAGTAGATGGTGGCAAAAGGAAAAATAGTATGGGTTAGCGGTCCAGCAGTTAAGGCTGATGGAATGTCATCAGTAAAAATGTATGAGACAGTAGAGGTTGGAGAATCAAAATTAATTGGTGAAGTTATCAGATTAACTGGAGATGTAGCTTTTATTCAAGTTTATGAATCTACATCCGGTCTTAAACCCGGAGAAGAAGTTGTTGGTACAGGACAACCACTTTCGGTCCTTCTTGGTCCCGGAATTATTGGAAGGATTTATGATGGCATCCAAAGACCGTTGGATGACATTGCAGAAAAATCTGGAGCATTCATTGGAAGAGGCATTACTACTAGTCCTGTTAATATGACGAAAAAATTCAAGTTTAATCCAACTGTTAAAAAAGATGATATTATTTTCGGAGGAACGATTCTTGGAACAGTTGAAGAAACTCCTCTGTTAACTCACAATATTTTGGTTCCACCAAAATCTCCTGAAGCAACAATTACTGAAATTGTTAAGGAGGGCGATTATGATTTAGAACATGTCATTGTACATGCGAAAAGCAAGAATGCAGATAAAATTGAATTAAAGATGTATCACAAATGGCCAGTTCGAAAACCGCGACCCTATGCTGAAAGATATGATCCTACAGTACCACTAATTACGGGCCAAAGAATTATCGATACCTATTTTCCTATCGCAAAAGGAGGAACTGGTGCTATTCCAGGTGGATTTGGTACGGGAAAGACTGTAACTTTGCATCAAATAGCTAAATGGGCAGACTCTAAAGTTGTTGTCTATATTGGATGTGGAGAACGAGGCAATGAAATGACGGAAGTACTTGTAGAATTTCCACATTTAATTGACCCTAGATCTCAAAGACCATTAATGGAAAGAACAGTACTCGTTGCTAATACTAGTAACATGCCTGTCGCTGCTAGAGAAGCATCAATCTATACGGGTGTTACTATGGCAGAGTATTATCGCGATATGGGATATGATGTAGTTCTCGTAGCTGATTCTACGAGTAGATGGGCAGAAGCACTTAGGGAGATGTCAGGCCGATTGGAAGAAATGCCTGCAGAAGAGGGTTATCCGTCATATTTGGCATCAAGACTGGCTGAATTTTATGAACGAGCAGGACGAATAAGAGCACTTGGTTCACCAGATCGTTCGGGGTCTGTGACAATAGTAGGTGCAGTATCTCCATCAGGAGCAGACTTTACCGAACCAGTAACGACTCATACCATTCGATTTATCAAGACTTTTTGGGCACTGGATACTAGATTAGCATATTCTAGACACTATCCATCAATTAATTGGATGCAATCTTATTCTGGTTATCTTGAAGATATATCTAAATGGTGGAAAGAAAACGTCAGCCCTGATTGGTATGACTTGAGAGCTGAATCGTATCAAATACTTCAACGTGAAGATACTCTAAAAGAAATTGTTAGATTATTGGGACCTGAAGCACTTCCAGATGAAGAGAAGCTTGTCATGGAAGTAGCTAGAATGTTAAAGATTGGTATTTTGCAGCAAAACTCTTTTGACAAGGTCGATACTTATTGTGGTCCAGTTAAACAATTAAAATTGGTAAGACTCATGGTAACGTTCTATAAAGAATCACAGAAGGCACTTAAAGAAGGAAAGTCATTAGCAGATATTAGAGCACTGCCAATAATAACCACTCTATTACGAGCAAAATTTGAAGTACCTGATGAGCAGATTTCAAAGTTAGACGAAATAGAAAAACAACTATTATATTCATTCAAAGGAAACATGGAGGAGGTAAAGGTATCTGTCTAAAACAACTGGAATTGAATATACCAAAATAGCAGAAATAAAAGGACCACTTATGATAATAGATGGTGTTACAAGAGCGTCATTTGATGAACTTGTAGAAATAGAAACAAATGACGGTGAACGACGATTAGGAAAAGTTCTAGAAGTAGGGAACGGCAAGGCTGTGGTTCAGGTTTTTGAAGGAACAACTGGTTTAGCCATTACTGGAACAAGAGTAAAGTTTCTTGGAAAAACTATGGTCATGCCGGTATCGCAAGAATTACTTGGGCGTGTGTTTGATGGCCTTGGAAGACCAAATGACGGCTTACCTGATCCTGTTGCAGATAAATTTCTTGATGTTAATGGAGAACCTATGAATCCTCAAAGTAGAGAATATCCTACTTCATTTATTCAAACAGGTGTATCTGTTATTGATGGAATGTTGACTTTGGTAAGAGGTCAAAAGTTACCAATTTTTTCTGGTTCTGGAATGCCACACAATATTTTAGCGGCACAAATTGCACGTCAAGCTACCGTCGTGGGTACAAATGAAGACTTTGCTGTAGTATTTGCAGCAATTGGTGTCCAGTACTCTGAAGCACAATATTTCAAGAGGAGTTTGGAAGAATCTGGCGCATTAAGAAGGAGTGTATTGTTTGTTAATCTTGCAGATGACCCTGCAATTGAAAGAATTATTACTCCTAGAGTTGCTTTGACAGTCGCTGAGTATCTTGCATTTGATCTTGGAATGCATGTTTTGGCAATACTAACTGATATGACCAATTATGCTGAAGCACTTAGAGAGATAAGTGCAGCAAGAGAAGAAGTTCCAGGAAGAAAAGGATATCCAGGATATCTCTACACCGATCTGGCAAATAATTATGAGAGAGCGGGCAGAATTAAAGGAAAAAACGGCAGCGTTACTCAAATGCCAATTCTATCAATGCCCGCAGATGATATTACCCATCCTATTCCCGATTTGACTGGTTACATTACTGAAGGCCAGGTAGTGCTGGGAAGAGATCTATTCAGAAAGGGAATATATCCACCAGTTAATGTTATGATGTCTCTTTCCAGACTAATGAAGGATGGGGTTGGAGAAGGAAAAACTAGGTCAGATCACATGGAGGTTGGCAACCAATTATACGATGCTTATTCTAGGGCCCAAGAGGTAAGAGCACTTGCAGAAATTGTAGGAAAGGCAGGTTTGACAGGAGTTGATTTGAAATATCTTGACGCTGGTGATAATTTCGAAATCCACTTCTTAAAACAAAGCCCTGATGAAAATAGAAATTTGGATGAAACTCTGAGTAGAGCATGGGATTTACTAGCTACTTTACCAGAAGGAGAACTAACTAAAATTAAGGACAAACATATTCAACAATATTATAAAGGAAAAAAGTAAGTAAATATTCATCAAGATGTCATTTGGAAAAAATGTTACCGCAACAAAGATTGAACTAATAAAGATAAGAAGATCTCTGCAAGTTAGCAAGATGGTTCACAAAATACTAGATGATAAAAGAGAAGTCTTATTAAAAAAAATTGATGAAATGATAGAAGAAGCTAACAAGACAAGAGGAGATATATGGTCTCCACTTGCGGAGATCTATTCGGCAGTATATGATTCTTATATGTCGTTAGGAACATCCACGCTTGAATCAATATCAGATTCTACTCCAGGAATAATGGAAGTGAATGTGAACGTGAGAAGAATTGTGGATGTTAAAATTCCTACTTTGCAGATAAAGACCAAGGAAGGCGGTCAAGAGCTATCATATGGATTTTCCGAAACGAATGTGTATGTCGACAAGGCGTCTAAATCCATAAAGAATATGCTTCCACAAATTTGTAAAGCTGCAGAGTATGAAAATGCTATCTTTAGTCTAGCGAAGGAACTTGAAAAAACACAAAAATTAATTAATGCACTTGAATTTGTTATTATTCCCCAGTATCAAAATGCAATATCCTTCATTAAAGCAACACTGGAAGAACGTGAAAGGGAAGAATTTGTAAGACTGAAAAAAGTGAAAGTTGTTCTAGATAAGAAAAAGAATATAGAATAGAAAAAACATCGAAGGTTTATGGTAGATAATAAGATGGATAATGATATAATAGCAGAACATTTTAAGAAATCAAAACAAAATTTACAATCAGAGCACGATTCGATGGTTGACGCTGTAAGAAACGATATCTCTTCCTATAAGAAAAAAGCCCTATCAAATGTTTAGTCATAATTAGAAATTTCTATGCTATTATTTGTCTAAAAATTCCTAATTCTATGTCCATGAGACTTGTTTAGCCTATCTGGCGCTTGAGAAATATGGTCGAGTCTTCTTGATGTAGGATACGTCGAGTTACCGAACAATTTAGAATTTGTGGCGGATGGAAGGAAATCCCTCAATATGTCAATGATTATATGAAAGTAGGTCTGTTTCCATCATTCCTTAGTTATAATTAAATATGGCCTTTAATTTGCAACCCATGTATGATGAGTGTTAACAAAGAAAAAGTTAGTCTTATTCTTCTGACCATTGCTATGACTTCTAGCATTATATTGTATAACAATTGGGCATATGCGCAAGCTGGTGGGAAGCAGGGTGCTTCGGATGCCGGTTCATCCAAGCTTATAGGTGCAGGAATGGCTTTTGGCCTTGCGGCCGCTGGTTCTGGAATAGGATTAGGTTTTGTGGGCGCCGCTGGTTTGGCAGCGATTAGTGATAATCCAAAAATGCAATCCAGAGTCTTCATATTTGTCGGTATGGTAGAATCAATTGCAATTTATGGTATCGTCATGATGTTCATTATCTTAGGTCAGTGATCCAAAAAAAATAGAACCATGACGAATTTATTCTATTTCTGTATCAAATAGAATCTAGTACGCTCCAAGTTTATGCAGCCAGGCTTTTTGTCAAATGGCTACTAGGATTTAATTTTATTCTGACATGAAAGTATTTAGAGGCTATCTAAAGACGATTAATTGAAAAATAAATATTGAAAAATAAATACGCATATCATTGATTTGATCCCCGGACCGGACAAATGGGAAAGATTTTAAGGAGAATTAATAATCAAACAACTCAATACTATGGGACAGGCCAAACTTCTAAAGACAACTTTGATTCTGCCAAGAGTTGAATCTCACGAAGCTGTTAGTAAGTTGGCAGAATTGGAATGGTTTCATCCATTGCAAAATCCCTCGGAACATAGTAATCCGTACTTCGACGATCTTTTGTTAAATGCCCAGAAATTATATCAAGATATTGATGAAGTTATTAGAGCTTTAAGCATACCGCTAGAAACTGGTGTAATGGCCACTCTTGTCAAAGGCGCCCCGCAGGAAAAAACTGATTACAAGATAAATGATATTCAGAATTTTATTGTCGAATTAGAAAAAAAAAGTAAGCTTCTATTAGAGGAACCGAAATCCTTACTGAAAACACAACTGCAAATTGAAAAGGAACTTGAGGAATTCCGTAATGCTCAAGATGCAATTGGTAGTGCATCAAAGCTTAAAATGGAGTTATCAGAACTACGTAGGCTGAACACATTTTTTGCAGAAATTTTTATTGTAAATTCCAAGGATATTAAGGAAATTCAAAATAGTTTAAGTGAACTGATAGTCCATCCCTTCAAACTTAACGATGATAAATCCTCTATTATTGTCATAGGCTCACAGGAAGATTCAGAAAAAATCATGAAAGTGCTTAGAAGCTTCAATGTGCATCCCATACAAATTCCACCTGATTTACCACAAAATCCAAGTATCGCTTTTGATCACTGCCAAAAGACCTGTAAGGAACTGGAAAAAAAATCCGCTGAAATTGCTAAGAAAATTGAAAAGTTGAAGGTATCACTCTTGCCCAAATTGCTTTCACTTTACGAATCATCCAAGCTCGCAAAAGATATTTTGGAGGTAACTAGAAAGCCAGGAGGAACAAAGAATTTTGCGGTTATTCAAGGATATATCCCAGACGGCATGGAGAAAAAGTTCAAAAATCTCACAAATAGTTATATCGCTATTACCGAGCCGGCTAGATTAGATAAGGATTCTGGCAATCAACTTCCAACGCTACTTCTCAATAACAAGTATGCAAAGACTTTTGAAGTAATAACTGAAACTCAGGGACTACCTAATTATGGTGAAGTAGACCCGACTCCAATTATTGCCTTCGTATGGCCAGCTTTTTATGGCATCATGTTTGGAGATTTGGGACATGGTCTTCTGCTTTTTGGATTAGGAATGTTCTTACGGTACAGAGCAAATGGAAGTTTAAAGACATGGGCAACCTTGTTGGCTGCAAGTGGTGCAGCAGCTAGCGTAGCAGGTTTAGGAACAGGAGAATTATTTGGTTTTCATATAAAAGAGATAGCCGTACTGGCACCCCTATTTGCGCCACTGGACGGTCTAGTGGGAGCTCTAAATGTTTCAGAATTAACATTTGAGCAGGTAATAAAGATACTGAAAGTATCCGTTGCTATTGGTATCATACACTTGCTGATGGCACTGTTTCTGAGGTTGAGAAATGATATCCTACAAGGACACAAACTTGTCATTCTAACACATGACATTCCTTCTATAATACAATTTCTTGCCATAGTAGCATTGATACTTGCTGCGATAGGTTCAGGATACGATATAATAGGTATGTTTGGTATATCTGGAGTCACTCATAATGAACCGGTACCATGGTTGACATATCTATTCGGAAACTGGGTAACAGTAGACTTGGTTGCCAAAGCTACACCACCTATAATCTTTGCAACAGTTGGAATTATGATTTACGGAGGAAAAAAAGAGCAAGAACTTGCTGCAAAAAGTGGTCACGATGAGGGAAGTGGATTGATGGGAATTGTTATTGAGGTTATACTAGTAAGGATAATTGAAGTTCTTTCTAATGTGATTAGTTATACCAGAATTGGAATTATGCTGTTGGTACATGCTGCTCTCTTGGTAACGGTCAATCAATCATACGCGCATGGAGGAGGATTAGCTGTTTTGATCGGGGGTAATATAGGGATCATGCTTATTGAAGGGTTAATTGTATATATTCAGACGATTAGATTACACCTTTACGAATGGTTCCCGAAATGGTATATGGGTGAAGGAGTCGAATTTAAGAAATTACTTCCAAAAATGCTTTATTCAAATCTTATTTGGTCGGAAAAAAGATCGGGTTAGATATAGAAACAAGTTGAATTCGCAAAAATATTTTTTAGATTATTCATTTTAGATTGATCTACATTTGAAACACATGGGTGGTAAAACCTGTGCTACAGTGCTACAGAATCGAAAGATCCTAATTGATATTGATTAACTTTGACACTATTGTATCTCTCGGAATTTTCTGTTCAATCCCAGATGCTATCGCTGACAAATTTCTAACTTCTACCATGATAAGTTTTAGAGCCGCAAGTACATTCCCCACACTAAACATGGTTCTAAAAGCTGACTTAGCCCGCTTTAATCCCATATCTTCAAATCCCTTTTCTATATGTAATATGGAATCTATATCATTAGTTGGATTTTGGGGAACTATGTCTTTGTAAACTGTAGTTGACAATTCTGCGATTGCCTCCGGTATTTTTTCAGCATTAATCATTTTTTGAATCGTGTCTTTTGTTACCTTAGAGGTACTGGTTACAATGAGTTGACTTATGTCATCAGGAGACAGATTCCAAAACTTTCCTCGAAGTATTGCAAGCACATTATAAGAATCAATATCTACAGAGACAATATTTTTTGCCTCCATTGATTGTGATTCTGTATTCATTGCCCTGCCTAGATCGTGATAGAAAACGTGATCAAGATATACATCAAAAACCCTCACATCTCCTTTATCTTTGTATATTGCAGCTGCTTTGGTAACATCGTCAGCAAATTCGCTTCCGGCAAGTGTAGAAATCGCTTCATCCAGATTCTTTGAAACAAGCGCTTTAACTACAAGGTCCCGTCTACCCACAAGTTCCTCTGCCCTCAGATTTATCTTGGGCAATAATTCATCATAGGATTTTCCGAGAGCTTTACCCTTCAGAATCATCTTTAAATTCCATATGATATATTTTATGAAATAAGAGCTAATAATTTTGGCTCCGCCAGAAACACTAACCATTTTTGCGTGTGTGTTCACTAAATATTCTTTCAATGCATTTTCTATTTTATCAGCAGTATAAGGTTTAGTAAGTTTCGCTAACGCATCAAGATAAACAGTATTCTTCATTCTTGTTACTAGTTCATCCATATCCCTTGACTCACATAGTATTTGAAGTTCATTCTTTGTTAGCATTCTTCCTTTTAATCCATGAGACATGACAGTTCCAAAAATTTTTCCTGGCATACTTACTTTGCTCAATGGTTATAAAAGCACATCCTTGCTCAATAATTAATAATCCTGCATCAATTTTAATCTTGCCTGAAAGATTCAAGCCTTGCTTTTCTATGCAAAACATCCACACAAGGAGCTGAAATTGATTTATATTAATTTGAATCACGTCATATTAGTCGAACCGATAGTCAAAAACTAGCGATGGTGTATGGACAGGAGAACACATTTTATATTTTATGATTCATGCTTTGGTTTACTAGGGCAGTGAATAATTGAGTGTTAAAAACCAATTGAATTTAATTTTTACTTATGGTGAATCAGTTTCTTTATCTTCTCAAAAAGATAAGTGAACTTGATTAAGGCATACTGAAATTTCGAATATTTCTAATTATTTCTTGATATCTAATAATAAATCATTAGATCTTATATGATAAATAAATCCAATTTCATTGTGATATCTTCAAAAGTATTCTGCCCATTTTGTTTCACTTTTATACCATTCTTATTTCTGTTTTCTTTATTTTGTTATAGTATACGATTATGGTAACGATATTCTTGATTTATTCAAAGTTTATATTCTTTTAATTGTGTTTTTTTCAGTTCATTTATGAATTCCTCGAGCTTCTTCATAGTTTCAGGATGCAAGTGATGCTCTATACCTTCTGCATCATTATTCGCGGTTTCCTCGTCTACCCCAATTATCTTGAAGAACTCAGCTAAAAGACCATGTCTGTTACGAATATTTCTAGCAATACGGATTCCTTCATTGGTTAGCCTAATGCCTCTATATTTTTCATATTTTAGATACCCCGTTTCATCAAGTTTCTGCATCATTTTGGTCACGCTAGGAGAACTTACATTAAGATAACTTGAAATGTCTACGGTTGTAGCATATCCCTTTTGTTGTACTAGTTCATAAATCACTTCTAGATAATCCTCCATTCTATCTGTCCGATCCTCTTTCTTTGCACTATTTGCATCGCGAATAGCCACTAATCTATTATCCTTCTCTAGTCGTGTCATTTCACTGAGTTTATTTATCACAATGACCCCTCTTTATTATCCATTTTACTCCTACTAAATATTTAATAATCATCGTTAAACCAACAGTCCTGTAAGATACATTATTAACATTCCAAATGCAAAGCCTATGATAATCCAATGATTATTCAGCAATCCGCCACGCCCATTGATGTGATACATCCAAGAGCCAATCGAGTAAACTACTTGGAATATTGCACCTGCACCTATTGAAAGAAAAATTACAGTTGCAATAGGAGAGTACAAAAATCCCCCTATCCATGCCCCCAAAATAGTAGGACCTCCTGCTATCAAACCCATAACCATTAACTTTGCTAGAGGAATTCTTCGACTCTTAGCCATGGGTGCTACAATGGCTAATCCCTCTGTGGTATTATGCAATGTGAATCCTAAAATCAAAAATGAGCTTAAAGCTACCTCTCCTAACAAGACTGCTGCTCCAATAGCCAGGCCTTCTCCAAAATTATGTAATCCGATACCAATTGAAATCATCATAGATATGGCAATAGGCCTTATCATTTGCTGTTGTTGGAATGATGTAGAAGATCTGATATCCTTTAGATCCAAATCAGGCTCTGAACGGCTTGAATATCCTGACTTATATTCAATGTCAGGTTTGGAACGCTTTGAGGCACGCTGAATCAATCTCTGTGAAACATACAAGAGAGTTATTAAAGTAACAATTGCAACCATTATGATCAGAATCTGTGCATTAAAGGCAGGCGCAAGAGCATTCACTGCTATCTCATTACTCTCGAGTAGAGCATCTATACCAAGAAAAACCAATAATCCCGCAGTAAGGCTAAGGAAAAAGTTGTACTTGTTGGAACTTAATCTTCTAATGAATGGATACCATACAAGACCCATCATTACAGGAATAACCCCTACGTATGTACCAATGAGAGCAAATGTTGAAGCCTGTCCAACTGTTGGACGCGGCGCCGGAGCTGCAGACTTAACCTTTTCATGAAATCGCGTTCCATCGTCTGTAGTTATTCCTATTTCATATGGCTCTCCACGGTTCCATACGAATGGGATTATTACTTTAGCATCTGCGAGTCTAGTTAGTGTTCGTCCAGGCTCTATTGCTGCAGGATATATCCTATCATTCACATCAGCTTGTGCAATTGTGATCTCTGAAGGTCCAGTGTTTCTTACAAAGGCTACTATATTGTCATCTAAAAATTCCACCTTCTCAATAGAAATTTCAGGTAGTGGTTTGACAGAGCTTTGAAATATGATTTCGGGGGAATTCAATAGCAATACTACCATTGCCCCAATAACGATAAAGGGAACAACTCCAAATAGTATAGTCCGCTTCGATATTCTGTAAGTATTGTGAATATTGCCTTCCTCTCTTTCCATTATTTCACGCCTCCTGTTGACACCAGGTTAGTTGTCTTATTAAAGTCAGATGTAGAGTAATTTGTGATATTCCTTCTTGACGTGACGTTTAAATCCTCATTAACAGACTGAGCTGTCCCATCTTTTACGAGAAATAGCCCTGTCCATCCTTTCTCTGCAAACTCAGTCTTGTGAGCATGAAACATATACATTCCGGGATATTTATAACTGAATTCCAATATTCCCCGTTCTGCCTGGTTCATAGTAACGATATCAGTATATTCATCTGGTATCAATTTCGTTCCGGTTTTATAGAAATCAAACATATTGGCGTGTAAATGGAAGTTATTGAGAGGATCAAATTCGAGCATATTTAATAGATAAATTCGAATTAATCTATTTTTTTCAATTTGAATAGGATGATGCATGTAATAGAATGGAATTCCGTTAACCGTATAGAAGTTATTTTCAGTATCAAAATCAGTATCGTAACCGTTCATTAACATTACCATCTCGTCAGCTTGGGGTCTACCTTGTTTGGGATCGACAATGAATACCCCATAAAGACCATGGGTTATGTGTTCCTCGAGAGGCTGCATATGACAATGGTATGGGAATACTCCAAACGGTTGTGCAGTAAATTCGTAAGTGAATTTGCCCCCAGGTGCAATTCCTTCAAAGACTCCATCCATTTCTGCTGGGTGTATACCATGAAAGTGGACTGAGTGGAATTTAGTACCGTTATTTAGTAAAGTGATTCTGATTATATCGCCTTCGGTAGCTCGTATAGTTGGCCCTGGTATTGTACCGTTAAACGTCCATACATTATAGAAGACGCCTGGAGAAACTTCTTTAGTCTGTCGGTCCGATGCAATCAATGTAAAATCTCTTATCACTGTTCCATTAGAAGACGTTGATATTCTTCCATAATTAAATTCCCTGAGGTATTTCATTGGATCTACAACTGCATTCTTCGGGTTTATGACGAATGAAGTCGGATCTAAAATATCACCTGTTGTTTGAAGTATAGGATATCCTGGAGTATGACCACCAACAGTGTCCAGCTTAGATGAATTCTGATCGCTAAGAGAACTTCTGCTATATAACATTGTGGAAATAGCAAAAATCATAATGGATATCGCAACACCAATAAGTACGACTATCCTTGAATATGTCGTCAAGTTTATTAACCATCTTTAAGTTAGTTAGAAATGCTAATAAATGTTTCCCTAGTCTAACAATAATAATTCATGCTTATTAAAGTATAGTGTGCATATTACATCAAGACAATTACGACCGCAAAATTCGTTCAGCATTATTACGCATAATCGGATTAAACCGTCTGAATATGGAAAAATCTAGACTTAGAATCACATACCTGAATCCCCTTGCAGAGACAAATATGTGCTCAATCACCTGTGCTCATTTTGTCCTACTCCAATATTAGCTGACCCCACTTACTGGCAAGGTTCAAAATCCTACAGATCCCCATGCGAAAGTCGTTCGTTGTCAGATTCATATTTTAAATAATATCATTTCTTATTCAATAGAAACTAAAAGCTAGATACCATCTAGTAGAGCCTACTACATGAAGGGCACTAATCCCTATGAGTTCAACCTATATTCCCCACCCAATCTTCAACAACGGACAATGAATGCTGTATTATAAATGCTCAATTTAGAAATTCTAAACTAGTTTATAGTTTAAATCAAATAACATTTAATTCTCATCATTTATTTCTAGTTTCTTGGTTTATGTTCCTGTCAAAAATATCATATGTTGTCATGCAATCGTTCTCCCCAAATGAATCATTGAAGGTGGGAGTTTCTTAAGAATGAGTTTCTGTTGAATCTGAAACTAATTGACTTTCACTGGTTAAATCTTCTATTTTCTTGTTTATATTTAACGCTATTTCTAATAAGTCAGGTTCAATTCTGTTTTGTTTTATAAATGACGCTAACGCTTGAGTATCTTTAGGTAAGCACATTCCATCAAATGGTCTGCCAAATTCGGTGCCATACTTGCCGATTCTTTTATCCAAAGATACCCCCAAGCTTACGACCTTATGATCTATTCCAAGATGTTGACATATCAATCCTATTTCGTTAAAAAATGAAATCTTTAATGACAAAAAGCAATTTGATGCATATTTAATTAGTTCTGCAGCCTCAAATGATGTAACGATTATATTTTTTGTCAATGGTTCGTATATCTCGATTAAAATTTTGGATAACTGAGCATGATCTTCACCTATTATTACCCTATCTGGTTTGAAGAAATCATCCAATGATGAATTTTGCCTTAGGAATTCTGGATTGTATACAACATCATAGTCAATCCCTCTCTTTGTTTTACAATTTTTTTCAAGATAATTGACAATTTCATTACGCATTGTTCCAGGCAAAATCGTGCTGCGGAAGACTAACAGATGTTGTTTTTCGGCTGTATTGAGATACTCGGTTATGTGTTGTAGTACGGAAAATATCTGAGATAAATCTTGTTCAGAATTATGGGTAGGAGTATTCACGCAAACAAACGAGATGTCAGTCTGCGACAGTGCTTCACTTAAATTATTTGCTACATTATATCCATCATTCTTTAAAGCTTCACGTTTTTCTTTTGAAATGTCATAAAAAATAACTTTATGCCCTAATTCGTGAAAGCCTTTTCCAGTTGCACTCCCTACAACACCAGAACCAATAATACTTATCCTGCTCATTCCCAAATCACTCTCTTATGGGGGAGATTATAATTAATACTATTTATATAATTACCCAATCTCCCAACTGGATTTACATAATATTATTTTGAAAGTTCTGTTAAGTATACTGTGAATGTTCTAGATTTCTAAAAATATTGGATAGGAAAATCCAAGAGTAATAAAATGAATGGCAAATCCAATGATTGCACCCATTATTACGTTCTCTGTGTACGAATATATTCCCAAAAATATTCCCAAAGCAGGAACAGTAAATACCAATGCAAGGATTACACTCGTACTAATCAACTTTATCATGAGATCAGACGTAACATTTTCTGATTTCTGACATGGAAATTCAAATTTTATACTTGTTCTTGACAATTAACAAAACGCTGTTTTTTGAAACCAGATATATGTATTGACACCTTAAAAATTCCGAAAAACATTCGCATAACTTGTAGGATTTAACTAGATAATAGTTACAACATGAATTTTATCAGAATTGAATAAATTAAAAAATCATAAAAAGCATAATTGAAAAGTATCTGGCATTATAATTAAACTATATTTATTCGAAATTCGAAATTAGACCGCTGATAAATTGATTGGATACTAATGTGACTTGCGAGACTATCCAGGTTAGATGTGTTTATGATAGTAATTTATTAGCCTGTATTGAAAAACAAATTTAGTATGCCAAATACCAACTTTGCAAATTAATTCTCAATTGTAGCTGGCTCTGCCATTTTTCAAGGTATTAGCACGTATCATTGGATTGATAACTTTTTTGAGATTTTATATCCAAAACCCATTGCAACGAAAAGAGTTATGATTCCAACAGGTATCGTTATAATTAAATTTGTTTTAATTATGTAATGAAATACAACAGTACTGATGATAGCTGGGACTGCTATAATAAGCGCAAGTAATGAACTATTTAAAAAAATTCTTATTGTAGAAATTTTCAAATCCCTGTTTTCAGAATTTGGATTCAACTTGAACGATATTATTTTTTTATTATATAAAAATCATTCACAATCAATTTTACAAAAATGTGAATATGTTATATGAGAGTATTTAATTATTAAATTGAACTTTATGATTGCGTACCTTCTTTTTTCATCATATTTAATGTCAAATTTGGAATCAATTTGGATAAAAAGAAAAATAGTTTTAATCTAATATAGTAGTCAATGCAACTAAAGGAAATTGGCCTTCAATTATGCACCTGTACTTGGATAGAGATAATGACTTGTATAGGTATTGCACTATATCTACTCTATAATTCAGAATATTATCTTGTCCTAATCACCACCTTGGTTTTTTCACCGCTCATCGGATTTCATTTTGCAGTGTCAAGAACAAACAAGGAAGAATATTGTACTAGTTGTAGAAAATCATATTGGACCTAACTAACAAAACCTACATTAAAAAATTAATTCATCAATACTCAAAATCCTTCCACAATACTTGCATTTTAGAACAATTTTTTCCTTATCTAATATTTCAATTACAGACTTTATGTTCTCGCCAATGGTCACACATTTTAAATTAGGACACTTGAAAACTCCAGTAATAAAATCTGGCAGTTGTATCTTTCTCTTTTCAGCTAACTTGTATTCTTTGATGATGTTTATTGTAGCATGAGGAGCTATTAGTGATAGTTTATTTGTTTCATCAGGTTCTAAATATCTGTTTTCTACTTTAATAATATCCTTCTTTTCATATTTATTGCTCGGAACATTCAAAGCAACAGTTATAACATTACCTTCCCTTCCTGTTATATTCAACGCTCTCAAGACTAAAAATGCTTTACCTGATTCAATATGATCTATTACAGAACCATTTTTGATTCTTCTGACAATTAATTCAATCGAATTTGACACATTCTATATTATTAACAATACTATAAAAATATGAAATATACAAATGTCTGCAAATCAGGAATTTGAAATATATTTTATATATTGCACTCTCAATGCTCAAAAGTTTCTTACATTCTCCTATTTAAGATATGTTACTTTTGATTGCAACAATAATATATCAATTCAAATGATATTTTGTATCATCATCTTTTTGAATTCGATATCTGATAGATTTTTTTTCGCTTCTAGTATCATGGCAACATCATTGCCAACAATATATCTTTGGTTAGGTTCCTTATAACTTAGAACTTCTAATATCAATTTTGCAACATCAATAGGAGACGTAGCGTGTTCTTGCATTAAATCCATATTTTTCTGAATCCTATCTAAGGATTGAAAATATGGAGAGCTCTTTTCCATAGAATGTTTTGATACGATACAATTACTAAAAAAATCGGTTTTAATTACTCCAGGTTCAATTATAATTACCTTTATTCCAAAGGGAAAAAGCTCATACATTAAGGATTCACTAAATCCTTCGATAGCGAATTTGGTACTTGCATAAGCTGAAATACTAGGAAATCCAACTTGTCCTGCCCCTGAACTTATGTTAATGATTGTCCCACTTTTCTGTAATCGCATGATAGGAATTGTCTTCTTTGTAACATTGAGAGCTCCAAAAAAATTCGTCTCAAATTGCTTTCTTATTTCATCCAAAGTCAAGTCTTCAAAAAAACCTATCAAACCATAACCGGCATTGTTAATCAATACATCAATTCTCTTTGCTTCTGATTGGATATGGTTGATAGCTTTCTCTATTGACGCATCGTCACTTACATCAAGTTCCAAGATGCTTAAAGAAAGTTTTTCTTTTTTTATTACTAGCTCAAGAGGATTGGATTTCTTTGTGTCTCGCATAGTTGCAAAGGTATGATAACCATTTCTAGCAAGCATTAACGCAGTTTCATAACCTATGCCACTCGAACAGCCTGTAATTAGTGCAACTTGATGCATTATGGTATTACTATCTTATTTTTTATATATATTTAGATTGGACTGAGGTTCAAATATAGATAATATGTAAAAGTGCTCAAAAAAATGTAGTTTTACCTAAATCTATCAACTAAGAGCACGCTTTAATGGAAAATACATGATACTTCAAATGGGTGTGCGGTGCAAGAAAGATTAAAAACATTAATTTATCATAGAAATCGAATCGATATCAATTGTCCGACCCTGATAAAGAACCAGGCACAAACTCAACCATGCCGCATAACCAACTAGTCAGGTCTCTGGGACTCTTAGATATACTCATGGTCGGAGTTGCTGCAATGATTGGGGGTTCCATTTTTGTTCTAACTGGAACAGCAATAGGTCTTGCAGGCAGTGCGGTTATTGTAGCGTTTATTATCAATGCCATAATCACGCTATTTACTGCCATGGCATATGCTGAGCTAGGTTCTGCTATGCCTGAGGCGGGCGGTGGATATCTATGGGTAAGAGAAGGGTTACCTAGACCAAATGCTTTCATAAGTGGCTGGATGGCTTGGCTTGCACACATAATTGCTGGTTCTTTATATGCTGTAAGCTTTGCGTCATTCCTTATAGGCCTGTTAGATATGACCAATATTTCACATGGCGTTGTGCTCTTGAATATGATACCATTAGAAAAGTTAATAGCGGTAGCATCTATTGCGTTTTTCACTTATCTCAATATTAAAGGAACATCTGAAACAGGTAAGACGGGCGACGTTGTTACTATAATCCAACTCGGATTAATATTCATCTTAATCGCAGCAGGTTTGTGGGTCATGAATGGTCAACCCAATTGGCAGATGAATTTTTCCAATTTTATGCCAATGGGAATCAGTGGTGTAGTGGCAGCAATGGGTCTTACGTTTATAGCGTTTGAAGGCTATGAAGTAATCGTTCAGACAGGAGAGGAAGTAAAGAATCCAAGAAGGAACATTCCACGGGCGATATTCATATCCTTAGGTGCTGTAGTCGTTTTGTACTGTTTAATTGCTTTTGTATCCATAGGAGCCATATTCCCCGCTGGAATACCGTCGTGGAAATATATTGGTATCAGCGGTGAACTTGGAATAATGAAGGCCGCAGAGCTGCTAGTACCTTACGGTGCATTTATTGTTCTTGGAGGAGGTATGATTTCTACTCTAGCTGCTCTAAACGCAACAACGTTTTCATCTGCTAGAGTAGCCTTTGCCATGGGAAGAAACTATAATATGCCGTATCAACTGAGTGCAATACATAGAAGGAACAAGACACCCTATGTAGCCATACTACTATCTGGTATGATAATGGCAGTAATGGCCTACGGACTTCCTCTCGCACAGATAGCGGTTGCAGCAGGTGTTATTTTTTTATTATTATTTACTCAAGTTAATATGGCCGCAATTACTATTCGTAGGATTTATGGAGATAAGTTAGAATATGGATTCAAAACCCCATTCTTTCCAGTGATACCAATAATAGGTATATTTCTGAAACTTGGATTGGCAGTTTATTTGCTTATTACTCAGCCTTTGAGCTGGGCAATAACCGTGGTATGGGTATTAATTGGTTTTTTTGTGTACAGAATGTACACGTTTAGGAAAGAAATAGATCATTATGCTCCAATAGTTACTAGTGAGGGAGATCTAGAAAGAAAAGATTATAGGATTTTAATTCAATATGCCCCCGAAGACCCAGATAGACTATTAAAATATGCAATCAGGATAGCGAAAGAAAATATAGGAGAGATTAATATTTTGAGAGTGATTACAGTTCCAAAACAGACTCCCCTATCTGCAGGAACAGGGTATGCTGAAACAGCTAAGAAGTCATTCGAACCGTTAGACAAGCTCCTTGATAAAGAAAATATATTAAATCACTATCTCGTGAGAATATCACACGATGCAAGCGAAGCGATATTAGCAACTGTGGAAGAACAAAAAATAGATCTCCTGATAACAGACTTTGAGACATTCAGAAACAGCAAGAAAATTCAAACAATATTGACATGTGATGTGCTGGCTATTTTGTCAGAAGGAAATGAAGAGTTCACATTTGAATCAGTTCAAAATTCAAGGTCAAAAGAACGTTTTAGTCAGAAAAATTTAGTCGTACTATACGATGGAGGGGATCATTCCGATGTTGTTCTAAAAGCTACTAGTTGGCTGGAACATTCAGGTCAATTCAAAGTTAATGTTCTCTATATAAATACCAAAAAAGACAACGAGAACGAAAAAATTGTAAGAATAACCGATGTTCTAAAACAAAAGGAATATCTTGAGCAAGTTGGAATTGAATTCAATGAAATTACTCTTTCAGATAGTGATATGCGTTATAGTAACGACGCTGCAGATACAATTTTATCATCATTAGCAAATTTTCAACCAGATATTGTTATAGCTGGTGCAACCATTTCAAAATTTAGTTTCTTTAGTGATCCTCATTTTATAAATTTGTTATATGAATTGAAATGTCCGGTTATAATAGCCAGACATTTTGCTATTCCAGGTGTTCATATGATAAAGACTTTAATTCACAAGTTAAAAAATTTCATTTTCGAAAAAATCAAAGAGTTAACTCACATTATCAAAAAAGTCTCGAAAAAATCAAAGACTTGAGGACTTGCTTACATTAAATTGAAGTCTCACTTTCGTAATACCACCACGTTACCTTATTTTCTATTTTCAAATTTATGTCCAGTATCAGGATATGATATCCCAAATATTTGATATAGCAATTATTTTGATTCTTCTCTGAGATTATCAAGATTTATATTGCATTAATTTACTTAGGTAAGCCTAATAGTTTAATGGCACTGAAAAACAATATTCATGCAAATTCGTTAATATGAGGTTGAAATAATGAATGAAAACTTTCGATGGAAGCCAAAACAGGAAAAAATTTCCATTAATTTTATGCATACTTTTACTTATTTCTTGTATCGTTTTTAATTCAACGTATGGCGCGCAGAATATTGAGATTAGCTATGATGACTCAATCTTAGCAACAGTTAATGTACATAGGATTTTGGCACAAATGAATTTGGTTCAGGCAAGTCTTTTAAAGGGGGATGTGTCAGGAGCATTTGATCACGCATATATCTCACACTCTATAATCCTTCCTTCAATAAAAGACAAGTTTGGAGAAATAGATCAAAAATCAACTGAAAGATTGGAATCACTTTTAATTGATTTACCAATAATGATAAAATCTAATATTCAATCATCACAAATTGAAAGTAAGGTTACTCAAATAGTAACAATTTTGAACAACATTAATTCAGATATACTTAATCCAAATATTTCAAATTACAATTCAATCATGGCATCAACAATCACGATACTATTAAACGACACTTCTAAATTCTATCAGCTATCTAATATTGGTAATAGTAAGAATCCGTTTAACCAACTTGATTATGAAAATGCGATAGGGATGGTAAATATTTCACAAAAAATATATAATAATATATCCAAAATATTTAGTAATTCCAAACAACTAGAACTTGAGTCTTTTTTTGGTGATTTGAAAAATTCTTTATCTCAGAAATCTGATCCACAAAGCATTTCACAACTTATAACAGCTATTCAAACAAATATTGTTGAAGGTGGAAATGAATCTAATCTTCAATCCGATAATACTTTAAGAATATATTTTGAGAATATAAAATATTTGTTGTCAAAAACCATTGGATCTATAACGGAGGATTCTGACTATACTACTGCTGAGAAGTATGCAACTACTGCATATTTGGACAATTTCGAATATATTGAATCTCCGCTTGAAAAACTTGAACCCAATCTTAAAGGCAGCATAGAAAAAATGATGAGAGAGGAACTTCGGGAGTTAATAAAGAACAAACAACAACCACAAATAATTGTTCTTGTAAACAATATCTCTAATAGTCTTTCGCAAGCTGCCAATCTTTTGAATATAAATTATGAAAATATTAATGTAAATGATAGCTCTACTCAATCAGTTCCTACAATAAAGAATGTTCAACCTAAGAATTTAAGCAATATTAAAGAACTAAGTAAGGGTTTTGGAACTTACAACGGAATAAGAAAGGGGTTTGGTGAGAGTTCAGACTCAGATAAGACGGATGTAAGAACTGACATTGATAATATAAGGATCAAATTAGTGGATCTACTTAAGCAATATAAAGAAGCGAAATATGATAATGCATTAGCCCTATCTAGATCGGCTTACTTGGATAACTATGAAGGTATAGAGATTCCACTTAGGCCGATAAATTCAGACTTTACTCTTGACATGGAAATAAAATTTGCAGAATTGCGCAATTTGATTCAACAAAATCAGCCATATGCAAAGATAGAAGCAAAGGTCGTTGAAATTAGAAGTGGATTAGATGAATCTGAAAGAATGGTAACTGGTACTGGTGTTCTAGCTCCTTCCATAGCTTTTTCTACTTCATTTTCAATTATATTCAGAGAAGGTCTTGAATCTGCGCTCATAATAGGTGCTATGATCACTTATTTAGAAGCATCTCGAAATGCACATTATAAGAAACATGTTTATCTAGGAATTGTGATATCTATTATTGGAACAGTTATTACATGGTTTGTAGCCCAATTTGTTATAGATATTACGGGCGCAAGTAAAGAGCTAATTGAAGCAATAGCCGGAATTTCAGCTGTTGTAGTTTTATTCTGGGTAAGTTTCTGGATATTAAATAAGGTCGAAACAAAGAAGTGGATCGAATTTGTAAAGGCAAAAGTTTGGCAGGCAACAACATCGGGAAGCGTGATGGTCTTTACTATGTTATCGTTTTTTACCGTTTATAGAGAAGGATTTGAAACTGTACTATTTTATCAGGCCATGTTGTCATTCGCAAAAAATATGGAATTTCTTGTGATCCTGGGTCTAATACTAGGACTTGCAGTAATAGTTAGTATTGTATTTATTATGAAAAAATTTGGCAAGAAGCTACCACTACGTATATTATTTGGACTGACGATGGGAATTGGAGCCTACATGTCTATCGCATTTATTGGTAATGCCATCAGAGAATTCCAAGAAGTAGGTTATATTTCAACTACGCATCTATTTGGAATAATACCACGTTTAGAGTTAAATTTGGCTACAATGACTGGTATTCATCCCACCTTAGAAACAACAATAGCTCAACTAATACTTTTGTCAGTTTATGTTGTAGGATCTCTTTATATATTATTTATACAACCACGCAAGAAGAAATTGGTTGAATCATCTAGAAAATCTATGGCTCATCTGAAGGATGGCGAAAAACAATGATCTGCTTAATATCTATTTATAGCAACACAATTGCTGATCTTTCAATTTTTAGTAATAAAGCCATATAATAATGAAAAGAAAATTTCAAGAACGGAAAGTTAATAATTATAGAGTGATTAAAAATATACGGAATGTTTGGAGGCCGTTAACATGAATTCTGGAGAAGAGCTCTATATAGGAACGGCTGAATCTGAACATGTTGAAATGTATCTAAAGGCCATATGGCATATACGTGAACGAAAAGAAAAGGTAAAAGTAAGTTCTATTGCGAAAATTCTAAACGTGAGACAACCATCAGTCGTTCAAATGCTTCATAAGCTAAATGATGCGAATCTTGTTGAATACGTGAAAGGTAACGTTACGATGGAATTGACAGCTGAAGGTGAAAAAATAGGGGAACGAATGATAAGAAACACAAGACTTTTAGAGGTAATGATGAAAGAAGGATTAAAAATTGAAGTTGATGAGGAGATGGTATGTGGAATAGAACATCACATGAAAAAGATTTTTACTGATGCATTATGTACTTTATTAAAACATCCTAGGTCATGTCCACATGGTTATGATATTCCCTTAGGGAACTGTTGCAAAGAGTAAAATTATGATATGTGACTCAATATATATTCAAATATGAGTAATTTTCAATTTCTTACTTTAATCTAACAGGTAATAGAATATGTTTACTGAATCTAAAGAATCTTGGACTATGTTTAGAGGAAATGCAAAAAGAACTGGATCAGTGAAAACAAAACCCTTGATAAAACCATTACTATACTGGACAGTCGAGTTAGGCCCTATGATATCCTCGCCTATTTTTGAAGGAGGATTCCTGTACATTGCTACGTTAACAGGACGTATATTCTGTTTGGATATATTAAGGAGAGAAATAAAATGGCATTACAATATGGGCAGTCCTATTGTCTCATCTCCAGTAATTGTGGATAATATGATTATATGCGCCACATTTGATTCTTGGATAAACAATGGCACTTCTGAAAACAATTTTATTGTTTCACTAAATAAGAATGATGGCAAAATGCTTTGGAACTTTCAAACTGACGGTGATATTTTTTCATCACCTTGCCCTATAGGAAATAAGATAGTTTTAGGATCGATGGATCATAATATCTATCTATTCGATTCAAAAGGAGAAATATTATGGAAATATGAAACAGATGGTCAAATTTGGTCATCGCCTTCATGCTATGATAATTTAATATATTTCGGATCAGACGATGGCTTCATGTACTCAGTATTTACCGACGGATCTCTAGAATGGAAATCAAAATTAAATGGTAAAGTACGATCATCTTCACCATGTCTATCGAGAGATTTCCTCTTTATTGGAACGCATGAAGGTGGAATGTACTGCTTGAACCGCAAAGATGGTTCTATAAAATGGGATAAAACTATATCAAAACCTGTATTATCCTCTCCTCTTTTGATAAAAGATAGAATCATTTTTGGAACCTCAGATTGTCGAATTTATTGTTTCAATCTTGATGGATCAAAAATATGGGAATTTAAAACAGGTGACAAAATTTGGTCATCCCCGTCCACCAGTGAAAATGAAAAGATGTTATTTTTTGGTGGTTTAGACTCATATATTTATGGTATAAACTCCTACACGGGTAAACAGGAATGGAAGTTTCCTACAATGGGGAGTATTGATTCTTCTCCATGTTTGGCCAATGGCATGTTATTTGTTGGTTCTAGGGACGGTATTCTATATTGTTTTGAGCAGTATAGAGATCCTACATAGATTTGCTAAAGTATGAAAATATTTTGATACTGAAGAGATTCAAAATCAAATTCTTTTTTAATTATTCTTGTTACTCGGAATTAACTTGAATATTGTTCCCTCATGCTTATAGTTGCTTAAAACGTATAGGTTATCATCAGGACCTGTTTCAAGATCTGTTATCACGCCAAAATTGTTACCAAAAATTACGCCACCTGTTTCATTATTGGTCTCGGCTACTTTATCCTGTAAAGGACCAGAAAGGACTAAATGTGTCCTTGTCTTGTCTAGTTCAAAATTGAAAATAGTGCCGTTTTTCACACTGCCTACAAAAAGGGTGTCTTTATAATTTGTTCCAAGATTGTCTGAATCAAAAAAAAGAATTGAAGTTGGAGCCACAGTATCTCGCCATACAAATTCTGGATCCCTATAGACACCCTTTCCTCCAAAGTCCTCCAAATTTTCTCTATTAAATCCTGGTGTCATATTAGATAAACCAATTATTTCTCTCCATCCACTATTAAATCCTGGTAAAACAAGATTAATCTCGTCATCAGTACTTCTACCGTTTTCCGAATCCCAGAGATTCCCTGTTAAGGGATCAAAACCAATGCCAAAACTATTTCGTATCCCATATGAGTAGTACTTATTTAATGGATCCTCGTTTCCAAGTATCCCTTTCTTATCCACAACCCCGCCATCAAATGTTATTCTAAGTACTCCACCCCTACCGTCTGGAGGAGGACCATTTTTCTTATTTTGAGTTTTAGTAATAAAAGTTTCATTTTGTGCATAATTTAGGTTACCAATTACAAGGTACACACTTTGTTTGTCAGGACCTATCTTTAAGACTCCTCCATTGTGAGAAGGCCCAGGTATTGTAGGCAGATCTAAAAGTAATTTTGGATTTATCAACTTACCATTGTCATATTCATATCTGTAGAGACGATTTCCCAAAACTTTACCTCCATCGACATCCTCGGTTTCAGTATAATACAAGAATACATATTTTGGTTTATCTGAAACTGCAATGCCCAACAAACCTCTTTCACTTATATTAGCTACATTGACATCCAGAACAGTTCCACTAACCGTACCATTTTTAATTTCCTTAACTTTTCCAGTATTTTTTTCTATTATCAGGATGTCGTCAGGGCCTAGAAAACTCATGCCAGTTGGAAACTTGAAGCCGTGAGAATATACTTGAACATGTAAATTTGTATTATTTACTTGAGGCAATTCTGAATATTTGCCAGTTTGAGCAAATACACAGATATTCTGGCCAATTAGTAATAAAAATATAGAGCTAACCAAAATTGAGATAGCGATCTTACGATTGTTCTTCACATATGTATTTAGCAAATTGAGATTACTTTAATCAACCTATTTAAATTTCTTATTAACTTTCAATATAGAGATAGACTGATTTACTAAAGATAAAAGTTACATTCAATGGAAAGCATAAGTTTAACGCTTAAATGATTGGTCTTCGGTTCGGCTTCCATTTACATGTGATCATGAAAAGTCATACTCGGGTAGAATATTTGAGATAAGAGTGTATTTATTTGAGATTTTGTCCATTTCGATTAGTCAAATGCAAGTTATAAGCATATGATCAACTAAAGTTATTACCATCTTTTACAAAGTGCTTTTATAATCTCATCAAGTTGAACGAGTTCAAAATATTTTTAATCCAATGGTAAATTAAAATAAATTAAATTTAATGTACACTGTAACGCGGTTTACTCAAGTTACGTATGCCACTTTATTCTATATTCAGATAGAATTAGAAGTGTTATTATTGAATTCATACGTGATATTTTTAGTAACTTTCTTATTTAATTAGGGTATTATAGAATTTTAAAAAATTCATATTAATAATCTATTTTATCTTTCATATATGAATACTAGAATCAACTTTAAAGTTCTATTACTAATCGGAGGCTTCTTAATATCAAGTATAGTATGGAATCCAGTATTGGCACAAATCGCCCCTACTGGAGGACCTTCTATAAAAATAAACAAACCACTTGATTCTTCTGCTGTACCGGCCGGCCAATTGACTATTTATGGTATATCGTCAGATAATGATACCACAAACTGTATGGTTTATGCTGATTGGAACGATCTTAAACCAATGCAGAACGTTACTCCTCATGGTCCTAAAGGAAATTCAGATTATTCAAATTGGACTTTTACATATTCATCAAGTTATCATAACATAGTTGGAGGTCCTAATGAACTTACATCCAAAATAACCTGTCTTGATCAAAGCGAACATGCAACGTCAAAATCCTATTCGATTAATGTTACTGGGACAGCAGGTGGAAATGAAACCTCAGGTAGTAACGTTCAGCAATCTAATGAGAATACAGCTCAGCATGATGCCAATATAATGCCAGTAAAGAATAAAGACAGTAACGTTCAGCAATCTAATGAGAATACAGCTCAGCATGATGCCAATATAATCACTACTACCGCCTTTGATACTAATGATTCAAACCAAATAACTAGTACCGACAGCTTCGGATCTCAAAGTACTGATAGCACAGATAAATCACTCAATACCGATACAAACGCATATCAACCACTTGAGTCATGGGATGAAAATTCAGGATTAAGTGGTAATGATGACAATACAAAAAGCAATACTCCATATTCTGACAATTCCCTTCCTAAATACTATCATCACAATGGTAATGCAATATTCGAACTTAATTTCAAAAAATTGGATGAAGGCATTAAAAATAAACTAGAAGATAGGATGCAAAAATTAAAAGAACGAGTTACAGAACGAATGAGTTTGTTCGACTTGATTGATTAACTTACCTTACATTCACTTTGCCACAATCGACAATGTTCGCGTAAGATACATAGATATAGTTAAAAATCAAAAATCTTTTCCACTTCTTCTTATTCATGGTTTGGGAGGTTCAATAGAAAGTTGGACCAATAATATTAAAGCTTTATCCACTAAATTCAGAATAATTGCGCTAGACCTCCCTGGTTTTGGATTGAGCGATAAACCTAAGGTTAGTTATACTATTAGTTTTTACGTGAATTTTGTAGAAAGATTCATCAAAAAATTAGGTATAACTCACCTTTTCCTAATTGGCTCATCATTAGGCGGTCATATTGCTGTAGAGTTTGCTCTTCACAATAGAAAAATAGTTGATAAACTTGTTCTCATAAGTCCAGCCGGGTCCATGCCAAAGTCATTCAAAGGCACTCCAGCACTTAAAAGGTATATCAAGATAATTCAGGCCAACTCCTCCTATGATGTAAACACAATATTAACCTCAATTGATAACTCCATGACTGATGATTCTTATGCCAAGATTATATACAAAAGATTATCATTACCGGGCGCAAAGGATGCATTTATTTCCGCATTGAAAGGTAGTACTCACGCTCCACGATACAACAACAAACTTGATAAAATTAATGCAAATATGTTACTTATCTGGGGGAAAGAAGATAAAATGATCCCAGTAAAATTTATTCGCCCTTTCATGGAACAAGGTAACTCTAGAATCATTATAATTGAAAAGTGTGGGCACAGGCCTCATGTAGAAAATCCGAAACTGTTTAATAAAATAGCAAAAGATTTCTTTATTGAGTAATTGCAGATCTAATTTACATAATAATCTTTGATAAGATCATATGATCCTTACACTATGTGATTTTATCAGTAGAAAAAAAAAATACTCGATTAGATAAAATTTATAGTGTCTTTTCTAAGTGAGGATATGCTGACAATACTTATAATAATTAAATTAGATAAGATTTTGTGAATTATTATTTAATAATAATATTCCTAGTATCGACTTTCTTACTTTTCTATATATTTAATTCTAGTATATACGGATATGAAGTATCTAAAGTAAATTACATGAATGAATTCAAAAACGTTGGATTCTTTCCAATTAAAAATAAAATATTGCCACAATTTGAAGAAGTAACTAATACGGTATCAAATAGTCAAACGAAACCGCAAACGAAATCGCAGGTAGATATCCAAACAAATGATACTCATAAATTACCTAATTCTACTAAATCTGTATCTACTCCATCCTTAGGATTAAAAATTTTGTCACCTGTGAGTGGAAAGGAAATTCCCGTCGGAAATCTTACTATTTTTGGTATTTCAACAGATAACGAAAAATCAAACTGCAGTGTATCAGTAGATTGGAACAATCAAAAGCCATTCCAAAAAGCTACAGCAGCCGGACCATATGGAAATGATGACTATTCCTCATGGACATTTACATATTCTCCTTCATTTCATATAATTGAAAATGGAATAAATGATCTCACTTCTAAACTTGAATGTCAAGAAAATTCCAAAGTAATCACAAAATGGCATAGTATAAACGTAACAGGAGTTATCACGAATGATAGTTTACCTATTTCGACGACCTCAATTGATTATGATCCTCTTAGAATTTTACCGCAGTTAAATACTCTATCCACAAAACCATCCGCAAATATTTCTAGTATAGTTAAAAATGAAACGACAATTCTTCCTTCTACACCAGTTCAACCTTTGACAAAACTTGCCACGACTTTAGTATTATCCAAGGATCAAATATCCCCAGGAGATACTCAAAACATTACAGTAAAGATATCTGATTCAAAAACTCTACAATATGTTGGGGGAGCAAATGTTGATATCAAAGTCATGCAAGGATCGGCCATATTAAACCAATACAATGGAACCGCAGATACGTCTGGTGCATATTCACATTCCTGGAATATTGGTTCGGATACTCCATCAGGTAAATATGATGTAATGGTATCTGCATCTGCCAGTGGTTATGAACCGGCATCACAAACGGGAAGTTTTGAGATTCAAAGACAATTGTTGGTTGAAGCAAGCTTTTTAAAAGATCTTGTTGTACCTGGTGACAACCAAACTATTGATGTAAAAGTTATGGATGCAAATACTAAACAAGTAGTTTCTGGCGCAAATGTTTTGGGAAAAATTGGAGGAAACAAGTTTTCATCAAATACAGATGATAACGGGGCAATCTCTTACTCATGGGATACATCGCCTACAAGTGGTGGAAATAGTTATCAAATAACTTTAGATGTCTCAGATAAGGGCTATCCCAAGGTGGTGAAAACAGTATCCTTTAAAATGGATAGACCTCAAAATCTATTAGAACCACCAATCAGTAATGAAGAAAATAATATAGTTAGTGTCAATAGTAAAGACTTGAATAATAATTTACAGGATCAAAATAAATTCGAGGCATGCTCAAGCATGCTCTCTAATTTTGGTTGTAGCAATGATGTTAATGATAAACCTAAACTTAATCTTAACAGTGATGATAAGCCCAGTATCAACAGTGATGATAAGCAGAATGTTACTGACAATAGAATTGAAAATATTGAGCATCAGAACAATGAAAATGATAATAATGCTTACGATTTTCTAGCATCGATAACTAAATAAATTAATCGAGTAGAAATTCTCATTCATGTCTCAACAATATGTTGAGCTTGATTATTTTCTAATAGAACGTCAATAGCTCTCTCCTTGGTTTAGCCAATAATTATATCAAAAAGATTGAATGTACAGTTCCAATCCTTAACATTTGTAAATTATGTAAAGGTTGAGTTATCTGTTTATGACGAAAATTGAATCTTTAATAGTTATTGGTTATCAAACCAACTCGACAGAAAACTACGACAAATATATTTCTGAATTTGAAAATTCATTAAAGACGGAAATTTCACTTTAGAATGGGGGTCTAGAGGCAATAAAGATGGTGAATTTGAAAGTCCCGCAGGAATTGCTATAGATTCATCAGATACTGTCTACGTAATTGATGATACAGGAAGGATACAAAAATTCACAAGTGATGGTAAGTTCATTGCAAGTTGGGGAAGCAATGGAAATGGTGATGGACAATTTTCAAAGTCTGAAGGTCTTGATGTAGATCCAGACAGTTATGTATATGTAGCAGATACTGCTAATCATCGTATTCAAGTGTTTGCATTATCAAATTTGGCTAAATAGAGTACTTACAAGTAGAACAATACTTAAATTAGTAATTACCATAAGATAGAGTTTAATCAATTAATGCAAGATTAGTAAGACTAATTTGCAAGATAGTAACAGTTGAATATACTTCAACTGGTTTCAGAAATTGCAAAATTAAGGCTTGAATTTTGGCTGTAAAAGAAAAACGGCATATATTTTTTTCATTAGTAATGGTGTTGACCAGGAATATGTTGGAATAAAGACAAGTAATCGCTATCATGATCCTTTGAATATTTTTTCCGCAATTAAGTTCGAATAGATCTAGTGTATTTTTCAATAGTCGGCTTATGCTGAGGATACATTTTTGTAAGTGCTTCTCTATTGCCTATTTTCCAATCTCTATAATCAAATCCTGGAGAGACAGTGCAACCAACCAATGAATAAGATTTGTTCTTATTGATAGATGCTGCAAACCAACAACCTGACTTTACAGCAACCTGAAAACTCTCTCCATCATCAAAATTTGGTCCCAATACGACCTCATTTAACCTTCCTTTAGGATCTAGTACATGTAGTGTTAAACTGCTACCAGAGTAAAAATGCCAGATCTCATCTGACTTCAATATGTGAAACGATGAAAACTGGTTTCCTGTTAATAAATAATAGATGGCAGTACATGCATAACGCACTCCATCATATTCTAATAGATCAAAAGTTTTATCAGATGTATAGGTATTGACAAAATATCCACCTTCTGGGTGTTCTTTAAGGTTCAGTCTTTTAATCCAAAATTTGGCTACCTTATTCAAGATAGGCAATGGATGCAATACCCTAACTTATTTTTGAGTATGTTGGATTTTTTTTTGACTAATATCCAATCTGGGTCAACTACAATACAATTAGACCAATTGATTGAAATAATTAACACAACTTGATATCTCATAAGTAGAATAAATCAACTAGATACTGATTGGAACAGAATATTGTTGTTACAAGAATCTTCCTTATGGTTACCAATTTGGACGAGTAAATTGTAAATTTATCACAATCAAAGTTCTATTTTTTTTAATGTTATTGTATTTAAATTAGTTGTAATATTTTTCTGCATAATTATCTATATCTTTGTTCCGAAATAACCTGACTATAATGACTACACTTAATGTTGGTATTTCTGGGCTCATATGTTTAGATTGAAACGATAAAGACATTCATAAAGGAAAATAATATATAACTTCGCTGTAGAATAATTGTTATATATGGTAGTAGCGGTGAAAATATTACTTTTGATGTTTACGTTAATAATTTCTGCTACATTAACTCAGATTAGTCTTGTAAATGGAGCAACGGAAACCAATCCAAGCACCAGTGAAACATCAACTAAAAGTAAAGATATATTTGCGCTATTACAACTTGAAAAAGATGTAGGAAAGTATGAAGGTTCTTTAAAGGAGTTACATTCTGGTTATAAGAGCCCATTTGATCTATTGGGTGCGGTAAATAATGAAGAAAAATTCAAACCACAATCTGGAAGTATACTTCCAGAATATAATGAACCGCCAAATGGTAACGATAAATAGATGTATTTTTGCTAGATAGTATAACATAGAATTTTTATTTGCAGTTAAATTTGTCGTACTGTGGAAATATCTGAGATGATTATTGTAGGATGAGGAAATTTAGTTCTTGTATTTATCGAATGTTTGATAAATTTCATTTAATGTACAAGATTTCATTTTCTGTTATTCTTTAATCTATTTATAGAGCGGCTATTTATCAGCCACATTTCTAGTCGGAAATTGCAAATAAATTCAAAAATGAATCACCCTTCCATCGTAAAATTCAACTGGGATTATTAACTATCTAATTTCTACGTTGATATGTCTTATTTTTACTGTATTTTTTAATAGAGTGATATTCCAGAAATTATTTATTACTTCAAAATAGTTAAAAATCGTTAGGCAACTTGTTTAGTCCCATATTTCGAAAAATAGGTTATGTTATTGGATTTTCAATGATATTTTTAGTTTTTTCATCAAATTTGACGATGAATAATCAAAATTATCTTTTGGCTAAACCTTATGTAAATCATGTTTCTGTTAATGAATTAGAAGATAGGCATTCGATGATACCTACCACACATAAAATGGAGCATGATTTTGGAATACCATCATTTACGTCTGATCCTACCTTAGATAAAATGAAGGAAAAGTTAGCTTATGGTGTCCTGAATCAATATGAAAAAGCTAAGTTAGCCGATCGAATAGAGAAATTAAAGAATAGATTAGAAAGAACTCTCCCGGAAAACCAAAAAGAAGATAAATCATTCTCAGAAAACGAACAAAAAAAACTTGAAGTGACGGACAATGGCGATCATAATGGTGGTGATGAAAATCATGGTAAAGATCAGAACAATGATCAAGTAAATACCAATAGAAAAATCCAAGAGTTATCTGATAACACTAAACACGACAGCAAAGATAAAGAGGATCATAAAAAAGACACTAAAGATGAAATAAATGCATTTAAGATAATTCAGAAAAGGTTATCTGATAACAGCAAACACGATGGTAACGATATAAAAGATGATGATAAGAAAGATGCCAAAGATAATGGTGATAATAATGATAATAACAACAATAACGATGAAATAACTTACGATCATCATAACTATAAATTTGCAGGTGAGGGTGATAAGAGTGGGAAAAACTTTAATTTTGCTGCAGTGGGTGATTTTGGATGTTCAAAAAATTCAAAAAATACTGTCAATAACATGGAAGGTAGAAAGCCTGAACTAGTGTTACCATTGGGAGACCTTTCGTATATTAAAAGTGCCAATTGTTGGTTTGATACTATTTCACCACTCAAAGATAAATTGAAAGTGACACTGGGATTTCACGATGTTAATGATGGAGAATCAAAATTGAATCAGTATAAGGAATCTTTTGGATTGGACAAACTATACTATTCTTTTGAATACAGACACGTACATTTTATTACCATGGATTCAGAATCTCAGTTTGATAAAAGTTCTGAGCAGTACAATTTTGTAAAACAAGAATTGGAAAAAGCTTCTAAAGACAAAGATTGTAATTGGATAATAGTAACTAGCTATGGCCCATTTTACACCTCACCAACGACACACAAGGCTGAAAAATCATTAAGGGATCTTTATCATCCACTGTTCGAGAAATATGGTGTTGATTTAGTATTACAGGCACATAACCACAACTATCAAAGAACTTATCCAATTACATATAATCCTGATGAGAGTTCAAAACCAATCATAGCAAACGACTTAACAACAGGATATACCAGTCAAAAAGGTGGAACTATCTTTGCAATAGTTGGGACAGGGGGTGAAAGTTTCTATGCATTGAATGGTCAGGATCCTTCAGTGGCTAAACAATTTGGTGGCAAATTTGGATTTCTAAACATAGACATTAGTAATGGCAATCCTCACACTAAGCTGACTGGAACTTTTTATGATAATAAGGGTGGCGACATAAAGGACAACTTTACAATTGAAAAAGAAATAAAAAGTAACACATCATAAGACTTAAGAACTTGATGTAATGTTTGCAACGTTACTGGTTGATAAAACTAACTTTTTGCTATTCAATAATGTATCAGAGAGGGACTAATTGTTCAAAAGTATAATTCCTAACCTTTCTTAGAGATTATATGTTAGTCTCTCCTGACATATAAAAAAATAATAATTTTTTATTTGTTGACCTTATCGAACCTCTGTGAAACATCTTGCCAGTTAATCACATTCCACCAAGCAGAGATGTAGTCAGGTCTTTTGTTCTGATACTTGAGATAATAGGCGTGTTCCCACACATCACACCCTAAAAGTGGTATCAAACCCTCTGTTCGTGGACTCGTCTGATTTGGCATTGCTTTATATTCAACTTTTTTAGTTGATGGATTATATACAAGCCATCCCCATCCACTACCCTGAATTAACACGGTAGTAGAAGAGAATTTTTCTTTAAAAGCCGAAAAACTTCCAAATGCGGCATTGATTGCATCAGCAACAGAACCACTAGGTTCTCCGCCGCCATTTGATTTCATATTGTTCCAAAATATTCGATGGTTGTCAAATCCACCACCGTTAAAGTTGATAGCACTCTTTTGATCCGCTGGTACTTTATCAAGATTAGATAATATTTCTACAATATCCTTTTCTTGGATATCAGCTGGACATTTTTCAAGAGCTGCATTGAGTTTATCTGTATATGTTTGATGATGTTTAGTATGATGTATTTCCATAGTTCTTGCGTCAATATGTGGTTCTAATGCATCGTAACCATATGGTAACGGGGGTAATTCATATTTTCCCATATGTTTATTTTTTATTTCTAACTATTAACTCTTACGTTATGATGATTATTTGCACAACTATTTAGATAATAGAGTAAGAAAATACAAAATTTAAAAAAGTTACAGTATGTCAATATCCTCTAGTTAGTACGACGGCTGAAGGATCCGCAAAATTAAAGGTAAAAGAATGAAAAATCGAGTTCAAGATAAATATTAAAGGGATTCCAAATGCAAAAGGAGTAAACATCAATTTAGGAAAGTAAAATGAAAAGGTCAGGTAGTCGTAAACTTGTTGGGCGACAATAGTTCTAAAGATTATTCAAATGGCATTTACATAAATGGAACAATACGAGACATGAGTCTAACTGGGTCCATGAAAGGAAAAGCTCTGACAGATCTAGTCTCTGCCATAAATAGTAGAAATACCTAAGCATTCAAACAGACAAGTATCCAGATGGAGAAGTTAGAGGACAGATAGAGATCTCTGGTTCCAATAGCACTACATCAACTGGTAGCAGCGAAGCCAGCAATATAACCTAGAATAATCAATGATCTATTTGCTTAAAATTAAAATTATTATTTTATTTTTTGTATATTTATCTGCGATCGCCAGATCTAGTTATTGGAATCCTGAATAGCGGCATCTTCAGATGGTGGAGGCGGTGGTATGGGTTCCTCTGACGATTGATTTTTTTCTGCTAAAGACCTACTCAAAGAAGCAAAGGAGGTTTCATTATCAAAAGATGTAGAATTATCTTCTGAATTATCCGACAGTGAATTGTTTGACAATGAATTGTTAGATTGCGAGGATGATATTAATGCAAATGACGGGATCAAAACAACGGCTAATGTAATTAATAATATGCAGAAATTCATTTGCACGTATTTCATTAATTAATCATTAATGATATGTCAAATTGCAAATATAAAGTAGACTATTTGTGATTCTATTTGATCTTATATGCAGAATTGAGTCATGGTCCCAGTTTTCACTATATTAATTCATGTCCTTTATGGGACTCGTGAGAATTGACTCGTGATACTAGTAGGGTTCAATTACAATCAGATATCATTGTGTGATTTTTTGCATAAAAACTAATCTAGTTAATGTAATTTTATAATTGGTCGGTGCATTTGAATTTGGAGGCACGCACCAACCAACATGAGTTCTCACCCAACAAAGAGGGATCAGGTGATAATATTTAAAATGGACAATATTTTATTTAAGGGTTTGATTTTTTGTGTCATTATTTTAACCAATTTTAGACGCCTAAGTTTCTAACCATTTAAATGATAAAATACATCATTTTAGACTTTGTTGCTATTGTAAATCAAGTAAAGTTTATTAAATCATAGCTCAGAAAGGTCCCATACAAGTATTCGGTACCTTGGAAATGGCTAAGGTATCGTGAAATTTACTACTTGATTTGCGGTTCCTTGTACTAGAAACAACACATGGCAAACAAATGCAAATATTTGCTATATAAAATTTACCTGACACCCTAACAAAATATCTAATATTTTTATTTCATATTGTCCAATGATCTAATGGGAAAACATTATTGAAAGCAGGGCAAGTTACCATACCTAAAAATATCCTTAGATACAAAAAATCTACAGATAATAACGTTTGCCATGTTTAAGCTAGACAGATTATGTAATTGGACATTTAGTGCGCGAGGTTACGTTCGGCTTTTAAGTAACGAATGGTTTATCATCAAGAATAGCTTTACTGAAGGTACCTATGTCTTCTGAGTATGTAATTAAGAAAGGGCCAAAAGAACAAGAGGCCAAAATATTCTCGGGAAAAGAAGAAGTTGGTAAAATAAAAAAAGGCGAAGGGTTGAGTTTTAGGCTAATAAGTCACAAAGATGGACTAGAGTGGGTGCTTACTAATAAGGTACATGGTGAGCGACGCCCATTCTCTTTCGCTGTGAAAAATGCCAAACAAAACACATTGTGTATTACTGAACACCAAGGGGAAGAAATATTTGTCGTCCGTGACCAATTATTCAAACATAATGGGAAATTTTACATGCTGGCAAATCATCCTGAGGGAAAGTCCTGGACAGAACATGTAAATAGCTCGATCAAGTACATCTCTAGACTAGATAACTTTCCGTATCACGATCTTTCAGAAGTAGACCATGAGCATTACACTTTACGACACAAGATAAAGAGATTTCGCGGTATAGCGGTAGGAGAAGCTTCAGGTTTAGGAATAGAGGATAGGGGACACCGCGTACGCCTAGATGGGGAGTTAGATGACGTAGGGCTATTCATCGCTGCAATTTCTTATTTGCTATATGCTTCGGGCTAGTAACAAGTTTTTGTGTCGAGTGAAATGACATTCATAGTCTATTTCAAATTTAAGCATATTGTAAGTCTTATAAGTTAAGTGGTGCACGTTCATTCTAAATGGTTGATCCTAATCGTGTAGGTGAATTTCCATTCCGTAAAGCAAATGCAAAAGAACGTAAAAGCAATTTTTCAGAGGTTCAACAGCCCTACTCAGAGAAAGAGGTTATGCAAGAAGCTGAACGTTGTCTGCTATGTGGAACTCCGGTATGTATTGATGCGTGTCCAGTACTGCTCGATGTTCGCGGTATGAATGAGGCTGTAGCAAGGGGAGAATTCAAAACATCATTTGAGAGGATCCGAGAAACAAATCCATTACTTGGTGTTACTGCAAGATGCTGTCCTCAGTTACAAGGATTATGTGAAGATGCTTGTGTTTTAAAATGGTCCGGACAGCCAATCGCGATTGGTCTCATCCAAAGATATATCTCAGATTGGGAAAGTAAGCACCGACAACCTCCGCCATCAATTGCACTAGAAACTGGAAAAAAAGTAGCTGTCATCGGCGCTGGTCCGGCTGGGCTCGCAGGTTCTGACCTTCTCAGAAGATATGGCCATAAAGTAACAATATTTGAAGCATCTACTATGGCAGGAGGAACCGCATGGTACGGAGTTCCCGATTACCATTTACCTAAAAAAGTCTTGATTGATGAAATTGAGAAAGTCAAAACGATGGGAGTTAATATTAGAACGAATATTACTATCGGAAAAGATGTTGCACTTTCGCAGTTGCTTGATGAAAATGATGCAGTCCTAATTACCACGGGTTCAAGAGATATGGTCAAATTTGAAATTCCGGGAATTAATCTTAAAGGTGTTCTGAGTGGATATGAATTTCTTGAAACTGTATTTTCTGGAGGAGTTGAAAGTTACTTGAGTAAACCAAAGTACAATTTAGGTAATGATATAATTGTAATCGGAGGCGGAGACACTTCTCTTGATTGCGCTAGAACTGCCTTAAGGCTTACAAAAGGCAAAGGTAATGTAACTGTTTTATGCTTACATCCGAAAACAGAGTTACATGTTGATCCAATAATGCTTGAAGAAGCTGAGGAAGAGGGAGTGAAGTTTAGATTTCTTGTACAAGCCAAATCTTTTGAAAGCAATAGTAAGGGTCATGTCAATGAAGCGATAATAGAAAATATGTACTTGAGTGGCCCTGACCAGGCAGGAAATAGTCATCCAACGGCTATTCCAAATAAAGAATTTAAAATGAAATGTTCGATAGTACTGATTGCTATTGGCAGAGGTCCAAATTCCTTTCTACAAAAGAAAGCTGGTATCAATACTGGAAAGCGTAACTCAATTGCAATTACCGATGATTACAAAACATCTATGAATGGCGTTTTCGCTGCAGGAGATGTTACCAGTGGGGAAACACTCATTGTTAAGGCTATGGAAAAAGGACGTGAGGCAGCTCAAAGAGTTCACGAATACTTGATGGATTTGGAATCCAACCACATGTCATTTTATGAAAAATATTACACAAATATTTCGTACGATAGGATGTTGAAAGGGGAAGATCAAGTAGGCTCCCCTCCTGATTGAAAACTCATGACTTGTTCCTTACTTTCCTAATCATGGAAACAGTTCAATTTTCAAAAAAAACTGTCAAATGCATTACAACTTTTAAGTTACTAATATGATGATGTTAACAGTCTCTTTTCCTAACATAATCAAGGAATTCATTGATTATTTCTTTATTTACTAACTCAGAAATATTTTCAATCTTTCCAGTTGTTGGAGATAGATTCATCGGCGTCATTCAATATTAGCCTCCATTATCAGATAAAACATTGAATTCAAGTATATGAATCCCTCTAAAAAATGGGGTCAGTGCTTTGTGAATCAAATTTGACATAAATTCTAGACCATCCCTTAGATATTTTGATTCTAAATTCACACTCTCAATACGACTTCCATACTTCTAGTAAGGAAACTAATTTATACCATTAGCTAAACCTAAAGCTGGATGATGAACAAGAATTTTTTAGATAGAAATCAAGGCCTACTCACTAAAATTAGCGTGTCCATCTTAACAATATTAGTGCTGTCTCTCTCCACTAGTGTATATGCACAATTTGATCATTTTGATTTTAAACATAAATTGCCAGGTGCTAACCATGGTGATAATACCCCATCTGAAAAAAATTGTAAAAAATCTGACACCTTGGAAAAAATATCCATTAAAATAGATGCTGAAAAATGCAAGATGAATGACTTTAAAAACTACAAGGAATGGGATTTTTACAAACTTGAGGATAGAGAAACTAAGGATTGTTTAAAACACTTTCATGACCTGGGAAACTCATTGGTAGATTATGAAGTAGTGTATTGTTATGCATATCCTGAAAAATATAATCATTAAGAGAAAAATAACTAACTCGGATATCTTTAATTGACTAATGTCGTGTCAGATGAGAACCCGACACCAACCAACCTCGTCTACTCTAAACAATAAATTCAAAGTAGACGAGACTATTGGCTCTAGAGAATTTAATTTAAAACTTGCAATTCAGTGAATATCTAGAAGAGGATATATAAGAAGTAATGAACACGCTCTAATATTTCTAATTTCTTTAAGGAGACGTACAAGTACCTAATCGAATAATATCAACAGATGATATAGTTTTACATTTACAGATTTATTTTTTGATTCCAAGGGCTAGCTCAGGTTCTCTTCTTTTGGAAAAGCTATATGAAAATGAATCATTAAGTGTTACAGGGAAGCTAGACAACCGGTCTTGTTTGCAAACAGGGCATCTATTATTTGTTCCAAATGTTTCTTGCAAATATATTTTATTAAGGCAAGTCACAGTCCCAGAGACATTCGTCACATACGAGAAATATCCTTTCATTAATCTCAGGATGTTTAATGTCATCCATTACCACTTTAATTCCAGTCATGATTATTATCTCGACTTTCTATTATTTAACTTTCGATTATCTTCATTATCGTATATCTTGACTACAAAACAAGGAACCATAAGTAATCTTTTGCTATTAAGTATCCTAATGTGGTCGGATTTTAGGGAATTCAAATCCAAAAACAATGCCAATCTGCAGTGTTAAAGATTTGTATGATTTGAGAATAGCATACAACACAATTAATACAATTATAGTTTAATATCTGTGGTATTTTCCATTAATTCTGTCGCTACTGGTCGTCTGTGAATCATTTTTGACATAATTTTTAGACTGACACATGAAATATCTATTCGACTAATCATTTATTTGTATTTTCCTAGCACCAACTTCATGTATCATATAATAATCATTGCCTACTTGAATAATATCTCCAGCTGCTATTTTGTTGTGACTTCTCTTTTTTCTCAATGCTACACCAAAAGGGTTTTTCTCATCAACAAACTTAAGCCAAATCCTACCTACATTGAGAACGTTCTTAAATTCACATTCCCATACTAAATTATAGATTGTATATAATGCTTGTCTACTCATTTTATCGTGGCTTAAAATAAAAGTTTGAATATCAGGCTCATTGCAAAAATATACCCTAACTTTCATAATCCATGACTGTTATGTGGGACTGGCAAATAACCTCACCGACTCCGTTCCACGCTTTTTTGGCGACATTTACCTTCCCTGTGTTGCACTTTTCAACCGCTCATAAGAATACATAAAAAAAATGGAGATGCTGATAGGTAATGGGGAATATGCGAGTTGTTATTGAGACAACATTTGGGGCCAGTGGTTTCTGAATCATATTTGACATCATTTTTAGACCCATGGTGATAATCCAAAATAAGCACCCAAAATATGTTCTAGATATATAGGATTTTGTGTATTTTAACAATAGATGCCTAGAAAAAAGAACTCTTCCGATAAGAAAAAAACCAATCTGGACACTGCGTTATCGACTCGAACAAAAAAGCAAATCGATTCCCTACCTGAACATGCTCAACAGATTTTCAAGAAAGCACATGCAAATGCTGTAAAACGGTAGCAAAATCCTGCAAAAAGACGTGAAGGTAAAAATCAAAGTGCTGAAGAGGTCGCTCATAAAGCGGCGTAGGCTGCGGTTAAGCAGAAATACAAAAAGCAAGGCGATCAATGGGTAAGTGACGAGGAATAAGCTAGTCGTTCATTTTTCTGAGGGATTATTTGTGATAATCTAGATATGCGGTTGATAAATTGAATTACTGACTATTTTTTCATATTCTTTAAGTTCGCAAGGAGTATGCTAACAATTTTTCCTTGATATGTTTATTCAGTAAATCTAGTAGCTTGAACACTATCAATACTTGTTCCAGTTGACGACATTTTTGTATCTATTAATGCACCATAACCTTGATAAAAGTTTGAACTGGACTACTAAGAAATCGTTAATCACCTTAAGCAATTTTTCGTTTTGGAAAAGGTCACGACTAATAATATCCGAGTTTCATTGTGTCTTCATCCTACTCTAATCGATAAATTACATAAAGGATATACTGAAGTATTAGACAAATTGCAATCTGTAATATATCGAGATAGAGTAGAGGCAGGAAACCATCTTGCTAAAGTGCTGGAGCCGGTAATAGAAACTCAAACAAAGGATAGCATTCAACGAGATATTCTTGTTGTAGCCATACCTCGCGGTGGAGTAATAGTAGGAGACATAATAGCCTCCAATCTTGGTACCAAATTAGATATAGTTGTTTCACGTAAGATAGGTTCTCCAGAAAATCCAGAATTTGCTATTGGCGCGGTAATGCCTGATGGTAACTATTTTCTTAAAGATGTAGTAGATTCATTTAATATATCTCGAGAATATGTCGAGCAAGAAGCAAGAGATCAGTTAAAAGAAATTCATAGAAGACTAATCAGTTATAGAGGAACTATTGATTATGATAAAGAGTTTGCGGATAAAATAGTCGTACTAGTGGATGACGGTATCGCTACCGGAGCCACATTAATGGCGTCTGCACAATGGATCAAGAGCAGTTTTAATTGTAGAAGGTTAGTAATAGCAGTACCAGTTGCTCCACCTAGTATTTTAAATGATTTGAAATACTTTGCAGACAACGTGATAGTTCCTTTTACGCCTGACCCATTTATGGCGATTGGAAGATTTTATCGAATCTTTGATCAGGTAAGTGACGAGCAAGTCAAGAAAATTATGAAAAAATATGGATACAATGTTTCGTAATTAGATATCGGTACTTTCAAAGTATCGCTAACTATTGTAGCAGTAACAACTAGTTAATTTGTTCCATTTTATAAACCTGAAGGAAATGTCTCTGGAAGGTCTGGGTCCTCTCTCGATTCTGGCATGTGAAGTGGATGTACGGCCTGTGTCTTATCGATATGCAAAAATGCGTCGTATCTTTTAGCCAAATTAGTTGGCACATAATTCCCATACGCTTCATACTCTGGTTGATATACTACACCGATTGCCCTTTGACCTCTCATCTTGTCCCATACTATTTTGGATTTCTTGGTTTCTTCATAATTAGAGCCTTTGAATATAAGAAGACTATCGTTACCACCGTTTAGTTCATGTAAAAGGTTGTCCCAGCTTCCCTCAATAGCTTCAGGCACGGACATAATTTGCATTGGTTCTCCCCACTGTCTGGCGGCAACGACTGTTCCTGAGTAGGTGCCGAAGCCGACTAACGTTGTCTTTTTTTCTGTGGCATGCTCCCGAACAAGCTGCCCCAAGTTTAACATTTTGGCGTCAGCCATATCCGTTTGTCTTGCATCACCTATGTGTGTATTGTGTGCCCAAACAATCGACTTGGAATTGTTCTTACCATAGAAATTCATAAGACGTTTAAGGGTGTCCATCATATGGGTGTCCCGTATATTCCATGTAGATGTACCACCCTGCATCATTTTCCTGTAATATAGTTCGGCATTCTTAGCAACCAAGGCGTTTTGTTCAGCATTGAAGTAGTCCTCTGAGTGTCGTAAACCATTCTGCTTGTATTTGCTAGCTTTACTCCGTAGAGCTACTAGGAGATTTATTACTTCATCTTCACATGACGTGGGGATAAATGCTGTTGCTCTTGCATAGTCCTCCACGCTTTTCCCGTAAGGTTCAAAACATCCGTACGCGTCTATAGCATATTTTACAGCCGCTGGATCTACCTTCTGAAGATACTGTAATACTGCTTCCATAGATTCCCATAAGCTATAAACATCCAAACCATAGAATCCTACTTTTTTATCTTCAGGAATGTTTGAGTTATATTCTCTGAGCCACTCGACTAGGTTGACTATCTCTTTATTTGCCCACATCCATGTTGGCCACCTATTAAAGGCGTAGAGTACTTCGTAAGCACTTTCGCTAGATTCAGGTACTCCTTTCACGTAACGATTGACGTTATAACAGTCTGGCCAATCACCCTCTACAGCTATAAAAGAGAATTGATTATCCTCTATCAGCTGCTTTGTAATCTCCATTCGCCATTTATAGAACTCTAAAGTGCCATGTGAGGCTTCCCCTAAAAGAACATATTCTACTTCATCCAACTTTATCTCTTCGAAGAGAGGTCCTAAGTCAGTGGAGCTACTCAAATTATGCGTGTTCACCAATTCTTAACATTAAATACACTATATTGCATTTTAGAATTAGTGGGCCTCCGTTTAGCCAAAATTGATTGAAATGTACATTCACTCGTTCAATAAGTTAATATGAATTGTACATCATAAAAGAAGCGTATAATTGCCGCTCGTCAAATATTTTCTCTTTTTTATGGATTATTTTTTCTTGATTTGATGCTAATGCAGCCAATATCTCTTGAATCTTATGCATCTCATCAGATATCGATCTATCAATATTGCGTTGAATGAATTTATATCTATCATGTATTTTGTCTACAGGTGTTTTTATTTCCGTAGCTTGGTCTATCTTATTGCTTAATATGAATTTTGAGTTCATGTAACAGTCATTTTAAAATGAAAAAATAATAATACCGATAATATAGACAGAGCTCCCTAATTGTGACCTTAATTTTTGTCACCGATCACTCAGTTTTTTTCTGTTCAAATCCTTCAATACCGTCCATAACCATTGAATGTTGCGGACTTTTACAACAATTGCATTTCATTTTGAAACAATCTTTTGCTATCTTGTGTCCACACTTGCTGCAAGTACAAATACTGTCATAAAATCCTCCATTATGTGACCTATTAGTTTCACTCACTGGGACAAATCTCCAAGTTTCAATTACGTATATTATTGGTTGACATCATTTAAGTTACTTAAAGCAAGAAAATTGAGCTGGTACAATTAATTGGACCAAGAAATATACTATTATAAGAAATTGGTATTTTTCCAATCTGGTTTATCATAATTCTAATTTTAAAAAACTTTATTGTATACTTGTATGCGTAAAAAATGGATTCAGTTACAATAATAACTTCTGATATTCATAATTGGACGTATTTCTACATGGCTCATTCTTATGGAAGTAGGTCTGGAAAACCGAAGCGACAGTCTTAACCAAGAGAAACAATCTCCCGCCATCTCTTGGATATTATTTCTCTCTTTCTAGTAACAAAGGTGAAAATTTATAATAAGATGAATTTTTGAAGATGCCTTAACTTTGTTTTGTCTAAAGTGAATTAAAACTTGTGTTGTTCTCAAAAGTTTGACTCTGATAGGTGGCATACAGATTTATCACATTTTTTATTCATTTTGATATCGGATTTGTCGTGTATTGTTATAAATTATTAAACCTACTATTGATAAGCACGAAGCGCCGATGCTATCCGGACTTTTCAACTCATCTGTCCAAATAGATAACCATTAACTTTATCCATTCCCGCAATTTTTAAATTTGAGCCTTAGGTAGGGTAAATAATAGCTAAGAAATCTTGACACATAAGCTCTGAAATATTGACAGAGCCTATATCTTTGAGTATTTAAAAGGGCTGCAAAAATTATTAAATGCACAAATTATCTAAAGTCGTTAAATAGAATTGAGTGCATAACAAGATAATGACCAAAAATAGTGACGAGTCATCAAAAGATCCAATGTCTCCTGAAAAGATAAAAAAACATGAGCCTACTGCCGTAAAAAGAGATCCTGATGATCAGGAAATTGTAGAAGGAGGACAAACTGGCACTGACACTCCAGAAGCAAAAGAAAAACTTAGGAAGAGTGGAATGACACAGGTTTAAACAAGAATACAATCCTAGCCGTAGCTTAAGCCTGTAGTTCTTTGAAAGATCTTTTTTTTTTGTTATACCATCCGATTTTACCTTTCTGAGCTAAATTAATTTTTTCTGTTTTATTAACGATTAGTTATTTTTTGTTATCATTGTATTTACTCTGAAATTTTACCATAGTAAACTTGAACAGTATTATCAATTTAGAAACATAGCAGTTATTTCCAAATTCTTTCGAAACAGTGGCAAATTAAATAAATATAGGAGAACCCGAACCGCTCCATTTGTCACATTCTCTTCATTCGGTTTAGTTTTCTTTTTGCTACTTACAAGAATCTGTATAAATATATCGATTATATAATCGATATCTATTGTTCATCAGAAAGGTAATTGTTGCAGTAGATGGTTCGAAATCTTCCATTCGCGCGAGCATTCAGGCAATCGACCAATCGACTTGGCTCAAAGATATGATGCAGAATTGACCGCATTACACGTTATCGACCCAAGAGAGATAGTCAATTAGAGATAGTGTCCTTGACACTTCTAATCCCCTCATCGATCCAATTTAACAGTAAAACGTAATGGGACATGATTTCAGGTAAGCAATCTAATATTTATATTGATATGTTTTACTTCAAAGCTGACTTTCATTTGTTACTATATTCAGAATCTACTCTGCCGGCAACCATTTCTCAGTTCCGATACCAATTGTATACCATTCCATTGTTATTAAATCATGCACAAACCATTTTCTCTTTCAATTCTATTATGCGGCTGGTCTAGATCTAAACCTTGATCCCTTCTGTCTCTGAGTAATCTTGTGAGATATCCTTTTCTTTAATGAATCACTCATTTGATCAAACATTTTTCCCAAATCCCAACCGACATTGACATAAGTATCTATTCTATGTGTCGATATGATGTTAGCGTCGACTTCGTATCTCTTTCTCGCTCCTTGAATTTCTCTTATCTTCAGACGACACCGTGCCTCTTCAATATCTGGATATATCTTTTTTAACAATTTAACTATATCTGCAAATTTTGATTTTGCAAGCTCGGCATCGAGCGGATCGTCTGGTAAACCTATGAGGAAAATGGGAATTTCTTCTTTGACTTTTTCTCCCAGTAGCGTAATTATATCTCGGTAAGTAACTATTCCTTGTACTTCGTCAAACGCCATTATGAGGCAGTATGTGGAATTTTGTGATACCATAAGACCTGTCACTGATCGGAGTGTATCGTCAGTATTTAAAGTGAGAACGCTTTTGTCCGCTATTCCACCTATGTCAAGATCAAGGCGATTTAGAGTATCATCTATTCCAAATGACTTTCTACCAATTCTTTCTGTTGGTAACATTACCTGTATGATGTCCTTAGAAGTTGCCATTCCGAATAGTCGATTATCTTGAAGGATAGGTATGTGATCTATTCTTCTTCTCTTCATTATTTGCTTGGCAGAAGCAATTTTATCAGTCTTACTGATGACTATAGGATTTCGAGTCATAACGTCTGAGGTGCTTATCTTTCCAATATGAGTCACAAGCATAACATCTCGAATTTCCTGAACAATTCTTTTGGCCGAAATTTGACCTAAAATCTCATTTTTCTCCATAATTGGGAGAGCCCTAAGTCTGTACAAACTCAGGAGCCTGACGGCTTCAGCAATTGTACTTTCACTATTAAGAGTTGGAATTATTTTTCCCACTGTAGGAGGTTTTGATGAAGTAATGTTTCTAATTCCTAATATATCCCTCATGGTTATGGCCGCGACTTTTCCTGAGAGTGGTATGAATATGTCATTAGCGTTCCTATCAATTAATATGCCAATTATCTGTGATAGAGAACTATTACCATCGGCAGTTACTTTAGGCTCGGTGAAATCATAGACTGGTGTATTGCGTAATACATTGAAGCTTTCATACAGTTCTGATATTGACATGTTACAATAATATTGGGATTTACACTTACTTTTATTTTATGCACCATATCAAAATTAATTCCCTTGAATAATAAACAAAGATTTGTCTCTACGAGGATGAATGGCATCAACGATTGATGCTCTTGAAAATTTATAGCCTTTGACTCCTTGATTGGTTATTCAGGACTTAAGAGTTATCCTAATGAGAAAAATCATTTCACAACTAGTACAGGACAATGCGCGTAGACGACAACTCCTTGTGCTACACTTCCGAGCAATAGCCTACTAAAACCTGTTTTGCCTCTAGTACCTACTACAATCAGATCCACACTTTTACCTTCAGCAAACTCGGTAATAGCTCCTACAATTGAGGTTGCCTCTTCGATGATTTCTTTTCTAGAAACCAAGCGTCTCTTCTTAGCCTTTTTCTCAATCTTATCCGTCCATTTCTTTGCTCTTATTTTTAGTTTCTGTGTCTCTTCCAATACAAATGTAGGCGCAGTGATAAATGATGATGAAATTTGCTTCAACGTACACAGATGTAAAACATGAAGAATAATGAGTTGAGCTTTATATTTTTGCGCCAAGTCTATTGCATAATCAGCTGCAAAGAATGACGTCTTCGAGGCATCTATTGCCACCAGTATTTTTCGATATGAAACTCACAAACCCCTTATAATTATGATAGGTCAATATAATACTCTTCTCTGATATTATAATCTGAGTACCTACTAATTATAGAAATATTAAAACCAAGTTCACTTCTGGGTTAGAATAATTCTCCAATTTCTCCATTCTAATACGAGATTTTTTCTTGATAATATTTGAATGCATCCTGCTCCAATTGTTTAGTTCTTTCCTAAATAAGTCGTCTGTTCCGTCGCTTTATACATCTAACGTGGTTTAGAATTTCTGGATTTGTAAAGTACTAGAAATTATGGACTATAAACATCTAATTTGTATTTAACCAATTTCTCAGCCATCATCTCAGCAGTGTGATTCTCCAACAAATGTTTTTTGTATGAATTTATTTCTGGCCTTATCTCGCAAAAATCACATGGATATCTATTTAAGGCGCAGTCCTTGCAGAGTAACAATTTTTCATACGCATCGAAAACAAGAACTATTTTTTTAGTTTCGCCGCATTTGGAACATACGTCAGATTTTCCTGCATATTCGATTATGGACATTATATTTGTGCCATACCCCCATCTACGAACAGTTCTATACCTGTAACATAACTACTATCATCAGAAACAAGGAACAAGATGGCTTTTGCGACTTCGTCAGGATTGCCCATCCTCCCTAGCGGCACTGCGTTCACTAGGTTTGTCTTTAATTGCTCGCCCAGTTCCTCACTCTTTACCATGCTGCTGGTCATCGGTGTGTCTATTGGACCGGGACTAATGGCGTTTACTCGTATCTTGCGATGTTTTAGCTCGACTGTCCAGGTGCGGGCGAACGAGCGTATGGCGCCTTTGGTTGCGCTGTAAACACTCGACCCCTGATAACCTTTGGATCCTCCGATCGAACCAGTTAAGACGATAGAACCACCATCCTGAAACAGCGTAAGTGCTTTTTGTACCGTGAACAAAAGCCCTTTAACATTGACGTTGAATATTTTATCAAAGTGGGATTCAGTAATTGATCCTATAGGTGCGAGTTCGATGATGCCGGCGTTGGCGAACAGGATGTCGATGCGGCCTTTCTGCTGCTTGACCGTGTCATATAACCGATCAAGATCTGCTAGATTTGAGACGTCCCCCTGAACACCGGTGACGTTGTTTTTACCAATCTGCTTGACTGCTGCATCAAGTTCACTTTGACGGCGACCGGTGATAAAAACATACGCACCCTCTGTAACAAAAAGTTGTGCCGTTGCTAGGCCTATGCCGCTGTTTCCTCCTGTGATCACTGCAACTTTTCCTTCAAGTCTTCCCATAATGATATTAATCTAGTTTAGAATTAATAAATGCAGCAGTAATGACTTGCCAAGAACGAATTGATTAAGTAGATAATGTGCACACCTTCCACTAAACATTGTGGATAAGTTGGTCATATTGATAAGAAAATCATTGATGAATAAATCACCATCAGGAGAAAATTGCAATTCTTAGGCCGATTCATATCTGCTTGGTCCCGTGTGGTTGGTGGGTTCATTCTGACTAATGGAATCTACCATATTTTAGTAACTAGGGAGCTTTTCTAGAAAAGTGCGTGTCACTTTTTGTAGTGTATTGATTCTAGTAACGA
>WNFX01000129.1_pt1 | contig 58587 bp, 68 predicted proteins | sample 5400111 | NCBI WGS metagenome assembly WNFX01 (sample SAMN13153363, study PRJNA577476) | soil metagenome | isolation source: 40 cm soil or saprolite under grassland replicate 1 | place: USA:California | collected 2016-06-15
AGAGATCTCTTGGGACCCTTATCCTGTTGGTCCCCGAGACACCCAACTATGGCCAACGGGGATAGATCCACGTTCTTCGGGTCTATCGCTTTTGCGAGGAGATAGGATGTTCCCGCACCACTAATCTCCTCAGAGCCATTGAAACCCATCAGGTGAGTGTTAAAGTGATGGAGATTTGGCGGAGGCTCGCCTAGTGCTTGATGATGATCGGCAATGACAATCTCTCGTTTTTTGAGACTCTTGGATACTATGTCGAGATAGCCGCTGCCGATATCTGTGAATATGATAAAATCGGAATCTATAGCGCTGATCTCTTCAAGAGTCTTCTCGCTCAGATTTTCCACGATTCGCAGATGAACAATGGTGTTGAGACGTTTTACCGCTTCGAAAGCTATTGCGCCGGCGGTTAGACCGTCGGCGTCGAAATGTGTTACTGTCAGAATCGTTGATTCTTTGGAAGCTGCTTCTCTAATTATCGACGCGGTCTCGTCGGCGGTTCGCTGCAGCTCTTGTCGAGGATCGTTGGGGCTAGTCGAGTGAGGCTGCAACTGGCTTGTACGTCCAATCCTTAGGAATCCTCCCAATGTCTCGATAATAGCTTACAAGCCGATGGATCTTCGACTCGATCAAGGCCAAGTCTCTCTTGTTAGGGTAGTCTTTCCGGTTCTTCTCAAGGTGTCTCGTTGCACTGGTCGCCTTCCTCAACAGATTCTCAAGATCCTCAGGAAGCTTCGTACGACTCTCTTCTGGGATTATGTGTTCAAGACGTCTCCCTACAACCTGCGAGACTAGCGGAATCCCATACTTGTCCCGGAGGATCTGACCGATAAGACTCGGCGAGTTTCCCTCCTTCGACAGTTTCAGAACAAGGGCTTCTACTTCTTCAGGCTCATACTTGAACCAGGCGGGGGGACGCCTGCTCACAGGTCTTGTCGATCCTGAACTTCCCCGCTTGCCCGAGTAGAGTCTTGCCAAGTCATTGGTCCCTTGATTACACCGCGGTCCCCGGTTGGGCGTTATTTAAGTCGAACTGGGAGGAACCGCTGACGACATCATCAATCCTCTAGACCGCCGTGGATAGATTGCTTGTATTCCCAACCTAGACAACGCGAACCTCAGCTTGCGGTCGATTGTTGCGACAGCCAAGGGATCATTACTAGCTAATGAGAAAGAAAGTATCGCAGCGTCAGTATCAGAGGTTTCTATCCCTGAAGCAAAGATAGGATATTTTCTCGCTTTCAAGAGTTCGAGAGCTGCATTCGCAAATGCACCGACTTTCGAGGATCTGGTTCTACCAAGACGTTGCAGTTCGCGTTCGACCATGTCCAAGGTGGCGATCAGGGCCGGACCCATGATTAGGTCTCGCAATTCTTCGTCGATATCTCTCCTCTGCTCAAGCATTACTAGAATAAAGCTGGTGTCGAGAAGAACAGCAAGAGGCTGCCTTGTTTTCACGGAGCCTTTTCGAGACAAATCTACTTTTTCATAGGATTGATCTCTACTAGTCGCCAAATGTCTCAATACCTCTCAGCTCTTATATCACTTGAGTCATGAAAAGAGTGAAAAGCTGTTGGTCCTTCCTGACTGGAGAACAGTTTCTCTCCGAGCCCTATGTCTCGGGATGTTTTTAGTTAGAATGAACGTTGAGGAGGGTTTGAAACGAAAGGCGGTGACGTCTGACAAGGCCCCTCAAGGACTAGCCGAGTCACTGGATCGCTACCTGAAAAATCATGGAGTCTTGGCAAGCCTTTCACCAAACGAGAAGACGCTTGTTGGAAAACCTGTCGGCTCGTGGGCGATGCAAGATATAGTCAACACAAGTTGGCGAGCGGAAGCGCTTGGGTCCATTCTATGGGCCTTAACTCAGTTCGAAAGCCTACCACCATACGACACTCCGTTCGTTCTTCCAGAGATCCTGGGCAAGTTGGGTAATCCCGATGATTTTCCGAATCGGACAACTCTCCGGACGCCAATAGAGCTCTCCAAGGCCCGTAACGCTGCTGAGCTATGGCATTGGAGAGCACGAACCGCTGTGGTGCAAAGGAGGGGAGTTGCGCCGCCTCCAGGTTTGACTTTTCCAGGGATAATTGCTCAATCTGCTAAGATGGCCTTTCAAGAAGGACTAATCCCTCAGCCGATTGACAACGACTTTCCATTTTCGGGAAAACCTTACTCAAAGCTCTCCGATGCTGAATATCAGAACGCAGGCTCAATCGCTCAAGAGCGTCATTTTGCATTCAACTGGCTCTGCGGTTATTCGGCGAACTGGGACGAAACCTCGACCAGCACCTAGGCACTACACGCCTTCGACAATAACCCGTCAACTAAGGACTTCTTGTTAGAGTATCGTCTGTGAGTTGACTAATCTCGGCCCGAGTCTTCGCTGATGCAAAGTACTGTTCCGAGATAACTCCCAGCTCTATCAGTAAGGAATTTGGTTTAGTCTTACCTTATCGTTCCGAACCCGATCAAGCGCCAACTCTCCCCAATTCTGCGACTCAGAGCTACCTTTGATCCGGGGTCGGCACAGATAGGTTTCTTCAGCTGAACGTCTGCTATGTCTTCCCTTGCTGATACGACCAATCCTGATGTGACAGCGGTGCCCGCGTTGAGCACTAGCGGTTCGTTCATCTTGATCTTTTGCACCGGGACCAATTGTTCTGTCCCGACAGCCTTCTCGAATAGGTCAACGTCGAGGCTGACCTTTTCCAGTATATCGGGCAGCGTCCCCGACCTTCCCAAGACATTTCCGACAAGCCCGTCAGATTTTGTTATCGATGGATCCAAGTCGGTTCCGACCGCGACAAGTCCGCCTGGTGAGGCCTGTTTCACTTCTCCGTTGCCGGCTTGCAGCGTCTCCACGTTTGCGATTAGTCTTTCGTAGGTTACCCTGTTCGACTCGCCCACTTTTATTCCTGGTTTGATCTCGATCTCTTCGCCTCTCTTGAAGACCCCCTGGACAACAGAGCCTCCAACAACTCCTCCCAGAAGTCTCTCCACCTCAGTACCAGGTTTGTTGACGTCGAATGATCGAAGGATGGACATTCTCGGGGCGACTGCAAAGTCCCGTTTGGGAGTCGGAATTCTTTCCTGTATTGCGGCTATCAATACGTCCATGTTCAGCTTGTGCTGGGCTGAAACAGGTATCACCGGTGCACCTTCGGCGACGGTCCCTTTCGTAAAGGCAAGAATTTCCTGATAGTTCGTTTTCGCCCTCGCACGGTCGACCACGTCTATCTTGTTCTGCACGACTACCATCTTGCGTAGCCCGACCATCTGCGCAGCCAACATGTGTTCGCGGTCTTGGGCTTGAGGGCATTTGACGTTGGCAGAGACGACGAACATCGCCCCGTCCATGATCGCAGCACCAGAGAGCATTGTGACCATGAGGCTGTGGTGTCCGGGGCAGTCGACGAAGCTTACGGATCGGAGGAACTTAGTCTCGCTCTTACAGTTCGGACAGATCTTACTGGTCGAATAGTTGAACGGAGGCTCGCAAGATGGACATTCGTAGAATGAGGCATCAGCATAACCGATGCGAATCGTGATTCCCCGTCTGAGTTCTTCAGAGTGTCTGGCTGTCCAAACCCCAGTTAGCGCTTGGACGATGGTGCTCTTGCCATTGTCGACATGACCAAGCGTACCTATGTTAATTTCGGGTTGAATTGCAGACACTTCCCTGCTGGAGATGCCGAATAGTCCTACAGGCAAAATTTAACCTTTGCAAGGTGACTAGTAGAAATTTGGGCCCAGTCTGCGTGTGAGAGACGAATTGAAAGAAACTACGCTTACAAGATGTCAGTGGGCTACTCTGGGCAACAGCCCACTCATGGTTCAATACCACGATAAAGAGTGGGGTGTCCCGGTGCACGATGACAGGACCCTGTTCGAATTTCTCGTACTGGAGGGCGCACAAGCAGGACTCAGCTGGCAGACAGTTCTAGACAAACGCGAAAACTACCGCAAAGCATTCCACGGCTTTGAGCCTGCCAAAATCTCCCGTTACAACAACAAATATGTCCAACGTCTTCTTCGCGACCCTGGAATCATACGTAACCGTCTCAAAATCGAAGCCACAATCACCAACGCAGGACAACTTCTGAAAATACGGAAGGAATTCGATTCCTTTGACAAATACATTTGGCGATTTGTGAGCGGCAAACCGGTCAAGCACACATTCAGGTCGCTAAACGAGATTCCTGCGACCACCAGCGAATCCGAAGCCATGAGTAAAGACTTACGCAAAAAGGGCCTAAGATTCGTCGGCCCAACAATCTGTTACGCGTTCATGCAAGCTGTTGGAATGGTGAACGACCACACAACAAAATGCTTCAGGTATGACACGGTCTAGACAGAGGTTCTGATCGGGGTTATCTGTGTCTCGTCAGTGCAACGGAATAGTCTCGAATCCTAGAGAAATCACTTAACCAAAAGGTTAAATAATCTTCGAGCATACCCCTTCACCAGATGGTTAGTCAAGCTAAGGTCGTCCTCGACCTGGACCAGGTCTTCGGGGCATTAGCCCACCCTATAAGGCGGGCTATCCTTGAGGAGCTGTCGGCCGGCGACGCCACAGTCAGCGAACTGGCAGAGCCTTACAAGGTAAGCTTGCCGGCGATATCGAAGCACCTGCGGGTCCTGGAAGACGCGGGACTATTGCGGGTCGAGCCGGAAGGCCGAGTACGCCGTTGCCAGATCGAAGTAGCACCGCTAAATGTGGCGTTTGGCTGGCTCACGCAATACCGAGTACTATGGGAGGACCGCCTCGCGAGGCTGGCCAAACATCTGGAGGAAAAAGATTGACAAGTAGAACGGAAGAAATGAGTCAAACCAAGAATAGAAACGAGCTAACGATCGTACGGGTGTTCGATGCTCCCCGCGAAGCTGTATGGAAGGCGTGGACAGACCCTGAACGAGCAAAACGATGGTGGGGACCCGAAGGCTTCACCGCCCCCTTCATCAAAATCGACCTTCGCGTAGGCGGCAAGTACCTCTTCTGCATGCGATCCCCAGATGGCAAGGACTATTGGAGCACAGGTGTCTATCGGGAGATCGTTCCCTTGCAGCGGATTGTCTCGACAGACAGCTTCGCGGATGAGAGAGGGAACCTTGTCCCAGCCTCTCACTACGGGATGCCCCCGGACGTCCCAATGGAAATGCTCGTGACGGTGACGTTTGAAGAGCTTGGTGGAAAGACCCGGATGACGTTGAGACACATAGGCATTCCAGCAGGCGAGCAGAGCAAGATGGCAGAACAGGGCTGGAACACATCGTTCGATAAACTGGCCAAAGCCCTCAAGTAACACAAAGACCCAGCATCCCTGACACAACGCCGTTGCGTCAGGGGATGGTCCAGTGAAGCAAAGCACTCGAATAGAACGCATGCTTTTCCTAGGAATAGAATCGACTGCTCACACATTTGGGGCGAGCATGATCGATGATCAGGGTACGATAATCACTAACGTGAATTCTACGTACCGGCCACCGACCGGGATGGGAATCCATCCTCGAAAAGCGGCTGAGCATCACAACGAGGTTTCAAGCGGTGTGATAGAGAAAGCCCTGAATGGAGTTGGAGAGGGAGACTCTCCGGGCGCGGTCTGTTATTCTGCAGGACCCGGTCTTGGACCATGCCTCCGAATAGGAGCCACGATCTCCCGAGCCCTGGCTCTCTACTTAGACAAGCCTCTCGTTCCGGTCCACCACGGCGTTGCACACCTTGATCTAGCCATGGCTGCTGGACACTCACACGATCCCCTTGCTGTACTGGTTTCAGGAGGACATACTGCGATTGCTGTTCATCTTAACAGGCGATGGCGGATTTACGGCGAGACCGAAGACATAACCCTTGGAAACCTCCTGGACATGTTTGCCCGGGAAGCAAAGCTCCCATCTCCCGGAGGAGTGGCTATTGAGTCAAACGCGAAGGAAGGTCATACTCTCCTACCTCTACCTTACACTGTAAAGGGAAATGATGTTGCGTATTCTGGATTGCTTACGGCTGCACTCCGATTTCTCAACGAAGGTCATTCCTTGGCGGACATTTGCTTCTCGATTCAAGAGGTCTCCTTTGCCATGCTAGCGGAAGCCGTTGAGCGGAGCCTTGTCCAGACCAGAAAGAAAGAGGTACTAGTCGCAGGCGGCGTAGCCGCCAATCAGCGCCTTCGAGAAATGATCAGAATGGTAGCAGAGGATCACGGCGCGACATTTCACCCCGTTCCGCTCCAATACTCAGGTGATTGCGGCGCTCAGATTGCGTGCTCGGGAAGGCTTGCCTACGAATCCGGGATCACGGTTCCTGTTCCTGAAAGCTTTGTCAATCCGCGATGGCGTCTCGACGAGATTGATGTACCATGGATTCCACGACCTTAGAACTCCATCCTCTACAAAGAGGCGCCGAAGCAGATATCTTTCTCTCAGAGCTTCCTCCTTGGAAAGCGGTTGTTAAGAGAAGAGTTCGTAAGTCTTACCGCAACGAAGAGCTAGACGCCAAGATCAGAAAAGAGAGAACAGTCAAAGAGTCATCTGCGATCCATGACGCGAAGATCGCGGGAGCAAGAACTCCAAGCATTCTTGGACTCGACCTCGAACGGTATTCCATAATTATGACATTCGTAGATGGAGTGGTCGCCAGAGATGCTATCGATACAATGAAGGACTCGCGTCGACATCATCTCCTCGAGGAGCTTGGACGACAGGTCGGCTTTCTCCATTCGGCGGGAATAGTTCACGGCGACTTGACAACATCAAACATTATACTACCGGATGACGGCAAGCCGTTCATCATCGATTTCGGAATGGCCACCAAATCCTCAGAAGCTGAGGATCGTGGAACAGACCTCCACCTGCTCCAAAGGTCACTGATCGCCACCCATGCGCTCGAAGCTACAAGTTCGTTCAAACGGGTCGCGAAGGGCTATCGTGAGGCTGCCGGCGAGGAGACCACGAGATCAAGCCTTCGAAAGGCTGCGGAAATTGCTCGAAGAGGTAGATACTTCGCCATCCGATAAACGAACATTATGGTTCGTAACTCAGAACGATCACAAGTACCAGGAAGCCCGCAGAAGCCTTGATCCCTTCGGAATAAAGATCCGCAAGCTCGCTTCCCCCAAGACCGAGATCCAGAGCACAGACCTTGGTGATATCGCGAAGTTTGCCGCGAAAGAAGCGGCGAGAAAACATGATCGTACCGTCGTGGTCGAAGACTCCGGGCTCTTCATTAGAGCTTTGAACGGCTTTCCTGGCCCGTACTCATCATACATCCACGCCACCATCGGCGTTGAAGGACTCCTGCACTTGATGAATCAGAAGAGGCGTCGAGAAGCGTATTTTCAGGCGTCCCTCGCTGTTTCATCGCCAAAAGCAACCAGTCAAGAGTTCTCAGGAAGAGTAAACGGAACTATCTCGCACAAGTCTGCTGGAAAACAAGGCTTTGGATTTGACCCGATTTTCGTTCCCAAGGACACTCGGAAAACGTTCGCCGAGGGCGGAAGCCAATTCAAGGATAGATATTCACACCGGGCTATAGCCTTCCGAAAGCTTGCACTCTGGTACATCAAAACCAAAGTCCAAACCCGCAATCAATTCTGTCGCCCAGCGGAGCCCTAAAATAACGCCCTCAGCCGTGTTCCGTGAATATGTTCCGCATAGTGACCGTCGAGGACGTAGTACGGATTCCACCACAGAAGTTTGGACAACCTATCGAGGAAGTCGCTCGTGAACAGATCAAGCTCAAGTACGAGAATTATGTGGACGAAGAACTTGGCTACGTCATCCTTGTTACAGACGTCGATGTTGAGACAACAGGGAAAATTCTTCCTGGCGACGGCTCAACCCATCATAAGGCCCTCTTCAAACTGCTGACCTTCTTCCCCGAGCTCCACGAGGTTGTCGAGGGAGAGATCGTCGAGGTCACGGACTTTGGAGCGTTCGTGAGGATAGGACCCGAAGATGCGCTATTGCACGTGTCTCAGATCATGGACGATTTCATAACCTACGATGAGAAGCACGGTGTACTCGCCGGACGCGAAAGTCATCGAAATCTAGGGAAAGGGAACATGGTCAGGGGACGAATAATCGCCGTCAGCTTCCCTCGAGGCGGCTCCGGGGGAAAAATCGGAATCACACTGCGTCAGCCGTTTCTAGGCAGAATAGAATGGATCCAAGAGGACCTCAAAGGAAAGCCTCCGAAGTTGGAACATAAAGCTTGACAGACAAAGCGTGCAAAAACTGCCACATGATAAGCGCGGGACCGGTATGTCCCAACTGCAAATCCACAAACTTCAGCGATGACTGGACCGGCTTCGTAGTTATCTTAGAACCAACAAACTCTGAAGTCGCCCGCTTGATGCAGATCAAAGTTCCTGGAAAGTTCGCGATCAGAGTTAGATAGAAACCCTCAGGGCTAGGAGGTTCTAACCCCATCACTCATTGTGAAGATGAAACTTGTCTCATTTTGGCGCGTAATCTGTGAAACTGCAGGCCCCGCAAACCCATCTCTCGGTAGGCTGTTTGTGAGACGCCATCACGGATCCACACCTCGGACACTTTCTGTTCCTCAGCTTCGTCGCTGAGCCGGAAATCTCGTAAAGCTCACTCCTCATCCGACGCTTCTTCTGTTTCGGCTTCGCCGGTGCGGGTGCTTGCGACTTTCCCTTCTCCGGTGCTGGAGGCTTTGCCTGTGCAGGTGCTTGAGACATACCTTCGACGCATCAGCCCCGCGTCATATTTAGCGTTGTTTCCATTGCTAGTCGAAACGTTCATAAAAGCCGGGCACCGCTCGGCTGACGGCCGATGAGAGTGAGTCTGGATGGCACAAAAATCCGTTTACGTACGATTCCAAGTTCCCAAAGAAGCCGTTGACAAGGCCTATTCCCTTCTACAGGTCGCAAAGGATACTGGAAAACTGCGAAAAGGCACAAACGAGTCGACAAAGGCAATAGAGCGAGGAATCGCCAAACTAGTAATCATCGCAGAGGATGTTGAACCCCCGCAAGTAGTTGCCCACTTACCAATCCTGTGCGAAGAGAGAAAGATCGCGTACCTTTACGTCCCTAGTAAGCTTGAGCTAGGCAAGTCCGCAGGACTAGACGTGGGTTCTGCTGCAATCTCCGTGGTTGAGCCAGGTGATGGTGCGCAGTCTCTCAAGGATCTCTTGAAGATAGTTGAGAATATCAAGAAGACCGGTGCAGGGAAGTGAGCAAGGGTAAAGACAGGTCCGACGAACCACTCATCCCGGCCGAAGTAACACAAGTTATCGGACGGACCGGGGTCACGGGAGAAGTAATCCAAGTCCGAGTAAGAGTGTTAGAAGGCCGCGACAAGGGACGAATTATAACTAGAAACGTGAAAGGCCCTATCAGACTTAACGACGTTCTCATGCTTCGAGAAACCGAGAGAGAAGCGAAAAAGATCAGGTAGAGGCGTAAGCGACGCCAAAGACGTTCAAGTGTTCTTTCTGTGGAAAGAACTTTCCCAACTCCACGGGCATAATGCACGTGAAGAACGACGGAACAATACTCTACTTCTGCTCGCGCAGATGCAGAGTCAGCACATTGTCATTCAAGAGAGATTCTCGTAAGCTAAAGTGGACTGCTTACTACGGGAAGAGAGAGAAAGGGCACTGAGCACCCAGTCCAACACCAAGACATTCGCGTTTCTGAAACCTGAAGCCCTACAATCGAGGGTCGCGGGGGAGGTTCTCTCCAGGCTGGAAAGGAAGGGTTTCACCATCAGACAACTGCGTCTTCACAACATAACCAGAAAGGAAGCCGAGGCGTTATACGCCGTACACAAAGGAAAACCGTTCTTCCAAGAACTCGTCGACCATGTTACGAGCGGGCCCGTTGTGCTAATGATGCTTGAAGGCTCGAACGCAGTTGAGGTTCTGCGTCGAGTCATAGGCGCCACTAATCCTCAGAGCGCCGAGCCTGGCACCATCAGAGGCGATTTATCGCTATCAATAACCGCCAATATGATTCACGCGTCCGACAGCCTCGAGAACGCGAAGAAAGAATCATCAATATTCTTCCACGACTGAAGCTAGCAACCAGGCTTCCTTCGAAGAAAAAAATCATGGTTTAATACTGACATAGAAAACCGGAGGGCGATATGGAGCCCTCACGGATATGCCCATTCGTTCGCCCATCGCAGTCGTCCTCGGCCACGTGGACCATGGTAAGACCACGCTTCTAGACAAGATCAGAGGCACCTCCGTAGCCGCCCGCGAACCTGGCCAGATTACTCAGTGGATTGGAGCCAGTCTCATCCCGGCTCAAACTATCGTCAAGATCTGCGGGCCTCTTCTAACGAGGTTTAACCTCAAGATCGAAGTTCCAGGAATACTTTTCATCGATACTCCGGGTCACGAAACGTTCAGCAACCTTCGAAAGCGGGGAGGGTCAGCTGCCGACGTCGCCGTCCTCGTCATCGATCTCACCAAAGGAATCGAGCCTCAAACTGTCGAGTCCCTGAATATCTTGAAGGCTCGCAAGACCCCGTTTCTCGTTTGTTGCAACAAGATCGACGCGATACCCGGATGGAAATCGTCACCTAACGGATCGTTTCTGGCTAATACAGAAATTCAGAGACCGGAAGTCTTGACCGATCTCGACAACAGACTCTACACGATGATGGGAACCCTCTCAAGATACCAGATCCGCGCCGATCGGTTCGACAGGATCAAGGACTTCACCAAGACCATCGCCCTCGTACCTTCAAGTGCCAAGACAGGAGAGGGATTGCCAGAACTCATGGCGATGCTAGTGGGACTCACCCAGATCTACATGAAAGGAGAACTAACAACAACAGCAGGTCCAGCGGAAGGAACCGTTCTAGAGGTGAAAGAGGAGCCCGGGTTGGGAGTTACCATCGACGCTATGATCTTCGACGGAACGATCAAAGTGGATGACGAGATCGTCCTGGCAGGACGGAACGGAGTCATAAGGACGCGGGTCCGGGCTTTGCTAGTGCCAAAGCCTCTCGATGAGATCCGTGACCCCCGAGACAAGTTCAGCCATGTTGAGCATGTAGACGCCGCTGCAGGAATCAAGGTTGCCGCCCAAGGCCTCGATGATGCAATCGCAGGGTCTCCCATTTACGGCGTAGATACTCCGTCGCTGCGAGCACAACTAGAGAAGAGGGTGGTTAGCGAGGTGGAATCAGTCAAGGTGAGTACCGATCGGAGCGGAGTCATAGTGAAAGCAGATGCACTCGGCTCGCTAGAGGCGCTCACAACGTCCCTTACGGTTTCCAAAGTGCCTATCCGTCTTGCAGACGTGGGCGAGATATCTAGGCGAGATGTGGTCGAGGCTAAGGCTGTTCGAGCAAAAGACCCCTACCTTGCCGCGATTCTCGGATTCAACGTCAAACTATTGCATGACGCTGAGGAAGAGATCAAAGAAACGGGAATACCAGTATTCAGAGCTGACATAATCTACCGTGTCTTAGAGGATTACTCGAGATGGGTCGAGGCTCAGAGAAGTGCTGGGGTAAAGGCCGAGATGGAGCTTTTGATCCGGCCTGGCAAGATGAAGATTCTCAAAGGGTTCGTCTTTCGCAGAAACGATCCAGCAATAGTCGGAGTTGAAGTGCTCGAAGGAACAATCAAACCGAAATATCCAGTTATCAATAGTAGCGGAAAGCGCGTCGGCATTGTCCTGAGAGTCCAGGACCAAGGGAAAGATGTCCCAGAGGTAGGAGCGGGGAAGCAGGTTGCTGTCTCAATCGACAAACCAATCGTAGGAAGGCACATTTTCGAAGGAGATATCCTCTACGTCGACGTGCCTACGAAGCATGCGAAAACGCTGTCTTCAAAGTTTAGAGACTATCTTTCCCCGGCAGAACTCTCATTGTTGGACGAGCTGGCCAACATAGCCGCGAAAAACCCTTCGGGATCGACGGCGTGACTCGAAGGACGTTTATTAACGTCCTCGGAGGAATCCAGTTCTATCCGGAGTCCATTTACACAACATGGCGAAATTCCAGCTCATAGTATCCGATCCCGTGAGCAAGACCTCTAAGGCCGCGACCATTGAAGGAGCCAAGGCTCAGGCACTTGTAGGAAAGTCGATCGGGGAAGAGGTCGATGGGAAACTTCTCGGGATTGGAAACATGAGGCTCAAAATTACGGGTGGCACCGATAAGGATGGAATTCCGATGCGTTTCGATATTCAAGGTGGAGCTAAGAAGCGAGCGATTCTTTCAGGTGGAGTAGGCTTCAAGCCAAACGACCGTGGCGAAAGAAGGAGAAAGTTAGTTCGCGGACGCGTAGTTGGCGAGGATACGTTGCAAGTCAACAGCGTGGTTATGGCAGAGGCAGCTCCTGCAGCGCCAAAGACTCCAGCTCCAGAGAAGAAGGCTGAGCCAGCTAAGCCAGCTCAGAGGCCAGTGGAGGCTAAGAGTTGAGCGTCGAAATAGTCTCTGAGCACGTCAACGTTTTGCTGGGCAGAAAGGATGCGAAGCTGGTTGTCCATCACGAGGGAACCGGGACTCCCGATCGCTTGGCCATCAGAAAGATTGCTTCTGATCACTTCAAGACGCCGCAGGACAAGGTCTTTGTTCGAAGCGTCCAGACGAGGACAGGTGGGTCGTCAGCAGTTTGCCAGGTCGAAGTCTATGAGGATTCGAAAGTTGCCGGGCAAATTGTTCCTGCTTATGTGAAGAATCGAAACCTTCCACCTGGACAGAGAGTTTCCCGGAAGAAGGGACCTGACGACGAGAAACCTGCTGCTCCTGCGCCAAAGGCTGCAACTCCTGAAAAGAAGGCTGAGCCCGCAAAACCAGCTGCCTCGGCCAAGGAGTCGAAGCCAGCGCCAGCCGAAACGAAGCCTTCAGCGAAACCCGAAGCAAAGCCAGCAGCGAAACCGGAAACGAAGCCCTCGGCGAAACCTGACGCGAAGCCTGCTGCAAAGCCAGCAGCAAAACCTGACAGCAAACCGAAAGCCTAGACAGCTGCCTCCGCACAATGTTATCGGCCGGAAATCGCCGAATATCAGCCCTGAATTTCGAATCTGGGAGGGGGGCCCCTAGACTGCCCTACAGATCGTTCGCGTTTCGTTGAAGATCTCCCGACTTTTTCCCTCGCCATCTAAGCCGGTATTGTGCCCTGCTCAGCATGTCTCGCCCATTATCCCAGCCAGACAAGAAATCATCACAAGAAAAAAAGGGGGTATGATTCAACGGTTTTGCGTCGCATTAGTGGACTATCGGAACAGGAAATTGGAACTGACCTGAGATCTATCTCTGGTTTTCGGCCTATGCCCTGTGCGCCGCGCTGACTATACTTACAATATCTTGCGTTTTGAGTATGTAGCTGTCGGAGAGACGCATACCGTTTCGAGCGTTGATGCCATACAGCATTTGCTCTCCGATTTCTGTGTGAATCTTCAAGGCGAGTTCTTTGAGAGTCGTCCCGTTAGGAACTAGATACGCGTCCGGAAGAATATTTCCCGAGTGATCGGTGAACTTTTCAGGATTCTCAACCGGATAAACCACAATCATGTTTAGGAGATCAAGAAAGGCTGAGTTGATGCATGCCTGAACTCCTGTAGATCCTACAGCCTGCAGGACTTTTTGCCGAATCATCTCGAGAGCAGCCTTCTGCTCGGGACTAACCGCTCCTGGATCAGGGAGACGAAAATCAGGGTCTCCTGGCTTGTACTCTATCAATCGTTTGTCCGCCGCCCGTCGCAAAGCCAGCTCGGCCTCAGCAGAAACCGGAACCGTCAACTCGCCCGTCTGCCTCAGTCGATTGACGTTCCCGATCGATGTTGGCAGGTCAATTTTGTTAGCAGCTAGCAACAAAGGCTTCGCCTCTTTCCGAATTACTTCAACCAGCCCGAACAGGTTCTCCCGTGTCCATCCACTCGGTTTTCCCTTTAGGCCTGCTCGCTTGATACCGTTCTCAGCCTGGCTCTTGCTCACGCCAAGACCGCTTAGACGGTCAGAAACCAGAGACGATGGATCCTCTCCAGCCATCTCCATTTTCCGCGCCGATTTCTCCCAGTCTTTACCTACAATCCGGAGCATCCACATCTTCAGCTCAGTCTCGAGAAAAACCACATCCTCGACAGGATTGTGAGCACCAGGCTGAGTCAGCTTGCCCTCAGAGTCGGTCGATCCTGATGCGTCGACCACGTGGATCAGAGCGTCAGCTTTTCGCAGCTCGTCAAGAAACTGATTCCCGAGACCTCTTCCCTCGGACGCGCCAGGCACGAGTCCAGGGAGATCGATGATGTCAATGGGTATGAATCGTTCTCCGTCGATGCATCGTGAGTTCCGAGGCTGATCCTCTAGTCCAAGGTCTTTGCAGACACACTTTGTTCGGAGATAGGAGATTCCATGGTTCGGCTTGATAGTAGTGAACGGATAGTTTGCGATTGGCACCAGTGTCAGAGTTGCTGCGCTGAAGAATGTGCTTTTTCCCGCGTTGGGTTTTCCTACAATCCCGACCTGCACACTGGACCACGAATTATGATACGTGAGAGATGCCGGTGACTCTCAGACCAGCACTCTTGACCTTGTAACGGATATTCAACGATACCAAGAGCGCCGTCAACTGTTCGACAGTCCGCGAGTTTTCCAGCCGGCCCGCATCGAAACCACGTGCTCCCACAATCCCCTTTACAAGATCCAGAACAATCTTCTTCGCATTCTCATCATCAGAACACACGAGGACATCGCAATCGACAGGTTTCGAAGGATCTTTTAGCAATTCAGCGCTCACATTGTTGAAAGCTGTCACAACGCTGACCGTATTTGGCACAACGGAAGCTGCCAATTCTCCAGCGGACCCCGCCCAGACTTCGATCGTCCTCGTGGCGCGGCCACCGATCGCGGTCTCAAGTGGAACCGACACATTGACCAAAACCTGACCCGATCTGAATTTCGGTTTAACCGTACGAAGAGTATCGATCAACGCTGCAAAAGGCACTGTTACCACTATCACATCCGCCTGCGAGACGGCGTCTTCGTTGCTCACTCCCGACACGCGAACTGGGCGTCGAGCGGTTTGAGCGATCGTCTTCGCGGCCTCAGCCGCCCTGTCCGGGCTTCTAGATCCTACGAATACTTGGTGTCCTGCAATCGCCCATCGGAGGGCGAGACCGAAGCCCTCTTCTCCGGCTCCGCCTAGTACAGCTATCTTGCGATTCTCCGTTTTGTTCTCCGTCCCACCGACTTACCAGGAAGAGGCTTGATCAGTCCCCTTCGCATGAGCAGTTCCGTTGACTTTCGAGCATGGCTTATGATCGTGGTAGCTCTTTCATAGAGTTCTTTTCGGGTGAGCTTGAGTCTCGCCAATCCCTGTCTAACCGCTTCAGCTCCGACAGCGGCAGCCTCCCGAGGAAATACTTCCCAGTGACTCATGCTGGGCAGAATCTTATCTTCATCTACCCCCATCTCCTCCGCAATCTTCGCCAACTCGTTAGCAGCGGCTATGCACATCTCGTCGCTGATCATCTTTGCTCTAACATCCAGCGTACCCCTGAAAATTCCCGGAAATCCAAGAGAGTTGTTGACCTGGTTGGGAAAATCCGATCTGCCCGTTGCAACAATCCTTGCGCCGGCCTCTTTTGCTTCCCAGGGCCAAACTTCAGGAATAGGATTAGCGCAAGCGAAAATAACCGAGTCATCCGCCATCGTTGAGATCAATCCTTTCGGAACAACTCCCGGACCCGGTGTTGACATTGCAATCAAGACGTCTGCTCCCTTCAGCGCTTCCGAGAAGCCTCCAGTGCGCCCTTCCGAGTTTGTTTTCAAGCACATTTGCCATTTCGCGTGGTACTCCCTCTCCAGTTCTGTGCGTTGCTGATTGAGGATTCCTGTATGGTCCACCATGATGATGTTCCCGGGCGAAACTCCGGCCTCAATGATTATCCGCGCGACCGCTATGTTCGCTGCCCCTGCCCCAAGCATGCAAATCGACGCGTTTCCGATCTTCTTACCCACAACTTTCAGCGCGTTGATGAGACCGGCACAGACGACCGTTCCCGTCCCCTGTTGATCGTCATGCCACACTGGTATTCGAAGGTCCTGTTTCAGTGCATCCAGAATGTCAAAACACTTCGGCTGCGATATATCTTCGAGATTTATCCCACCGAAAGATGGTTGCAACCATCGGACCGCGTTCTCAATCTCCTCAGGCTTCTTTGTACCGAGACAAACAGGGTAAGCGTCGACTCCGCCCAAATACTTGAACAGCAGGCTCTTTCCCTCCATCACAGGCAGCCCAGCCTCCGGCCCAATGTCCCCGAGACCAAGCACACGGGTGCCGTCAGTGACTATCGCGATGCTGTTCCACTTGTTGGTGTAATCATACACCTTCTCAGGGTTTCTCTGAATCTCCTTGCAGGGGTCCGCGACGCCTGGCGTATACCAGATCGCAAAATCATCGTAGGAGTCGACCGGGACTTTCGATACGATCTCGATCTTTCCCTGATAGAAAGGATGGTACATCATCGAGAGCCTAGCCGGAGCATAAGCTCGCTTCAGCAACGTAGCATCTTGAGCCAATCCTGGCTTGTCACTTCTACGGAAAAGCCCGTTCGCAAACCCGCCTGATTTAACGCTGTTGAAGGCAAAGCCGCCAGTAATCCTTATCAGGGATTCGCCAGCCGATGCGACAACGGACAAGACTTGTCGTATTCCCACCTTGCAAACCAATGGAGAGAGAAAACACCCGAGCTCGAGGAATGGCTACGGCTCTCAGTAGTTGGTTGGAGAAAGGAGCCCGTAGTCAAACGGATTGAATACCCCACAAGACTAGATCGGGCACGGAGTCTGGGATACAAAGCGAAACAAGGAATCGTCATCGTCCGAGTCCGAGTCAGAAGAGGCGGCGCCAAGAAACCCCGTCCCATCTCCGGAAGACGACAGAAGGCAATGGGTGTCTCGAAATTCACCAGAAGCCTCTCTCTACAAAGGATAGCGGAAAAACGCGCCAACAGAAAATACGTCAACCTGAGCGTCCTACACTCGTACTACCTGTATTCGGATGGAATCCACCATTGGTACGAAGTAATACTCGCCGACAAAAATCATCCTGCTCTAGCTGACTAGCACAGAGAGAAGAACAGTCCATCGTCAGAATCACCGATCTTGCCGGTCTCAACCACATGAAATTCTACAAGACCGGCACTCAATCGGCGCATCGCAAACCCAAGGAGAGCAGATGAATCCAGACACGCTGGCCAAGATAGCCAAAATCGGGCGTAAAGTAGACCCTATAATTCTTAAGACATTAGCCGAGGCCTCTTCCTCCACTTTTCAATCCCCAGTAACCTACCATTTTAGAACTGGGGGCAAGAGAATGCGAGCTACACTCGTTCTTCTAGCATGCGCTGCCTGTGGCGGAAGAATTGAAGATGGACTGAATCCTGCGGCACTGGTCGAGATGATTCACAATTATTCGCTAGTAATGGATGATCTCATAGATCGAGGCCTTGTGAGAAGAGGGAAACCAACAGTGAGAGTCAAGTTCGGAGACTCAGTCGCATTGTTGATTGCTATGCTTTATCGTGAAGCTCTCGACGATCTGATTGAGAAATGCATCTCACCCAACAAGACGAGAGCGGTTGCGGTTCAGGCAATGAAGGACATCATTGAAGGAGAGAGACTTGACATCATGTTCGAACAAGCCGGGAGAGAGGATCCCTATCTCAAAGCCCATCGCACTATCAACCCGAACTTCGCCCTTTACATCGAGATGATAGGAAAGAAGACTGCGGCTCTCTTCAAGGCGGCATCCCAAATAGGAGCATACTCCGGGCGAGCGAACCATCGAATTATCCAATCCTTAGGGGAATTCGGATGGAAGGCAGGCCTTGCATTTCAGATCATGGATGATGTCTTGGACATATGCGGAGAAGAGACAGGGAAGCAGATTGGCAAAGACATCGTCGAACACAAATTAGGAAACGCCGTAATATTGACGGCCTTGAGATACCTGCCCCGTACTAAGAAGTCAGAAGTTCTTGCTACCTTAAGGTCGGAAAATGTGTCGCAAGCCATGCTCAGGAGAGCCAGACAACTAGTCATGGAGACCCCTGCAGAGAAGGATTGTAGAGAAATCGCGGGAAAGTACCTCCAGGAAGCTAAAGCTCACCTATCCGCGCTAGGAAGGTCTGTCTATAGAGATGGGCTGGCTACGCTCTCTGAGGCGATTGTTTCGCGGACCTTCTAGACTTCTTCCAGGGGACGAATCTGGTCCCGATAGCCCCGTCTTGTTCGAGGATCCTTCTAAGCGCGTTCTTCTCCCTTAGGTTGAAAATGTAACACTCGCAACCGTTCTTGGCAAGCCGAAGGGCCTGTTTCACCTTCTCGCCCATACCGCCAGTGGCATCAGTGGAAGGGCTTCGAGAGGCGCTCAATACGGGCTGGAAGTTTTCGGAGGTCACTTTAGGAATGAGGGTGGCATTCGGGAAACTCTTCGGATTCGCGGAGTAGACACCGTCGACATCACACCCGAACAATACTCTGGAAGCTCCTAGCTTCGATCCAATCAGAGAGGCAATGCGATCCCCCGATAGGACACCGATCCGCCGAGATTCGTCGAACACCAGATCTCCGTGTAGCAACGGGATGAGCCCAGCATCCAACGAATTTCGTATCGGATCCAGCAGGATTTTCTTTACTTCTCCTTTGTCAAGAATCGCGAAACTCATCGGATGAAGTGGAACAGGCAACCTGTTTCTCAACAGTAGGGACGCGCAAATTATCCTCGTTAGCTGGCCCAGATAGAACTCAGTCTCTGATATGGAACGAAGTTGAGATCGATCCCGAAGACCGCCACCTAAACCAGACCTGGTGACAAAAGGGTGCGCGTACGAACCTCCGCCGTGAATCAGAACGAGAGGACGCCGGTAGTCCGCAAGCTGATCAGCGGCATGTTGAATCGTGGGAATATCTGGAGTGCAGTCCCTAGCCTTGTCAGTGATAGCAGACCCTCCGAGTTTCAGGATTGTGATTCTATCCATTCAACGCATCCCGAGCGAAGCTTGCTTTTAGCGGCTTCGGGGTGACTTTGAAGACGGTTCAAAGGTAACATCCGACTTATGATTAGCACTACTGCTGATTTGACCCGGAAGTCATTGTTGAACATCAACGATTCCACGAATGGCACGTTGTTGGAGGTTATTGAAGAGAGGATAATTAGCTCACTAGGAGACAAGCCGAACAGCTCAATCAGCGAAATCGCAAAAGATCTACGAGTAAACAGATCGACCGCATCAAAATACTTGCATGTCCTCCGCGCGAAAAAGAAGGTCGCCTTTCGACAAGTAGGACCAGTCAAACTCTGGTCATTGGAGGAGCAATAATGGAAGTTAGAAGGGCAATCGCCCCAAGCGTCCAAGAATCAGACGATAGAGTTCCCACAGGGATTCCCAGCCTGGACAAGATCATAGAAGGCGGACTTCGACGAGGCGACTGCATCATCGTAGCCGGCCAGCCAGGAACAGGCAAGACCACTCTCGGACTGCAGTTCCTCTACCATGGAGCCACCCGATGCGGGGAAAACGGTGTCTATGCGTCAGTCATAGAGAGCGGCGAGAAACTGAAACGAAACGGTTTGAGATTCGGATGGGACCTAAACCGCCTCGAAAACGAAGGCAAATTGCGCCTTGTCTCTCTCCAATCGACCATGAAAGCCGGCGTAAGTACGGCTCTTGAAACAGTTCTGGAAGCATTGCACAGCACCAACGCCAAGAGGCTTGTATTCGACTCTCTCTCAGCACTGATGACAGCCTTCGAAAGCAACGCCGAAGCTAGAAGCTTCCTTCACATAATGGTCAAATTTCTAGAAGCTGCGAACTGTACAACACTAATGATAAGCGAGGTTCCATGGGGCAAACAGCAGCTTGGAACTAACTTCGAAGAGTTCCTCGGAGACGGTCTAGTAATCTTGGATGCAAGTTTCGACAACTCAAGAGTCCGCAGAAGAGTCTACATCCCAAAGATGAGAGGCACTGAGCACCGGCTAGAAGGATACGACTACTACATAACAAGAGACGGGTTCTCCCTAGCACCAACTCCAATCCCCCCCGACAAAATACGCTAAACCTAGGATAAACAGGCATCACTACAGCTCTCTTGTGGTCTTGCCAGAACGGACAGCAACAACACAATGCCCCCCACTAGAACCGACCTCCTTGAGAAGCTGATCGGGTCCGAAACCAAAGCCGAACTCTTGATGTATTTCCACGACAACCCTGACTCTACCGACACAGTAGAAGGAATCGCCGCCAAGATTAGGCGTAAGCCCAAGGAAATCGAACGGGACGTCTCAGACCTTGTCGAGCTAGGTTTGCTTCAGGAGGTGCGAGTCATCTCCTTCAGCAAGGACAGGGATCAAGAGTTGCAGAAAGAAATCTCCCAGAGACTCGTGTCGGTGGGATCCTTTGAAGAGACCTCAACCTCCTCGAACAGAGATCTAACTGGAGTCGTGATGATCGACTCCCTCTTGCCCGATGGCTATCCTTCGTCGTCTGTGGTGATAGTCATGGGAGACCCTGCAACAGGAAAGACAACCTTACTTATCCAGTTGGTCGTGGAGGCCTTGAAAAAAGGCAGAAACGTCGTCTACGCAACCCTGGATGATTTTCCTGACAGCATTCGAGAATCCATGAAATTGATGGGAGTCAACCCAAGAGACTATGAAGTCGAAGGGAGAAGAAAACTCGTATTCATAGACTGCTATTCGTTCCTCGTGGGTGTAAGAAGCCAGGAACAATACAGCGAAGACCCCCAACGTCTCTCCGATCTAAGTATCGTAATGACAAAGGCTCTCTCAGAAGCCCGCGAAACGACCAATGTACTATTGGCGATGGACTCCCTTACTACTCTCATCCAAAGAAGCGGTGTAAGACCCTCCTTCGACTTTTTACACACTTTGATTGCAAAGGTAAGGAGCAACCGAGCTAGCTGTGTGACATCACTTTCGAGGAAAGCATTTCATCCAGCAATTATCGCAGCAATACAAGACAAGGTCGATGGGGTAATTGAAATGAAAGTTGAAGACACCAAGGATGGATTAGCACGTTTCATAAGGGTCTCGAAAATGAAAGGTGTCCAACACATAACCACATGGACGCCCTATAACCGAGACACTTCAATGGGGTTGATAGTCCCTTACGAAGAATCCCGCGTGAAGAAGCCAGTCTAGTCTGATCACAGTACGCTCTCGCGCGGAAAGACTTCGATTCCCGTATCGGTTATTCGGTAAGGCCGCGGCTGGTTGTCCAAAGCAGTCTTGCGCATTTTCTCAATCTGAATCACGCGCAGTAGAGACTTTCCAACCTGCAATTGTTGGAGAAGTATAACCCCGTGAGCGAGATACTCTTCGTAATCGATACTCCTCTCGAAACCGGGCCTTCGAAGTTCAGTCGTTATCAGACACGTCGCGCCGGTATCGGCCAGCGCCTCCATAAGCTCGACCAACGCGTTTCGTTGGGCAGCCAGCCCTTCGTACTGAAAAACCAGAGTTGTTACAGGATCAACAACTATTCTCTTGGCCGCGATCTCGCGTACACTCGTTTTAATCATCTCAATCAGAGTTGCCATAGAGAACTCCTTTCGGCCGACGGTCAATTTTCCAACCTTTATCTCGGCCGGAAGATACCTTATCGGTGAAGCCTCCAGAAATATCAGCTTCTTATTGTTCTCAAGGTCCGCGAAGTCCCAACCGAAATCAAGCATTTCCTCGAATACGTGTTGCTTATTTTCGTCCAAGCTGACGTAGACGCCACTCTCCTCGTAGTCCAAGATCCCATTGACGAGATACTGAGAAGACATTATGGTCTTGCCTGTCCCAGGCCCCCCGCAGAGCAGAATTATCCTGCTCTTGGGTAATCCTCCAGTGAGTAACTTGTCCAGGCCCGGGATCCCGGTAGGAGTTCTAGAACTAGCGTTCGAATTGCCCGGACCGTCAGCCATTAGCCTTCAAAACGGGTTGAAACGACTTGCAAACCATATGCGTTCTGATACGTCCAACGTCTCGAACAAGATACAACTTCCGAATATCCAGCAAAACGCGTCTCGCCTACGAATAGCCTCAGGTACCTCGGAAGGGCTAGGGCAAACAGGAATGACATCCAAAGATAGGATTACCCTATACCAGGATCAGGGTGTTCAACTTCTTCTAGGTCGGTTCGTCAAAGGAGAAATCGTCGAACTAGTGCCCAGTTTTGATCTCAGTCAAACCGCCAGGTATCCTGAAGTGGAAGAAGTAGTTGACGGTGATACCAATGCCGCAAAGCAGCTTGTCGAGAAGCTTTGGGATGTGGGAATATTCAAACGCAAATTCCATGAAAAGATCCTTGTTTGCCCGAGCTGCTTGTCCGCAAACGTCAGCAACGATTATGTTTGTCCCAACTGCAACTCCATCGACATAGAACGAAAGACTCTCCTTGAACATACAGCATGTGGGACCATAGACAGCGTAGACAACTTCCTAATCGAAGGCGGTCTGTACTGCCCCAAGTGCAACAAGGAATTGATTGAAGCTGGCGTAGACTACCAGAAGCTGGGAGCCTGGTTTCAGTGCTCACAGTGCGGCAAGAGGTCTGATCTTCCAAGCCCGATTCATAGATGTAGAAGCTGCGGGCACATATTCACCATCAAAGACACGGGGTTCGTCAACGTCTACAGCTACCGCATAAGTGCCGATGCCGAAGAAGAATTCAAACGGACCTTTCTGGTAATGAAGCCAATCGGTGCCACCCTCGAGGACTTCCAATACAAAGTCGAAATGCCTGGTCAGATTGCAGGCCGTTCCGGAGCCCTCCACAGATTTGACGCGATTGCCACAAAGGGTTCTTTAGAACTTGTAGTGCTTGACGTGATTGCGAGCGAGCGAGAAATCGAGGAGACACCCATAGCATCTCTTTACGCAAAGGTGTTCGACGTAAGTCCCACTCAAACAATTCTCGTGGCGATTCCAAGACTAGGCGAGAAAGCCAAGAAATTGGCAGCCCTCTACAGAATCTCCGTAATCGAAGCAAGCGACTCGCAGCAAGCAGCTGAACTCCTAAAGGAACACTTTGGCTGGACCGGCTTATCCGGCAACGAAGAATCAATAGACGACTTGCAATTGTAACCCAGTCACTACTAGTAGGGTTACGCCAATCTCAAGGTGAACGGCCACTTTGCGGTGGCTAAGTTGACTCGTCGTGCCGCTTAAAGTCAAGCCAGTCAAGCTCAGAGACAGCCTTTACTTGTTGATCCCCGTGGATATAGCAAGGCTTCTCGGGGTAGCCTCGTCTTCTCACTTCCAACTAAGTTTGAACGAGAATCAAGACTCTGTCAGGCTCGTGTACGAGATGAGGAAAGATGAAGCGCCGAAAGAGGTCATGGCGAAAGACGAGTGAGGCGATGAAAATTAGTCCATCAGATCTTGGACCTCTTAGCTCTCAGCGCTTCCTGTATAGCCTTGGTCTTCACAATACGCGCCAAGAAAACCTACTTTCTAGACTCGGTCTTCTTCATTATTGCGGCAAATGTTGGCTTCATTCTGTTCCTCTCTGATGCCACCACTTCAGACATTCTTAACAAACCTCCCAACCCCTATCTAGACACTATCTTCGTCGTCTTGACTGCGATTTCAATCGGTTTCGCAAGTTATCTCTTGAGGGAGAGCGAGGGAAAAGGAGGATTCACAGAACTTACCAAATTCCTAGTGAGGCCGCCCAGAGCTCTCCTCGCGTTTCTTGTCATCTCCATAGGCTGGGCAACGGCCGCTATGATTTGGCAACCGTTCACTGTGAATAATCTAATGACGAATGGGGAGACGATCTACTATTTTTCCTACCAAGACTGGTACATACTGGTCGGCTCATTACTGTTGGCCTCATTCATCGCACTTCCTGTATTCTCCTTCTACAAGCAATCGAGACGGGTACAGGATCCGAAGGCTTCGAGCTCGATTAGGCTTATCAGTATCTGCTGGGCATGCTTCGGCATCATCACTTTCTTTCAAGAAGCCCTTATAGGAGCTTACGCGAGTTTAGTGAAGAGTTTCGTTAGCTTGGCGGACGGAGCGTTGTTCGTCCTCGTCTCCTTTGCGCTCAGAGAGCCCACTATCTTGAGTAGAATTGTCGCCGGAGGCGAGATGATCTTCCAAGCAGTCAGCTCGAGCTCAGAAGAAGACACGGTGGTATTGTACAACACTGAGTCCGACAGGAAAAGACTCGTTGAAAGGTTCGTGGACGACGGAATCGCGACCGGGCAAGAATTGGTTTTTTATGTTATCAAATCAGAAGTCCCCTTCTACAGAGCAATCCTAAAGGGAACCGCAACCGATCACTCGCACGCAAAGGGTGCACAAATGACGATTCAATCCATTGATTTTGCAGCAGGCGACGCATCAAACGATCTGACCGTTCCTCCTGGATTTCATAGGTCCAAGAGAGAACTAGTTGATCTTGGAGAATTGAGTCTAGACCAATGCAACCTCATAATATCGAAGGTAAGGTCGCTCGACAATCTTCCCGGTCCTAGACGAAAACCGCGGATATGGGCTCTGAACGTAGAAGAAGCACAATCAGGCACACTTGAGGCGCTGCGTGAAGCAAATCCGAAGGCCCGAGTTCGCGACCTTGCGCTCCAGCAAGACAGTTTTTCCAAGCTGCTCAACACCAAGCACCAGGCACTTTTAAAAAGCCGAATCCTCCTAGAATACGATCCGACGAGCAACTACGAAGATACGATCCAAAAATTTGCTCGGGAATTCCAAGCAAATGTGGAACCAATAGCAATATTCACCAGCATGGGAAGTCCGACATTCAGACAGTTCAGGGGACAGCACAACCTGCGAATGTTTACTTTCAGTACAAAAACGTCTACACCTTCAAAGGTCTCAGAAGAGCACGTTCTCTTGCCCGAGAGAGATACATCCCTGCTTCTGGATGCAGTTGATAAGCTACTGCAAGCGAACCATGGCCGTTTGGTCGGGATGGTTTTCGACGTATTCACAGATTTGATTCTGTTCCAAGGATTCGAAAAAGGCTACGGTGTGTTATCGTCGGTTGTGGAGATGTCTGAGTCAGAGTCGGCTTCAATCCTTGTGCTGATAAACTTCACGGCCTTAGACGAAAGGTCGCTGAACGGAATAAGAGGCCTTTTCAGATCACAAGCCAAGTACGACATGAATGGCTTCAGAGTAGTTCGTACTCAGAACACGGGGTACTCAAGCTTTGATAGTGAAGGACCAACCTTCGAAGCCGAGAATCAAGGCCCACCAGGGAGGGTTTCCAATTGAGCAGAGCACAACCTTTCAGCCAGGTGCTTCTTGATTGCGTCGACGAGGGATTATCCGTTCTTGGAAACGAACCCAAGCAAGCTGTGTATCAATATCTTGCAACAATTTATTCTCTTGACCGCGAACAGATCCCTGACAAGGTTGACGAGTTCTCGACTGGGCTGAGAAAAGCCTTGGGCAGCGCATCCAGAGTGATCGAGCGGTTGATCTTGAAGAAGCTGTTTCAGAGAATAGGCTCTACGTTCCGAGAGACGGCAGACTTGGAGTTCACAGATTACGTGATGGACGCAAAGCGAAGGTTCGAGATCGTTTCAATGAAACATGGTGACCTGCCGGAGGGCCTTCGGTCAAAGAAGAGCCAAGTTCCCGGTTAAGGAGTCGACAACATCAGACGGAGCTGGGCCGAGTCCCAAACAGGTGATCGTTCCGGGGGGGACTTGCGTTAGTCCCCGGTCTTTCACCAAGTGGACCGGAATACCTTTGGACCTACCCTTACGTTCAAGATCCAATATGCTGTCGAGGTCTGGCACTTTGACCGCTACCTTGAGTTGCCCTTCCTCGATCCAAGACTTCCACCAGTTATGCAAGTGAGTGCGCGCCTCCTCTGCCGCTGATACTGCCGCATGTGCACATTGAACCGCCGCCTTTCCCCGCCCCATGTCCAGATCCAATCTGACAACGAGCACTTGTTTGAAACGAAACCCTTCTGTCATGATTTGGACAAATCGCAAGGTTATGGTATTTTAACACGCAAAGGCGAGACCCTATCGGTCAACTCGAATGAATTCGCTTGCAAGGGCGGTCTCCGCGAAGATCTCAACCATTAGGCATGCAACTGAAGACCCGGAAAAAGTCGCACAAGCCATACGAAATCTTTCCCTCGGTGAGACGTCTTTAGGGTTCATCATGAACCGAGCTAAAGGTCATCACGGTAATGAAATCACAACTTCCATATTCATGATAAGAAATGCGAAGCACGCAGAAATATTCCTCAAGAACATATGGAGAGGCTTATCCCGCTTGGACAGGGCCGAGGTCTATTCTAGCTTGGCTTCGAGGATTGATAGCACGGGCACAATGTTCCTTCGGCTCGACAAGCAAGAGGCGGTAAAAGGACGAATACGCCTTGAAAATACCGACCCTGTCAAAATCGAAATCTCATTCAGGAGGGAGCTATCAAAGCGGAACGAATTCGTGAACAGTATTCGGGAAACGTTAGAAGAAATTCCGGACTAGAATACGGTCGATGTCTCAACCCACATCCTATTATCCAAGCGCCAAGAATTGCGGTTGGGGAATGACGAAGCCAGTCCCAGCTTGACCAAAAGGATGATGTCCTCAGCGACGGGCCGACCCCAAACATAGCTCAACATCGAAACGTGCCATTGAGAAAGGTTTTAGTACGAACCTGCCCTCGTCACCGCGATTTCATCTAGGTGCAAAAGTTTGTCAATGTTTGCCGTACCCGGCGCTTACGACCGAGCCATTACCGTGTTCTCTCCCGACGGGAGACTGTTCCAGGTTGAATATGCAAGCGAGACAGTGAAACGAGGCGCAACCGTCCTCGGAATCGCCTCACCTGAGGGAGTCGTTCTTGCTGCTGAAGAGCGAGCGGGTTCTAAGCTTCAAGATCTATCATTTATGTGGAAGATCTTCCAAATAGATGATCACGTGGGAACCGCGGTCGCGGGGCTAAGCTGCGATGCTCATATTCTGGTAGACCAGGCACGGATATACGCTCAGAGTAACAAATTGATGTACGATGAACCTATCGACATCGAGATTCTGACTCGGCGCATTGGTGAGATAAAACAACTTTACACTCAACACGCGGGCGTTCGACCTTTCGGGATATCAATGCTCTTTGGAGGAGTTGACAAGAAGGGAAGCAGGCTATTCTGGACAGACCCGAGCGGGGCGTTCTTCGCATACCGGGCCTGGGCAATAGGCGCTGGTGGTGACTCCGCTAATGAGATACTTGAAGCAGAGTACAGGGACAATCTCACGATGGATGAAGCGCTACTGCTAGGGATGAAATGCATGACAAAAGTCCTAGAGGGGAAGGCTGAACCTCAAAAGATACGAGTCGCAGTTATCCCGAGGGAGACGGGCAAATTCCAGAAACTCCCCGTTGAGGAGGTCGACAAGTACCTCCGAAAGCTGGATGCTGGTAAAAAGGCACCGGCTGGCAAATGAGTGACAAGTTCACAACGGCACGCCTATCCAGGGGCCAAGACCGTTTTGAGATACTTGTAAAACCACAACCAGCCCTCGACTACAAGCTTGGAAAGCCGATCTCGATTTCTCAAGTCCTAATGATCGAAGAGGTTTACTCAGACTCAGGCAAAGGAACGAGAGCTTCCGAAGAAAAATTGCAAAAGAACTTCGGTACTATCGATGCGGTCAAAGTCGCTGAGGAAATAATGAAGAGTGGCGAGCTTCAGCTCACCACCGAGCAGCGTCGTCAGCTTATTGACGAGAAGAGGCGCCAAATAATCTCGATTATCTCACGGAACGCTATCGACCCTAGAAGCGGGGCACCGCATCCGCCGCTAAGGATCGAGCAGGCCCTCGAACAGATTCGTATCTCAATCGATCCCTACAAGAGCGCTGAAGAGCAAGCCAAACAGGTCATAGAAGACCTCAGACCTGTCCTTCCGATCAAGATGGAACAGATGCGAATAGCGGTGAAGGTATTCCCAGAACATGCTGCTCGAGCCTACAACGCGTTCAAAAGCTTTGGGACGGTGACCCGCGAAGAGTGGCAGCCTGACGGTGCTCTAGTAGCAGTTATAGAGATGCCTGCAGGCATGTATGGGTCGTTTACAGACAGGGTTAGCAAGATGACACAGGGAACTATCCAGATGAAGGTCCTCAACTAAGAGTGAGTGAGAACACTTTGGTAATCGTGGCAGAACCCAAACAAGTGGTGGCACCTGGAGAGCTCCTTGCCGAAGGAGACCATCTTCTCGGCGACAACTCATTTAAGGTAGGAACCCGGATATTTTCGGCCTGCATAGGAATCTTCGAAGTCGACGGCAACAGGGTCACAGTCGTCCCTCTAAAGGGCGGATACTTTCCTCGAGTAGGAGATCTCGTCGGTGGCAGAATCGTCGACGTGGGACTCTCAGGCTGGACGGTAGACATACGGGCGCCATACGAAGCGATGCTTCCGGCGTCCGAGACTCCGGGTCCAAGGGGACCGCGGCGAAGAGATCTCTCTGAGTCATTTGATGTTGGAGATATGGTGCTTTCTCAAGTTCTCGCGTTCGATAGAACTAGAGACCCTCTTCTCACAGTGAAGGGCCCTGGACTAGGCAAGATTTCCACTGGAAGAGTGGTGGAGATATCTGCTGCCAAGATACCCCGTCTCATTGGAAGGAAAGGCTCAATGATCAGCATGCTGAAGAGAGAGACAGGTTGCCAGATAACCGTAGGCCAGAACGGGGTGGTCATGGTCTGGGGCAAGTCTCCCGGGAACGAGCGTGTCGCAGTAGAAGCCATATACATGGTCGAACGTGAGGCTCATACAAGAGGATTAACAGACAGGATAAGAGAAATGATCGCAAAATCAAACGTGGTAGGAGAAGTTGCCAGAACCCAAACAGCCTGAAAAGCTGATAGACGATAAAGGCGTCCGGATAGACGGTCGCCGCCTAGACCAGTTAAGGCCGATAAAACTCGAGGTGGGCATTCTAGACAAGGCCGATGGGTCCGCGTACATTGAACAGGGAAAGAACAAGATCCTAGTCGGTGTCTATGGGCCTAGAGAAGCACACCCGAAACACATCGCTCTTCCAGACCGTGCAGTCTTGAGGTGTAGATACCGCATGGCCCCATTCTCAGTCGATGAACGCAAGAATCCAGCACCGTCCAGAAGAGAGATGGAGCTCTCCAAGGTAATCCGGGAATCACTAGAGTCCGTGGTCCTGACGGATCTCTACCCCAGAACGACGATCGACGTCTTTATCGAAGTCCTGCAGTCCGACGGCGGGTCTCGTTGCGCTGGAATCACCGCAGCATCACTAGCCCTCGCAGACGCTGGGATACCGATGAGAGAGCTGGTAGCGGCTTGCGCCGTTGGCAAGATCCAGGGACACATGGCGCTCGATCTGTCAGACGCGGAAGACAAGTATGGTGAAGCTGACCTTCCAGTCGCATGGGTTCCCAACGCAAACCTGGTAACCCTTCTCCAGATGGACGGAATACTCACAACCAATGAGTTCGAAACAGGACTCACGATGGCGCTCGATGCGTGCAAGACCATCCATGGCATGCAACAGGAAGCACTGAAGAGTAAATATCTAGTGATCAAGGAAGTGGCTGAGGAAAGAGAAGAGACCGAGGTAGTTGCCTAGTGTCGTTCACTCCACAGCTTCCCCCGGTCGCGAAGCTTGAGCAAAAGACCGTGATTGATCTTGTAGCAAACGGGAAGCGAATAGACGATAGAACAGCCGACAGTTACAGACCATTACAGATACAAGTGGGTCTGATTGAGAAAGCAAACGGTTCGGCCCAAGTTTCCCTCGGCAAATCGAAAGTTCTTGTGGGGGTTAAAATAGAAACAGGAACGCCTTTCCCGGATACACCGGATGAAGGAGTGCTGACTGTAAACGCCGAACTCGGTCCCCTGGCATCTCCATTATTCGAAACAGGACCCCCAAGCGAGCAAGCTATCGAACTGGCACGCGTTATCGACAGAGGAATCAGAGAGTCCAAGGCCGTGGACATGAAATCCCTGGTCCTCTTGAAGGGAAAGAGAGTCCAAGTAGTCTTCGTCGACATTTACATCCTGGATCACGACGGCAACCTGATAGATGCAGCATCCATTGCGGCGTTGGCCGCCCTTGCAAGCGCCAAGTTGCTAAAGGCGGAGCTCAAAGGGGACGAAGTCGTATACAAGCCTGGACTCCATCCTCTACCTCTCAATAACCACCCCGTTGCCGTCACCTTCGCAAAGGTCGGCAAGACAATCGTTGTAGACCCTGTTCTCGAAGAAGAGCAAGTCATGAACGCGAGACTAACAGTCACTATCGAGAAGAACGGAAACATCTGCGCGATGCAAAAGGGAGGTCTATCGGGCTTCACCCAAGACGAACTGAAAACGATCGTGCACCTTGCAGTGCAGAAGGCTGCTGAGAATAGAGCGAAGATATTGGCAGCGGCGAAGGGCTGATGGGAAAGAAAATAGGCCTCGCAGGCGGCTTTAGCGCTCGATACGGAACAGTCACACGCCGCCAATACGTGGAGATAGTAACCGGGCTTCGAGGAAAACACGAATGTCCGAGGTGCATGTTCAGGACCGTCAAACGCTGGAGCGTCGGTGTCTGGCATTGCAGAAAATGCGGATACAAGTTCGCCGGAGGAGCATACACGCCGAGAACCAAGCTCGGCGAAATAGCTGCCAGAGCTACAAGGGGTCTAATGAGCCCCTCGACATTGTCAACCGAGCTCGACAGCCTCCGCGCGGGCGCCAGGGTAGCGATTACAGTCACGCCTCAGATCAAGAAGACGAGAACTAGACGGAAGAAGGTTGTGGCTCCTGAGGCCGAAAAGAAAGCCGGGGAGGCCCCGATCGAGGATCCACAGCCAGCACGAGTCGCAGAAGCTGAACCGGCCAGTCAGCCAACCGACGACCCCTAAAGAATCAGAAATTACGATATCCATAATCCTCGAGTCATCAAAGATCGCCGAGACGATACTCCGGTCAGTAATTCCTGAGGCCCAACAGACTCCAGGCTACAGATCTTCAACGAGGCTGGAGGCTCGTGGACATGTCCTGACTATGCACATTCAAGCTAAAGACCTGGTTGCATTACGGGCCGCGTCGAATTCGTTTCTGCGATTCGTTTCAGCGAGCCTGAGGGCGATCGAAGTTGTCGCACCCTTTTATAGGACGCGCCGGATTCAACGATCGAGCGGCGCACAACAAACATGAGCGAAGAAGTCGAGCTTCCACCCCAGCTGCAAGAACAGCTAGCCCGATTACAGCAATTGCAACAGACACTGCAAGCAGTATCATCGCAGAAACAGCAGCTTGAGATCGAGCTTTCGGAGACAGATAGGGCGCTCGCTGAGCTCGAGAAAATCACCGATCAGACCTCCGTCTACAAGAGCGTCGGCAGCCTCCTGCTAAAGTCCGAGAGACAGACTGTTCTCTCAGAGCTGAAGGAGAGGAAGGAATTGCTTGGCACGCGAATCACAGTGTTGGGAAGACAGGAGGAACGCACGAAGGAGAGGATGAAAGAGCTTCAAACCAAGCTTCAGGAGAAGCTCCGACCTGCAACTGCAGCGGCCAACTGAAAACCGGCCTTTGCCAACCATTTCCACCAAGACCAAGACTACGTGGCAAGGATTTCTCCGGTCAATGTCAACCTCTGCCCGCACGGCAGAACACATTGTTCTCTTTTGCCATCAGAACGCGGACCCCGACGCGGTCTGTTCGGCTTTCGCCCTCCAGGCCCTATTGCACAAGATTGCTCCAGGGACCAAGACTACGATATCATGTCCTGAAGGTATTAGTGCTCCGACGAGACAGCTGATGGAAAACCTCGGCATATCGGCACCTGATTCGAAGATCCCGGTCGATGCTGATCTCGCGGTCCTCGTCGACACGAACTCTCCGGACCAGCTTGGACGAGCCTCTGGCACTCTGCTGAAAATGGAACATGGTCTGATCGTGGTCGACCATCATCATCCGCACCCTGATACTGTGAAACTCGCGAGTCATATGATTGTTGACGAGTCGGCCGCTGCGGCTGCGGAAGTTGTCTTCCGGCTGTTCGAGGCTTCAAAGGAAGAACCGGAAAGAGTGGAGGCGACTGCCTTGATGGCCGCGCTCTTCGTGGAAACGAAACATTTCTTGCTAGCGCGAGAGTCCACGTTTGAGGTTGCGGCTAGGCTAGTGAAAGCTGGAGCTGACCCCCGGCGTCTCTCTGGGATGCTAAGTTCGCCGATGAATCGTTCAGAGAGAGTTGCTCGCCTAAAAGCCGCGGAACGCTCGAGCGTGACAATGCTTGGGAATTGGATTGTTGTTACAACGCAGCTTGGTTCGTATCAGTCTTCCGCCGCACGGGCCTTTTTGACATTGGGTGCACATGTGGCGTTTGTTGCCGGAGAAGTGAAAGAGAAGATTCGGGTCAATATGCGAGCTACAGAAGAGTTCTATGAGAAGACGGGCACGCATTTGGCGCGAGATGTGGCCATTCCCTTGGGTAAGACGTTGGGAGGAGTTGGTGGAGGCCATCCGACAGCTGCAGGATTAACCGCGATGGGGGCCGTAGACGATGCCTTGATTGCATGTATGAATCGTCTCAGAGAGTCTGTCGGTCCGCTTCAGACCTAAAATAGCGCGGACGCTCATCTTACCATAATAGAGTACTAACCCAAGAGTGAGTAGAAGATTTGGCTGGGACCCGAGCGGAGACAATTGCCGCCAAAGGCCTCGGTTTTCAATACGCTGGCTCACCATCGAAAGCCCTTGACGACATCAATATTGCCATAGGTCAAGGAGAGTTTCTACTTCTAACCGGTCCCAGCGGTTGCGGCAAGACTACTCTTTGCCGGTGTTTGAACGGTCTGATACCCAACTTTCACCCTGGAGAGATGTCCGGCGAACTCCTGGTCGACGGGATCAGTGTTGCTGCTGAGACGACCAGTGAGCTGTCGCGCAAAGTGGGTTATGTTTTCCAGAATCCTGAGAACCAGCTTTTCGCTCTAACAGTCGAGAAAGATGTAGCCTTTGGGCCAGAGAATCTTGGGCTAACTAGAGAGGAGATCAGAGACCGGGTGGACTGGGCGATGGGTGCTACTGGAACAGTTGCGCTCAAGGATCTCGCGCCATACGAGCTGTCGGGGGGACAGCAGCAACGTGTCGCGTTGGCTGGGGTATTGGCTATGAAGCCGAGCGTGATCGTTCTCGACGAGCCGACGTCGTTTTTGGATCCACGGACTGCCGAGGAGGTGATGGGAGCCGTGGACAATCTTCGGAGAGAGAACGGAATTACGGTCATTGTTGTTGAGCATCGGTTGGATCTCGTGGGAAGGTATGCGGAGAGGATCGTGGTGATGGATCACGGAAGGATTGTGGCGGATGGAAAGGTCGAGGATGTCCTTGATGCCGAGTTCGACCGGTTGAGTGGGTTGGGGATTGGTCTTCCCAAGGTAAGCCTCCTCTGGTCGTTGCTCAAGAGAGATGGGCTGGTCTCTGAACGTTTGCCGACTCACGTTGAGTCTGCTGTGAAGATGCTTTCTGAGAGGCTTCGCAACTGATCCTTGTTGAGAAGGTCTCCTTCACATATCCTTCCGGTCAGAAAGCGCTTGACTCTGTCGATTTGAAGATTGACAGTGGTGACTTTCTCGCGATAATGGGCGAGAACGGTGCTGGAAAGACGACGTTGGCGAAGCAGTTGAACGGATTGTTGAAGCCGAGCCTGGGAAAGGTGACGGTGGATGGAGATGACACTACGAAGAAGAGTGTCGCTCAACTATCTAGAAGAGTGGGGATTGTGTTTCAGAATCCTGATCATCTCCTGTTCTCGGAAACTGTCAAGGAGGAGGTTGGGTTTGCTTTGAAGAACTTCGGCTTCGAGCCGGACGTGGTCGTGAAACAAGTGGAGCGGACGCTTGAGGCCCTTGATCTGGCTCATTATGCCGATACATCTCCGTTCTTGTTGAGTGGAGGAGAACGGAAGAGGGTCGCATTGGCGGCGGTCCTGGCTTGGGAGCCTGACTACCTAGTCTTGGACGAGCCTACGATAGGGCAGGACTACCAGCAGAAGGAGCGCTTGCGCAACTTCATCCTGCAACTTAATTCCCAGGGCAAAGCGGTTGTTATGGTGACTCACGATGTGGAGTTTGTGGCAGAATGCAACCCCAAAGTCGTACTAATGTCAAAGGGCAGGATTGTCGCACAAGGCCAACCAGACGAAATATTATCGGATGACGATCTGATCCAGAAAGCGTCGCTGGTTAAGCCTCAGATGGCCAAGTTGTTCAGCCAACTAGGCGAGTTTGGTCTCCCTAGGGACGTGGTTGACGTCCATCGAGCCAAGATGCTTCTGGAAGAGAAACTGTCGGAGGTCAAGATTCGTGTCGCTCAGAGTTCTTAACGGATTCAAATTCTCAAGCCTCAGAACACCGGTCCACCGGCTGGACCCGCGCGCAAAGTTCATGCTCGTTATCGGGATAATCGTGCCCTCGCTATTGTTTACCAACGTTTACCTTTTGTCGGGATTGTTATTAGTGCAGGTTCCTCTCCTGCTGGTGGGCCGTGTGGCAAGGAGGTGGGTTCAGTCTCTCAGAGCCGGTGTGTTTCTTTCGGCTTTGATCTTTGTAGTGAACTTCTTTACGGGACCGTTAGCGAATGCGGTGGCGCTTACTCTCCGGTTTCTCTTGCTGATGACGACTTTCAGCTTCTTCTTCATGACCACTTCTCCGGACGATCTTGGACTGGCGATTGACAAGGTTGGTTTCATCCGTTGGCTATCTCGTCGGTGGCTGGGCTATCCGAACGCGCTCTCGTTCACCTTCACGACCGCAGTGAGGCTTGTGCCCACGATGGCAGTGGACGCGCAGACTGTGGTAGACGCGCAGAGGTCAAGGGGGCTGGAGCTGGACAAGGGGAACCTGTTGAAGCGGGTCCGGAACTACATTCCGATACTCATTCCATTACTGTTGATCGCGATAAGAAGGAGCCTGGAGCTGGCTGAGGCGCTTGAGGCACGCGGCTTCCCGGGAAAAGAGGGCCGGACCTCGCTCTTCGAGTTACGGTTCAAACTTGTCGACTATGCGTTATTGGGAATATCTCTGGCGGGAATTGTCCTGTCCTTCTGGGTCTTCTTCCACTACAGGGTCCCAACGATCTAGAAAACATGGCAAGGTGGAGACAGCTAGGCTCTCAGCTTTGGGCCACGAGGGAAGAGCGGCCGGCTGTGACTGTTGAACGTGGGTTCCCGCGTTTTCACCAAGGGCGGGGCGCGGGAAAAACGGCCACCCCGGAAGGGTCATAGATTAGTTAGCAGAAAAAATAGTTACAGAAGAAGAAAAAATTTGAAGAAAACCATTAGTTAGGAGTTAAGCGCTGTTTCTCTTGAAGTGTCCACCTGAAAAAACCCCCCAACTCTACAGACGAGTCAGATTTTTCCATGAACTAGCGCTTGGAGTCACCGACGATAGGCGTCTAGGGTACGCTTTGAGAGAAATAGGCTGAATCACTGGAGGTATTTCACGGTAGAAAAAATGGCAAGAAACGATCAGACAGGCTACATATTTGCCAAATGCAAAGGAGAACGTGCACACCTCATTTCCCAGATCCAGCGCATTCCCAACGTCGAGTCCGCAACACCGGTTACGGGAAGATTCGACCTTGTAATCAAATTGCGAACCAACGAGCCAACCAAGGCCTTTACCGCCATGGAAAAGATTAGGAACATTCCAAGCATCACAAACACTCAGACAACCATCTCCTTCGAGAGCATCATCAATAGCTCCAACCGAACAGACAGCGAGAGCCCACTGGCATTCGCTCTCTTGAAGGTTAGAGGCAGCTTCGACACGATTCTGCGGAAACTCAAAACTATCCCGAACTTTGCAGAGGCACATGTCGTACCTGGAGCGTTCGATATACTGGCGGCCTTCAGGGCCGACAGCTCGGAGGATCTTCTGGAAAAGTCCGTTGAGAAAATAAGCAGCATCAACGGAATCACCGCCAGCGAGACCCTCATATCCTACAACCTACCCGAAAAATTCGGACGGTTCTAGACCGAGACCAGCGAACCTCCAGAAACCTCCTTCTTTTCTCTCGACCAAAACCAGCGAAGACCATGAACAAGACGATAAACGGCGAATCCTAGCACTTCTGAGCTAACCAGATTGCCGGCGCATAGGAGCCCAGTCAACGACAGAGCGCTTACCGGGAGAAGCAAAGTGAAATATCGAGATCAAAATCTCCTCAATTCCGGTCCATAGCCAGTGTCATCCCAATTCAGTTCTGGAGAGATCCTTTCCATCATTGTAGCGTGGATAGCTCTTTCAGTTGCAATCACATACCAGAACCTTGTCGGTTCCTTTAGCAGAACGGGCAGTCTCGATGTTGTTATTGCCGGTTTCATTGCCACCGCGACCGGATTCATCCTCCACGAGATGGGACACAAATATTTCGCAATAAGACGAGGATACCTCGCCCACTTCCGTCTCTGGATATGGGGACTGGTCCTCACCATATCCGTTGTAACCCTTTCGGGCGGAGGTTTGGTCTTCGGCGCTCCAGGAGCAGTCTACATTGCCCCCGCGGCTGCCCAACTCTACGGATACGATTCAGATCGAAGAAATGTTGATCCCGAAGAGGATAACATGATAATCTCCGCGGCGGGTCCAGGCATCAACCTCGCTTTCGCCGTCGGTTTCTTAGTCATCCGGTTTCTCGTTCAACCAGGTTTCCTCTCGACGGTCGCGCTCCACGGTCTACTGCTAAATGTGGGACTGGGGTCCTTCAACATGCTACCCGTCTCTCTGCTAGATGGCGCCAAGATATTCCGCAAAAGCGTCCCAATTGGGCTCGGCATAGCGCTCCCATTATGGGCGATGTTCATAATCTTCAACTTCATCAAATAGAAAATATTCGGCTCTCTCTGAAGCCCCTCTTCAAGTGGATTGAGTTGTCTTTTCCGCCGCTTGAAGGGTTTCGATAGCCTGTCGGACTTCTTCGACGGACGCTCCATCTTCAAGTGTTGACAGGTCCCCTATCGAGACACCGCCAGCGACGGCCTTAATGACCCGTCGCATTATCTTCCCACTCCTTGTCTTGGGCAGGAGCCTGGCAAAGTAGATTGTTTCGGGAGTTGCGATTGGACCGATCAGACTCCGCACATGTTGCTTCAACTCTTCAGATAGATCTTTGGAAGGGCTAGCCACATTTCTCAACGTCACAAACGCAACAATCGCTTCGCCTTTCACGGGATCGGGTCTACCCGCAACTGCGGCCTCGGCCACGGACGGATGGCTTACAAGGGCGTCTTCCACCTCTCTTGTTCCGAGTCGATGACCTGCCACCTTGATCACCTCGTCCGCTCTTCCCAGAAGCCAGAAGTAGCCGTCCGCGTCACGCAGGGCATAGTCCCCTGGATAGTAGAGCCCAGGAAACCGGGTCCAGTAGACCTGTTGGTAACGTTCCGGGTCCTTGTAGAGTGTCATGAACATGCCCGGCCAGGGTTTCTTGATGACTAGGAATCCCTTATGGCTAGCAGGTAGCGAGTTCCCGTGCTCGTCGACCACATCGGCCTCGATGCCAGGCAGCGGAAACGTGGCAGAGCCAGCCTTCAGCGGGACCAGCCCCAGACGAGGGCTGGGCGAGATCATAATCCCACCAGTCTCTGTCTGCCACCAAGTGTCAACAATAGGGCAACGGCCCTGACCTATCACCTCAAAATACCACTGCCAGGCAGCAGGATTGATTGGTTCACCAACCGTCCCAAGCAAACGCAAACTGTCAAGATCATGCAGCCGTGGAAGATAATCTCCATGACGCATCAGCGAGCGGATGGCTGTTGGCGCGGTGTAGAGAATTGTTACGCCATAACGCTCAACTATCTCCCACCATCTATCGGGCTCTGGATAATCCAGCGCTCCCTCGTACATCACAGAGGTGAGCCCGTGCATTAGCGGAGCAAATACGACGTATGTGTGTCCTGTGACCCATCCTATGTCGGCGGTGCACCAGTAAACATCGTCGTCTTTCGCGTCGAACACCCATTCCTGAGTGGCATAGGCGAACGCGAGATAGCCCCCGGTGCTGTGGGCAACTCCCTTGGGTTTGCCTGTTGTGCCTGACGTGTAGAGAATGTAGAGGAGATGATTCGACTCCACAGGCACAGGCGCAACATAACTCTCTGCTTTCGCCATCAGATCGTGCCACCAATAATCCCGAGGTTCAATCATCGGCACGAGGTGTCCAGTCCGCCGAAAAACCACCACATGCTTGACGGTAGGGGACTCTTTCACCGCGTCATCAACAACGGTCTTTAGTTCCAAGGTCTTTCCCCGACGGTAGCCACCGTCGGCAGTCACCACCGCCTTTGCGTCACAATCCCTGATACGCTCCGCGAGTGCTTTCGCGCTGAACCCTGAGAAGACCACGGTGAAGGGCAACCCAAGTCTCGCACAAGCGAGCATTGTGATGGGGAACTCTGGGACCAAGGGCATGTAGATCGCCACGGTGTCGCCCTTCCGAAGACCAAGATTTTGAAGAGCGCTGGCGAACTTGTTCACTTCTCGATAGAGCTCTTGGTATGTGATCGTACGATGCTCGCCCGCTTCGCCCTCCCAGAGATAAGCGGCCTTGTTCTTACGCCATGATTTCACGTGCTTGTCAACGGCGTTCTCGCACGCGTTAAGGGTCCCGGCTGAAAACCATTGCGCAAACGGTGGGTCCCACTTCAGCACCTTGTCCCATTTCTTGTGCCAGACTAGCTTACCTGCAATATTTGCCCAGAAAGATTCTGGGTCCCTAAGAGAATCTCTCTGGAGCGAGAGGTACTTTTCCTTAGGTTGGTATGTCTTCTCAACTGGCAGTCTGGGAGAGTCCGACATTTACTGAGGTAGAGTTCACGATAACTTAAAAACGGGTCGTTTGGAATTTGGCCACTGACACGGCATGTCCAAGCTGATTCAACCGAAGCAGACTCGGAAGCTGGAGGAGCGGTACGAAATGTTGAGGAAGACGTTGGCTCACTATCTTCTCTTACAGGTAGGCACGTTCGTCGGCCTCGCAGGCTTTGACGCAGTCGGACCCGCGATGAACATGCTGACTGATATGAAGGCGAACCTCAAAGTTGAGGAGATCAAGGCGAAAAATCAGGGAAGTAGGGTCGAGGCTCTTTCCCAGAACCTAGCCGAAAGCATGGGCGAGACCTTTGCCAGCGACTATGATATTGAAGCCGGTGATGGAGTCCGGACGGTCAGGCTGGACAGGTGCGGGTGCATTGAATCCGTGTTGGCACAGGCAGACGCCTACGGTCTGACAAAGCCCCAAGCGAGGTCAATATTTTGCAGCACGTGCATTGGTAGCTACAAGAAGGCCGCAGAAACTCTAGAGCTTGGATTCCAAGGAAAGCTTCGCGGCGAACACGGCTGCTCAATGAGCTTCTCCGAGAAATAGCCAACCCGCGAAAGAATTCGTGTCTTACTGTTGTTTCTGATCTGTATGTTCTAGTTTGTAGTTGGAGGACCAGGTCCGTGCGAGGAGTGGGGGTCTTCTCGGGGCTGGGCCGGTGAATTGCTGTCACCTTTGAACGATTTGAACCAGACTGGGAAGAAGCTCTGGACCGCCAAGGCCAATAGGACAAGAAACAGGACCTGAATCCCTGAGAAGATATTCGGGGGCAGTCTGGAGCTCGTAAATCCAAGGTCGACTGCGAACTGTGTTGAGCTTCCGATAATCTGAACAAATCCCGCGACGGCGGTTAGGGCAAACCCCCTCCTCAGCCCTGTACCGTTCAATCCTCTTGAGAGGATGAGAGATAATGTCGTGAGGACGAGTACTGCTCCGATAGCAATTACATCTAGGGCAACCGCAATGGTGTCCAAGGACACAGGCACTGAGGTGTTGAACGGGGTTCCGCTCAAGAAATTGTTGTAACCCGCGACCATACACCTAGTACCCGAACCTAGAGGAATTTCTCCTAAACGCGAGAGGCGTGAACAGGTTCGGGGTTGTCTGTAACGAGTGGGTGATGTGAAGGGGTTACAATGCGGATTTCAAAGATGCCTTGGCGTCGTAGTCTATCGGAGCTTAGGATTTTAGGTCAAGGAGGTGAGCCTGACGCCAAACAAGAGAGGGTCTTTCGGTGGATACGGGATCGAACTAGACGAGCATCTCGCCACTGTACTCGGTGGGAGGGAAGGAGAGAAGATCACCCCATCTGAGATGACCAAGAAACTCTGGCAATACGTAAAGAAGCACAACCTCGGCAAGAAGAGCGGTAACTAGCAAACCGAACTTGCCCCGGGCGGCCTAGAAAACCCCAAGCCCACTTTTTGGGACCATTCCTTCTTACTCCACTCCTAGATGGAGCGAATAGAACGGACATTACTCTGAACCTCATTGACCCTACCAGTCACGTCCTTGTCCACGTATTCCATGGACACGGGTTACAGCACGTTTACACTAGCCCGTAGGAGGAGGGCATAGTCATGCCAGCTTCACCTACAAGGACGAAGAAAGCACTACAGGAGTTAGCTAAAGTGTTCAACAAGCTCGCGTCAGAACTTACAGCAGACCTAAACTCGGCGATCAATGAGATCGATAGCCTGAAACGAGAAGTACAGCGACTGAAGTCCAGTGCTGGAAAGACGACCAAGGCTTCTTCCTTCCAGAAGAAAACCGGCTCGGCCAAGACGAATCGCGCTAACGCAGCCAAAGGAAACCAGCAAAAGACCGCCCACCAGGCTACACACGCAACTCACGAATCGGGCCATGAGACAAAACCAGCCGATGACACAGGCTCATTCGTCTTCCCCCATGAGCCATTCAATCCGTCTCCACCCCCCGAGCCTACTCCGCCCGGAAACAACTAGGTATCATTCCTAGCCAAATCAGTGCGTGATAGAGCGGGCTAATGAGAGCTCGACTCTTCGCACCCACTGCTTTCTCCATATTTCTTATCGTTACCGTTCTGCGATTTTTTCTGAGCTTAAAGAGTCCCAAGCCACGATTAGTAGCGTGGTTGGAGAAGGCGGGGACGCCGACTGGGAGTAATGCTGACGCCGATTCTGAAACGAGAGCAGACCACGCTCAGGGCCCTCAAAGGCACGTCGTTCGCGATCGACGCCAGTATTGAAATCCACCAATTTCTAGCGCTTGTCAGAAAGAGAGATGGGACCCTTTTCACTGACCCGCAAGGAAGAGTAACTTCGCACCTTATCGGTCTGTTCACGAGATCCAGCCGACTAATCGCGGATTTCGACATGAAGCCTGTGTTCGTCTTCGATGGAAGACCCAATCCGCTGAAGAGAAGGACGATCGACATGAGGAGAGAAGCGATGAAGAAGGCGGAGATTGAGTACAGTGAGGCTGTTTCAAAGAAGGATTATGCGAAGGCATGGTCCAAGGCTGTCATGACCGGTCGTGTCACTGGATCAATACTCGATGACGCGAAACGGCTTCTGACACTGATGGGGATTCCGTGGCTCGAAGCGCTGGAGGACGCGGAAGCTCAAGCGAGCTACATGGCCGCTAGAGGAGATGTCTGGGCCGTTGGAAGCAAAGACTACGACTGCCTACTCTACGGTGCCCCGGTCCTCGCACGATACCTGACGCTGACCGGACGGGAGTGGCTGCCTGCCCAAAGACGATCTCGACCCCTGACCCCGGAATTAATCAGGCTCTCCGAGAATCTCGCCCTACTGGAGATAAGCCGGGAACAGCTAGTTGATCTCGCGATTCTCATCGGGACAGACTTCAACCAAGGTGTAAGGGGAATAGGCCCGAAGACGGCCCTGAAACTAGTCCGCGAGTACGGTTCAATAGAACAGATGCCTAAAGAGATCAGATCAAAAATGACAGTAGATCTCAACATTGTCCGTCAAATATTCCTGAAACCAAGGCTTCTCGAAAAATATGCGCTGAGAAGGTCTCCATCGGATCGTGACGGACTTGTCGAGTTCCTCTCGGGGGAACGCGGCTTCAACAGAGAAAGAGTTGAGCGGTTAGCGAAACGGCTCACTAGGACAAAAGAGAACGTGGACGCTGGGTTGGGACAGTGGCTCAACTAGAAAAACGGCCAGCTCCATTCTCGATCGTTGCGCAACTGTGCCGGTCTCTTGAAGAGACAACTAAGAGAAACGAGAAGATCCGGCTCATCAGCGAGGTCCTCAGAAAAATCAAACCAGAGGATGTGGCTTGTGTGACGCTGTTTTTGGCCGGGAAGGCGTTCCCTGAAGCTGATCCTCGCGTTCTAGAGATAAGCTACTCGACCCTATCGGCAGCAGGAAGGACCATGAGCCAGGCACTTCTCACAGGAAACACGGAGTCGCTAACGATTGCTGAGATCTTCGGTACCCTAGAGAAACTTGCCGAGGTGAAAGGGGCGGGGTCCAAGGAGAAAAGGCTGACACTCCTAGGTTCCTTGCTCAACCGGACAACGCCGTTAGAGACAGAATATCTCAGTCGAATGTTACTTGGAGAGATGCGGATCGGCGTTGTTGAGGGAGTTTTGCTGGACGCGATCGCAGAAGCCTCAGGCGTCTCCCGACAACTCGTTAGGCGTGCACACATGCTACACGGAGACATCGGCGACGTCGCAAAGATGGCTATGACTGATGGGACGGCAGCGCTTGAGAACATAGGACTACGGCTATTCGTCCCCGTAAAGCCAATGCTCGCGGAGATGGCAGAAGACATCCCTCAAGTCCTTTCCGAGCACAAAGATGGCAGCTCGTTCGAGTACAAGTTCGACGGCGCCAGAATCCAGATCCACAGAAAAAAAGGTCATGTCAGAATCTTCAGCCGGCGACTAACCGATGTCACAGATAGTATTCCGGAAATGGTGGATTATGCCAAGACGAAGGTGAACGCATCAGAATTCTTGATCGAAGGGGAGGTTGTCGCTCTCGGAGAAAGAGGAAAGCCGGTACCGTTTCAGGACCTGATGCGCAGGTTCCGCCGAGTCCACGGGATCCAAGACATGGTCGAGAGAATCCCCTTGCGCCTCTATCTCTTCGATATCCTCCAATCCGAAGGGAAGACCCTGATTGACCAGCCGTATACCGAACGCTGGGAGATTCTCGCTAGCCTCGTTCCAACCGAATCTCTCGCGCCAAGAGTCGTGACCCGTGACCCTGGGGTCGTGGAGGATTTCTTGCAGTCAGCTCTGAAAGAGGGGCATGAGGGGCTAATGGCCAAGTCGCTCACGAGCGATTACTCTCCTGGTGCTCGTGGCAAGAAGTGGTTCAAGATCAAGCCGGCTGACAGGCTCGACGTAGTCATCGTTGCCGCAGATTGGGGTAGTGGCAGAAGGGTGGGCTGGCTGAGCAACTACCATCTAGCAGTCAGGGACGATGAGACCGGCGAGTACCTCGTCGTTGGGAAGACGTTCAAGGGTTTGACAGATGCAGAGTTTGACATGATAACCAAACGGCTTCAAGCCCTCAAGACCAGAGAATCCAAATGGACCGTTCATGTGAAACCAGAAATCGTCGTCGAGGTTGCTCACAACGAGGTTCAGAAGAGCCCCAGATACAAATCGGGATTTGCGCTGCGGTTTGCGAGAATCGCGAAGTTCAGAGACGACAAGACGCCTGAAGAAGCCGACACGATTCAAAGGCTACGCCAGCTATACGAGAAACAGTTTGAAAACAAGGGACGATTGCTAAAGGAAGTCCCTTGAAGGTAGCCGTTCTTTTCAGCGGAGGCAAGGACAGCACGTACGCCACATGGATTGCTCAACACCAAGGCTGGGATGTAGAGGCTCTCGTGAGCGTACTGCCAAGGGGAATCGAGTCATTCATGTTTCACTTTCCCAACATGCGATGGACTAACCTTCAGGCCGAGGCAATGGGCCTTCCACATCGGACTATCAATGCCGGTCAGGACGAACTGTTGAGCCTTCGGGAAGGACTAGAACAGATACGACAGGAGCTTGGGGTCCAAGGGATTGTGACTGGAGCTGTCGCAAGTGACTATCAAAAGACCCGGATCGACCAAATCTGTGACGTTCTGGGGCTGAAGAGTTTCGCCCCTCTCTGGCACAAAAACCCCAAGACACTAGTAAACGATTTGAAAGCCGCTGGATTCAAGATTATTGTCTCAGGAGTCGGAGCTGCCGGGTTTGACGAGACCTGGTTAGGAAAAGAAATGACAGACGAGCGGTGGGCTATGCTGGAGAAACTGTCAAGGAAACACGGAATACATTTGACCGGTGAGGGTGGTGAGTACGAGACCTTCGTGCTTGACACGCCGCAGTTCAAAAGTCGGGTTAGTGTCGACGAGACGACTAATCGATGGGATGGACAGAGCGGGTACCTGGTTGTCGAAAAGGCTTCGTTACTGCATAAGTCTGCGAACTGAGGCGCTGACTCCTTCGTCGATCTTCGCAGGATCCAACATAGTATACTTTCTGTTTTTCATCAGGACCCTCCCGTCTACTATTGTTGTATCGACGTTGTAGCCGCTCGCCGAGTAGACGAGATCTGAAACTACTGTTTCTTTTCCGTGAATAGGCATCATGCTCGGCTCTTTCAGATCGACAAGAATTAGGTCAGCCCGTTTGCCCTTCTCTATGCTGCCTATCTCCTTCTCCTTGCCAATCGCGCGGGCTCCATCGATTGTGGCCATGTCGAGTACCTTCTGAGCGTTAGCGATTGTTGCATCCCACCGGTGCGCTTTCTGCGATAGGGCGCAAATCTTCATCGTGTCGAACATGTCAAGGCTGTTATTGCTCGCAGGTCCATCTGTTCCAAGCCCGACTCGAACTCCTGCCTCCCACATCTCCGGCAACGGCGCTACGCTCCCTCCTGCCAGTTTCATATTTGATACCGGACAGTGAGCGACTCTGACGCCGCGCTTTCCATACAACTTGACCTCCGATTTTGTCAGCCAGACCGAGTGGGCGGCAAGCACTCTATCACCCAGAAAGCCTATCTTGTCAAGATAGTCTACTTCGCGAGATTTCTTGTCTCGCTCAAACTTCGCCTGCTCTCCTCGGGTCTCAGCAACGTGAATGTTGACTAGGACGTTTTCCTTTTCAGCTTCCTTTCTACACCAGAGAAGAGTTTTCTCGCCGCAAGTATAGGGAGAATGAGGCCCGAACGCAAACGATATTCTGGGCGATTTCATCGCGCGGATGTGTTGGAGCAATTTCAGGGAGCTTTTCCGCTCCTTTTCTTTGCCCTCATGGGTTGGGGGATCGATCATTCCGTAGGAGAGTATTCCTCTGAGCCCTGCCTCCTCGGTTGCCCGGGCGACATCTTCCATGTGAAAGTACATGTCAACGAAACACGTGGTTCCAGTTCTCGTCATCTCCATTGTCCCAAGAAGTGCGCCAAAATAGCACATTTCGCTTGTGAGTCGTTTCTCAAGAGGCCAGATCTTCTTCTCCAGCCACTGTTGAAGCTCGAGGTCGTCAGCGTATCCTCTGAAGAGAGTCATTGAAAGATGAGTGTGAGTGTTGATCAAGCCGGGAATCAGCACTTTACCTCTACAATCGATCACCTCATCCTTCCCAGAACCTTGAGTTATGCCCATGTCACGAATCGTTCCGCCGTCATCAATGCTGACAGAGGAGTTCCGCAGAACCTCTCGATCAGGGTTCTGCGTTATCACCCAGTCGCAATCTTTCAGGAACAATCCCATGGATCTAGGCCTCTGCGCGAAGCTGGGTTTGAGAGTGGATCCCTTTTGAAGGCTTGTAGGCGGCATCCAGAAGGGCCCTAATGCTCAAGGCCTTGGCTTTGCCGATTCCAGCTCCGACTGCCATCTCTGTCACAGAAGCACTGAATGTCCGTCTTAACGATCCAAAATGGGACAGCAATTGTTCGGCTGTGCGAGGTCCTATGCCGGGAACCGAACTAACAATGGATTCCTGAAGCCTGTTAACGTCGACCGACCTCGGCTTCCGGACCACAAGAGGAGGCGGCCCCCGATGGCCCTTATACCGTCCACCCTTTCCAAGAGTGATCAAAAACTCAGCTGTCTCTTTCGCATTACGAGTGAAGAAACAGTGCAAGCCGAAATCTAAAACCGCGGAAATCAGGGCACCCCAGAGAGAACGGGGGTTCCGAGATCTCTTGAGTTCGTCGTCGAGACTTCCCTCAACGATCAGAATCTTGTCTCTGTACGACTCGCCTATCCTATAGGCTTGATCGAAAAGCCTTCCGCTAAACAATGATGAGACGAAGTCGCGCGCGGATTTTCGCTCGACTGCATACTCACCAACTATGTAATCTGCTACCTCAAGGACCCTATATTCAACCGAGACTCCCTTCGAGCGGAGCTCATCAGGAACACCTGAAGGCTTCTCCCTTTCATCAACAGCTATCCGAACCATAATTGTCCTGAAATCTCGACGATGTTGTCACAACAAAAGACTATGCGAGAAATTAGAGACTCGGTATCTGGAGGGGGCCATGTGTGTCCTTACACGGAACGCGAGCGAGAGAGGGGTCTCTGGGAAAGCAAGCCTCAAAAGGAACTATTCGCGTTTTTCGCGTCGGCCTTGATGGGCATCCCGAAATCAGTTGTAGATCAGTTGTTGAAGGAGAGCGAAGACCACTCATGCCGGGAAGCGCCTGAGATCTGTGTCAAGGTCATGGCTATCGCGAACCTCCCGACGCTATCCGGTGACTATCAGGCCGTCGCGTTCTGGAATAATTTCGACAAGAAGGAGCACGCCGCCTTTGTCCATGGTGATATTTTCGAGAAGGAAGACGTCCCCGTAAGACTCCATTCCGAGTGCCTTACGGGAGATGCAATCGGATCGCTCCGTTGCGACTGCAGGGAGCAGCTTCAGGAGTCCCTCGCACGAATAGGGAAAATGGAGCGTGGAATCGTTCTCTATTTGAGGCAGGAAGGCCGTGGGATCGGTTTCGTAAACAAGATCAAGGCCTACCAACTACAGGATGCGGGCTTCGACACCGTTGAGGCGAACAAGAAGCTGGGGTTCAGACCTGACGAACGAGACTACGACATTGCCGCTCACATGTTGATGTCGCTTCACGTAAGATCGGTGAAGCTTCTCACGAACAATCCGGATAAATTGAAGGATCTGCAGCTTCATGGAATCAAAGTGTCCGAGAGGATACCGGTCGTGATGCCACCGAATCAGTTCAACAAATTCTACCTAGAGACGAAGAGGAAGAAGCTCGGCCACATACTAGACATAGAACAGCGCGACGATCTAGCAGCGTACCCCCATGATCAAGACTATGGCTAGCTGACGCGACTACCCCTGCCAACATCAGTTTCTCCTGTCCTGAACTGATTCAATGTTCTTGATCGGTTCAGAAAACAGCCGGAAGAAGCCCCGGAACGATGTACACAATGAACGTTGTAAATGGAATCGACGTGAGGAATGAAAGAGCCACTTGTCTCCAAGTATGGTATCCTAGCTTTACCCTTGTGCTTCCAACAACGGCCCCAACAGCCAGCATCAGCAGGAAACCAAGGACCCCGAGGCCATATAGTATGGCAACGGAAGGACCCGTTATGCCCCATGTATGGATGCTTACCTTCGTTAGGTATCTTGTGATCACAGCAGCCAACGAAGTGTTGGCGAAGTAAGCGAGCATCAAAGCACTGAATATGAATGGAGCCTCGAGATATCTCAGCAAGGCGAAGCCGACAAGGTATGAAAAAACTGCTATTGCGAAGAGTGTCGGTCGATCTTTTCGATCTTGCACATTCGCGTCTCTTTTCAGGAAGTGCACATAGACCAGAAGGGAGCCTAACTGAATGAGGCTAGCAAACACGATAGAGAACAGAAGGTACATCCACGTTTTTTCGATTCCACTTGCAATCGACAAGGCAAGAAAAGCGTAGGCGGATGATACTTGAGGCATGAAGATTACTGCGATGGCTTTGTAGATGCGGTCAAGATGTCGAGGGCTTGAAGGTCTCGCTACGGGTGGTCTTGTGATTGTTGCCAGGATCATCAACGTCAATGAACATAGGGGATTGTTGATTAATCAATTCTCAACCTTTCGGTTGCTTGTGCGAGGGGTTCATTTTCGGCTCCGTTGTTTGAATACTACCGCTTGCGCTTCATCTTGTAATCATTGATCAATTTCTTTTGTTTCGTATCCAGTTTGCCAATCCACTCATACCTCTCTGTGATCCGCAGATAGAAGCCGAAGGGGTCGACCATTCTGAAGTCGCGACGGCCCCATTTTTTCAACTGCAAGGGTTGAACGATCTTTGCGAATTTCCTGACACTGTTGTAGAAGCGTTCCACTCGATCAACGGGAATGATTATCTCGACCCCGTAACCGCATTTTGTGGTCTTCTTGAATCGACCGAAGTAAGAGTGGGAGTACACCTTCTGACTGCCCCCATAGAAATTCAGCACACTTCGCTTTCTTTTCATAACAAGATAGTCCTCCGTTCGCCACGAGAGTTTGAAACCGAGTCTAGAGTAGAACTCGATCGCTCTCTTGAAATCCGGGACGTGAAGCTCAATATAGACATCCGTTAGCATTGCCGTTCGACCATGGTCAGAACGGTACAATTATTTGAAGACCCGAACGTTTCCATGGACCAACTATCAGAACTCTACAAGGTCGAGGGATCTCCCCACACCTACCTCATGTTCGTGACCACGATCGATGGGATCGCCGTTCCTCTCGAACCTGGTCAACGTGGAGGATCCGAAATTGCCCTACGACACCTAAAGAACAATCCAATAGCGGCAGGGGGTCTCACCGATAACAGAGCTCTCCAATACGGGTGGGCATCAGCCGACGCCGTTCTCGGAGGGGCCGGAATCCTCAGAGACAACCCAAACGCGACTTGGTACCCCGGAGACAAGGACATGCAGGGTCTCTTGAGGAAAAGGAACGGTAAACCCGTCAGGGCAGTGGTAACTGGCAGTGGAGAGGTCGACTTGAAACACCCTGTGTTCAACCCCAAGAACGAGGAGTGGCAGCCGGTCCTTTTTACCACGAGGAAAGGAGAGGAGAGGCTGAAGGATCAGGCGAAACAACTTGGTGCTCAAGGGCATCGGACTCTCGAGCTCACCAAAACGTACCCTATTGGAGACACGAACGTAGACCTCGGCAAAGCTATAGGGATTCTAAGAGAGGATTACAAAGCGAATCTCCTGGACATTCAGGGGGGCCCGATTCTGGCCGGCAAGCTTGTCAAGGCGATGCTAGTCGATGAGATCAGGCTAACATTTTCCCCCCAGGTCATGGGAGATCTCAATTCTGAGGGAAAACGAAGACCCGGCTTTGTCACTGGAGTCCATTTCGGACTGGAAGACTCTCCAATCGCAGCGCTTGAGTCCATAGGAGTCTCAGGGAGTCATATCTTTCTCCGATACTTGATGAACTACAGGAACTAGAGCGACCAGAAATGGAAATGTTTGCTATGCGAGAATTCCAGTTCTCATCGGCTGCCTCGCTCGATGTTGACGAGAAGGTGATGCAGGGCCACAACTACGAGCTAAGAGTCGTCGTCAAAGGAACGCCCGACGAAAGAGGGGTGATTCTGGACACGCGCATTATCGAGAGAATCGTCAACCAAGAAATAATCGCGAAATTGGACAAGAAAAATCTGAATGAGATAATTCCTAATCCAACAATGGAACGGATCTCAGTATGGATCTGGAATAAGCTCAAACCATCAATCAAGGAGCTACATGAGATTCGAGTGTGGGAAAATAGGAAGAAAGGGACCAGCGTAGTCTACAAGGAGAATTGAGTCAGAGGCGAATCAACCTCAGCATTTGACCTTGGACTCGTTTGCAATCCAATGCTCCATTTTGTTTGACAAAACATCCAGCGCAAGCGCTCCGTCGCCGAGAAGCTCGTCGTGGAATCTGCGAACGTCGAACCGTGGTCCCAGCGCCTTTTCCGCTTTAGCCCGTAGCTCGCTGATCCTAAGCTGGCCGACTTTGTACGCGAGAGCTTGACCTGGCCATGCAATGTATCTGTCTACCTCTGATACTATGTTGAGTTCTGAGAGCGCAGTACTTTCTAGGAAGAATTGGATGGCGCGTTCACGCGTCCAGCGTTTGTGGTGTATTCCTGTGTCGACGACAAGTCGGGCTGCACGCCAGGCGTCGAAGCTTAGCCTCCCAAAATCAGAAAGTGCATCCTTGTAGAAACCAACCAGCTTAGGGAGTTCTTCCGAATATAGCGCCCAGCCTTCAATGAACGCAGTATAACCTCCATGTCTCCGAAACTTAGGCAGGTCAGTCAATTCCTGCTGAATTGCCAGCTGTAGATGATGTCCAGGCACCGCCTCGTGGTACGCAAGCACCTCCATCGTGTACTTGGGCCGTTGCTCAGGTCGGAACGTGTTCACATAGAAGTAAGCTGGACGAGAGCCATCTTCAGGCGGCCGGTAGTAGTAGGCGTCTGGGGCGGCCTCGGCTCTGAACGCTTCAATTTCACGGAATCCGTATTTCGCCTTAGGCAATCGTCCAAACAATAAGGGGAGCTTGGCGTCCATCTGCTCCAGAATCTTCTTGAACCCCGCCATGAGTTCATCGCTAGTAGTGTTGTAGAGTGACCTGTCCTTTCTGAGGGACGAGATGAAATCTTGTAGGGAACCTTTGAAGCCGATGAGGTCCACAATTGCCCGCATTTCAGCGTGAATGCGTGACAATTCGGCGAGACCTAGATCATGAATTTCGTCCGATGACAGGTTTGTGGTAGTGTAGTGCCGAACTGTGTAGTCGTATCGTTCGTTCCCATCGGGAAGAGACCAAATGCCGACATCGCTTCGACATGCTGGCAGATATTCTTCTTTGAAGAAGGTAAGAAGTTTCTCAAAAGCCGGAACGACTGACTGTCGAATCGCTTCCTCGATATCGTTCCTTATGCGAAGGGCATCTCTCGGATTGATTTCTGGTGGAATGTTCTCGACGGATTTGTAGAGATCGAGTTTTTTGGGATCTTGGACAATGTTCGTTTCCAGTTGGGGGATGATTTTCTCAGTAGTCACTTTGGCGAGAACAATTCCGGCCTGTATTCCCATGCGCATGCTCTCGATAGCCTGGTCTACAAGTCGGGGAAAGGCTCGAAGACGGCTGGAAAAGTTCTCGAAGTCCAAGAGTGACCTGAAGGGATGGTAGGTGACCATCTCTGGAATATCGATCTGCAGCCCAGACTGCTGGGTCATGGGTGTGAGATAGGGACGAAACTTAGCAGCTTCTAGATTGTCTTCTAGTTCGCGCTCGAAGAGTTCGTAGTTTAGCAGATCTGGTTTCGAGGATGGTTTCTCGATACTTCTCAACTGAGCGAGGTACTTTCTGGACAGAGCGACTCGACGGAGAAACGCGCCCTCCGAGGCGTCCTCTAGGGCACCATCATATCGATGGTCTCCAAGGTAGGTTGCGCTGAGAGGGTATTCTCTGAGGATGAATTCCCAGTAATCGTCGTACAACTGGTTAAGCTGAGTTACAACATGTCTAGACGAGACTCGTTTCCTGCGCTGCATATCTGTCCGATTGGTGACTCTGATCTCGAATTCTATTTATGGGCAGAGATCGATCCTAGAGCTGGAAGCGAGTGGCGAAGTAGCGGATTCTTTCGGCTATTCTTTCTTGACATTGAGTAAGAGGCCTTGTTGCTTGAACCAAGAAGAGAGAGTGTCTGTCAGCTTGTCGAATTGCTTGTTGACGCTCCTCATTCCCAGAAGTCCTCCAGCGGCACCTGAACCAACCTTCAACAGCCTTAGCGTCCCGCCTTCGGTAGCAGGGTAGATTTCGAAGGTAACAGCATGGTGTTGGGCCGCTGCCCCGAGGATTATGTTGGCTCCCTTGCTACCCTTGTCCGCCTTCCCCTTCAGAGCACCGTCCCACTGAACCGTGAACCCGTTCGATGTGAACGCTTGCAGAACCAGATTCTGAATATTCTCTACCGATCCCCTTACAGCAATGTCAGCGTATTTGGCCAAGGCAGTTTCTCAACCTACTATGAGGAATCTACTTTCGCGAATAAATCCGTTGCGCCCTCGACCTAATCTTCTTTCGATTCGAGAGTACTTCCCTGTAATCTGCGAAGTCTATTTACGACAGACCACGGGAGTCACCTTAATGGCCGACAAGGACTTCGGTTCAGCTCTGATCTATCACGAGGCTACGAAGCACTCTGAAGTCAGCCTTGGAGCGTCCGCTCACTATCTCGACTGGGACAACAAACCAGCACAGTTCAAGGGGTACATGAATCTCGCTTCCATTGCCCTTCCTCGCAATTTTCCTCTGCCTAAAGAGAACTCTATCAAGGCGATAACAGGCGAGCCGCAGAAAACAGCCATAGACCAGATCGACGTAGGGGTTCTTTCCGAGCTTCTCTTCTTCTCCGCCGGCCTCACACGAAAGGTGAGATTTGGCAAGGAACTCTACTACATGCGGGCAGCCTCCGCGACGGGTGCACTGTATCCCATTGAAATCTACGTGGTCTCGGGTCGAATCCCTGGCTTAGAGGCAGGAGTGTATCACTTCAACCCTCTACACTTCTCGTTAGTGAAACTGCGCGAGGAAGACTATCGATCCGCACTAGCTGACGCAGGCAGCCCGGACAGCCAGTCTGCACCGTTCACATTGGCGTTCACGTCACTGGCGTGGAGGAATTCATGGAAGTACGAAGCGAGATCCTATCGTCACTGGTTCTGGGATTCGGGGGTCATCGCAGCTAATCTTCTAGCCACATCCAATTCGGCCGGCCTCGCAACCACACTTGAACTAGGCTTCGTTGATTCGGAAGTCGACCGGCTTCTGGGTTTAGAGGCAAAGAAAGAGGCAACTGTAGCTTTGGCGATTGTCGGAGCTGGTCGTGCCGAAAAGGCTCCCAAATTACATCAGCCGATTCCAAGTCTCGCCTTAGACGTCAACTCACTCTCAAAGGGAGAAGTTGACTATCCGATAATTTGGGAAACTAATGAGTCTTCTGGACTAGGAAGCAGGTCGGAGACCGATTCTTGGAAGACGAGCCTAGGGCCATCCAAACGAACGGTTCCATCAACTACGCCAGCGTTTCCATTACGAGACTCAGAAAGAGACCCGTTTCCACATTTAGACGAGGTGATTCTTCTTCGAGGGTCCACCCGAAAATTCGCCCGTGAACCCATCTCCTTCGACCGTCTCTCCACGATTATCCGTGCTTCTGCCACCGACATCCCTCTCGACTTCCTTCCAGACAACCAGGCATTGATCGATTTCTACTTCATAGCTAACGACGTCCAAGGACTCCCTGCGGGATCCTACTACTACAACGTTGACAAAAACTCCGTCGAGCAATTGAAGCTCCACAGAAACCGCTCCATGTCGGGCTACCTTTGCCTCGGACAACAGCTCTTCAGCGACGCGAGTGTCGTATTTTTCCTCATGACCAACTTGACTTCCGCTCTGAAATCTCTTGGCAACAGGGGCTATCGAGCAGTGCAGTTCGAAGCCGGCGTTCGCGCAGGGAAGATCTACCTCTCCTCTTATGCGGTGGGAATCGGGGCCTCCGGCTCGACATTCTTCGACGATGCCGTCACAGAATTCTTCTCACCTCATGCTAAGGAGAAGAGTACCATGATTGCCGTCGGAGTTGGAGTCCCAGGATACAAGGCAAGACCAGGAAAGGTTCTTCCTGTCCCGGATGAATCAAGGTGATGCTCTGAAGAGGGGTCGTGCTCCGAGAACCGTTTTGTCGTTCGAGGGTTCGAATTGAGCAGTAACCTGTGTCCCCTGTGTCATAAGCCGATTCGGATACCTGAGGAAGAAGTCATCGTAGTCAGGACAAAGCTTGGAAAAGGGAAGACTGAGGACAGAATGGTCCACAAGGTATGCCCATTGAGCGAGCCCGTGGCTCAAGTCGGAGGCCAACAGTACTGCACTAACTGCGGCCATGCGAAGTCGATTCATTCGCCCCGCTGTTCATATTCAAGCTTCGATTACCGCTGTGACTGCAAGGATTTCCGCGGGTAAGAGTCCGAAAAACTCCTCGGACGCAGATGGCATGATTATGATCCAGAGATACGAGATACGAGATATGAGGGACCAGTTTTCACCGTCTGGGGCAGGAGCCCGACTGGTTGGAATCAATTGATTCGAAGTTGAAGCGTGTGAGGCGTTTAGCCAACTGGCTCATTTACGCCTCGGTGATCCTCGGGGTGGCTCTATTGGTTCGGCTCTACGTACTCGTGGTTCCTTCCTGGTTGTTCGATTCAATTCTTGTCGGTTGGATTCTCTATCTGGTGGTTGCGATTGCAGTGGCAAGCGATCGCGATAAAGCATACACTGCGGCTCTTGTCCTGTCATCATAACTCTGGCTGTTTCTCTGCCACAACCAGAACATTACTCTCTCGCCGAGGCCGGTCCAACTCTCGCGTCTCTGACCTTCATTACGGGGTCAGTGCTTCAAGTAGGGTGATCGTCCTCATAGCGTCCTTTCTGTTTTTGGAGCGAAAGCAAGAGCGCGTCAGAACGATTCCTGTTCAACGATCGCGAAAGGGATTTCGCCTACAGAATCCATAAAGACTGATTCGGCAGGTCCGACAGCATGTCGCTATCTGCTCAGAAGGCCGGAACACAGACTCTTGCACGCAGGGTCAGTTCTGGGATATCGGGTCTGGACACGCTCCTTGACGGAGGGTTTCCAGAAGGTAAGGTGGTCTTAGTTCTTGGCGAACCTGGAACGGGTAAGACCATCATGGTCTCCCAGTTCTTGCATAATGGAGTTACCGGGCAGGGAGACAAGGGCGTTTACATTGGCATGAACGAGTCGAAGACCCGCTTTACTGCGGAGATGATGAGCCTGGGGATGGATTTCTCCAAACTGGAGAGGGAGGGCAAGTTTGTGTACGTTGACGCAACCGAAGTTAGACGAATTCCCGAACAAGCCAAGGTTGGAAGGATCCCGGTGGGCGGAAGAGAGCTCGGCCTCGTCAACCTTATCGATCTCGTCCAGGAGGGAATCGACAAGCTCTCGCCAAGGAGGGTGGTTGTGGATTCTATCTCGGATCTCGTATTTCGCTTTCCGCAGATCGAGGAGCGACGGCCAGCCGTCCTAGACATCGTTGAGGTGTTGCAGTCAACAGGCACTACGTGTCTACTGACAAGCGAGCTTCCGACCACAGGAGAAGATAGGGTATTGCAGCCTGAAGAGTATCTTGCTGAGGGAGTGATACTGCTGAGGATTCTTCGCAAGGGAGTCCGGACTCTTCAGGTCCTGAAGATGCGCGGCTCCAAGGTTGACACAACCCCGCGGCCATATGTTATCAAGAACTCTGGCCTCGAAGTCTACGCGACGGAGGAAGTGTACGGGCAGACCACGGAGAAATGAAACGTCCGAAACGAGAATCGTCTCCCGTCCCTGATCAAGTCGTCGATGTTCTCAAGAACAACAAGATCGGATATCTTTCCGTCCTTTCGAAGAGCGAGGAATTGTACAGCTATCCCGTCGCGTTTCATTTTTCAGATTTGAAGCTCTATTTCATGACTCCTGTAAGTGCCGCGAAATTCAAGATTCTCAAAAACAATCCGACTGTCTCCTTCATAGTCGACAACGGGAAGGTGACTACTGAGGCTTGTGGAGCGATGATCCAGGGGAGGGCAAAGATATTCACAATCGGCCGGACGCTAGTCTCGATCCTCTCCGTGGGACCGAAGATGATTGGATTTACAAAAAAATACCCAGGAATGCTATCCTTTTACGCACGGGGAAAAGAACTTCCAGACGAGAGGAAGCTGTACAAGTACAGGCTCATCCGCATCGATCCATCGAAGATCATCTACTGGCTGGGCTACTCATTCGGCAGATACATTCCAAGGATTGAAGCCAAGGCACTGGGGCATTCACTCAATCTGAGCAAGGATGAGTCAGGACTCGAAATCTCGGCGAAACTGCTCGAGTCCGCGGATGAGGATCCTCCGGCAGAACCTGTGCAGATGGACCATGACTGGATGACTCGCCTCGAAGCTTCGGTCTCAGAAGGGATCCTATCCCAGGAAGAAAGGAAAATATTTGGATCCTACAAGGACGAACGCAAGTCTCACCCTCCAGCAGACGTATCGAGTCGTGTGACCGAGGAGGAGAGAAAAATCCTCAAGAAGTCGAAATACTAGGCGCGACTTCAGAGGCCTTAGCGAAATCCGCGACAGACAGTCGTCCCAGAGGGACAAGAGACTTGGCGCTCCGGTAGAAACAGTAAGCTGCTATCGCAAAAAGCGAATAGGTAATGATCGGCAACAGGATCGAGTCTCCGCCTACTTTCGCCCAGGGCGATCCAAGCTGACCAGTTACCCAGAGCAATCCCGCACCTAAGCCAAACCACTTCAGATGGCGTCTCAGTGTCAAGTCTCCGGATCTTCTCGCGCTTACAAGCAATGCTACCGCTCCGAGCAGCAATATTGTTCCGATGTAGCCGAGCAGGGGCGGGTAACCGAGCAGTTGGTAGGATGAGCCTGAAGAACTGGCGAATATTACATTGAAGAGTATGTTGAAGAAGTTGCCTACGGCTTGTGTTATTCCGATGAAATACCTCAGCTTGCTCCAGTGGAGAGTGTCCCTTTGGAGAGGGTCTGATCTGCGAGCAACGAGAACTGTCGAGTCGATCCAGACAAACGTTGCCGCGGTTCCCACTGCAATAAACGCGGCTGCCAGCAGGTTGACATAGAAGCCGGTTGCGTTGTAGAAGATTGCCGAGGCTACAAAGGCGGATTGAGCGACGAAGTACGTTGCGACTCCTCCAACCCAGAGAGCTTGTCTCCTGTAGAGATAGCTCATGAGTACCTTTCTAATCGTCAATGCCCAGTAGGCGCTGTAGGAGAAGAGTGCGCCGACTACCAATGATACGATGATTGAGACGGTGGAAATGTCACTTAGCATAGGGAGTTATCTCCATTTTTCGATGCGTGAAGGCGAAGTTGTAGTACCCGGGTTGCGGCGACATGCCCCTCATCTTTCGTATGCGCAGAAGCGGGTGAACCCTCAATCCCTCCTCGTAAAGGCGGAGCTCTAGAACACCATCGAACAGCTGCTCCATTGCCGCAAGGACTTGGGGCTGGTGCATCCCGTCCTCGAGGGTTGCGAGGATTACCGCGTTGTACTGTTTTGTCTCCGAGAGAAGCTGGGAGAGGAATCGATAGATTGTTTCCGAAGAGTTCAGCATAAGTAGGGAAGATAGGATATCGGTAACAACTCGAATGGGTCTCTCTCCGTTTACCTTGAGGGTCTCTTTGATGCTGAAAGAAAGCCCCGGTAGATCGTTGATGTCGACTTTTGTTTGGCCGCCCTCTCTTGCAAACCACATCGTGGGACCCTTGATCTCCGCTCCGAACGCCTTGACGTCCTGAATAATTTCGGAGACGGCCAACCTCGTGACATAGAGACAGAAGTCACCCTGTGAAAGTCCAGCTTGGGTAAACCAGTATCCAAGCGCTTCTTTTCCAATTCCTGGTGGTCCAACCACTAGTATGGCTGACTTGTCGGGGTAGCCCTCTTTGAGGAGTTGATCCAGCTCCCCGACACCGGTTGAGACCATAGGACCGCTGTCAAATGTGGAGATTCGAGACTATGAAAGTTGCCCCTCGAAAGACCAAATAGCGACTATTTCTTGAGGGCGGTTAATGCAGCAGACGGGTGGTGTAGTCCATCCACGTCCTCGAATCGAGACCCTTGCCGACCTGATTTTCGGGCTCTCGCTTTCAATCGGCTCTATCGCCCTCATAGCGAATCCTCCGAAAAGTGCGGGCGAGATAACTACGCACATCCTTGCATTCGCTTACACGTTCTTTGTGCTCATCACCGCGTGGCTGATCTATACGACGTACATGTCCGTCTTGCCTGTCGAGACACGGACTGTAACATTCCTCAACGTAGGGCTTCTCCTCCTAGTAGCGATTGTTCCTTACTTGCTGAATGGTGTGGAAGTGGCAAACCCCGCCTTAACCTCGGACGAAATATCTATGATCCAGAACTACTCTGCGACGCTCTTCGCGCTTGACCTAGGAGGTATCTTGTTAATCCTGGCGACTTTCGCTCACGTTATCAGTTTGGAGGAGAAGAAGCTCGTGGCGGGGAACTCGTTACATTATTCCGGAGTGGACGGAACCGAATGGCTATCCTCGCGGTTCTAACACTGATTTCGGTCGCTCCCGAGTTCTGGGAATGGACACTGTTAGGCATCCCGATCAGGCTGTACCTATGGTATCCACCATTGATATCTTACTCGGTGGGGAGAGCTGTCAGGCCGGACAGTCGTACATACAAACTAGCCTAGAAATAACGTGAGATGCCAGCAAAGCCAGCTTCAAACATCGTCGATGCTCGCATAGACCATTGCGAGAGTAGCTTTGGTGCGGCCGCCGGGATTCACCAGAAACGTATGGCGAACTTTTTCAACTCAAGACGCAAGCGGATTCTAGGACTTCTTTCTTGAATCCTTGCGCTGTAGAGGACTGACCAGAATATCCCCGTTAGTGCTGGTGAGGCGTAGCGTATGCCCCTCCTCTATTCCCAGGGCTTTGCAGAAGACGCTTGGAATAGCTATTCGCAGGCTGTTTCCAACTCGGACGACTTTTACTTCATCCGTGATGGTCACCATTTGATTTTAGGATAGCCCATCGGATAACTTAAAACTTCGCGCCCCGTCGAAAGAAAGAAGCCAAGGAAATCTCCGGAAGACGAGATTC
>WNFX01000131.1_pt1 | contig 58477 bp, 50 predicted proteins | sample 5400111 | NCBI WGS metagenome assembly WNFX01 (sample SAMN13153363, study PRJNA577476) | soil metagenome | isolation source: 40 cm soil or saprolite under grassland replicate 1 | place: USA:California | collected 2016-06-15
CCGTTCTCGGCGGTCGACCCGATCGCGCGGGCCCGCCTGCAGGACGAGTTCCGCCGGCTACAGGACACCGTGCGCAAGACGATCCTGCTCGTCACGCACGACCTGGACGAGGCGGTCCGGCTGGGCGACCGGATCGCGGTGCTGGCCCAGCACGGGCGGCTGCAGCAGTACGATCCGCCGGCGAGGCTGCTGGCGGAGCCGGCCAACGACTTCGTGCGCGAGTTCGTCGGCACGGACCGCGCGATCCGGCGGCTCGGGGTCACCCCGATCCCCCGCGACATCCTCCGGCCGTTGTCCGATATGGACGCGGCCGACGAGGCCGTGCCGGCCGGCGCCACCCTGGAGGACGCCCTCGCGGCCCTGCTCGCCTCGGGGAACGGCCGTGTTGTCGTGACGGACGGGGACCGGCGCCTCGGGGTGCTGACGCCCGACGACATCTACCGGGCACTGCACGAAACCGCCCAGTCCACATGATCGCGGAGCTTTTCCCGTGTCCTGGCACGGGAAAAGCTCCGCGATCATGTGGTACTGGTTAGGGCCGGCGCGTGCCCATCTGCGCCAGGCCGACGATCCAGCCTGTGATCAGGCCGTAGCCGGCGCCGGCGAGAGCCCACGCCAGCGCGGCGAACAGGCCGGCGTTCACCGAGAAGAACGCGGTGATGAAGCCGGCCAGCGCGGCGGCGAAGATAACCGCGCTCCAACCGGAGACGAAGTCGGCGAGCGTCCCCCGTGCACGGGACAGCTCGGCGCCCGCGAGGAGGGTGAGAAAGAGGGCCACGAACACGACGAACAGGATGGCCTTGAGGTCTTGCGCCAGCAGGTCCCGGACTGCGATATGCGAGTCGAAGGACCATGCCGGCCACGCGAGCGTCCGGAGGAACAGCCCGCCAGCGGTATCGGCCCTGGTGTTGTTGTTGACCCAGTCCACGAAAATCGGACTGCCGAACACCAGAACGAGGAGGAAGGCGACGAGCGTGCCCACGCCCGTCGCGGTGCGGCGACGCGATCTGGTGAGAACCATGGATGCGTCATGCCCGAAGCCGCAAGATTTCAAACGGCGCGCATCTTATCGCAGGTCAGGGCCGGGCTGCCAAGGTTCAGGCGAGATAGTCGATGAAAGCCGCACGTAGCAGCGGCTCCGCGTCGCCGTACCCATGCCCGGTGAACTCCCGCCAGAGCGCCACCGCGTCCTCGATCGAGGCGCCCACCGCGCCCAGTGAGGCGTCCAGCTCCTCGGTGTCGTCGGCGTGCGGCAGGTGGCGCAGCAGGGACCAGAAGAAGCCGACGTCGCGGCGCTCGACCGCCCGGGCGAAGGCGCGCCGGCGCAGCTCCTCGGTGGACAGCGCGTCGAGCTCGGCGATGTGTTCAGCGGTCATGGCAACAGCCTATCGGCGCCGCTCAGCGGCCGCGCCAGGTGTCGTCGCCGCCCCACCGGTCGTCCGCGCTGGACGCGGGCAGCGGGCTGGTCCAGCCGGTCGGGCGGGAACCGCCCCAGCTGCCGTTGTCGGACGGGGCGGAGGGGCCGGACGGTGAGACCGTCCGCCAATGCTCGACCTCGCTCTCAACCGTGGGGCGCGGATGCCCGAACGCCTCGACCAGGCGCGTCGCGACCAGACCGACGCCGATCGCGGCAGCCGCCACCGCCAGCAGCGACACGTGCCGGTCGGTGACATCCAGGTAGCGCAGCACGACCGAGAGCAGCACCGCGGCGAGGATCGCGCCGAACAGCCCGCCCCGGCGGCCGAAGGCGCTGGTGCCGGCGAGCAGCGCGCCGCCGAGCGCGAGCCCGGTCAGCGCGAGCGAGCCGTCACCGGGCCGCACCTGGCCGGCCTGCAGCGCGGTCACCACCCCGGACGCCGCGGCGAGCACCGATGAGGCCAGCAGCGCGACGACGGCCATCGCGCCGGCCGCGCCACCGCGGCGGTCGGCGGGGTCGGAGATCGCCCGGCTGCGGCCGACCGCGCGGCGGATGGACTTGATCGACCCGAGCAGGCCGCCGAGGAACGCCAGGATGACGAAGCCGCCCAGCCAGTAGGTGGCGTGATCGGTGGGCTGGTAGACCCCCGCGGGCAGCTTGAGGGTGCCCCGCTGGGCCTGGATCCAGACGACCACGGCCAGGCCGGCGCCGAAGCTGGCCGCCCACGCGGGCACGTGCAGGCCGACCACGACGAGGGCGATGATCGCGCCAGCCGCGACGGCGAGGAAGCCGGTCTGCACGGCGGTGACCAGCAGGCCATCGTGCGCGTGCTCGGCGAAGAACATCGACGAGGCGAGCGCGATCGGGCCCACGGCGAGGTTGGGCACGGCGGCCCGCAGGCTCAGCCCGGCGCCGAGAATCAGCAGGCCGAGGGTGGTGGTGGAGATCATCAGCTCGCGCAGGCCGTCGCCGGTGACCGCCGAACGGTGCCCCCGGTAGAGCAGGTAGCCGACGGCGGCGGCGGCCAGCAGCAGGATCAGCTCCCACACCAGGTGTACGCCCATCCGGTCGCGGCCCGGCTCGCCGTGGGTCGGGTCGTCGAACACGTCGTCCAGGCTCGGGGCGCCGGCCACCTGCCGCGACACCCCGTCGGTGCGCTCCTCGGGGTCCTTGATGGTGTAGTCGGTCGCCGGGTACCCCGACGAGGGGTATTCGTTGGCGCTGTAGGAGTAACTGCCCGGCTGGTAGGCCGACGCGCCGCTGTCACCGCCGAAAGCCGGGGTGTCCCCAGGCGCGGTGTCACCGCGGTAGCCCGGCTCGCCCCGGAACCGCGAGTCGTCGTACGCCATTTAACCAGCGCCTCCTGGTCCTACGCGTCGACCGGCTACCCGCCCGAACCGGTGCGACTGGTTCAGGCGCACGCTACCCGCGCAGGTAGGCGCAGCAACAGCCCCCTGCCCTTATCCATGATCGTCGAACCGGTTTCAGGCTCCGGAACGCCCGCCGGACCGGTCGCCGCCCGGCGTGTCCTCGTCCAGCCCCTCGTCGGGAGTGGCGGACAAATCGTCCGGCGGGGTGGGCGGCACCCGGCAGGCCCGCTCCAGCGCCAGCCCGGCCAGGGTCAGGCCCACCGAGCCGACCAGCCCGACGACGGCCTGCGGCAGGTCGTGGTCGACGTGCGTGTTGAACCCCCGCTCCGGCAGCAGCCAGGACAGCAGGCCCAGGTACAGGCCGGCGAACAGCGCGCCGCCGAGGGCCGACGCCTTGGCGAGCACGACGTACCAGGCGACGGTCAGGGGGTTGACCGGCTCGGTGCCGTCGCGCCGCTCGATGCGCGCCTTCGTGTTCTGCGCGAGCACCGCCTCGACGAGGGCGAGCCCGATCATGACCAACGGGGGCAGCCAGGGCAGCGTCGGCATGTCGCCGTAGAAGTTGCTGATCAGTATCCAGGCCAGCGCGGCCATGCCGAGCGCGGCCACGGCCAGGCTGGCCGGGCTGGTCGGCCGCATGCGCGGCTGTGGGGTCGGCTCCGGGGGCATACTCATCGCGTCATGGCTCCAAGGACAGTTCGGCGCAGGGGCGTACGTTCGGCAGGTCGTCGGCGACCGGAGAGATGCGTACCAGGTCGTATACCCACCCGTGCCCGGGAAGTTGCGCGTAGGGCTGGATGTCCAGCCAGGGACGGAGGACGAACGCGCGCTGGTGCGCCCGCGGATGGGGAAGCACGAGTTCCGGGTGGTCGGAGATGAGCGCCGCCCCATCGGCGGTCCAGACAGTGATGACGTCCACATCCAGCGTACGCGGAGCGAACCGCCACGCCGGGTCGCGCGTGCGCCCGGCGGCGCTCTCCAACTCGCGCGCCCTGGCCAGCCAGGCGTAGGGATCCTCACCCGCGTCGACAGCCAGGACGACGGCGTTGAGATAGGGCGGCGCCTCGGTCCCGTCCGGGCCGGGACCGCCCAACGCCGGCGTCTCGTATACCCCGGAGACGGCCATGACCAGGTCGCCGAGCGCCGTGACGGCGTTCCGCAGGTGCGCCGCACGGTCGCCCAGATTGCTGCCGAGGGACAGCACGGCCCTGGTCACGCCCGCTCCCGGCGCAGGGTGACCGCGACGTCGGCGAACTCGTGCGGGATGGGAGCCTGCGGTTTGTGGACCGTCACGGTCGCCGCGGCCACCCGACCGTCGGCCAGGCAGGCGGCGACGAGGCGGTCGGCGAGCGTCTCGATCAGGTTGACCGGCTCCCCTTCCACGATCTTGACCAGCCGCTCGGCGAGGTCGCCGTAGTGCACGGTGTCCGCCACGTCGTCGCTGGCCGCCGCTCCCGCGAGGGCCAGCTCGAGCACCACGTCGACCACGAAGTCCTGGCCCTGGGCGCGCTCGAAGTCGTAAACCCCGTGCCGGCCCCGCGCCCGCAGGCCACGCAGAGTAATAAGGTCATTCACCTGTGCGCCTCCACGGCCTGCCAGACCCGGAGCGCGTCGACGGTGTCGCGGACGTCGTGCACGCGTACCCCCCACGCACCTGCTGCGACCGCCAGCAGCGAGGTGGCGACGGTGGCCGCGCCGCGCCCCTCCACCGGTCGGGGGGTGCCGTCCGGGCCGGCCAGCAACGACCCCAGGTAGGACTTGTGGCTGGTCCCGACCAGGACCGGGAAGCCAAGCGCGACGATCGTGTCCAGGTGCGCCGAGATCTGCCAGTTGTGCTCGGCCGTCTTGGCGAAGCCGAGGCCGGGGTCGAGGACGAGCCGGTCGGCGGCCACCCCGGCGGCGACTGCCGCGTCCACCCGGTCGGACAGCTCGGCGCACACCTCTTTCACCACGTCGGTGTAGACGGCCAGCTCCTTCATCCGGCGGGAGTGGCCACGCCAGTGCATCAAGATCCACGGACAGCCCGCGGCGGCGACTACCCGAGCCATGTCCGGGTCGGCCAGGCCGCCCGAGACGTCGTTGACCACCGACACACCGGCTTCGAGGGCCGCCGCGGCCACCGTCGCGCGCGTGGTGTCAATGCTCATCGGTACGTGCAGAGCCGCCAGCTCGCGGATCACCGGCAGCACGCGGCGCAGCTCGGTCCCGGCGTCCACCCGGTCGGCGCCCGGGCGGGTGGATTCGCCGCCCACGTCGACCAGGTCGGCGCCCTCGTGGCGGACCTCGACCGCGTGCGCGACGGCCGCGTCGAGATCGGCATAGCGGCCGCCGTCGAAGAAGCTGTCCGGCGTCACGTTGAGGACGCCGACCACGATCGGATGGTCCGCGGTGAGCAGGTCGGTCACGGTCATGACGTTACCGATCCGCCGCGGCGGGCGTCGGGGCGGCAAGCGCCACAACTGCCCCACTGATCCCTTAGCGGGCAGCTTGTTGGTAAGGGGTCCGCAACGTACTCTCTGCAAGTGAACGCTATCCAGAGCGTTAATGGTGGGAAAGCCCTCCTACCAGGCCAAAAACCCGGATAGCGTGCAGGTCGGTGGTCGATGCGGCGTTGCTCATACCGTCAGGTCGTCCCATCGGCAAGGCTGTAGGCGCGTGGCTCACCGGAAGTCGCGCACCGGGGAGGTTGATCGATGATGCTAATAGAGTTCGGGCAGGCGATGTGGGGACAGGCCCTACACGCCCCGGACGCACTCCTCCTCGCCCCAGCCCCCGGCGAAATCAACACAGAAGGAATCCTCACCTTCTTCGCCAGCAAGATCGCGCCGATCCTGCTGGCCATTCTCGGCGTGATCTTCATCGGCCGGGCGAGCAAGGGTGAGGTCTCCCGCGTTCTGACCAGCTCTGCGATCGCGATCATCGGCCTTGCCTTCATCGCGGGCGCGGCGACTCTTCTGATAGTCGGGGACTCGTTGATCAAACTGGTGTTCAAGTAGGCCGAGGTGCAACCTCACGACCTGCGAGACGAGTAGGGCGACGATGCGGCTCCGTACCGACGACGACATCTACCGGGCCAGGCTGGTGTACCTGGGACCGCCCGGGTACACCTTGCCGATCCAGCTCCCGTACGCGCAGTACGGGCTTTTTGTACTGCTGGTGCCTTTCTACATGTTCCTGCACTGGCTTTTCACCTTCCAGAGCCCAGACCTGTTCCCGGCGTGGGAGATCGCACTCGCGATGGTCTCCACGTCGCTGGTGTTCCGCTACGTCGACCCTGACCGGCCAGCCCGGATGGTCATCCGCACCGCGCTCACCGACTGGCGTCACACCCGGGAGCCCCGCCACGAGCAGCGCGACGCGCGTATCGTGGCGCGGCGGGTGCGCATTCGCGAGGAGTTGACATGACGTGGGGTTACGACTCCGAGCTACCCGGGGTGGACGACGAGTCGGCCCACTCGGTCGACTACGACGGCGGCCTGCGAGCCGTCGCCGAGGGCGGGCGCATCGCCGTCCTGCACGGCCCCGGCACACCGGCCGGCGACCCCACCCACGGCGCCGACCAGCCCCTCGCCGACGTGGACTCCCCGTTCCTCGGCCTCGTCGGCCGGGAAGCCCCCAACGGAGCCAAGGCGCCCAACGGCCACAGCGGCCCGGCGGTCCCCCCGCGCCAGTCCACGCCCGTCATCGAGCCCACCGGCCGCCTGCTGAAGGATCTCGACGAGGCTGACCCGGCGGCGACCAGCCCCGGCACGGCCGCGCTGCCCGGCGACGACGAGATGGCGGCCTTCGCCGCGCCCCGCGAAACCGCCTGGGAGACCAGGCTGCGCCAGGTGCGGGGCGGGTCGGCCGACCCGGCCCGCGGGACCGAGACACCGCCGGACCGGCGCGAGCCGACCAACCGGGCCGGCCGCGACATTGCCGTCCGGCCCGACACGCTTCCCGCCCGTACCCCCGAATCCGCCCTGGCCACGACGGCGCCGCCGCCGATCCGCGTGCCCAAGCGCACGCCGCTGGAAAAGGTCCGCCGGCCGCGGCGCAAGGACCGCGACCCGTCGGTCGAGCTCGCGATCACCGAAATCGCCGGGCACCTGACCTTCACCCCCAACAGCGTCACAGCCTGGTACTGGCTGCCCGAGGTGCGCTGGGCGTTCCGCCCCGACGCCGAGCGGGAGGCGCTGCTGGCGGCGATCTCGGAGCAGTATGCCGGTCTCGCCGGCTTCCGGATCCACCTGCGCCGCACCAGCCGGCCGTTCCCGGCCGACCAGTGGGCGCGGGTGGTCGACGCGCACACGCCGCAGCCGCTGCCCACCGTCCCCGGCGCACCGTCCTGGTCCGACCACCTCGTCGCGGCCCAGCAGCACCTGTTGTCGGTCAACCACGCCGAGGGCCAGACCTACCTGGGCATCACGTTCGCCCGCCGCACCCTCGGCGACACGCTCGCCGAGCGGTTCGGCCGCCTGTTCAACAAGGGCGTTCCCGGTGGCGAGCGCCGCCGGATGGCCCGCATGATCGAGCAGTTCGACGAGGTGCTGGGCGCGTTCGGCATGCGCGGGCGGCGGGTGACGGCGCAGGAGCTGGAGTGGCTGCTCTACCGGTCCGTGGCGCTGTGCATGCAGCCGCCGGTTTCCCTGTCACCGGTCGACCACGGCGGCTGGGAGCGCGGCGACCTGCTGGCGCTCACCGAGCAGATCGAGCGTTACCGCACGCCCTACGGGTCGACGGTCAAGCTGGTCAACCGGATGACCGGCGAGGAGCGGCACGTCGCGGTCCTCGCCGTGGGCCGCATGGAGCCGCTGGACATCCCGGAGCGGCACGAGCCGTGGCTGCACTTCCACGAGCGGCTGCCCTGGCCGATGGAGCTGTCCTCGCGGGTCGACATCCTCGGCCCGTCGGACTCGTTCCGTAACCTCGAGCACCGGCTCCGGCTGATCCGCTCCCAGCAGCTCGACTACGCCGAGCACGGCATCGACGCGCCGCCGGAGCTGGAGCGGCTCGCCAAGCGGGCCCTGACCATCGGCGACGACATCACCACCGGGCTGCCGGTCGACTCGTCGCGCGCGCACGGCTGGCACCGCATCGCGGTCAGCGGCCGCAGCCGCGAGGAGTGTCTCGAGCGGGCCCGCCGGCTCACCCAGCTGTACTCCCGCGAGATGCGGGTCTCCCTGCAGCACCCGAAGAACCAGGATTGGCTGGCCAGGGAGTTCATCCCCGGCGAGCCGCTCGCCAACACCGGATACCTGCGGCGGATGCCGATCAAGCTGTTCGCCGCCGCGCTGCCGCAGGCCGCGTCGACCGTCGGCGACCGGCGCGGCGACCTCATCGGGCGCACCTCCGGGACCTGCCGGCGGCCGGTCTTCCTGGACCTGCACTTCCCGATGGAGGTGCGGGAACGCTCCGGCCTCGCCGTGTTCGTGGCCGAGCCCGGTGGTGGAAAGTCCACGCTGCTGGGCGCCCTCGGATACCTGGCGGCGCGCCGGGGCGTGCAGGTCACCCTGCTCGACCCGTCCGGTCCGCTGGCTCGGCTGTGCGCCATGCCGGAACTCAAGCCCTACGCCCGGGTGCTGAATCTCACCGGTTCCGAGCAGGGCACGCTCGCTCCCTATGCGCTGATCCCGACCCCGCTGCGCACCCACTTCGCGGAGGGCCCCTCCGGGGATCGCGAGTTCGAGATCGCCATCTCCAACGCCCGTGCCGAGCGGCGCATGCTCGTGCAGGACATCTGCATGATGCTGGTGCCGCCGCAGGTGGCGCGGGAGTCCTCGACGGCGACGCTGCTGCGGCACGCCGTCCGCCAGGTGCCCGCCGAAGAGACATCCACGCTGGACGACGTGGTCGCCGGGCTGCAGAGCATCGGCGACGACGAGTCGCGGGAGCTGGGCAACCTGCTCCTCGACACCGCCGAGATGCCGCTCGCCATGCTGTTCTTCGGCCGTCCCTCGCTGGGCTCGCTGGCGGCCGACACCGCCCTGACCGTCATCACCATGGCCGGGCTCCGGCTGCCCGACCTGAAGATCGAGCGGGAGTACTGGTCGGCGGAGGAGTCCCTCGCGCTGCCCATGCTGCACACCGCACACCGGCTCGCCGTGCGCCGCTGCTACTCCGGCGACATGCACCGACGCAAGCTGGTCGGCCTCGACGAGGCGCACTTCATGGAAGGCTGGCGCTCCGGCCGCTCGTTCCTTGTGCGCCTGGCCCGCGACAGTCGAAAGTGGAACCTGGCCGCGCTCGTCGCCTCGCAGAACCCGCGCGACATCCTCGGCCTCGACGTGCAAAACCTGGTCTCGTCCGTGTTCGTCGGCCGCATCGCCGAGGACACCGAGATCGCCGAAGAGGCGCTGCGGCTGCTGCGGGTGCCGACCGGCGCCGGATACGAGCAGACCCTCGCCTCGCTGTCGCAGGTCGACACGTCGTCGCAGTCGCGCCTGGGCTTCCGCGAGTTCGTCATGCGCGACGTCGACGGGCGAGTGCAGAAACTGCGCGTCGACGTGTCCTACGTGCCGGAACTCCTGTCCTACCTCGACACCACGCCGGCCGCCGCGCCAGCACCGATCCTGCCACCTGCCCGGCCCAACGAACCGGAGGACTGATCGGTGGAGGCCAAGCTCCAGCACCGGGTGGCCTCCCTGGTGCTGGCTGTGTTCCTGGGTGCTCTGGCGACGTTGTTCGGCGGCGTGGGGCCCGCTTCGGCCGCCCCGGTCCGGCAGGCGCCCGACCTGTGCACCACCGACCAGTGGCGCAACCCGGCCAACTTCGACAAGTGCGTGCAGGGGCTCAGCGACCTGAGCCAGTCCCGGATCGACTGTGTCAAAGCGCCGAGCCCTGGCGCTCCGGACTCCGGAATGGCGGGCTGGTTCGCCTCGCCGACGGATCCCTCCATCCGCAGGTTCGGCCAGCCTCATCTCTACTCCAACTATGGCTACGCCGGCTACGACTACACCACCTACGACATCGGCTGTGCGCAAACCGTCATGCACCCGGACTACAAGTTCGAAAATACGGTGGCAAACGGCGAGTTCATGATCGCGACAGCGATCACCGGTGCCTCCAACGCGCTGCGCGAGCGCGCATGGAACCCCAAGGCCATGTGGGGTTGGGCCGACCCGCTGGTCGACAAGGCGACCAAGGGCGTCTACGCCAAGGTGTTCACCGTCTTCGGCGCCATCACCCTCGCGATCGTCGGCCTCTACCTGCTCTGGCGGTCGCGCCAGTCGGACCTGTCCAACGCGATGACGACCGCCGGCTGGGCGGTACTCGTCATGGTGCTGATCACCGCCATCGCGCACTGGCCCACGTGGTCGGCCAACGTCGCCGACAAGACCCTGATCAGCTCGCTCAACGTCATCCACGAAGCGGTTGGGCCGCCCGGAGACAAGCCGCAGAGCCCATGCCCGGACCCCGCACCGGGCGCCTGCGACGACCGCCGGCCGCCGGCCGTGCGCGCCAGCGACACCGCGACCGAGGGCATGCTCTACCGCAACTGGCTGCGCGGTGAGCTCGGATCCGCCGACAGCCAGACGGCACGGAAGTACGGACCGGTGCTGTACGACGCCAAGTCGTTCAGCTGGGACGAGATCAAGAAGCTCCGCGAGCACCCCGACGTCCGCCAGGCCAACATCGAACGCAAGCAGAAGAACTGGATGAAGGTCGCGGAGCAGATCAAGACCGAGGATCCGGAAGCCTACGAGTACCTCCAGGGCACCAAGGGCATGGAGCGCATCGGCGCCGGCTTCATCGCGATCCTCGCCTCGCTGTTCTTCGCGATGTTCGACCTCACCGCGTCGATCCTGGTGCTGCTCGGCTTCCTGATCTTCCGGTGGGCCGTGATCGCCGCGCCGATCCTCGGCACCCTCGGCCTGCTCCGCCCGGCCAGTGGCGGCCTGCGCCGCCTGGGCAACGCGGTCATCGCCGCCGTTTTCAACATCATCATCTTCGGCACCGGAGCCGCGGTCTACCTCTACGCCGTCGATTTGATCATGGGTACCGCGTCCCTGGCCGGCTGGCTGCAGGTGGTGCTGATCTGGCTCACCGGGGTCGTCGGCTGGCTACTCCTGCGCCCGTACCGGCGGATCACCCAACTCGGCGGCAAGGACCCGTCGCGCGCCGTCACGTCCGTCGGCAACTGGCACCGGCTCTTCCTGCGCGACGTCCGGCAGACCGCCACCCTCCAGATCGTGGAGGGCGGCGGCACCGCCGAACCCGCGGGCCTGCGGCGCGGCGCCGTCGCGCAGACGCAGTACCGGCCGGAGTCGCGTACGGAGTCCGTCGTCGTGGTCGGCGCACCGCAGACCGAGCAGACCCAACCGGTCGGCCGCCCGGAGACCGGTGGAAGCCGCCAGCCGGCGGACGCGCCGCAGCCGGCCCGCGCCCACACCGAAGAGGCGCCACCGCGGCGGCGGGCCGAGCACGGCACCCGGTGGACCGAGCCGGACATCGCCGACGCGCCGCCGACCTACACCGTGTACCGCCCGGATTCCGGCGACGTCACGATGCCGGCGCGCCCGGCCCGCCGTCCCGAGTCAGCGAGCAATCCGAAGTGAGGTGACATGCGTCCGGTTCTGCGGCTGCTCGGCACCCGCTACGGCATGGCGCTGTTGCTCGCCCTGCTCGTGCTCGGCGTCGTCGGAATCACCCGCGCGGTCGCCGGCTCATACCGGGCTACGACCACCGCCCCGCCGATCGAACCGTCACAGACCAGCAGCGCCGCCGCCGTCGACCCGACCGCGGGCAACGACAGCCTCGTCACCCCGGACAGCCCTGCACCGCCGGTAACCAGCCCCGGCGCGGCGCCGCCCGAGAAGGTCGCCGCGGACTTCACCCGCGCCTGGCTCACCCACGAGGGGGTCACCGCCGAGCAGTGGCGGTCCAGCTTCGCCACATTCGCGACCGCGACGCTGCGGGACAGCCTCAAGGACACCGACCCCGCCGGCGTGCCCGCGCAACGCATGACCGGACCGGTGGTCCTGCAGAACCGGGCGGAGACGTTCGTCGAGGCGAGCATTCCGGTGGACTCCGGCACCGTCCGGCTGCGGATGCTCGCCGACAAGGGCCGATGGCTCGTTGACGGCGTGGATTGGGAGCGGGCATGACCGACGTGCAGCAGCCTCGACGCATCCGGCCCGGGCTCGTCATCGCGCTCGTCGCCGCGCTCACGCTGCTGTGCTGCGGTGGCGGCACCGTGTCGTTCTTCCTGGACGCGCTGAGCAAACCGGATGGCTCCAAGGCTTTCGCCGCCGGCTGCGGCAAGACGGGACTGATCGTCGACCCAAAGGGCAAGCTGGACCGGGTCGGGTACCTCGACGAGGAACAGATGCGCAACGCCGCGATCATCATCGCGGTCGGCCAGAAGATGAACGTGCCGCCCCGCGGCTGGGTGATCGCGGTAGCCACCGCCCTGCAGGAGTCCGTCCTCGTCAACGTGGGCCACCTCGGCTCGCGCAACGACCACGACTCCCTCGGCCTGTTCCAGCAGCGCCCCAGCCAGGGCTGGGGCACAGCCGACCAGATCATGAGTCCCGAGTACTCGACGCAGAAGTTCTACGAGAAGCTGCTGACGGTCGGCTCCTGGCAGTCGATGACCGTGACGACCGCCGCCCAGCGGGTGCAGCGCAGCGCATACCCCGACGCGTACGCCAAGCACGAGGCCCTCGCCTCCCTCATCGTCAACCAGCTCGCGCAGGGCGCCGCGCGCGCCGTCGGGTCGCTGACCGCGCTGCGCTGCACGTCGGCGGGCGAGATCTCGGCGTCCGGCTGGACCGTTCCGGCAACGGCCAGCGTCGTCTCCGGCTTCCGGACGCCCGAGCGGCCCACCCACTACGGCGTCGACCTCGCCGTCCCGAAGGGCACCGTGGTGCACGCGGCCTCGGGAGGCATCGTCGTCACGGCGAAGTGCAACGCCTCGTCGGCCGACGGCGGTCCGTACAGCTGCGATGTCGACGGCTCGCCCGCAGTCCACGGGTGCGGTTGGTATGTCGACATCATGCATGCCGGCAACATGATCACCCGGTACTGCCACATGGTCACCCGGCCGGACGTGGCGGTGGGGCAGTCGGTCACGGCCGGCCAGGCCATCGGTCACTCCGGCTCCAGCGGCAACTCCTCCGGGCCGCACCTGCACTTCGAAGTGCATGAGAACGGCGACGCCGGCAATGAAGGTGCGATCAACCCGGTGCCCTTCATGCAGCAGATGGGAGCCCCGCTGGGAGCGCAACCGCAATGACGGATCCGCTCCCCGACTGGGATCTGGACGCACTGTTCGCGCCTCCTCCCCCGCCGATCGTGCCGATGCCGGCCGCGGTCCAGCGGTCGTTGCGTGGCCGGCGGGTCATCATCGGGCTGCCCGGGCTCGGCTGGCGGGGTGACCTGCGCGCCGACGAGGCCGTCGTGCAGGGCAGCCGCACCTACGTTCCCGTACTGCCCGAGCAGGAGTGGTACCGCGCCGAAGCCGAGCAGGTGGAGACGTTCGCGCCCATGGTCCCGGTCGAACGGGTCTGGGTCGAGACGGTGGCCGCACCGTCCACAAAGGAGCAGGCTGCGGTCCACGACGATCTCGTGTCCCGGCTCGTATCGCTCGACGCGCCCCCGCTGCGCCGACCGGTCGCGGCGCGCGAGGCCGTCGCCCTCACCGGGCGCCGGGTGGTGCGGATGCCCGGCCCGGACGACAAGGCCGGTCGGGAGCGGCGCGATCTGCGAGCGGTGACCGAGACGTACAGCAACGCCGCCGGCGACATCTGTGTGCGGGTGACCAAGGAGCTGGAGTGGTATCGCTGGGCCTGGAGCGGCACGGCGCCCAAGACCTTGGAAATCCCCGTGCACCTGCTCTGGGTCGAGTAGCTATGCCACCCGCTGGGCTCCGCACACCCGCCAACCCGACTCGTTCCTGAGCGCGAAACGCCACCGTTGCGTGGAGCGCGACACCGGGGTGCTGATCTGAAGGTCAGTGTCCACAGCGGCCGTCTTCTTGTTGGTCGTGACGTTCAGGTCCGCAGTCTGGACGTTGAAACGGGTGTTGAACTGACCTTCCCGGGCCTCCAGATCGGACACCATGCCGTGCAGTTCGGACAGGTTGCTGGTGCGGCAGGTGAATATCTTCGCGCGGTCGGCATCGCGCTCGTTGAACGTCGCCTCCACGAACTGCTCGACCACGACTGCCGGCGTCCTGCGGTCCGGTGTGGCGGCGCGCTGGTAGTAGAAGTACCCGAGGCCCAGGCCACCGATGCCGACCACCGTCAGGACACCGAGCACCACCGCGAGCGTGATCGCGACGACCCGACCGCGATGCCCGGGCGGCTTGGGTGGCACCGGGAGTTTCTGGACCTGACCCGGCGCCCGGCGCTGCAGCTCACCCGGAGCGGGCAGCGCCGGCGGCCGGCCAGCGCCGTGCTCCGGCTGCCAAGGCGGGTGGGGCGGCTGCGCGTCGCTCACGCACCGAGCCTAACCCGACCACGTCCCGTGGCAGTTCCAGGCGCAGTCACGATGGCTTGTCGGCCCACCGGATCCGTACCTGGTTGCCCCGCCCGTCGACGTACTCGTCCTCCGCGCCCCGGCGGGCGGCACCAGTGGCGCGCGACGGTGCCGGGCGCGCCTCCGCCGGCGCGGCCGTGCGGGCGGCCGCCGCCATGGAAGCCGGCGCGGCCGTGGAAGCCGGCGCGGCCGTAGAAGCCGGCGCGGCCGTGGACGCGGCCGCCGCCGCGGAAGCCGCCGCCGCGGTTCCCGAAGGCACCGTCGCGGGCCCGGATTGCGCCGGTGGCGCGGAAAGCGCCGCCGCCGGGGTAGACGCCACCCCCCACGGCGCCGGAGGTGGGACAGCAGCCGTCAGCGGCGCCGTAACCGTGACCGCGGGACGAGCCGTGGCGGGCGCGGTGAAGGCGGGGACGGCGCCGGCCGCTGGTGCGGCAGCCGTGACCACCCAACCGACCACATCGGGCAGTTCCGCGCCATCGACGTCCGGCTCGCCATCCGGTGGCGCGGCCGGGCCGTCGGATGCGGTAAGTCGAGGGTGGGCGGAACCAGCCGGCAGGGCCGCCGCATGCGCCGATGGAGAACCGGACGCCCCGGGCAGGACTTTGACCACGCCAGGCGGTTCCGGGGTCGGTGCCGCCGGCACCATCCCGGGCACCCGCGGCATGGGGACCCCGACCACGGCCCGCGGATCGGTCAGCGCCGCCGCCACGTTGGCGTAGGCCTCCGCGTCCGGGCCACCGCCGGCCGAGGCGGAAGCCACGGCCTCCAACTGGCGGGCGTTGTACCGCGCGACGTCCGCCGTGCGCCGTATCGACGCGATCAGCTCCGACAGCTCGTCGGCATGCCGAAGACCGGCCGGCGAGTCCCAGGCCCGCTGGACGAGAGCCAAGCCGGCCGAGAGCACGTCGGCGCGCTCGTCCAACGCCGCCGCGGCGGCCCGCCACATACCCGCGGCCCGCGACACCCCGGCCACAGCACCCAATCCGTCCATGATCGTCACAACTTCCCGGACCTTGTGGTCTCAGAGGGCTCCGGAGGCCACAACCTTCCGGAAGCTGTGACGATCGTGGCGGCGTCGGCATCCACGGCCAGGTATCCGTCGAGTGCCGCCCGGGTCGCCCCGGCCAGTTCGGCGGTCCGCTGGTCGAGCGCCGCCACCGCCTCGGCCAGCGCATGCAGCCGGGCGCCGTGCACGGAGGCGAGAGCACCGGCGCCGGGCGCCGCCGCCAGGTCACCCACCGCCGAAACCGCCGACGCCCGCGGCAGCGCGGCCGACAGCGGCGGCAGCGCGTCGAGCGTGCGCGACCACTCCTGGAGCGCCGCCACGTCCAATTGAACGCGATCCATCAGATCACCATAGGAAAGCGGCGAGACCGCCCCCGGCCGGAAGCGGGCGCCTCCGGCCGGGAAGGGCACGATCTCAGGCGACCCCGACCAGGCGCGGAGAGTGGTCGGGCTGGCGGTGCAGGGCCAGCTTCGCGGGCGTCTCGGTCGGCTTCTGCTTGTACATGAAGCAGCGCCGCTTGGCTGCGAAGCCCTTACGGTCGTCGAACATGTCGGCGGCCATCTCGGCCAGCTCGCGGGTCTCGTAGTACGACAGCGGCTTGGTCGCCTCCCGAGCCCGCGCGGCCTTCGCCTCCAGCGTCGCCTGCCAGCGGCTCTCCGACGCCTGCTCGGCCGCCACACCGGCCAGCCAGGCGGCGAATGCCTCCGGGTCGCGCGGCCCGATCGCGTCGACCAGCCCGATCGCCTGCGCCTGGACGTGGTCCACCGGCAGCCGCTCGGTCAACAGGCGCGTCGCGCACTCCGACCCCACCCGGGCCGGCAGCGTGTAGGTGTGCAGCTCCGACCCGTACAGGCCCATCTCGTAGTAGGGGTTGAGCACGACGCCGCTGCGCGCCACGACGATGTCCGCGCCGAGGCCCATCATCGCGCCACCCGCGCCGGCGCTGCCCGCGTACGCGGACACGACGGCCTGGTTGGACGCGGTGACGATGCGCCGGCAGATCGCGTTGATGGCGCGGATGTTGGCCCACGCCTCGGCAGCCGGGTCGGCGGCCGCCTCGATGACGCCGAGGTGGATGCCGTTGCTGAACACCTCTTCGCCGCTTCGAAGCACAAGGACGCGCGTGTCCTGGCTCAGCGCGTGCCGTAGGCCGACCCCCAGCCGACGGCACTGCCGAGCGGACAGCGCACCGTTGTAGAAGCGAAACGTCAAGGTACCCACGTGACCCTGGCGCGAGTACGAAACCTGCGGGTAGGGCGCGACCGGCGAGAGGGGAATACCCCGCACCCGCCCGCGTAGCACGATCGTCGCCGGCAGTTTCACGCCGTCGGGTTTCTTGAGGTGCCCGAGCCAGACGCTGCCCTTGCCGGTGCCGACGAGCACCGCGCCGTCGCGGTGCGCAAGAAGCTGGCCGGGCCGGCCGGCCACCCCACCGAGGTGCGCGTCGAAAGCGTTGACGCTGACCCCGGCGATCTCTGTGCGTACCCCCGGAAAACCATCGGCGGCGCGGATGCGGCGCACGATGGTCTCCGCGTCGTCGTCCCAGTCGAAAGCCCGGTCGGGCTGGCGGAGCAGTGGCCGCAGCCCGGTGCCAGGCACGGGTCTCTCCGCGATCGCGAGCGGCGTCGGCACGAACGTCGGGTCGGCCGCCTTCTGCACCGTCTCCATGATGCATTCGACGGCGGCGTCGGCGACCGGCCCGTTGTAGAGCGCGGACTTGCGCGGCGGCTCGGCAGCCATCGGGAAGGTGCGGCTGGCCCAGATCGGCCCGGCGTCCATCTCCTCGACGGCCTGCAGTGCGGTGACGCCCCACACCGGCAAACCGTCCATGATGACGTGGTCCAACGAGGACGGTCCGCGGTCGCCGGGCGGTCCGGGGTGGATGATGATCGTCCGCCACGAGCGCCATACCCGCGCCGGGACCCGCTCTTTCAGAAACGGGCAGATCACCAGGTCGGGCTTGGCGGCTTCGACGCCGCTGACGATCGTGAGCTCGTCCAGTGCGAGTTCGACGCTGACCTCGTGACCGGCCTCACGCAGCGCGCACCATGCCCGCTGGGTGAGGCCATTGAAGCTCGAGACGAGCAGCAAGATCTTCATCCTGTATTACCTCCCCGGTAACGGACCACACCAGCCCTCGACGATATGAAGCATCGCGGGTAGTCACGTCACACTGTTTGTGCGACTACTCACCGTGAGCATGCTCGTCTGGCCGATCTTCATGACTGGCCGGTAGCTTGCCACACTGGGCTATCGGCCACTTCCCGGGTGTGACCTCGAACCGGACAGGTCGTGCGAAGCCGCCCCGACCGCTGCGCTACGGTTCCGTCCGACGGCGAAGGTGGGAGGTGTCGTGCGGCTCAACGGCGACCGGGCCTCGGCGCTGCGCAGGCAGGCCGCGGCGGTCGCGGCCGTCGCCGGTCCAGCCATCGACGGGTACGAGCAGAGCACGTCCCCGGTCGACGGCTACGCCCGCCAGCACGACCTGGCCGCCCGGCTGCGCGCGGCAGCGGCCCGCCTCGCGCCCGGCTGGCTCGGCGCATCGCTCGACGCCGTGCCGCCCACCGCCCCGGTCGGCGGCAACGTGCCGCCCTGCTACGTGCGGGTCGGCCAGGCCCACCCGCTCGACGACGCGAGGTTTCCGGTCGTCGTCCCGCTCCTGGCCACCGGGCATCTCGCGGTGGACGCGGACGCGCGCGACGCCCGGGTGGCCGGCCTGCTGCGCAGCCTGTTGCTGCGCCTGCTCGCGAGCGCGCCGGCCGGCAGCCTTCGGGTGCGCACAGTGGACAGTGGGGACACGTTCGCGCCCTTCGAGGGCATCGGGACGGCCGGCGATCCGGAGGGGTTGCGCGCCGTCCTCGACGAGGCGGAAGCCTGGGTACGCGAGCCGCCGCGCGACGGCACCACCCTGCTGGTACTGGTCGCGGCGCTACCCGAGCTGACCGAGCCGCCCGACCTGACCCGGCTGGCCGCGCTGGCCGCGGCGGGCCCGGCGGTGCGCCTGCACCTGGTTGTCGCCGGCTGGCCGCCGCCGCCGCTCACCCCGGAGTCCACCCAGGCGCCGCTGGCCGCATGCACCCAGATCAGCGTGCGCAACCCGTACGCGTGGGTCGGCGATCCACCGGACGGCGCGTTCGCGGCCGGCCCGCGGCGCATCGGCGGCCGGCTCAACGCCCCGGTCTACCTCGACCCCGACCCGCCGGCTGAGCTCATCCGGCGGGTGTGCCGGCAGTCCACCGGCGGGCCCTCCGGCACCCATGCCGTCGACGCCGGCGCCTGGCACGAGTACCTGGCCGCGGCCCAGGGGCTGGACGCGGTGCGCCGGGAGCTGGCCGACGGCGCGACCGGGCGGCAGACCACCGTCGTGGCGGCCCGCGATGAACTGGCCGCGCTGCGCCACCGGCTCGCACAGACCGGGGCACCGGCCCCCACCCCGGCCGAGCTGGACGCCGCGCGAAGGGCCGTCGCCGGGCCGACGGGCGTGTCGGGGGCGCTGGCGCACGCGCGGGCCGCGTTGGATGCCGCGGAGGCCGGCCCGGCGGCGGATGCGCGCGCGACGCTGATCTACGGCGCGTCCGCGCTCGCGGTGGTCGTGGCCGAGATCGCCGTCTTCGTCGTGCTGGGCCTCGTCGCGGATCAACCGGCACCGGCGATCGCCGGCATCCTGCTGTTACCGCCGGTCGGGTTCGGGCTGGGCTGGCTGGCGACCGAGGTGACGGGCTCGTCCCGTGCCCTCGGGCCGGGTCTGGTCATCAGCGCCCTGACCATGCTGCCCGCGCTGGTCCTCGTGACCCTGCTGGCGCTTCGATAGAGCAGCGGTCACGGCGTGCCCGGCTCGTCGGGGTGACCGGCGAGCGCGCGGGCGGCGGCGGTGTCTTCGGAGTCGAACCCCAGGTGCCCGACCCGTCCGTGCTGCGCGGCCTGCTCGTCGATCCACCGGGTGTGCGCCTCCCAGGCGGACTGCTTGCTGGTCCCGAGCGCCGCGCCGATCTGGGACCAGGACGCACCGGCCGCGCGGGCCGTCCGGACGCCGAGCTGGCGCCCGTAGCCGGCCTTGCGGGCGATCACTTCGCCCAACGCGAGCATTTCGAGGGCCTCCTCCTTGGTCAGCGGAGGGGTCGTGGAGCGGGGCTCCTCGTCGGCGGCGTTGTCGACGGTCGGCGGTGCGAGCGCGTCGCGGGTGCGCAGCTCGTCGTAGCGGGCGGCAGCCGTCAGGAGGGTGAACTGCATGTCGAGGCTGTCGGGTGTGGACATAGCACCATTCTCGCGTCAGGCAAGCCTGACGTCAAGTGGGCCTGACGACCCGTTAGCGGTGCAGTATCAGGCTCATCGCCTCGGCGCGGGTCTTCGCGTCGTCGCGCAGGGATCCCCGGACCGCGGAGGTGATCGTGCGCGCGCCGCCCTTCTTGATGCCACGCATCGTCATGCACATGTGCTCGCACTCCAGCACCGCGATCACCCCGCGCGGCTTCAGCTGCTCCATGAGCAGGTCGGCGATCTGCGAGGTGAGCCGCTCCTGCACCTGAGGGCGGCGGGCGTATACCTCGACCAGCCGGGCGAGCTTGGACAGGCCGGTGATCCTGCCGTCCACCCCCGGGATGTACCCGATGTGGGCCACCCCGTGGAACGGCAGCAGGTGGTGCTCGCACAGCGACATCACCTCGATGTCGCGTACGAGCACCAACTCCTCGTGGTCTGCCTCGAACGAGGTGGTGAGCACCTGCGCCGGGTCGACGCGCAGCCCGGCGAACAGCTCGGCGTAAGCCTGCGCGACCCGGGCCGGGGTGCGCTGGAGCCCGTCGCGTTCGGGGTCCTCGCCGATGGCGATGAGGATCTCGCGGACGGCCGCCTCGATGCGGGGCAGGTCGACGGCCTCCTCGACCGCGCCACCACCGAGCCGCCCGTTCACCAGACGGGCGGCCAGGTAGTCGAGAGAGTCGTCGGTGTCAGGCTCGGTGCAACTCGCCGCCGACTCCTTGAATTCGGTCAGTGCGTGCCGTCCCCCGTCGAGCGCTCCGCCGCGGACGCGCTACCTGCGTGCGCCTCCTCCGCCGCTGTGGGTGCCGACTTGCGTAGCGCCTCCAGGTCGGTGGTGGGGACGATCGGGTGGTCGCCCCGGCGGCGCTTGCCGTTGCCGTTGTAGGGCGCCATCGGGGGCCGCTTGACGACACGGGCGCAGATGCGGGCCATGTCGGCCTGGGAGATGGTCTCCTTCTCCATCAGCTCCTCGACGATGTTGTCGAGGACGTCCCGATATTCGACCAGGATCTCCCACGCCTCGTCGTGCGCGAGCTCGATGAGCGCCCGCACCTCGGAGTCGATGTCGGCGGCGACCTTCTCGGAGTAGTTGCGCTCATGGCCCATCGTGCGGCCCAGGAACGGCTCACCATCGGTCTGGCCGTACTTCACGGCACCCAGCCGGGCGCTCATGCCGTATTCGGTGACCATCCCGTGCGCGACCGCGGTTGCCTTCTCGATGTCGTTGCCGGCGCCGGTGGTGGGCTCGTGGAACACCAGCTCCTCGGAGGCTCGACCACCCAGCGCGTAGGCCAGGGTGTCGATCAGCTCGGAGCGGGTCTGGGTGTACTTGTCCTCGGTGGGCAGCACGAGCGTGTGCCCCAGCGAACGACCGCGCGACAGGATCGTCACCTTGTGCACCGGCGCGGCGTGCGGCAGCGCCCAGGCGACCAGCGCGTGGCCACCCTCGTGGTAGGCGGTGACCCGCTTCTCGTGCTCGCTCATGACGCGGGTGCGCCGCTCTGGACCGGCGATCACGCGGTCGATCGCCTCCTCGAGGTAATCGTTGGTGATGGCGCGCTTGTCGACGCGGGCGGTGAGCAGCGCGGACTCGTTGATCACGTTGGCCAGGTCGGCGCCTGTGAAGCCGGGGGTGCGCCGGGCCACCGAGTCGAGGTCGACGTCGGGCGTGAACGGCTTGCCCTTGGCGTGCACCCGCAGGATCGCCTTGCGGCCCTCCATGTCGGGACGGTCGACGGCGATCTGCCGGTCGAAGCGGCCCGGGCGCAGCAGCGCCGGGTCGAGGATGTCCGGCCGGTTGGTCGCGGCGATGAGGATCACACCGCCTTTGGTGTCGAAGCCATCCATCTCGACCAGCAGCTGGTTGAGGGTCTGCTCGCGCTCGTCGTGCCCACCGCCGAGGCCGGCGCCGCGGTGGCGGCCGACCGCGTCGATCTCGTCGACGAAGACGATGGCCGGCGCGTTCGCCTTGGCCTGCTCGAAGAGGTCACGCACGCGGGAGGCACCGACACCGACGAACATCTCGACGAAGTCGGAGCCGGAGATCGAGTAGAACGGGACGCCGGCCTCGCCGGCGACAGCCCGGGCGAGCAGCGTCTTGCCCGTGCCGGGCGGGCCGTAGAGCAGCACGCCTTTCGGGATCTTCGCGCCGAGCGCCTGGTACTTCGCCGGAGCCTGGAGGAAGTCCTTGATCTCGTGCAGCTCCTCGACCGCCTCGTCGGCGCCCGCCACGTCCGAGAACGTCGTCTTGGGCGTGTCCTTGGAGATCAACTTCGCCTTGGACTTCCCGAAGTTGAGCACCCGGGAGCCGCCGCCCTGCATCTGCGACATGAACAGCAGCAGCAGGATCACGAGCACGGCGATCGGCAGCAGGTTGACCAGCAGACCGACGATCACGCTGTCCCTGGTGACCTTGGTGTCCCAGCTATCCAGCTTGTCTGCGGCCTTCAGATCGTTGAGCTGCTTGTAAATGTCGCGGAACGAGTCGGCGGGAAACTGGGCCTGCACCTTGTCGGTGCCGTCGACCTTGGTCTTGAGGTCGATCGAGAGCGTCTGCTCCTTGTCCTCCAGCAGCACTTTCTTCGCGTCGCCCGCATTGAGCAGCGCGAGGGCTCGCGAGGAGTCGACCTTCTTATAGCTGGCACCACCGGTGAACAGGGTGCTGGCCGCGATCGCGCCGAGGATCACAATGATGAACCAGACCACTGGCCGGCGGAAGAAACGGGTCCGTTCCATATCGTTGTCGAGCGCGGTGCGGCGCCCGGCACCTCCTGATCCCTGAAGACCGTTACCCGCGCCGGTCGACTACCGGCGCGACACCGGGTGCATATGGCGGGCACGCCGGTTATTCGAAGGTACACCGTGGGACTCAGGCGCGCGGATGAGCACCGGCCCTCCCCGGGATGGGAGCGTGGCGGGCCTGGTGAGGGCCGCCGGGCTCCGGATTCCGCAGCCACGCAGAAGCCGCTAATCAGGCGAATCCCGGGGCCGGTTGTTCAGCTACGGGCGTACACGCCTTGCCGCAACACGCCCACATAGGGCACTTCGCGGTATCGCTCCATGTAGTCGAGCCCGTACCCAACGACGAATTCGTTAGGGATGTCGAATCCGACGTACCTCACCGGCACGTTGACCTTCACCGCGTCCGGCTTGCGCAGCAACGCCACCACCTCGACCGAGGCGGCTGACCGGCTGGCCAGATATTTCAGCAGCCAGGAGAGCGTCAGACCGGAGTCGACGATGTCCTCGACCACGATCACGTGCCGCCCTGCGATATCCCGGTCCAGGTCTTTCAGAATGCGAACCACGCCCGACGACGTCGTCCCCTGCCCGTAGGAGGAGACCGCCATGAACTCCAGCTCCACGGGCGGGCCGTGGCGACCGAGTGCGCGGGCGAAGTCGGCCATGAACATCACGGCACCCTTGAGCACGCCGACGAGGAGCACGGACTCGGCGGTCGCGTAGTCGGCCGCGATCTGCTTGGCAATCTCGTCGATCTTGTCGCGGATCTGTTCCTCGGTGACGATCACCCGGTCGATATCGGCGGCGTGCCAGTTGCCCTCGGCCATGGCGCCTAGCGTGCCGTACCCGTTGACCCCGGCGCAGGCGGGGGGTCCCCACCTGCGCAATCCGTCACGCCGGTCGACAGCGGGTCACGACTCGGCAACGCATCACGGACGGCGTGGCGACCGCCACCCGTCCAGGGTCGCCTTCCAGTCCGCGCTGTCGCGGCTGTCCGCGGTCAGGCCAGCGGCGGATGCCGCCGCCAGCAGGGCGAAGAAGATCACAAGCAGCAGGATTTCCATGGCGGCCAAGCCCTCCGTTGAGTGGTGGTCTGGCCGGTGCGCACCGGTCTGGTACCTACCATCCGCCGACGCCGCCGCGCTCGACAGTGGCAGAGTTGCCACAGTGCATCGATTTCCCGCCACTTCTAGGAGTACGCTCGACGCATGCTCCAGCGTGTCGCCGTGCTCGTCATGGATCAGGTCGCCCCGTTCGAACTGGGGGTGATCTGCGAGGTCTTCGGCACCGACCGGGTCGTCGACGGCTTCCCTGCCTACGAGTTCCACACCTGCTCACCCGGCGGAAAGTCGGTGCGCACCAAGTCCGGCTGGCTGCTGACCCCCACCGCCGACCTCGCCCCGATCGAGGATGCCGACCTCGTCGCGGTGCCCGCCTACCCGCTCGACTCGGTCGCGCCGCCCGAGGTGCTCGCGGCGCTGCGCCGCGCCGCCGAGCGCGGGGCGTACGTGCTCTCGGTGTGCTCCGGCGCGTTCCTGCTCGCCGAGGCCGGGCTGCTCGACGGCAGGCGCGCGACCACGCACTGGAAGTACGCCGACGACCTGGCCCGCCGGTTCCCGCAGGTCACCGTCGACCCCAACGTGCTCTACGTGGCAGCGGACAACATCATCACCAGCGCCGGCACCGCGGCCGGCATCGACGCGTGCCTGAGCCTGGTGCGCCGGGAGCACGGCTCGGCCGTCGCCACGTCGCTGGCCCGCCGGATGGTCGTCCCGCCGCACCGCGACGGCGGCCAGGCGCAGTACGTGGAGGCACCGGTGCCGCGCACCTCGGAGGCGCCGACCCTGGAGCCGCTGCTGTCCTGGATGATCGCCACGCTCGACCAGCCGCACACCGTCGAGTCGCTGGCCGCCAAGGCGCACATGTCGGCTCGCACGTTCGCCCGACGGTTCCGGGCCGAAACCGGCGCGACCCCGCACGACTGGCTCACCGCGCAGCGGGTGCTGCTGGCGCGCGAACTCCTGGAGGAGACCGATCTCGGGGTGGACGCGGTGGCGACCCGGTCGGGCTTCGGCACCGCGGCGATGTTGCGCCACCACTTCACCCGGCGGGTCGGCGCGACGCCGCAGTCGTACCGCACGACCTTCCGCGACCGCGTCGCGTAACCCCGCCCCCTTTACCGCCGATCAAGGAGAAAGTGACGCGGTTTAGAGATCAAACCGTGTACACAACTCCAAGATCGGCGCGGCAATCTAATAGCCCAGCGCGCAGCCGTCGGCGCGGGGTTCGCTGCCGGCGACGTATCCGGCGCCGCCGTCGAGCCGCCAGATCGCCTGGCCGAAGCCGTACCCGGCGGAGCCGGTCACGTGCACGTCGTGCCCCCGCCGGCGTAGCCCGGCCACGGCGGCCCGGCCCTCGTCGTCGGCGGCGAGGCGGGGCTCGACGCGCACCTCGGTGCCCGCGTGCCAGTACCACCGGGGCCGGTCCAGCGCGGCCTGCGGGTCCAGCCGATCGTCCACGGTGGACAGCACCACCTGCACGTGCCCCTGCGGCTGCATGTGCCCGCCCATCACCCCGAACGGGCCGACCGCCTCGCCGCCACGGGTCAGGAAGCCCGGGATGATGGTGTGGAACGGGCGCTTGCCGGGGGCCACCACGTTGGGATGATCGGCCTGCATGGCGAACCCCGCACCCCGGTTCTGCAGGTTGAACCCGGTCCCCGGCACCACCACGTGGGAGCCGAACCCCATGTAGTTGGACTGGATCAGGCTCACCATCATGCCGCCGGCGTCGGCCGCGCAGAGGTACACCGTCCCGCCGCGGAGCGGATCGCCGGGGGCCGGGACCGCGGCGTGCGGCCCGATCAGCGCGCGGCGGCGCGCCGCGTAGGACTTGTCCAACAGGGCCGCCACGGGCACGGCGGAGAAGTCAGGGTCGGCGACGTAGGCGTGCGCGTCGGCGAACCCGAGCTTCATCGCCTCGATCTGCCAGTGCAGCCGCTCCTCCAGCGACGCGGCCGGCAGGTCGAAGCCCTCCAGCACGTTCAGCGCGGCGAGCGCGGCGAGGCCCTGGCCGTTGGGCGGGATCTCCCACACGCCGTAGCCGCGGTAGTCGGTGGAGATCGGGTCCACCCAGGTCGAGGTGTGCTTGTCGAGGTCGGCGGCCGTCAACAATCCGCCCGTCGCGGCCGCGAACTCCACGATGGACGCCGCGATCTCGCCCCGGTAGAACGCGTCCGCGCCCGTGCTCGCGATCAGCCGCAACGTGTGCGCGGCGGCGGGATTGCGCCAGCGCTCCCCGGCGCGCGGAGCGCGGCCGCCCGGCGCGAACACCCGCCACCATTCGGCGAACTCCGGCCCGTCCAGGCGGTCCCGCAGCAACTCCACAGTCCATGCCCAGCCGGCCGCGACGACCGGCGAGACCGGGTACCCGTGCTCGGCGTACCGGATCGCGTCGGTGAACAGGTCGGCGAACGGCAGCGTCCCGAACCGGTCGTGCAGGTCCCGCCAACCGGCCGGCGCGCCGGGCACGGTCACCGGCAGCCAGCCGCGCTCCGGAACCACCTCGGCCGCCGCGGCCGGCGCGCCGCCGAGCGCGGCCGACGGCGCGCCGGCCCCGCGTTCGCGGACGAGATCGGCGGTGAGGGCGCCCGGCGACCGGCCGGACGCGTTCAGCCCGTGCAACTGCCCGCCGTCCCACACCAGCGCGAACAGGTCACCGCCGATGTCGTTGGAGCCGGGCTGCACCACTGTCAGCGCGATCGCGGTGGCCAGCGCCGCGTCGACGGCAGTGCCACCCCGGCGCAGCACGTCGAGGCCGGCGGCCGCCGCGAGCGGCTGGCTGGTGGCGACAGCGCCGTGTGGCGCGTAGACCGGCTGGCGGGCAGATCGCATGCGCCGACTCTAATCCGTTAGCCGCCTCAGTCGCCCCTCGTCGCGCCCGACCCGGACCGCGCCCGGCAGCGCCACCGGGCCCTGCCCGTGCCAGTCGATGACCAGCGCGTCGAGCGCGTCGATGTGGCGAGCCGACAGCGCCGACCCGCTCACCCCGAGGCCACGGGCCCAGGAGTGCAGAACCCGCGTCCGCAGCGCGGCCGGCAGCTCGACCAGCGCCTCGATCCGCAGCCCACCCGCGCCGTCGGCGGCGTCGATCCCGTCGGCCAGCGCGTCGAGGACGGCGGTGTCGGCCGCTGCCAACCGGGCCGCCCGGGCGAGATTGCCCACCACTCCCGGGCCGAGCGCGTCGACGAGCGCCGGGAGCAGGCCGCGCACCCGCGAGCGGGCGTACGCCGGATCGCTGTTGTGCGGGTCGTGCCACGGCTCCAGACCCAGCTCGGCACAGGCGGCGGCAGTCTCGGTCCGGGACAGGTCCAGCAGCGGCCGCAGCAGCGCCACCCCGTCGACGTCGCGGCGGGCGGGCATCCCTGCCAGCCCGCGTGGGCCCCCGCCGCGGGCGAGCGCCAGCAGCACGGTCTCGGCCTGGTCCTCGCGGGTGTGCCCGAGCAGCACCGCCGCGGCGCCCGTCGATCGCGCCGCCGACACCAGCGCCGCGTAGCGCGCCGTCCGTGCGGCCGCTTCCGGCCCGCCGTCGGTGCCGACATCGACGGGTACGCCCAGAGCCGGGTCGAAGCCGTTGGCCTGGCCCCACTTGACCACCGCGGCGGCCCGATCGGCGGAGCCCGGCTGCAGCCGGTGGTCGACAGTCACCAGCCCGCGGCGCAGGCCCAGGCGCGGCGCGACGAACGCCGTCGCGGCGGCCAGGGCCAGCGAATCCGCCCCGCCGGAGCAGGCCACCAGGATCAGCGACTCCGCGGGTACCCCCGTCTGGAGCGCGCGACGGACCGCGACGCGCACCGCGGCCACCGGCGGCGCGAGCATCGCGTCAGCCCACGGGGGCGACGACCCGGTTGATCCAGGCGTCCGGGTCGCTCACCTCGGACAGCCGCGGCAGGGTCAGCGGAGACTGCCAGATCCGGTTGAACCCGGCCATGCCGACCCGCTCGACGACGCCGTGCACGAACTTGCGGCCCTCGGCGTACTGCCGCAGCTTGACCTCGATGCCGAGCAGCTTGCGCAGCACCCGCTCGAGCGGGTTGGCGGCCTCGCGGCGCTGGTTGAAGCTGCTGCGGATGGCGTCGACGGACGGCACGACCTGGGGCCCCACCCCGTCCATGACGAACTCGGCGTGCCCCTCCAGCAGCGTCATCAGCGCGGTGAGCCGGTCGAGCACCTTGCGCTGGGCGGGCGTCTGCACCAGGTCGAGCACCGATGAGCGGCTCTCCGGGTTGCGCACCGCCTCCGAGAGGGCCCAGACGCTGTGGCGCACCCGCTCCATCAGCTGCTCGCGGTCGAGCTGGGCGGCGTCGACGAACGCCTGCACCTCACCGAGGAAGTAGCCGCGCAGCCAGGGAACGGCGGTGAACTGGGTGCGGTGGGTGACCTCGTGCAGGCACACCCACAGCCGGAAGTCGCGCGGGTCGGCGCCCAGCTTGCGCTCGACGTCGACGATGTTGGGCGCCACGAGCAGGAGCTGGCCCGGGTCGGCGGAGAACACCTCGTATGACCCCAGCACCCGGCCGGACAGGTAAGCGAGCACGGTGCCCGCCTGCACCCCGGTCACCCGGCCGCCGATCGCGGCGGCGAGCGGGCTGGGCCCGCGCCCACCGGCCAGCCGCTCGGCGAGCGGGTTGATCACCTGCCGGAGGCCGGCGATGTTGGTGGCCGCCCAGTCCCGCCGGTCGACCACCCGCACGCCGGGGTCGGGCCCCACCGGGCGGAGATCGGTGTAGTCGAGGACGTAACCCGCCGCTTCGTCAGTGAGCTGCCGGAGGTCGTTGACGACCTCGACGGCCTCGTCGTAGGAGACCTGTGGACCGGTGCGGCCCAGCGCTGCGGCAGTCGCCGCGGCCAGGTCCCAGTCGACGTACTGCGCCATGCCCCCCACGGTACCCGCCGCCTGCTCGTGGCGCTTTTGTCGGTTTGTCCGGTGCGTGGATGCGACGCCGGACTCAACTGCAGCCGCAGCCGGCGATCGCGGCGACCGCCTTGTCCACCGCCTCCTGCGCCGGGGCGGCGATGTCACCGTTGGCCAGGGTGTCGCGGGCGTTGTCCGCGATGACCGTGAACGCCAGGGTGCGCCCGTCCGCGTCGATGACGATGCCCGCCATCGACGTGACCCCACCCAGGCTGCCGGTCTTCGCCCGCACCAGACCGGCCGCCGGTGCGCTGAACTGCTTGCGGTACCGGGCCCGCAGCGTGCCGGAGAATCCGCCGACGGGCAGGCCGGCCAGGACGGTACGCAACTCCGGGTGGTCCAGCCTGGCGGCGAGAACCAGAGCGTCGGTGAGCAGCCCGGCGGTGACCCGGTTGGTGCGCGACAGCCCGCTGCCGTCGGCGATCACCGCCTTGTCGGCGGGCAACCCCAGGTCGGCCAGCACCGCCCTGGTCGCGCCGGCCGCGGCGGCGAACGTGCCGGGCTGGTTGCGGGCCAGCGCCACCTGCCGGGCCAGGCATTCGGCGAGGATGTTGTCGCTCTCCACGAGCATCATCTCGACCAGTCGCGCCATCGGCGGCGACTGCACGACGCCGAGTTGGGCCGCGTTGGGCGGCGCCAGGCCGCGGGTCACCGCGGCAGGCGGCAGTCCGAGCGCGGCGGCAAAGGCCTTTCCCGCGTCGATATCCGGCGTCTGGGTGCGGTCGGCGACCCCGTGGGCGGTCCCTGCGCCGATCCGACCGCCGTTGATCATCAGTGCCGTCACCGGTGGTGAGTTGCCGGCGGAGATATCGGCGTCCCAGCCGGGCTCGAGGGTCGGCTGGCCGAACAGGGAGGTGTCCAGGACCACCTTCGTGGGCGCCGTCCCCCCGAGCGACTTCTTCACCTGGGCGGCGAGGTCGTCGAGGCGCCCGCCCTCCGGGTAGGTCCGCTTGTCCCCGCCGCCCAGGGTCGGGTCACCGGCACCGACGAGCACGACCTCGCCCGGGGCAGCGCCGGCCACCGCCCGGGTGGCCAGCCGGTGACCCGGGCCCCGCGCCTTGAGGACGGCCTCCGCGGTCAGGACCTTGAGCGTGGAGGCGGGGATGGCTGGCGTGTCGGCGCCCTGCTCGAAGATGCGCGCGCCGCTCGCCACGTCGACGATCGATACGAAGACGCGACCGCCCAGTGTCGCATCTGACAGCAGCGGTCTCAGCCTGGCGGCGACCGCGTCGGCGGTCGGCTGCGGCGCGGTCGCGCCGAGCGCGCTCAGCACCGGTGGCGCCGGCGTGGCCGCCTTGCCCGCGTGCCAGTCGCGCCGAGGTGCCCCGGTGAGCTGGGCGGCGTACCCTGGTGCCACCACAGCCACCGTGATCGCGGCCAGTGACAGGCAGAGCAGACAGACCAGAGCGACGAGCAGACCGCGCTGTGGTCTTTGCCTCGCCACCGCACCCTCCCTCCGGACCGGGACCTGAACCTCAGCAACACTAGTCACCGGTCGCACCTGGCACGTGCGCCGTCGCGGGAACTGGTCCTGCGGTCGCAATGGGGGCGAGCGGGAGGAGCCGGAGATGATGGAGTTCGACGTAACGGTCGAAATCCCCAAGGGGCAGCGGAACAAGTACGAAGTCGACCACGCGACCGGGCGGATCCGCCTGGATCGCACCCTTTTCACCGCGACCCAGTACCCGGCCGATTACGGGTTCATCGATGGCACGCTCGGCGACGACGGCGACCCGCTCGACGCGCTCGTGCTGCTCCAGGAGCCCACGTTCCCCGGCTGTCTGATCCGCTGCCGGGCGATCGGAATGTTCCGGATGAAGGACGAAAAAGGCGGCGACGACAAGGTGCTCTGCGTGCCGGCGGAGGACCCACGCCAGGAGCACCTGCGTGACATCCATCACTTGCCGGAGTTCTACCGGCTGGAGATCCAGCACTTCTTCGAGGTGTACAAGGATCTCGAGCCCGGCAAGAGCGTCGAGGGCGCCACCTGGACCGGCCGCACCGAGGCGGAGGCCGAGATCAAGGTGTCCCGCCAGCGCTACACCGACGCCATCGCGGCGGGGACCTATCATGACCCCGGCATGCCCCCGGTGGCCGGCAAGCACTGAGCCGCCCTCTCCTTTCGTCGATCTAGGAGAAGTCGGGCCGCGGTCAACTTCTCCTGGATCGCGATCAACGGGCGCCGCTCAGTGGACGAAGCCGCGGACCGCGCCGTAGAGGCCGAGCACGGCACACGCGATCGGCAGCACCGACACCACGCACAGCGCGTCGAGCACGTCCGCGGCCCGGGCCAGGTAGGGCGACGGTGGACGCTGCGCGTACCGGGCACCGGCGGCCGCGACCACCACGGCCGCGATGGCGAGTGCGAGGGCGCCGACGAGGTGCACCTCCGGCCCGCCGGACGCCAGGATCCCGGCGGCCAGTAGCGCGTAGCCGACGACCCCCGCACCGACCAGCGGCAGCCGCTGCCGGACGGTGACGAACAGGCGGGCCCGCAGCAGCAGCGCCGTCGACGCGACCGCGATGAGAAGGCCGGCGGAAAGGTCGTTGGCGCGGGCCAGGACCACCGACGACAGGGCGCCCGCGATCGTCAGCCCGAGCAGCATCCCGGTCAGCATGTCGTCGGTGCGCGCCACGGCCGCGAAGACCCGCTCCCGGTCCGGCTGCGGCTCGAGACCGCGGCCGCCGGCGGACAGGTCGGCCGGCAGCGTGGTGGCCGGCATGGGCAGCTTGCCGAAGCGGATGGCCAGCAGGGGCACCGCGCCGATGCCGGCGACCAGCAGCGCGAGCAGCGCCGCGGCGGCACCGGGAGCCGACGTGTAGTGCCAGATGAGCGCCCCGACCGCCCCGAGCACGCCGGTGGTGGCGCCGGCGATGAACAGCCGCAGCCCGTATCCGGTGCCGACCGCCCCGACCAGCGCGGCGAGCAGCATCGTCATGGCGCCGAGCAGCAGGTTCCACTCGTCGAAGCCGGACACCTGGGTGCGGTCGGCAGCGAGGACGACGAGCCCGCCGACGAAGGCGTACGGCAGCGAGTAGGCCGCCAGGGTGGCGCCGACCTGGCCGTCGCCGTAGGCGCGTGAGGCGACGATGCCGGCGACCAGCAGCAGCAGGGCGACGCCCGCCGAGACGATGCCGGGCAGCGCCCACTCCGGCCCGGCGCCCAGCACGGCGATCAAGCCGACCAGCAGGACCAGGCCGGCCGCCGCGAGCCCGGCGACCCGGCTGGCGCGGGCGCTCCAGCCGAGGCCGTAGCGCCGGGCGCCGGCCGCGATCGCCTCGACCACGTCGTCGTATTCCAGCTCCGGCCACTCGGCACGGGCCGGAATGAGGTGCAGGACCGCCCCGTCGCGCACACCTTGGGAGGCGAGCGGCGATCCGGTGGTCAACGGGGTGCCGTCACTGCGGCGCAGCACCCATCCGCCGTGGCGCTCGCCCTCGTCGGCAAGACCTTCACCGGCGTGGCCGAGCAGCTCCGGCAGGAGCTCGGCAAGCGGGACCCCGTCGGGCAGCGCGACATCCACGCGCCGCTGCGGCGAGCTGATCGTGACCCGGGCGAGACCGGTCGATGGGGCGGGCACCGGAGAGTCCTACCACGAACGGCCGGTCCCCCGAAACTCGTATCGGGGACCTAGCATGCCAGCGTGAGCGAGCGCAGCGGGCGAACCATCGGCACAGTGTCCGGCGAACGCGTCCCCGGGCGGAGCGGGGGGATCGCGTGAGCACGGTCATCGTCAAACGCCTGCCCCGCCGCGCCGCCCCCGACATCCCGGTCGGCGAGCTGGTCGTCGACGCGCCGCCCGAGATCCCCCAGGCGACGAACTCCCGCTGGCAGCAGGTCATGCAGCTACTGCCGATGCTGACCGGGACGATCGCGACCGGCCTGCTCTTCGCGGGAAAGAACGGCAGCGCGTACTCGTACGTGATCGGCGGCATCTTCGGCATCTCAACTCTTGGGATGCTGGCGTCCTCCTGGTCAAGTTCCGGACCGAAGAAATCCGAGATGATGGCGGCCCGCCGGGAGTACCTGCGGCACCTGGCGACGCTGCGCAAGAAGGTCCGGGATACGGCCGACCGGCAGCGGGTGGGCCTGTTCTACCGGCATCCGGACCCGGACCGGCTGTGGTCGACCGTCGACAGCCACCGGCTGTGGGAGCGGCGCACCTCCGACGCCGACTTCGGCATCGTCCGGGTGGCGGTCGGGGCGCAGACCCTGGCGACCCCGCTGATCCCACCGGTCACCCGGCCCCTCGAAGACCTGGAGCCGATGACGGCCGGGGCGCTGCGGCGCTTCCTCGACGCGTACTCGGTGGTGCCGGACCTGCCGGTGGCGGTGTCCGTGCGCGGCTTCTCCCGGCTCTACATCCGCGGCGCCTCCGCCGACCGCGGCGGCGGCGGGCGGGTGACACCCGCCACAGCCGAGGCCGCCCGCGGCCTGGTCCGCGCGATCATCGCCCAGCTCGCCGCGTTCCACACCCCCGACGACATGCTGATCGCGGTCTGCACGTCGCCGGAGCGGCGGGCGGAGTGGGAGTGGGTGAAATGGCTGCCGCACAACCTGCACCCGGTCAAGACCGACGCCGTCGGCCCGGTCCGGCTCGTCGCCACCAGCGCGGCCGAGTTGGAGGAGCGGCTCGACGACCTGCTCGCCAACCGGCCCCGGTTCGTGCCCGGCGGCAGCACCAGCCCGCACATCGTGGTCGTCATCGACGGCGCCGAACTGGCCGGCAGCGCCCACCTCGCCACCGACGGCGGCGTGGACGGCGTGACGCTGCTCGACATCGACCAGCCGCCGCCCCGGCTGCTCGACCGCACCATGGTCGTCCTGGACCCGTCCGGCCCCGACCATCACCTGCTGACCATCTCCGCCGACGACGAGGGCGAGGTGGGCCGGGCCGACTCGCTCAGCCGCACCGATGCCGAGGCGCTCGCCCGTCGCATGGCGCCGCTGCGACTCGCGGCCGCCGCGCGCTCCAGCGACGCGCCCATGAACCGCGACCTGGGCCTGCCGGAGCTGCTGGGCATCAACGATCCCCGCACCTTCGACGTGTCCGTGGGCTGGGCGCCCCGGCCACACCGCGACCGGCTGCGGGTGCCGATCGGCATTGGCAGCGACGGGCAGCCCGTCGAGCTGGACCTCAAGGAGTCGGCGCAGGACGGCATGGGCCCGCACGGCCTGCTCATCGGCGCCACCGGCTCCGGCAAGTCGGAGGTGCTGCGCACACTCGTCCTCGCGTTGGCCGCCAGCCACTCGTCGGAGACCCTCAACTTCGTCCTCGTCGACTTCAAGGGCGGCGCGACGTTCACCTCGCTGGACAGGATGCCGCACGTCGCGGCCGTCATCACCAACCTCGCCGACGAGCTGCCGCTGGTCGACCGCATGGTCGACGCGATCAACGGTGAGCTGGTGCGCCGCCAGGAGCTGCTGCGCCGCGCCGGCAACTACGCCTCGCTGCGCGACTATGAGAAGGCCCGGGCCGGCGGTGCCCCGCTCGCGCCGCTGCCCAGCCTGCTGATCATCTGTGACGAGTTTTCCGAGTTGCTCACCGCAAAGCCCGACTTCATCGACCTGTTCGTGCAGATCGGCCGGGTAGGCCGGTCGCTCGGCGTTCACCTGCTGCTCGCGAGCCAGCGCCTGGAGGAGGGGCGGCTGCGCGGCCTGGAGGTGCACCTGTCCTACCGGATCGGCCTGCGGACCTTCTCCGCGCTGGAGTCGCGCACGGTCCTCGGCGTCCCCGACGCGTACGAGCTGCCCCGCTCCCCCGGGCACGGCTACCTCAAGTTCGGCACCGAGCCGCTCGTGCGGTTCAAGGCCGCCTACGTCTCCGGCCCCTACCGGGGGCCCGGCGAGGTCACGACCGCGGACGGGCGGCGCGTCGGCGGCCGGGTGCAGCATTTCACGACCCACTTCGCCCCTGTCCCGGAGCCGACCAAGGTCGTCACGGAGCCGGTGGCCGAAGGCGACAGCCTGCTCGACATCCTGGTCGACCGGCTCGCCGGGCAGGGCATCCCGGCCCACCAGGTGTGGCTGCCGCCGCTGACCACCGCCGCGAGCATCGACGAGCTGGTCGGGCCGGTGGCGCTGGACCCGGCCCGCGGCCTGTCGGTGGGCAACCCCCAGCTGCGCGGCGCCCTGCAGGTGCCGGTGGCCCTGGTCGACAAGCCGTACGAGCAGCGCCGCGACCTGCTGTGGCTGCAACTGGAGGGCTCGGCCGGACACGTCGCGGTCGTCGGCGGCCCGCAGAGCGGCAAGTCGACCACGCTGCGCTCGCTCATCACCGGCCTGGCGCTCACCCACACTCCGGCCGAGGCGCAGGTGTACTGCCTCGACTTCGGCGGCGGCCAACTGGGCGGCCTGCGTGAGCTGCCTCACATCGGCGGCGTCTTCGGCCGGCTGGACACGGCCGGCGTGCGCCGGACGGTCGGCGAGGTCGCCACCCTGCTCGCCGATCGGGAGCGGCGCTTCGCGGCGATCGGCGTGGACAGCATGGCCACGTACCGGCGCCGCCGGGCGGCAGCGGCCGGCGGGGCGGCCGACGACCCGTTCGGCGACGTGTTCCTCGTCGTCGACGGTTGGGGCACGCTGCGCAGCGAGTACGACGACCTGGAGGCCGTGATCACCGACATCGCCACGCGCGGCCTGTCCTACGGCATCCACGTCGTTGCGGCCGCGGCCCGCTGGATGGACTTCCGGCCGGCGATCCGCGACCTGTTCGGCTCCCGCCTGGAGCTGCGTCTCGGTGACCCCAGCGACTCGTCGGTGTCGCGCAAGGCAGCCGCGAACGTCCCCGAGCGCACCCCCGGCCGCGGCATCACCGCGCAGTCGCTGCACTTCCTGACCGCGCTGCCGAAGCTGACCGGCGGAGACCCGGCCGACCTCGTCAAGCAGATCGCGGCCGGCTGGACCGGCGCTCCGGCGCCGCGGGTGCGGATGCTGCCCGCAGTCGTGCCGTACTCGGCGATCGAGGGCGTGCGCGACGACAGCGAGCCGCTGGCCCTGCCGATCGGCATCGCCGAGGCCGACCTGCGACCGGTCCTCGTCGACTTCGACTCCGAGCCACATTTCCTGCTCTTCGGCGACTCCGAGTCGGGCAAGTCGTCGTTCCTGCGCTCGCTGGCGACGACGATCACCCAGCGGTTCACGCCGGAGCAGGCCCGGATCATCATCGTCGACTACCGCCGCAGCCTGCTCGGCGCCGTGCAGAGCGAACACCTCATCGGGTACGGGACGGGCGCGGCGCAGACGCTGGAGCTGACCCAGTCGGTGGCCGGTTACATGGCCAGCCGGCTGCCCGGCCCGGACGTCACGCCCGACCAGTTGCGCAGCCGCTCCTGGTGGACCGGTCCGGAGTGTTTCGTGCTGGTCGACGACTACGACCTCGTGGCGACCGGGCCCAACAACCCGGTCCTGCCGCTGCTGGATTACCTGGCCCAGGCCCGCGACGTAGGCCTGCACCTGGTGGTCACCCGCCGCACCGGCGGCGCCAGCCGGTCGATGTTCGAGCCGGTGATCCAGCGGCTGCGGGAGCTGTCCTCACCGGGTCTGCTGATGTCCGGCGACCGGGAGGAGGGCGCGCTGCTGGGCAACGTCCGCCCGCAGGCGCTGCCGGCTGGGCGCGGGTGGCTCGTCACGCGCAAGGAAGGCGCACGGCTGATCCAGGTCGCCCACGTGCCGCCGGCGTGACGGACACCGCCCACGCCTAAGGAACTCTTAACGGATACGAGAACGCGCGACCGGCGGGAAGCAGCCAGAATATAAGCACCGTGACGCGCCCCGAATCCACCCCTCGCCGAGCCACCGCGGCCAGCACCGCTGTGGCCTTCGCGGTTGTCGTCGCCGCGCTGATCGCCGCATTCGGCTTTCCGGTGCCGGCGTTCGCCGACGAGATCCGCGACGACCAGTACCAGTTGCGCGCGCTGGACGCCCGGGCCGCCTGGCAGCACGCGACCGGCGCTGGCGTGACGGTGGCGGTGCTCGATTCGGGCGTCGACGCGAGCCACCCCGATCTGGCGGGTCAGGTGCTGCCCGGCGCTGACTTCGTCGACGGCTCCAGCGACGGCCGGCACGACTACGTCGGGCACGGCACGACGGTCGCGGGGCTCATCGCCGGGCGCAACGACGACGACGCCGGCGTGGTGGGCATCGCGCCCCAGGCGAAGATCCTTCCGGTACGCGTGCTCGACTCCGACAACAAGTACGACGACGCCACCGTCGTCGCCAACGGGCTGCGCTGGGCGGTCGACCACGGCGCACGGGTGGCCAACATCTCGCTCGGGGGCAGCGTGCGCAGCGATGCGCTCGCCGCCGCACTCGAGTACGCCGCCGACCACGACGTGGTCGTCATCGCCTGCACCGGCAACGTGACGTCGAACGCCGCGTCGACCGAGGTCTGGTACCCGGCACGCGAGGTCGGTGTCGTGGCGGTCGCCGGGCTGGCGGGCGGAGAGAGCGGCGGGGCGCCCGCGGGCGGCGGCACGGCGGGTGGCGCGGGTGGCACCGGCGGCGCCTCGGGCGCCCTCTGGTCGGGTTCGCTGACCGGCCGGCAGACAGTGCTCGCCGCGCCGGCGGTCAACCTGATCGGCGCCCGCCCGGGCGGCTACTGGAGGGTGCAGGGGACGAGCTTCGCGGCGCCCCTGGTGACCGCGGCGGCCACGCTGGTGCGCTCGCGCTGGCCCGGCATGGACGCGGCCAACGTGGTCAACCGGCTCATCCGGACCGCGAAGGACCTCGGCGCGCCGGGCCGCGACGACCGGTACGGCTTCGGCGAGGTGGACCCGGTCGCGGCGCTGACCGCCAGCGTGCCGACGGTGCACCGCAACCCGCTCGAGGCGGGCGCCGGCGAGGCGACGGTGATCCAGCGGCTGCGGGAGCGCGTGGTCGCGACGAAGCCCGCGACGGACAGAGCACGGGCCCTGCTGCGGCCGCTGCGTATCTTCGTCGTCCTCAGCAGCGGCCTGGCCGTGTTCCTGCTGCTCCTCGCCGGCGGCATCGCGCTGGTCCGCCGCCGCGTGCAAGGAGGGTCCCCCTCCTAACGCTTTATGCGGTAAAGGGGGACCCTCCGAACGCAAGCGGGCTACTCGGCGCAGTCGCCGGTGCTCGTCGGGGCGGTCCGCGTGCGGCCGGCGATGGCGACCGACGCCGCCTCGTCGGCGGTGATCGCGAACCCGGTCTGCGTGTCGTCGGCGGCGGCCGCGAAGATCACGCCGAGCACGGTGCCGTCCGGCGCGATCATCGGACCGCCCGAGTTGCCGCTGCGCACCAGCCCGCGGATCGTGTAGACCTCCCGGGTCACCTTGCCGGAGTCGTAGATGTCCGGTCCGGTGATCTCACGCCGGTCGCGCACCCGCGCGCCCTGGGCGTCGTACGGCCCGTCCAGCGGGAAGCCCAGCACGATCGCGTCGGAGCCGGTGGCGGCGCCCTGCCGGGAGAACGGCATGACCGGCCCGCCCAGGCCCGGCACGTAGAGCACGGCAAGGTCGCGCTGCGGGTCGTAGACGACCACCCTGCCGCTGCGGCGGGCGCCGTTGACCTCGACGGTGTTGGACCGGGTGCCGGCGACCACGTGGGCGTTGGTCATCACGTGCTCGGGCGCGTAGATGAACCCGGAGCCCTCGATGCGCCGCGAGCAGCTCGGTGCCGTGCCCAGCACTTTGACCACGGACTGCCGGGAGACCTGCACCACCCGCGAGCTGGCCAGCGCATTGTTCGGCTCCGGGACGGCGCGCACCCGGGTCGGGGTGAGACCGTCGAACACGTCCGGGAACCCGCGGGTGTCGACGGTCTGGCGCAGCGCGTCCGAGAGCGTCCGCGCCTGACTGGGCATGACCCGGTCGACCGTGCCGAGGATCGCCGAGCTGCGCACCGAGCGCGCCAGGAAGGGCAGCGAGGACGAGCCGAGCGGCGCCGCGACCAGCCACACGACCAGCAGCACGGCGAGGATGGAGACAATTGCGCCGCCCAGGTCATCCAGGCGGCGGGCCGACGCGCTATGGATGGCCTCGCGCAATCGGGCCCCCACGAAACCGGCGACGGCCTGTCCGGCCCCCGCCAACCCGAAAACCGCCCCCAACGACACCAGCACCCGGATGGGGTCATCGGTGAAGTTCTCCGCGATCAGCGGCCCGATCTGCAACCCGATGAGGGCGCCGCCGAAGAAGCCGACGAAGGACAGGAGCCCGATGACGAAGCCCTGGCGGTAACCGTTCAGGGCGAAGACGAGCATCAGGGCGATGAGGGCGAGATCGACGAGGGTGCCGGGCACCGGTTCAGCGTACGGGGGCCGCTCCAGAACCCGGCAGCTCCTCGACGCGGTCTGTCGCCCACGGCACGGACCAACCACCCATTTCGAGCAAGGTGGACAACACGCCGGCGGTAAAACCCCACACCAACATCTCGCGTACCCGGAAAGCCGGTCCGATCCAGCCACTCGGGTGCCGGACCCTCAGCCGATTGGCCGGGTCGACAAGATCTCTCACCGGCAGCCGCTCGACCCGCGCCACCTCCGCGGTGGCGACCGGCCGGACCGCGTGCGGCGTGCGCCACCAGGCCAGCACCGGAGACACCAGGAAGTCGCTGACCGGAATCCACAGCGTCGGCAGGTGGGCCACGACCTCGACGCTCGTCGGGTCCAGGCCGACCTCCTCATCGGCCTCCCGCAGCGCGGTCGCGGCGACGTCGGCATCCTCCGGGTCGACCGCGCCACCCGGGAAGGCCGGCTGGCCGGCGTGCGTGCGGAGGGTCGTGGCGCGCTGCAGCATCAGCACGTCCGGGCCGGTGTCCGGCCCCTCCTCGCCGAGCAGCACGAGGACCGCGCTCTCGCGCCCCGCCCGCTCCGGCGTCGGCAGCCGGGTGAAGTCGGCGGCGGCGGCCATCGCCAGCCGGGTCAGCAGCGGCTCCCACCAGGCAGGCAGGCCGGTGTGCCGGCGGGCCACGTCGGTCACGCCACCCCTCCCGTCCCTCGTCACACCCGGAGTGTCCTCGATTGTCACACCCGCACCCCGAGGTAACGCTCCACCAGGCGAGCAAGGGCCGCCTCGTCCAGCTGCACCCCGGTGTAGCGGTAGGCGACCCGGCCCTGAGCGTCGACCAGCAGCGTCGTCGGGATGCCCAGCGCGCCGACCGCCTTGCGGACCTGGGCGCGCTCGTCGTAGACCATGGGGAACCGCAGGCCGAAGTCGTCGACCACCGACTGCGCGGCCGTCCGGTTGGGGTCGTTCGTGATCACGCCGACCACCCGCACCCGGCCGGCGGCGCGTTCCGCGTATCGCGCGATCTCGGGCAGCTCGAACCGGCAGGGCTCGCACCAGGACGCCCACAGGTTGAGCACCGCCGGTCCGCGGACCGCGGCCAGGTGCACGGGTTGGCCGCCCGCGAAGCAGGGCAGGGTCAGGTCGGGCAGTGGCTCTCCCGTGCCGGTCGCCGGTCCGCCCGAGGGCGAGCTGGCACTGGCCGATGGCGAGCCGGCACCGGCCGAGGGCGGGCCGGCACCGGCCGACGCCGTTGGGGCCGCCCCAGGCTCGGTGAGGGTCAGGCACATCGCCGTGCCGGCTACGGCCGACGCCGGGCCGGTCGGGTCGGGCTCGGCCGAATGCGACCGGACACCGCCGCACCCGGCGAGCGCCAGGCACCCGGCCACCGCGGCGACCGTCGCGACCAGGCCCGCCCGTGACCTCATCGCCGCTTCGCCTGCCGGTAGCGCTGGGCCCGCTCCGCCAGCTCGGCGACGCGCGGCCCTTTGAGCAGCTTGACGGCGGTCTCGAAGTCGGTCGGGCCGGTGCCGTAGGAGGGGCAGTCGCCCGCAAGCGTGCAGGCGCCGCACGCCGGCTTGCGCGCATGGCAGACCCGGCGGCCGTGGAAGATCACCCGGTGTGAGAGCATCGTCCAGTCGCGGCGCTCGATCAGGGCGCCGACGGCGTGCTCGATCTTGACCGGGTCGGTCTCCGTGGTCCACCGCCAGCGCTGCACCAGCCGGGAGAAGTGGGTGTCGACGGTGATGCCCGGGACCCCGAAGGCGTTGCCGAGGATGACGTTGGCGGTCTTGCGCCCGATGCCGGGTAGCGTCACCAGGTCGTCGAGCCGACCCGGGACCTCCCCGCCGTAGCGCTCGACCAGCGCCTGACCCAACTTGATCAGGGAGTCGGTCTTCGCGCGGAAGAACCCGGTCGGCTTGAGCATCTCCTCCATCTCGGCCCGGTCCGCCCCGGCGTAGTCGGCCGCGCTCCGGTAACGCGCGAAGAGCTTCGGCGTCACCTCGTTGACCCGCTGGTCGGTGGTCTGTGCGGACAGGATCGTCGCGACGGCCAGCTCAAGGGCGTTGCCATGATTGAGCTCGGTGTGCGCGTCCGGGTGCGTTTCGGCCAGTTCGCGCGCCATCCGCCGGGCTCGCCGCTTGCGTCCCAGCTCCGTCTCCTGAGCCACCACGGCTCACGAGCCTACGTTGCCGGTGTGACAACTAGCGCGGCGAGACCGAGCCGTCCTCGCCGACGCGCACGCCGGTGCCCGGCAGGTCGGCCTCGGACAAGCTCCGCACCAGCGACAACGCCTGCCTGGCGGGGTCCATGGCGGGTAGCCCGGGCGCGACCATGCGCGTGGGTGCCAATGCGCCCTGCACATAGCTGCCGTCCTTGCGCAGGGTCACCTTCAGGACGCCGCCGACCCCGACCACCCCGGTGTATCCGAGCGCCTTGTAGCCGGAGAAGTTACCCAACGAGTACGCGATGAGCCTGCCCCGGTAGAACTCCATCCCGCGCATGACGTGCGGGCCGTGGCCGACCACGAGATCCGCGCCCGCGTCGACCGCGGCGTGCGCGAACCTGATCGAGTCACCGCGGTTCTCGCCCAGGTACATCTCGGTGCCCGGCCGGACGTGCGTGCGGTCCGCGCCCTCGGCACCGACGTGCATCTGCACCACGACCAGGTCGGCGCGGGTCTTGGCCTGCCGGACGAGCGCCGCGCCTGCCTCGACGTCGGTCACGCTCTGTGACCACGAGTATGACGAGAAGCCCACCACCGCGACCTTCACGCCCTTGACCTCGACCACCGTGATCTGACCCGGGGCACCGGTGTGGTGCAGGCCGGCCGACTCGAGGGCGGCCCGGGTCTGGCGGTTGCCGTCCGGGCCGAAGTCGTAGGCGTGGTTGTTGGCCAGGTTGAGCACCTTGAACCCGGCGTCCCGCAGCACGGCCGCGTAGCTCGGCGGCGACCGGAACGCGAAACACGTGACCTTCGGCGGCGGGCTGCCGGGAACCGCGCTCGCCGGCGGGGGGCATTTGGTGACGCCGGTGGCGTTGGTCAGGGGCTGCTCCAGGTTGCCCATCTGCAGGTCGGCCGCCAGCGCGTCCTTCACGGCGACGAAGAAGTCCTTCCCGTCGGCCGGCGGCAGGCCGTTGGGGGCCGCACCCATGATGATGTCGCCGGTGGCGGACATGCTGATGGTCTCGTCCGAGCCGGCGCCGGCCGCCGCGGCCGGTGTGGCCGCCGGCGCGGACGGCGTCGGCGCGCTGGTCGCAGCCGGCGACCCGGACACCGGTGCGCCGCTGGCCCGCTCCCGCTTGATCCCGCCCGAGGTCAACATCATCGTGCCGGTTGCCAGGCCGACGGCGAGCAGGCCCACCAACCCCATGATCAGAAGATTGGTCCGGCCACGCAGCCGGTCCCGAATCCCCATCCGGGGCGCGCCGGTCGACACGATGTCCGCGAGCCGGCTGGGCCGGTCGGCGGCCCAGTCGCGCAGCGCGTCGGTCGAGATCGTGCCCGGAACGCCGAACCCGGCCCGCTCACCGTCGCCGGTGCCGACCGAGACCAGGTTGGGCGCGGCCGGGTGCGCGTCGTCGCCGGCATGGTTGAGGACGACCTCCGGCGGGAGGGCTGCCGGCGCCGGGGAGCCGGCCGGTGGGGCGGCTGCCGCCGGGGAGCCGGCCGGTGGGGCGGCTGCCGGCTTCGGCGAGCCGGCCTCCACGGGCCCGCCGGCTGGCGGCGCGGGCACCTGCGCGCGGCCCACCACGGATCCGCCGGGAACCGGCCGGTCCGGTTCAGCGCCCTGCATCGTCATCCAACATCCACCGCCGTCAACCGCGCGGCGCCCGCCGCTCGCGTGACCTTACCCCACGGAATATCCGTTGTGGACCGCCCGGATCCACGAGCCGGGAGCGCTGCTGACCCAGGTGGACACCAAGATCGAGCCGGGGATACGCCACAGTTACGGTCGCCAGCGTGGGCAACGGTGCGTGATGATGGGCGACACAAGCCGATATGCTGCCCAACGTCGGGGTCCCACCGCGCGGGTGCGTGGCAAACCTACTGGTAGGTATGCATAAACTGGCCGGCAGCAGCGATTACCGAATACCCCTACGGCAGCGCGTTTTCAAGGCGACAGAGGTGACGCATGGACGAGGTACTGGCTCGCAGCGGGATCTTCCAGGGCGTCGACCCGGAGGCCGCGGACGTCCTGGTGAAAGAGATGGACACCATCGAGGTCCGGAAGGGCGAGGTGGTGTTCAGCGAGGGCGAGCCCGGTGACAGCCTATATATCGTGCTCTCCGGCAAGATCAAGGTCGGTCGCCGGGCCGCCGACGGCCGGCAGAACCTCATCGCCGTGATGGGCCCGAGCGACATGGTCGGCGAGCTCTCCCTGTTCGACCCGGGCCCGCGCACCGCGACGGCCACCGCCGTGGTCGACACCCGCCTGGCCCGCCTGCGCAAGCAGGCGCTGCGGCCGTGGCTGACCAACCGGCCGGAGATCGCCGAGCAGCTGCTGCGCGTGCTCGCCCGCAGACTGCGCCGGACCAACGACGCGCTCGCCGACCTCATCTTCACCGACGTGCCGGGCCGGGTGGCGAAGAACCTGCTGCAGATGGCCGGGCGCTTCGGCACCCGCGACGGCGGCGTGCTGCGGGTTACCCACGATCTGACCCAGGAGGAACTGGCCCAGCTCGTGGGCGCATCCCGGGAGACGGTCAACAAGGCGCTCGCCGACTTCGCCTCGCGCGGCTGGCTGCGCCTCGACGGCAAGAGCGTCATCATCCTGGACCCGGAGCGGCTGGCCCGCCGCGCCCGCGTCTGACGTCGACGAATCAGGATCCGCGCCGCCTCCAGCCAGTGGAGGCGGCGCGGATCCTGTTTACCGGTCAGGCGGCGGCCCGGACCCGCTCCGCGATGGTCCGGCCGTGCGCGTGGGCGGTCACGTGTGCGTTCTGTAGCGACTGGTCGGCCAGTCCGCGCAGCGCCTCCATGGCCGGGTTGACGCCGGCCAGGGTCAGCTCGGCCTCGGCCACGTGCAGGTCCAGCCCGAACACGTCGGCGAGGATGCGCCGCAGGTACGGAGTGCCGTGGTCCCAGCCCTCACGCGGCGTGCCTGGGCCGTAGCCGCCGCCGCGGACCGCCACGAGCACCGCGGGCCGGCCGGCCGTCGGCGGCTCCGCCCCGGGCGCCAGCCGCGGGTCGGTGATGAGCAGGTCCACCCACGTCTTGACGTGCTGCGGGATGCCGAAGTTGTAGAGCGGCACCGCGAACAGGTAGGCGTCGGCCGCGATGACTTCGTCGGCGAGCGTCGCGGCCAGCGCCGCGGCGTCCGCCTGCTCGGCCGGGCTGGCCGCACCGCCGACCAGGGACATCCACGCCTGGCTGGGCAGCGGCTCGGTGCCCAGGTCACGGCGGATCACGGTGGCGCCCGGATGTTCGGCCTGCCAGGCGGCCTGCACGGTGTCGGCCACCTCGCGCGACACCGAGCCCTCTGTGCGGATGCTGGCGTCGAGACGGAACAGGGTCACGGGAACTCCTCAGTTCGAGAATGAACGGGGCAACGCAGATAGTCTGCCATACAGAACATCTGCCAAGTAGCCCTTCTTCCGCACTTCGCACTAGCATGGGTACGTGACATCCATCTCCAGCCCCTCCAGCTGCGGTGACGCGGCTGATCCGTGCGGCGCGCTCGACGCCGACCTGGGCTGGGCGCTCGGCGTCGTCTTCCGCGCATACCTGAAAATCAGCAACGCGATGCTGTGCGACGTGCCGGGTGGGCCGCGGGGTTATCAGGTCCTCGCTGCGGCGGCGGGCGACCAGCCGGGCACCCAGCTGGCCCTGGCCCACCAACTCGGGGTCGACCGGACGGTCATGACCTACCTGCTCGATGACCTCGAGCGGGCCGGCCTGGTCGAGCGCCGGCCGGATCCGGCCGACCGCCGGGCGCGCCGGGTCGTCGCCACCGACCGCGGTGACAAGCTGCTGGCCGAGGTGACCGAGCGGCTACGCCAGGCCGAGGAGCGCGTCCTCGCCCCGCTCGAAGACGGCGACCGCACGAGCTTCCGCCTGCTCCTGCAGCGGCTCGCCACACAGGCGGAAGCGCTCGACCCGGCACCCGGCGCGTGCGCGGTCGTCGAAGAGGTACGCGAAGCGCCCGCCCCGACGCGGCGCCAGTAGCGCAGGTCGCTTTCGTCAACCCAGCTGTAGTAGGTGCGGACCACCAGTATCAGCGAGCCCAAAAAAGTCAGGCTTGACTGTTTGTTTCGGCGCGGCCACGCTGAAGGCGTGACCACCACCCGCGCGCCGCAGCAGGAGCGCAGTCGCGCCACCCAGCAGCGGCTGCTGGAGGCCACCATCGAATGCCTCGTGGAACTCGGCTGGTCCGGCGCGTCGACCACGGTCATCGCGGAGCGGGCCGGGGTCTCCCGCGGCGCCCAACTGCACCACTACCCGACCCGCGCGGCCCTCGTTCTCGCCGCGGTCGAGCACCTCGCCGAGCGCCGCGCGGCCGAGATCCGCGCCGAGGCAGCCGCGCTCTCCGCCGACGCGGACGGGCGCGTCGACGGCGTGATCGACATGCTCGCCGCCGCGTTCACCGGCCCGCTGTTCGTGGCCGCGCTGGAGGTGTGGGTGGCGGCCCGCACCGATGGGGAGTTGCGCAAAGCGCTGGTGCCGCTGGAGGCGCGGGTCGGGCGCGAGATGCACCGGCTGGCCGTCGACCTGCTCGGCGCCGACGAGTCCCGACCCGGGGTCCGGGAAACCGTGCAGGCCACCCTCGACCTGCTCCGCGGGCTCGGCGTGGCCAGCCTGCTCAGCGACGACTCGCACCGGCGCGAGCAACTGCTCGCCGTCTGGAAACGCCAGCTGGCGACCCTGGTCCGGGAGGCGTGATGGTCGACCTCGCCCAACTGATCACCGATCTCGACGCCGAGAGCGCCGAGCTGGACCACCTGGCCGCGGACGCGGACTGGGCGCTGCCCACGCCGGCGCCCGGCTGGACGATCGCGCACCAGATCTCGCACCTGGCCTGGACCGACGCCATCGCCACCCTGGCCGTGACCGACCCGGAGGCGTTTCGCGCGGTGCTGGACGACGCGGTCGACGACCCCGACGGGTTCACCGACCGGGCGGCGATGGCGGGCCTCGCGCCCAAGGACGAGCTGCTGGCCCGCTGGCGCACCGGCCGGGCCAGACTGGGCGACGCCCTGCGCCGGGCCGACCCCGGTGCGAAGATCATCTGGTTCGGTCCCGCCATGACGCCCGCCACTATGGTCACCAGCCGGCTGATGGAGGCGTGGGCGCACGGCCAGGACATTGCCGACGCTCTCGGTGCCACCCGCGGGCCGACCGATCGGCTGCGGCACGTCGCGCACCTGGGCTTCCGCACCCTCGGCTACAGCTTCCTCACGCACGGCCGGCCGGCCCCGACCGAGCCGGTCCGCGTGGAGCTGACCGACCCGACCGTCAGCTTCGGCCCACCCGACGCGGCCAACCGGCTCACCGGCCCGGCGCTGGACTTCTGCCTCCTGGTCACGCAGCGGCGCCACCACGCCGACCTCGCGCTCACCGCCACCGGGCCGGTCGCGACCGAGTGGCTTGACGTGGCGCAGGCGTTCGCCGGGCCGCCCGGAACGAAGAGAGGGCCGCGGTCATGAGGATCGGCAACGCGTCCGGCTTCTACGGCGACCGGTCCACCGCCTGGCGCGAGATGCTCGACGGCGGGCCGCTCGACGTGCTCACCGGCGACTATCTCGCCGAGTTGACCATGCTGATCCTCGGCCGGGACCGGATCAAAAACCCCGATCTCGGGTACGCGAAGACGTTCCTGACCCAGATGCGCCAGAGCCTGGACGTGGCCCTGGGGCGCGGGGTGCGGCTGGTCAGCAACGCGGGTGGGCTCAACCCGACGGGGCTCGCCGCGGCGCTACGGGAGATCGCGCCGGCGGCCCGGATCGGGATCGTCACCGGCGACGACGTGACCGCCCGCTTCGACGGCGCGCTGACCGCCAACGCATACCTCGGCGCCTTCGGCATCGCCGAGTGCCTGCGCGCCGGCGCCGACATCGTGGTCACCGGCCGGGTCACCGACGCCTCGCTCGTCGTCGGGCCTGCGATCGCCCATTTCGGCTGGTCGCGCGCCGACCTGGACGCCCTGGCCGGAGCGACCGTCGCCGGGCACGTCCTGGAGTGCGGGGCGCAGGCGACCGGCGGCAACTTCGCCTACTTCACCGAGCTGCCCGACGGCGGGCGCCGGCCCGGCTTCCCCATCGCCGAACTGCGTGCGGACGGCTCCGCCGTCATCACCAAACATCCGGGTACGGGCGGAGCGGTCACCCTGGAGACGGTCACCGCCCAGCTGCTCTACGAGATCGGGGCCCCGGCCTATCTCGGGCCGGACGTGGTGGCGCATTTCGACACGATCTCGTTGGCCGCCGACGGGCCCGATCGGGTTGTCGTCTCCGGTGTGCGCGGCACCCCACCGCCTCCCACGCTGAAGGCCGGCGTCAGCACGCTCGGCGGATACCGCAACGCGATGACGTTCGTGCTCTGCGGGCTGGACCTCGAGGCCAAGGCGGCGCTGGTGCGGGCGCAGCTGGAGGAGAGCGTGGGCAAGGACGGGCTGGAGTTCGTGCTGGCCCGCACCGACCGCCCCGACGCCGACACCGAGGAGGCGGCGAGCGCGCTGCTCCACGTACACATGAAGGACGCCGACCCCAAGCGGGCCGGACGCGCGTTCTCGCAGGCCGCGGTCGAGCTGGCGCTCGCGTCGTACCCGGGCTGCACGCTGACCGGGCCGCCCGGCGAGGCCACGCCATTCGGCGTCTTCACCGGCGAGCTGGTGACGCAGGACGCGGTGGAGCATGTGGCAGTGCTGCCGTCCGGCGAGCGCGTCACGATCGATCCGCCCACTGTTTCTGCTGAGTGGGGCGCCCCTGTCACCGCCTCGACCGTGATAGGGGCGCCCTACTCAGCGGCGGGGGCGCATCGCAAGGTGCCGCTCGGCGTGGTGATGGGTGCACGATCCGGGGACAAGGGCGGCGACGCGAACCTGGGCGTGTGGGCCCGGCGTGACGGGTCCTACGGCTGGCTGTCTGACTTCCTCACCGTCGACCGGCTGCGCGCGCTCCTCCCGGAGACGGCGGCGCTCGCGATCGACCGGTACGAGCTGCCCAACCTGCGCGCCCTGAACTTCGTCGTGCATGGGCTGCTGGGCCAGGGCGTGGCCGCGTCGACCCGGTTCGACCCGCAGGCCAAGGCGCTCGGCGAGTGGCTGCGGTCCCGGCTGGTCGACGTGCCCGAGGAGCTGCTGTGAGCCGGCCCTCTGTAGACGTTGGTCGATCCAGTCCCATTGGCGGGCGGCAAAACGCGTTGGATCGACCAACGTTTATGCCCGGCGACCCGTTCAGCACCCCCGAACGGCGGGCGCTGCGCGACCTCACCCGCCGGTTCGTCCAGCGCGAGGTGCTGCCCCACCTGGACGCGTGGGAGCGGGCCGGGGAGGTGCCCCGCGCACTACACCGGAAAGCCGCCGAGATCGGCCTGCTCGGCATCGGCTTCCCGGAGCACGCCGGCGGCGAAGGCGGCGACCTCCTCGACACCGTCGTCGTGACCGAGGAGCTGATCCAGGCCGGCGGCTCGTCCGGGCTGGTCGCGGCGCTGTTCACGCACGGCATCGCGCTGCCGCACATCGTCGACAGCGGCGATGCGCACCTCATCGAGCGCTACGCGAAGCCGACGCTCAAAGGTCAGACCATCGGCGCCCTCGCCGTCACCGAGCCGGACGGCGGCTCCGACGTGGCCGGCATCCGCACGAAGGCGGTCCGCGAAGGTGACCACTACCTGGTCAACGGAGCGAAGACGTATATCACCAGTGGCGCCCGCGCCGACTTCGTGACCACGGCCGTACGCACGAAGCAGGGACTGTCACTCCTCGTCATCGACCACCCGCACGTCACCCGCCGGCTGGAGAAGATGGGCTGGCACTGCTCCGACACCGCCGAGCTGTCCTTTGTGGACGTACGGGTACCGGCGACCAACCTGGTCGGCGCGGAGGGTGACGGGTTCGCGCTGCTCATGCGCCACTTCGCGACCGAGCGGCTGGCGCTCGCGGTCCAGGCGTACGCGACGGCACAGCGCTGTTTCGACCTCACGCTGAGCTGGGTCCGCGATCGGCAGACCTTCGGCCGGCCCCTGAGCACCCGCCAGTTGATCAGGCACCGGCTGGCCGAAATGGCCCGCCGGACCGACGTGGCGCGCACCTACGTGCGACACGCCGCGATCCGTGTGGCAAGCGGCGAACCGCTCGTTACGGAGGTGGCAATGGCAAAGAACACGGCGGTCGAGACCTGCGACTACGTCGTCGATCAGGCCGTGCAGCTGCACGGTGGGCTCGGCTATCTCCGTGACGCCGAGGTCGAGCGGCACTACCGCGACGCCCGGATCATGGGCATCGGTGGCGGCACGACGGAGATCATGAACGAGATCATCGCGAAGCAGTTGGGGGTCTGACAGGCATGCCGGCACTCGACAGCAGCCTCGACCCCCGGTCGCCGTCGTACGCGGACAACCGGTCGGCGATGCTGCGCCGCCTCGACGAGCTGGACGAGGCACTCCAGCAGGCGACGAAGGGCGGCGGCGACAAGTACGTGACCCGCCACCACGCGCGCGGCAAGCTGCTCGCGCGCGAACGCATCGAGCTGCTGCTCGACCGGGACGCCCCGTTCCTGGAGTTGGCCGCGCTCGCCGCGTGGGGCACCGACTACTCCGTCGGCGCCGGCGTGGTCACCGGCATCGGCGTGGTCGAGGGCGTGACCTGCGTGATCGTGGCCAACGACCCGACCGTACGCGGGGGCGCGATCAACCCGTACTCGTTGAAGAAGACGCAGCGCGCCGGGGAGGTCGCGCGCGCCAACCGGCTGCCGCTGATCAACCTGGTCGAGTCCGGCGGCGCCGACCTGCCCGCCCAGTCGGAGATCTTCATCCCGGGCGGCGGCGTGTTCCGCGACCTCACGAGACTGAGCGCGGCCGGCATCCCCACGGTGGCGGTGGTCTTCGGCAACGCGACGGCCGGCGGGGCATACGTCCCCGGCATGTCGGACTACACGATCTTCGTGCGCGACCGGGCCAAGGTGTTCCTGGCCGGCCCACCGCTGGTGAAGATGGCCACCGGCGAGGACACCGACGACGAGTCGCTCGGCGGTGCGCAGATGCACGCGACGAAGTCCGGCCTCGCCGACTTCGCCGCCGAGGACGAGCGTGACGCGATCCGGCTGGCCCGGTCCTGCGTGGCCCGGCTCAACTGGAGGTCCGTCACCCCCGGCCCCAGCGCGGGCCCGGAGTACGACGTCGAGGACCTGCTCGCGATCCCGTCGGCTGATCTGCGCGTACCCTTCGATCCGCGGGAGATCCTGGCGCGCGTGCTCGACGGGAGCGAGTTCGACGAGTTCAAGCCGTCGTACGGGACCGCGCTGTGCACCGGCTGGGGTCGCGTGCACGGATTCGGAGTCGGCATCCTCGCCAACGCCCGCGGCGTGCTGTTCTCCCAGGAGGCGCAGAAGGCCGCGCAGTTCATCCAGTTGGCGAACGCGAGCCGGACCCCGCTGCTGTTCCTGCAGAACACCACCGGGTACATGGTGGGCACCGAGTACGAGCAGGCGGGCATCATCAAGCACGGCGCCCTGATGATCAACGCGGTGGCCAACTCGACGGTCCCGCACATCACGATCAACATCGGGGCGTCCTACGGCGCGGGCAACTACGGCATGTGCGGGCGCGCCTACGACCCCCGGTTCCTGTTCACCTGGCCCAACGCGAAGTCCGCGGTGATGGGGCCCCAGCAGCTCGCCGGGGTGCTCTCGATCGTCGCGCGGCAGGCCGCCGAGGCGAAGGGGCAGCCGTACGACGAGGAGCAGGACGCGCAGATGCGCGGCATGGTCGAGCACAAGATCGAGCAGGAGTCGGCGGCACTGTTCCTGTCCGGCCGGCTCTACGACGACGGCGTGATCGATCCGCGCGATACGCGTACCGTGCTGGGTTTTTGCCTTTCGGTCGTGCAGGACGGCCCCGAGCCGCGCTTCGGCGTCTTCCGGATGTGAGCTCGCGATGATCAAGAGACTGCTCGTCGCCAACCGGGGCGAGATCGCCCGCCGGATCTTCGCGTCCTGCCGAGCGATCGGGGTGGAGACCGTCGCCGTCTACTCCGACGCCGACGCGCGGTCACCGCATGTGGCCGAGGCCGACTTCGCCGTCCACCTGTCCGGCAGCGCCCCGTCCGCGACCTACCTGCGCGGTGACCTGATCGTGAACGCCGCCCGCAGGGCCGGCGCGGACGCGGTGCACCCCGGGTACGGGTTCCTGTCGGAGAACGCCGACTTCGCCCAGGCCGTCATCGACGCCGGACTGGTGTGGGTCGGGCCGCCACCGAAGGCCATCGCGATGATGGGCTCGAAGCTGGAGGCCAAGCAGCTGCTCGCCGATGCCGGCGTGTCCATGCTGCCGACCTACACCGACCCGGACGACGTGTCGGTCTTTCCGGTGCTCGTCAAGGCGTCCGCCGGGGGCGGCGGCCGGGGCATGCGCGTCGTCCGGGACGCCGACGCCCTGGCCGACGCGGTGGCGTCGGCGCGGCGCGAGGCGGCGTCCGCCTTCGGCGACGGCACGGTCTTCTGCGAGCGGTACGTCGAGCGCGCCCGGCACGTCGAGGTGCAGGTGCTGGCCGACACGTTCGGCAACGTGGTGACCCTCGGCGAGCGGGAGTGCTCGATCCAGCGCCGCCACCAGAAGATCGTGGAGGAGACCCCGTCGCCGGCGGTCACCCCGGCGCTGCGCGACGAGCTGTGCGCGGCGGCGGTCATCGCCGCGCAGGCCGTGGGGTACGTCGGCGCCGGCACGGTCGAGTTCCTGCTCGCCCCTGGCGGGGGGTTCGCGGGGGGCGAAGCGCCCCACGGGGAGTTCTACTTCCTGGAAATGAACACCCGGCTGCAGGTCGAGCACCCGGTCACCGAGTGCGTGGCCGGCGTCGACCTGGTCCGCCTGCAGCTGCTGGTCGCCGAGGGCGGCACGCTGCCGTTCGACGAGCCGCCGCCGCTGCGCGGGCACGCCATCGAGGTGCGCCTGTACGCCGAGGATCCGGCGTCCGCGTGGCTGCCGTCGACCGGCACGCTGCACCGCTTCGACATCCCCGGCGTGTCGCACTCCTTCGGGCCGCTGCCCGCGCCCGGGCTGCGGCTGGACGCCGGTGTGGTCGACGGGTCGGTCGTCGGGGTGCACTACGACCCGATGCTGGCCAAGCTGATCGCCTGGGGCCCGTCCCGTGTCGAGGCCGCCCGGCTGCTGGCCAACGCGCTGTCGCGGGCCCAGATCCACGGCGTGGTCACCAACCGGGACCTGCTGGTACGCGTCCTGCGGCACCCGTCCTTCCTGGCCGGCGGGACGGACACCGGATTCCTCGACCGGCACCCGGAGGTGTTCGCACCCCTCGTGTCCTCTGTGGACGCGGTGCGGCTGTCGTGTCTCGCAGCCTCCCTGGCCGGGGCGGCGTCGCGGTCTTCCGCCCTCCCGTCCGGTTGGCGCAACGTGCCGTCCGCGCCGCAGACCGTGGCCTTCGACGGGCCGAGCGGCTGCCTCGAGGTCGGGTACCGGTTGGACCGCTCCGGCGCCCTGGCCGCCTGGGGCGTGCGTACCGTCGACCGGGACGAGGTCGGGCTGCCCGGCGTCGGTTTCGACTCCGCACCCGGCGACCACCCGGCCGTGGCCGTGGTGTCCGCCGCGCCCGACCGGGTCGTCCTCGATGTGGCCGGCATCCGGCTGTCGTACTCCGTCCACCGCGTCGATGATGTGTGCTATGTGGACAGTTCCGAGGGCTCGGTGACGCTGGTCGAGGTGCCGCGCTTCCCGCCGCCCACGCCGGAGGTCGCCGAGGGCTCGCTGGTCGCGCCGCTGCCCGGCGCCGTCGGGCGGGTGCTGGTCGTGCCCGGCCAGCGGGTGTCGGCCGGCGACCTGCTGCTGACCGTCGAGGCGATGAAGCTCGAACACGCCGTCCACGCCCCCTCCTCCGGCGTGGTTACCGACCTGCGGGTCGGCCCCGGCGCCCAGGTAGAAACCGGCACCCTTCTGGCGGTGCTGGCCCCCGATTAACCCGCCCTCATCCCCCCTTTTCCATGATCATGGGGAGGGGAGTCTCGTGAAAGGTCCACCCCTCATGGACTTCGACCTCACCCCCGAACAGGAGCTGCTGCGCTCCTCGGTGGCCGCGCTCGGCCAGCGCTACGGCCACTCGTACTACGTCTCGAAGGCCAAGGCCGACGAGCACACCGACGAGCTGTGGGCCGAGGCGGCGAAGCTGGGCTACCTCGGCGTCAGCGTGCCCGAGTCGTACGGCGGCGGCGGTGCCGGAATCACCGAGCTGGCCATCGTCACCGAGGAACTGGCCGCCGCCGGCTGCCCGCTGCTGCTGCTCGTCGTGTCACCGGCGATCGTGGCGACGATCGTGGCGCGGCACGGGACCGAGCCGCAGCGCGCGGCGTATCTGCCCGGCCTCGCCGACGGCACGCTCAAGGCCTGCTTCGCGATCACCGAGCCGGACGCCGGCTCCAACTTCCACAACCTGGCCACGGTGGCGCGGCGGGACGGCTCCGACTACGTACTCTCCGGCCGCAAGGTCTACATCTCCGGCGTGGACGAGTGCGGTTTCGTCCTCGTGGTGGCCCGCATGGCCGACGAGCGGACCGGCCGGCTGCAGCCGGCGCTGTTCCTGGTCCCGACGGACAACCCCGGGCTGTCGTTTACGAAGATCGACATGGAGATCGTGTCACCGGAGAACCAGTTCATGCTGTTCCTCGACGACGTACGCGTCCCGGCCGACGCCCTCATCGGCGAGTCCGCCGAGACCGGCCTGCCGGCGTTGTTCACCGGCCTCAACCCCGAGCGCATCACGGTCGCTGCGATGGGCGTGGGCATGGGCCGGTACGCGTTGGGGCGCGCCTCGGCCTACACGTTGTCGCGTTCGGTGTGGGGCCGGTCGATCGGCAGCCACCAGGGCGTGTCCCACCCCTTGGCGCACGCGGCGATCCAGGTCGAGCTGGCCCGGCTGATGGTCGCCAAGGCCGCGGCCCTCTACGACGCGGGCCGTGACATCGAGGCGGGCGTGGCGGCGAACATGGCGAAGTACGCCTCGTCGGAGGCCGCGTTCCTCGCCGTCGACACGGCGATCCAGGCGCACGGCGGAAACGGCATGACCACCGAGTACGGGGTAGCGACGATGATGGGCGGGGCACGCGCCGGCCGCATCGCCCCGGTGTCCCGCGAGATGATCCTCAACTTCGTGGCGCAGCACGTGTTGGGCCAGGAAAAGTCGTACTGAAGTCCATTACCGGCCCGAGCGTGTGAACTTCGAACCCGTCGACGTCCCCGCCCCGGGCCCGGCGAGACAGCGGAAGGTGCGATCGCCCGCCTTCAGCGCCTCAGGGCGCGGGGGAAGAACGTCGACCTTCCATGCGTACGCGGAGAAGCTCACCGTCGCGAGGGTGGCGGTGTTGCACGCGCCCTGCACGGCCGGGCTGGTCCTGATGCTCTGGTAGTCGGTCGCGGTGACGCTGGCCGGCAGGCTGTCCAGCGCGAACACCTCCCAGGCGTGCGGCTGGTCGCAGGGGGTGGTGGTGGCGTGCGCGACGCCGCCGTCGACGGTGAGGGCGCCGAAGCACTCGGGGGCGGCGACGCAGCGCATGGTCGGGGACGCGCCCGCGAGCGCGCAGGGGGCGCCGCCCCCGGCGCCGGACCCGGTGGGGGTGGCGGCGGGCGTGGTCGGCTCGACCGGCGGCAGCGTGCGGGCATGGCCCGACGCGTACCACCCGCCGAGAGTCACCATCAGCACGAGCGCCAGCACCACCGGCGCGATGCCGAGCCACCACCGGGGCCGGCGCGGCCGCCGCGGGGCGGGTCCGGCGCCGCCGGGCACGAAACCCGCACCGCCCGGCTGGAAACCCGCGAAAGCGTGTCCGGCAGGCGGCTCCGGCCGGCGCCGCGTCTCCTCGTCGTCGCCCGGGTATTCGGGCTGACCCGACGGCGACCCGGCCGGGCGCGACGACCAGCCGGCCCGGCCCGCCCCGGACGGCGCGGAGACGGACTCGCTCGGCCCCCAGCTCGGCGGGCCGAACACCGGGCGCCGGCTCGGCACGATGACCTGACCACTGCCGGGGTCGAAGTCCAGGAGTAGCAGCGCGTCGCGCAACTCGACCGCGCTCGGACGGTGCCGCTCGTCGTTGGTCATGCCCGCACGCAGCAGCCGCATGACCTCGGGCGGCACGCCCGGCACGTCGGGGATGGGCTGGTCGAACAGGTCGACCAGCGACATCAGGCTGGGGCTGGCCTCGTCGCGCCAGCGCGGCGGCCGGCCCCACATGAGGGCGTAGAGCGTGGCGCAGAGCGAGTAGACGTCGCCGGCCGGAGAAGGCTGCGCATAGCGGAACATCTCCGGCGGCGCATAGGCCGGGGTCAGCACGTCGAGCGTCACCGAGTGGTCGCGCACCTCGGCGAGCACGGCGAGCCCGAAGTCGGCCAGCTGCGGCTCACCGAACCGCGAGATGAGCAGGTTGGCCGGCTTGACGTCACGGTGCAGCACGCCGAGTGCGTGCGCGTCGGCCAGCGCATCGGCGATCTTCACGCCGACGTCGCGGGCCTCGACCGGGGACAGCGGGTTGGTCTTCATGCGCTCGGCGTAGGACGCCTCGCAAAGCTCCATGATCAGGTATGGGTGGCCACTGACCGTGACGCCGGCGTCGAACAGGTCGATCACGTTGGGGTGGCCGGACATCCGGCCGGCCGCGCGCGCCTCGCGCAGGAACCGTCGCTGGTCGCGCTCGCTCTCCAGGCGCCGGTTTTCGACCTTGACCGCGACGTCGCGGTCAATCGACTCCTGGACCGCACGGTAGACCGTCGCGTAGCCGCCACGCGCCAAGACGGATAGCCCGGTCAATCCGGGCACCGTCGGGACGGTGGCGCGGGCATCGGTCACGGTAGAAAGGTAGCCCAGCCCTCCGACTGTAAATGTCGCATGCCAGTCACGATTACGGCACGTGCCAGATCACGTAACTGATAGCGAAGCGAGGACAGCCTGTGCAGCCGCTCGCTCGGAGACCTGCTGCGTGGCGAACGCTTCCCGTACGGCGGAAGTCGCCATCTCGATCGCCTCGTCCCGCCGGCCGGCGGCGTCGAGCGCGGCCGCGAGTACCCGGCAGGCCTGGACCCGGCTACGGACGTCTTCGCCGGGTGCGGCGACCGCGCGCCGCGCCCAGTCGAGCGCCTCCGCCGGCCGGCCGGCCGACAGGAGAGCCAGGGCGTAGGAGGCGACCGCCTGCCGGCGCGGGAACAGCAGCGACGGCTCCTCGGCCAGGGCCGCGACCGGCCGCAGCAGCTCCACCGCGCCCGCCACGTTTCCCGACCCCAGAAACGCCATCGCCAGCAGCACCCGCGGCCCGACCTGCGCGGACTCCAGCACGTCGTGCGGCTCGACCACAGCGAGCACCGCGCGGGCATCGGCCTCCGCCTCGGCGACGCGCCCCTGATCCAGAAAGACGAACCCCCGGATGGTGCGGGCCATGCCGATCAACAGCGGGTGACCGGTCTTCTCGCCGTACCCGAGGGCGTCGGAGAGCAGGTCGGCGGCGTGCGACGGCTCACCCAGCCCGCGGGCGACCACGCCGCGCACGACCAGGGCGAGCCCGCGCCCCCAGTCGTCGTCGGCGGCGGCGAAGTCCCGGTAGGAGCGGCGCGCCTCCCGGTCGGCCTCGGCAAGCTCACCCACCTCGGCCGCCGCGAACGCCTCGACCGAGCGCAGGGTGCCGACCGCCCACGCCTCGCCCACCCGCTCGCCGAACGGCAGGAAGAACCGGGCCAGCCGGCGGGCCTCGCGCAGCCGGCCGGCGAGCATCCGCACGAACGCGGTGGTGCCGCGCAGCCAGGCCCGCCCCACCGGGTCGCCGATCTCGGCGAACCGCCGGGCCGAGCGGTGCAGGGCCGCGTCCGCGCCGGCGAAGTCGCCACGCGTGGTAGTCACCCAGGCGAGGTTCTGCAGCGACCAGGCCTGGCTGCGCCGGTCGCCGGCGCTGACCGCCACCTGGTACGCCTGGGTGAACCGGTCGCCGGCCTCCGCCAGCCGCCCGTCCAGGTAGTCGGCCATGCCCAGCCGGCGCATCGCCTCGGCCCGCTCGGCGGGGCGCCCCGCGGCGGTCGCCGCATCGAGCGCCTCCTCCCAGGTCGTGTACGCCCGGCGCGGGTCGCCCATCATCCGGTAGGCCCGGCCGGCCAGCAGTAGTGCGCCGGCCCGGACGGTGACGTCCTCACTCGCCGCGATCTTCTCGGCGTAGGCGAGCGCCTCGGCCACCCGGCCGATCTGGAGCAGCGCGCGGGCGTGGATGAGCCGGTCGGCGGGCGAGAGCACGCCACCGGCCAGCGCGGCGGCGCGCTCGGCGTGCGCGACGGCCTGGGACGGCTCCCCGCCCGCGAGCGCCTGCCGGGCCAGCCGGCCGAGCACGGCCACGCCGAGCGGAGCGACCGACCGGACCGCGGCGTCGGCGCGCAGCCCCACCGCGTCGGCGAGCGTGGTGGCCCGCTCGGCATGCTCGGCCACGAACGCGTCGGCGGCTTCGGCGGTCATCCCGAGCCGCCCGGGCCGGGCCCGACCCGGGATGCGCGGGACGGCCGGCTCCTGGTCGGCCGCCCATCGCGCGAGGATCGCGTGCCGCTCCGCCAGGTCGGCCTTGCCCACACCGGCATAGGCGGCCTCGCGCAGCAACGGGGTGACGAACGCATATCCGCCGCGCACCTTGCGCAGCATCCGCCGCTGGAGCAGCTCGTCGACGGCCCGTTCCAGCTCGACCGCGGTCACCGCGGAGGGCCGGGGGCCGGCGCGCGCGGTCCGCAGCGCCTCCAGCGCACCGGCCGGCACCGCGTCGCCTACGACGGCGGCGTCACGCAGCACGGTGCGGGCGTCGGGCGGCAGCGCGTCGATGCGTGCGGCGAGGACCGCCGCCAGATCGCGGGACAGCAGCCGCCCGTCGAGCGAACCAGGCGCCAGCCGCCACGTCGACTCGGTGTTGGTCAGCAGGCCCCGCTCCTGGAGCAGCGCGACCAGCTCGGCCAGGTAGTACGCGTTGCCCTGGGCGGTGGCCAGCAGCATGTCCTCATCGGGCTGCGCCAGCCGGCCGCCCTGCAGGTAGCTGGTGAGCAGGCGGGCCGCGTCGGCACCCCGCAACGGCGGCAGCGCGCTCACCTCGGCGTCGGCGAGCCGGTTGAGGATGCCGGCGGTGCGGACCAGCTCGGGACGGCCGAGCAGCAGGACGAGGACCGGGCCGGCGAGCCGCGACAGGGTGACGCCGAGCGCGTCCACCGTGTCCGGCGTGGCGTCGTGCAGGTCGTCGACGATGACGACGAGCGGCTCCTCGGTGGCGAGCGCCGACAGCAGCTCGGCGACCGCCGCCGGGATCGCCTCCAGGTCGAGGTCGTCGGTGGGCCCGGCGCTCGCGCCCCAGCCGCCCCGGGCCCCGGCCGGCACCGTCCAGGCGACCCGGTCGGCCGGGCTTGCCGAGTCGGCGCGCGCGCTCTCCCCGTACCCGATGAGGGTCAGGAGCAGGTCGGTCGGCAGCCGCACCGGGTCCGCGGAGGGTGACCGGGTGCGGGCCTGGCGGCCCAGGCGCTGGCCGAGGCGACGCAGCCGCTCCTCGACCTGCTCGCGGGTGGTGGCGGTGTCGGCGGGCAGGCCGATCGCGGCGCGGACGAGGTCGGCCAGGGGGGCCAGGCGCCGCCGCTCGCCGAACGCGGCGCAGTGCACCGACAGCACCCGGGCGCCAGCGCTGGGCGTGAACCCGCCGACCGGGTATCCGGCCGCGAAGCGCTCGACCTCGGCCGCGAAGCGGGTCTTGCCCAGCCCCGCCTCACCGGTCATGACGAGCACCCGCGGCTCGCCGCGGTCGACGACCTCCGCGAGGCGCCCGGCGATGCGGCCCAGCTCGGTTTCC
>WNFX01000132.1_pt1 | contig 58340 bp, 54 predicted proteins | sample 5400111 | NCBI WGS metagenome assembly WNFX01 (sample SAMN13153363, study PRJNA577476) | soil metagenome | isolation source: 40 cm soil or saprolite under grassland replicate 1 | place: USA:California | collected 2016-06-15
TCGCGCCACTCGGCCTCGGTCGGCTTGGCCCAACCCGGCAGCCAGAAGTGGACGTCGAGAACAATGATGGGGAGGCCGGTCTTCGCCGAAAGCGCTCGCGAGAACGTACTCTTCCCCGCCCCGGCCATGCCGGTCACCATGACGCGGCGTCCGACGGAGATCGCTCGTGGGATGTCGCTCATTCAGACCGAGGGTCCCTGAAGCAGCTATTCGACACCAGCTCATAATGCCGGATGCCGGGACTCCCGGTTGGGGGCCACGCAAGTACCCGAGGCGGCGATGATCCCGCGCTACGTGCTGTCGACCCAAGCGGGCAAACGTCGCCTGATACGGCACTAGCTGGAACCAGTAAGCGCCCCGCCCGATCGAAGACGAGCAACCCGAGCCAGTCCGCCGAACCTGGATCGCCCGCCGCGGCGCCACATGGCACCAGCTCACACGCCCCGACCGCTGTCCCACTACGCCCAGCTACGAAAGCTCCTCATCCAGCACGCCGAGCACTTCGCCAAGAACATCGACGCCAGACGGGAGCAGAAGCCTGTCACGCTCGAAACGCCCGCACGAACAGGAACACCGGCTTGCTGTTGAGTACCTCGAACAGCTCCGGAGCCACATCTGCGGCCTGCTGCGGCCGCGGCTCGTCCACCACGTCCACCACGAAGCCAGCCAGCCGCAGCTCACCGAAGATCGCCGACAGCGGCCGGCGATACATAGCCGCAGCCACCTGCTGCCCGTCCCAGTCCCAGGTCTCACGGACCAGTTCGGTGCGGTGATAGTCAGCCATCCCGGACAGCAGCCAGCCAGTGATCGGATGGTGGACCGAGAAAACCAGCCCGCCGCCAGGCACGAGGCAGCGATGCAACCCGGCCAGCAGCGGACCCCAGTCTTCGACGTAATGCAGCACCAGCGATGCCACCGCCACGTCAATCCCGCCGTCCGGCACGAACCCCAGCGGCTGTTCAAGGTCGGCCACCTCGATCCGGGCGCGGCCACCAAGCCGGCGCCGGGCCAGCGCGACAAGCTGCGGCTCGCGGTCCACAGCAAGCACGTCGGCTCCCCGGTCGGCGAGCTGGGCAGTCAGCACCCCACCCGCACAGCCGAGTTCCAGCACGCGCTTGCCCGCCACATCACCGGCAAGCCGCAAGATCGCCGGACGGTCATACCAGGCATTCGTCGCGCTGCGTTCAGAGAACCGCGCATACACCTCCGCGTGATCCCGGTAAATCGACTCAGCAGCCACCTGCCCCACCCTAGATTCACCCAGCCGCGGATCGGTGGAGCATGACCAACCTGATCTACTTCCTCTCAAGCCCATCCCGTCCCGGCTGAGCGGCGTGTTTCACGCAGCGGAACACTGAACTCGCCGCCAGCCTGGCCAGCACCCAGCCGGTGCCAGCAACCGTGATCAGGTTCCAACTATCGTGATCCGGCTCAGGCAGCCAGGCCACACGATCGATCGCGGTGACAAGTAGCGCTGGCCAAGTGACAACTATCGCTGGGAGTCACAACCGAAATGGCGCAAGCGCCAGATGGGCGCCAGATCAAATGAGAAAGCGCCATTTACGATGAGAACCTACATGTGCCGACTGTTAGATGGCGATGCGCACAGCGCCGACGTAGGCGCTCCAGAACACGGGCTCCACCCGCACGGTCTCACCGAAATCGGGCGCATCGATCATCAGGCCGTTGCCGATGTAGATCCCGACATGACCGATGTCGGCGTAGAAGAAGACGAGGTCGCCGGGCTGAAGCTGATTCCGTGAGATGTGAACGCCGGAGTTCCACTGAGCACCGGTGTAGTGCGGAAGCGCGATCCCGACCTGCTCGTATGCCCATAGGACCAACCCGGAGCAGTCGAAGGCCCCTGGCCCCGAGGCGCCCCAGATGTAGGGGTCGCCTTGCCGGGTTAGGGCGAAGCGGAGCGCGCGCGCGCCCAGGCTGGTGCCCACGGGCGCGGTGACGGGGAAGTGGCCGGTGCGGCTCGCGATTGCAAGCGCCTGCTTGTACGCAGCGCTCTCGATCAAGTTGATCTTGCTCTGGATTTGGTTCCGCTTGCCGGCCATCTGCTTGACGAGGCTCTCGACCTGCCTTGCCTGCTGCCGCGCTGTCTGCTGCGCCCGCTCGGCGGCCGCCTGTGCCTTCTGCAGGCCGCTGACCACCGCGCCGTTCTCCATTTGCAAGTGGGTCATGATCGACGCACGGTCGATGAACCTCTGTGGGTCGCTTGAGGTGGCGAGTTGCAGGGTGGGATCGTATCCGCCCGTCTTGTAGCTCTCGGCGGCAATCGCGCCGACCTTGGCCTTGCCGCTGCTGAGCGCTGCGGTGTCGCGAGCCGCGGTCTTGGCGGCTGCGCGGGCGGCGTTGCGTGTCTCGCCGAGCCGAACCCGCAGACCGTCGTACTGCTGGCTGAGCGAGTCAATCTGGTGTGCGAGAAGCCGGGCCTGGGCGACAAGCTCATTGAAGCTCGGCTGAGGGTCCCCGGGCTGGGCGTTGCCAGTTGTGACACCCAACGTGAGGCCGAACGCCGTAAGCGCCGCGGCGAGCACCGTGGCCCGCTGCCACAGCCGAGTGCGCGCGACGATGCCCGTCTCCGCCCGGCGGAGCAAGGCCGGGCGCGCGTCGCCAGACCCGATCCCGCCCGTGCGCTGGCCGCCGGTCCCGATCTCCCCCAAACGCCCCCGAACGTGCCAGCTACCGATCACATGCCCCCGGATGGATCTGTGCAGGCCGCTACCCCAGTCCGAGCGCTCCACTCAGGTCTCTCCTCTCCTTTGCCGCCTACCGGGTTAGCTGACGGGTTCGGGCCGGAGCAGCCCTACCGCAGCGCGGCTCAGCTTCGCCACGACAGCGGATTCACCCCGGGGAAGTTGGGTCCCCGGCTCCCCGGCACGTCGGTGGCGTGTGGCCTGCCGGGGATTCGGCGGGTTACCGTGCGTACTCGCAGCAGCGGGAACGCAGCAGGTGATAACAGCGCTGCACGCTAATGGAGCCGCGCTTGGCGCTCAACCAGAATGGTGAAAATTTTGCTTCACCTGACCCAACGCGCGCTCTGCTGGTCGTTCTGGCGTCCGTTGTGCCGTGTCCGGTTAGTGTGCCCGCGTGCCCACACGGTGGATATACCTCGGTACGGCGAGGATGGCCGGCGCGCAGGGCGCTGCCGCCCGCGTGATCTGCGCGTGATGTGCGTTAATTAGCGCTGGACCGGCTGTGCGCAGCGGCTTGTGATTGATCTATAACAGTCAGTGATATAGTCGGTTATCGATTTCCAGCGCCTGACCCCGCGTCGCAGTGGCGAAGTGGCGGGCTGGAGCTGAGTGTCAGGCACGGACGTGGTGCCCGAACCCCTCCGCGTCTGGCCGAGACACGCGCCGCACGAGTGCCCGAGGCGCCACGCCGAGCCGGCGTGTAGCGTGGGCCGGCGATGGAATTCACAGTCAGCCGCGCCCGGACGTCCGACGTGCGCGCGATCCGCAGGCTCGTCGACGCCAACGCGGATTCCGGTCGGCTTCTCGGCAAGGACACGGTGACGCTGTACGAGGATGTGCAGGAGTTTTGGGTCGCGCGGCAGCACGAAGACGGTGCGGTCATCGGCTGCGGCGCGCTGCACGTGATGTGGGAAGATCTCGCCGAGATCCGGACCATAGCGGTAGCTGGGAGTTGCCAGGGCCATGGCGTCGGGGAGGCAATCGTCGACGCGCTCCTCATGACAGCGCGGGACCTGGGCGTACGCCGCGTGTTCGTGCTGACCTTTGCCACCGGGTTTTTCGCACGGCGCGGTTTCCGTGAGATCAAAGGAACCCCAGTCTCGCATGAGGTGTACGCGGAGCTCCTGCGCTCCTACGACGAGGGCGTCGCCGAATTCCTAGATCTTGACCGAGTAAAGCCCAACACTCTCGGCAACACCCGGATGCTCCTGCACCTTGACGTGCCAGACCGCTCGCCCTGACCGGCCGGCCCCCGCGCCGCGCCCGCTACCCGTCGGCCCTCTGCGCCGCGCCGGCCACCCCCCGGCTCAGCCCACTGCGCCGCGCCCGCCACCCCGCCCCGTACGCCGCCGCCTGCCCCGGACCAACTTTGTACTCTGGAATGTCGTAAACGCCGCACATTCAGGCCGCTTAAGCAACACCCTGCAGTACAAAGAGAGCTTGCCGCTCCCCGAACGGCCGGCCGCGGCTGGCGGGTCACAGACGACCCGCCAGCTCCTGCGACATGCGGCACGTTCGGCGAGCAGGTGATGACATGCCGCTCACGAGGCAATGGCTGCCTTCGCGTAGCTGTCAAGCAGGCCGGGCCATCCGCCTTGTGACTCGAACGCCTGCCGCATCTCCCCGGCGCTCGCGCCATGCCGCTCGATGTAGCGGTGCTCAAGCTCCACCCGGGTCTGGCCCTCCAGTTCGGTAAACAGCACTTCAACCTCACTGGCCTGTGCCGGGTCGGGTTCGTATTGCCAGCTCGAGTTGATGTGCCAGCTGATCAGCAGTCGGCGGGGGGGCTCGAAGGCGAGGACCTCACCCCAATCGCACTCGCTGCCATCGACGTCGCGCTCGTACCAGCGACCGCCGGTGCGTCGCTCCAGCACAGCCTCGGCCAGGTCCGCACCGCCGATCTTGTGCGAGCGGGGCCACCAGGTGTCGAAGCCATCGGTGAACACGCTGAATGCGCGCTCGATCGGCAGCGGAACGGTCACCGCGTGCCGCACAGGGTTAAGCGTCTGCTGGTTCATGGCTGCTCCATTTCTGTCGAGTCGTCCTGGTCGTTCGCTGCGACCTGCTCCGCTGCCACCCGAAAACCCTGCAGGGCCTCGCTCCACATCTGGTCCAGATAGGCGTGGATCGCCTGCACGCCGTGCCGGCTTATCTGGTAGATGCGCCGGGTACCAGCGGCACGATCGGTGACGAGCCCAGCCTCCTTGAGCACCCTCAAGTGCTGGGATACCGCGGGCCTGCTGACCGGCAGCTCCTTGGCGAGCTGGCCAACGGCCTTGGGCCCGTTGGCGAGAGACTCAAAGATCGCGCGCCGGGTCGGATCACCGAGTGCCGCGAGTGCCCGATCTCCGTAAGTCTCCACGAACCGTTAGTCTGTACTTACCAAGATGCCCTGTCAACCCCAGCGCCCCGGCTTGTGGGCGCGCGGCAACCTATCCACAGAACCGCGCTTCCCCCTTCCGCAGCCCTTGACAGCCTGCCAAGATCAGCAGTGGGGCAGCGCCCCCATGGGGGGGTGGGTGATGTAGAGGAAACGCAGCGAAAGCGTGAAGGCTGGCCGGGCTGGAACGGGACAACGCGGCGCCGGCGGACGGATCGCAGCACGCGGGTCGCGGCAGCCGGAGTCACAGCAACCGGGAGTCACGAGCCGGGTCGCGGCAGCCGGAGTCACAGCAGGCGGAGCTGGCGTCCGGCGGGACGGCGGCGTGGCGGCTCAGCGGTCCGGGCGATCAGGTCCCGGCTGATCGCGGTCAGGAATGGCGACGGGCCGGTCGCCCTCTGCGCGCCCCATCGCGTCCGGTGCCTGGCGTAGGTCAGGAACAGGCGGCTGCGCGCGCGGGTCATGCCGACGAACAGCAGCCTGCGTTCCTCCGCGTTGTCCGGGAGTGGCGCCGCGCCGGGCAGCCAGAGCGGTAGCACGCCATCCTCACAGCCCGCGACGAACACGACCTCGAACTCCAGACCCTTGGCGGCGTGCAATGTCAGCAGCGCGATGGCCTCGGCCCTCGGATCTGCCGCGTCCACTTCGGCGCCAAGCGACACCTCTGTGTGGAACTGGCCGAGGTCGTCGCCGCAGCGGCGGGCGAGCGGCAGCAGCACCTCCGCCGCGGCTCGGGCATCCGTGGCGGCCGGCCCGGTGGCCGGGAGCAGGTTCGTGACGGCCTGCAGCGCCGCATGCAGCCGCGTCTCGACATTGTCCATAACGGCTGCCGCTGGCGTGACCGCGAGCTGCGCCTGGCGCATCAGCAGAGCCACGCCAGGCCGGTCGGCGAGCCGGTCATGAGTATGTTTCTGGCACCGCAGCCCGGCCCGGGTCAGCGCCTGAAGCAACCGTCCCGACTGCGCGCCGGTCCGGTGCAGCACGGCGATGTCGGCAAGGCCGAGACGACCGTGACCGTGGCCATCCGCCCGGCCCGAGTCGAGTGAGTGAAATGACGACCCACCCAGAAGGTCATCGATGATGGCGGCGATCCAGCCGGCCTCGGCGCGCTCGTCCGCAGCCTCGTGCAGGGTGATCGGCGCCGCGGCGCGCGCGTCGTTGGTCACGGCACGCAACTCGCGAGCCGGAACGAGCGCGGCAGGCGCGATTGCCTGCCGCGCACCTTCGACGATGGTGCGGCCCGAGCGGTAGTTCCTGCCAAGCCGCACCGTCCGCGCAGCCGGATAGTCGCTGCAGAAACGCAGAAAGAACCCCACGTCTGCCCCGCGAAAGCCGTATATCGCCTGGTCCGGGTCCCCGATGACCGCAAGGCCGGACCCATCGGGCCGCGCGAGCAGCGCTAGCAACCCATACTGCGCGGCGTCGATGTCCTGATATTCGTCCACGCTGATCTCAGGCCAGCGTCGGCGGTAGCCCTGGGCAAGAGCAGGTTCATCGCGTAGCAGGCGGCCGGCCAGCTCGACGAGGCCGTCGAAGTCGACCAACCCGCGGGAGAGCAACGCCTTGCGGAAGCCATCCCGCTCCGCTGCCAAGCCGTTGCTCACATCGGCGAGCAGCGCCTTGCCGGCGCGCTGCGAACCGGCAAGTTCCGTCGCCACTGCCAGCCGGGTGGCCTCGTCCGCGACGCCGAACCGCTGCGGCAGCCCCGCCCGGTCATGCTGCTCACGCAGGATCCGCAGGCCCAAGCCATGAAAGGTGGTGACACAGAGCTGACCCGCTGCCGCGGGGACAAGCACGGACAGCCGATCGCGAAGTTCCTGCGCCGCCCGCCGGGTAAATGTGATGGCGAGGATCTGTTCGGCGGGCACGCCACGATGCGCCAGATTCGCGATCCGGTGCGTCAGCGTCCGGGTCTTTCCCGTGCCGGGGCCCGCCACGATCAGCAGCGGTGTGTCCGCCACGGCAGCCGCCCGCTGGTCTGGATCGAGGTGATCGAGCGGCAAGCCCGCCAGCGGCGGCGCGGCGAGACGCTTTTCTGCGCTCGCGCGCGTCCCTGTGCCAGCTTCCGCTGCCGGCTTGTCCACAGATTCGCGTTCCCCCCTACCGAAGGTCTTGACAACCTGCCAAGCTCGGCAGGAGGGCAAGACCCCCAGGGTGGGTGGGTCTTGTATGGGTTCGGGCGTGGCGCTGGCTTGGGCGGCGGGAGTGCTGCCCGCAGGCTGGGTGAAAGACGCGCGCGGCGGCAGCCGTTCGGGATCAGCGGGGACGGTGGTGGCACGGCCGGGTGGCTCTGTCCGGGCGGGCCCGCCGCCGTCGAAGAGGACGGGAACCGTCGCGGGCCGCTTGACCTCGCCGGGCCGCAGCAGCCGGACGACGCCATACTCGCCGTCGTATCCGGCTTCGGCGATCACCTCTCCGCGGCGCAGCCGGCTGACCGCCTCACCGAGCAGGGCCCCGCCCACCCGGGATATGTCGTCTGTGGGAACGTCACGCAGGATCGCCAGTTCGGGTCCAAGCGCCGCGACGAGCCGGGCCACTTCGCCTGCCACCCGTTTGCTTTTCTGGCCGACTCCGGCAATCTCCGCGACGATCTCCGCAAGGGGCACAAGGTTCAGCGAGTCAGCCGCTCCGGCTCGGCGGAAACCGCGCGGGCGGTCGGCTAGCTCGGAAACCCGGTGCAGCACCCCAACGGTGAGCGGCTTTCCACATTCTGGACAGTTTCCGCCGCAAGCACGTGTCTGCGCCGGGTTCAGCCGAACACCGCACTTACGGTGCCCGTCTAGGTGATACTTGCCCTCCTCGGGAAAAAATTCGATGGTGCCGGCTAGGCCTTCGCCCGTTTCCAGTGCGCTCCTGATGGCGAAGTAGTCGAGTTCGGTAACTAACGTCGTTGCCTCACGCCCCAGCATTGGCGGCGAGTGCGCGTCGGAGTTGCTTACGAGGCGGTAGGAGTCGAGTGCGGAGCACATCCAGTTCATCGGGGGGTCGGATGAGAGCCCGGTCTCGATGGCGAACACGTGTCCCGCGAGGTCGGCGTAACACTCCGCCACGGCATCGAAACCGGATTTGGAGCCAAGCACCGCGAACCACGGCGTCCACACGTGCGCGGGAATCAGGTAAGCACCCGGATCGCTCTCAAGGGTGATCTCGAGCAGGTCACGGGAGTCAAGGCCAAGGATGGGTCTGCCATCTGCGGCGAGATTGCCGATCCTGGCGAGCGCGGCGGTGATACGGTCGGCCGCGGCAAAGGTCGGCGCGTACAGCAGGTGGTGAACTTTGCGAGTGCGTTCCGCGCGCCGGTAGATAGTGGAGATCTCAACCGAGAGCATGAAGCGAATGCACCCCATGGCGGCCGGCGGGCTCGTCCGCCGGATCCGTTTCTCGAGTTCGGGCAGAAGCCGGAACAACCCCGGCTCAGCGGGGATGAGTTTCTCCCTCAGTTCGGCCGCCCAGGCGGGGTGAGTGAAGTCGCCTGTGCCGATCACCGTGAGCCCCTTGCGCAACGCCCACCAGGCGAGATGCTCTAGGTCGCACTGCTTGCTGCAGGCGCGGGAGAACCTTGAGTGGATGTGCAGGTCCACGTGGAACGCGGCCTGGCTACCTAGCATGGCGTTGTCGCTTGTGTTCGGCACGGCCCAGCGTCCTTGTGTTGATTGGGCCTAGTTGCGCGCTTTCCTTGGGTCGCACCCACGGCGGCCGGCCCGGGCTTGTTCCGGCCTGATCATGCCACTCTTGGCGGGTCGTAGGCTGGCGCACGGAAATAACGCGCCGGATGCGGCTTCTTGTCTCACAATGCGGAACTGTTGCGCGGATCCGCGTACGGCAGCGGTAGCGTCGGTGTATTGGAGGGGAGGAATGCGCCGTGCGCAGCGACCTCGCCGCACTGATCCCGCCGCTAGTAATAGCCGTCGCCTTCATCGCCGCAGTCCTTGCCTTGTTGCGCAGGGAGATGGTGCCACGGCGGCGCGGTCATATGGCGCCTCCTGGCCGACCGGACTTGCCGGTCGACGAGGAGGGGCAGGTCACCTCGGGTGAGCGTGCCCAGACGCGCGCGCGGCGACGTAGCGGCGATGGGGACGAAGGTTCTGCGAACAATTCCGCCATGGGGTTGTAGCGCCTTCTGGCATACGAGATCTGATAGCTGGTAGCCGTGCCGATCGTTGCATCATCCACACGGCCGAAGACTCTGCGTCCACTTCGCCCAGAGCCTGATTACGGAGAGTTACTACCGTCTTCCAAACCGGCAGCAATCGCCGTTGGCGGCAAGTGTTTGCGAGATTACTCGTGTGGTTTGAATTGTCATCGGCACTATCTGGGTATAGGTTTGGCACCCGAAATGAGTTTGCTCGAGGAGAAGGGCTGTCCCTGATGGCACAGAAGGTGAAGGTGACGGTCGTCTGCGACCTTCCGCATGACGGTGAGGTCGAGGGGGAAGAGACGGTTCCGTTCTCCTTTGACGGCAGTGCGTACGAGATCGATGTATGTGCTAAGCACGCCAAGGAACTCCGCGACAAGGTGAGTCCGTTCATCGATCACGCGCGCAAGGCAAGCGCGGTGGGCCGCCGTCGGCGGGCTCGGGGTGGGCCGAGCCGGGAACGCAGCGCGGAAATCAGGTCTTGGGCCAAGCAACGCGGTTACAAGGTCAATGAGCGCGGGCGGATTCCAGCGGCCATCGTCCAGGAGTACGAAGCGGCACACTAAGGCGGCGAAGAGCCTGCCCTGGAATCGCCGGTTCGATCGGCGAGACGTGCGGGGCTCATCGGCGCCCTCGGCGGGGCCGGGCGGCAAGGCGGCCGTCCGAAGGCGTGGCCACAGGTCACGTCGGCGGCGTGAGCGCTTGCCTGGGGGACGGCCCCCCGAGATCGTTCGGGTGGGGGCGAGATCGGTCGGCGTCGGGGGAGAGCATCGGCGTCGGGGAGAGCGGGGACAAGTGCGGCCGCGCCGCGCGTGCCGCCATCGATGGGATCCTGCCAGCCAGCAATGTGAACGCAGACTTTCCGCGCGCTGTTGGCCCACGGTTCTTGATCCAATTTTCTTCCGCTGCGGATTTTCGCGCTCCGTCGTGTTTCCTCCGAGGGTGGCACGGATCGGGCCGGGATCGCTTCCGCTGCATTCCGCCGCAGATTCGGTGTCGTCACGGGCGCGAGCTCGGCCCTCTCGTGGCCCGGTCCTCGCCTCGCGTCGGCCTTGCGCAGTTGGTGAGCCGCCTGCTGGAGCGCCCCGCGGTGAGATGAGCGGCGAGCTGGGCAGACTGCCGCTCGCGCCCAGTGACCGCGGGCAGGTCTCCCGCGCGCGTAATTGAGCGGCTCGCCGCTGGCTATTGAACGAGACGTTGTTCGCTTGCGGCGTATCGGAGTAAGCCGTTCGCTCGCGGCGTAGCGGGAACACCTAGGGTCTGGCAGAGGGTTGGATGGGGTGAACGCCCTATGGCCGGGGAACGTCTTGAATGTGAGGCTAACCACATCAGATGCGCTGTCCGGCTCACGGGCTAACATGCGGAAGGGACAGGGACGGACATTTCTGCCTGCCTGACCGCTCTGTGAGGAGCGACGATGTTTGAGAGGTTCACCGACCGCGCGCGGCGGGTTGTCGTCCTGGCTCAGGAGGAGGCCAGGATGCTTAACCACAACTACATCGGCACGGAGCACATCTTGCTCGGCCTCATCCACGAGGGCGAGGGGGTAGCCGCGAAGGCGCTGGAGTCGCTGGGCATCAGCCTCGAGGCGGTGCGCCAACAGGTCGAGGAGATCATCGGCCAGGGCCAGCACGCTCCGTCGGGACACATCCCCTTCACTCCGCGGGCCAAGAAGGTGCTTGAGCTGTCGTTGCGCGAGGCCCTGCAGCTTGGCCACAACTACATCGGCACCGAGCACATCTTGCTTGGCCTCATCCGTGAGGGCGAGGGGGTGGCCGCCCAGGTGCTTGTGAAGCTGGGTGCGGATCTCAACCGCGTTCGCCAGCAGGTGATCCAGCTGCTGCACGGCTACCAGGGCAAGGAACCGGCCGCGGCGGGCGCCTCGTCGGAGTCGGCGCCCTCGACCTCGCTTGTGCTCGACCAGTTTGGCCGCAATCTCACCGCCGGCGCCCGTGAGGGCAAGCTCGACCCGGTGATCGGCCGGGAGAAGGAAATCGAGCGGGTCATGCAGGTGCTGTCGCGGCGGACCAAGAACAACCCGGTTCTCGTCGGAGAGCCAGGTGTGGGCAAGACCGCCGTGGTAGAAGGGCTGGCGCAGAAGATCGTCAAGGGCGAGGTGCCCGAGACGCTCAAAGACAAGCAGCTTTACACGCTCGACCTTGGCGCGCTGGTGGCCGGCAGCCGCTACCGGGGTGATTTCGAGGAGCGCCTGAAGAAGGTGCTCAAGGAGATCCGCACCCGCGGCGACATCATTTTGTTCATTGACGAGCTGCACACGCTGGTGGGCGCCGGGGCCGCGGAGGGCGCGATCGACGCCGCGTCCATCCTGAAGCCAATGCTGGCCCGCGGCGAGCTGCAGACGATCGGCGCGACCACCCTCGATGAGTACCGCAAGCACCTGGAGAAGGACGCTGCGCTCGAGCGCAGATTCCAGCCGATCCAGGTGGCCGAGCCGACGATCTCGCACACGATCGAGATTCTGAAGGGCTTGCGGGACCGCTACGAGGCGCACCACCGGGTGTCCATCACCGATGGCGCGCTCGTCGCCGCGGCTCAGCTCGCCGACCGCTACATCAGCGACAGGTTCCTGCCCGACAAGGCGATCGACCTGATCGACGAGGCGGGATCGCGGATGCGGATCCGGCGCATGACCGCGCCGCCCGACCTTCGTGAGTACGACGAGAAGATCGCGGGAGTCCGCAAGGAGAAGGAGTCGGCGATCGACTCGCAGGACTTTGAGAAGGCTGCGGCGCTGCGGGACAAGGAGAAGCAACTGCTCACCCAGAAGGCCGCTCGCGAGAAGGAGTGGAAGGCCGGCGACATGGATGTGGTCGCCGAGGTCAATGAGGAACTGATCGCCGAAGTCCTCGCCACCGCGACGGGAATCCCGGTCTTCAAGCTCACCGAGGAGGAGTCGCAGCGGCTGCTGCGGATGGAGGATGAGCTGCACAAGCGGGTCATCGGCCAAAACGACGCGATCAAGGCGCTTTCACAGGCGATCCGCCGCACCCGAGCCGGGCTGAAGGATCCCAAGCGGCCTGGTGGTTCGTTCATCTTCGCGGGGCCGTCTGGTGTTGGCAAGACTGAGCTGTCCAAGACGCTCGCCGAGTTCCTGTTCGGTGACGAGGATTCGCTGATCCAGCTCGACATGAGCGAGTACATGGAGAAGCACACGGTGTCGCGGCTGTTCGGGTCACCGCCCGGATACGTCGGCTACGAAGAGGGTGGCCAGCTCACCGAGAAGGTCCGGCGCCGGCCGTTCTCCGTGGTGCTGTTCGACGAGATCGAGAAGGCGCACCCGGACATTTTCAACTCGCTGCTGCAGATCCTGGAGGACGGGCGGCTGACAGATGCCCAGGGCCGCGTGGTGGACTTCAAGAACACCGTGATCATCATGACCACCAACCTCGGCACCCGCGACATCTCCAAGGGCGTGTCCGTTGGCTTTGCCCGCCAGGGCGAAGCGCACGGATCCTACGACCGGATGAAGAACAAGGTCCAGGACGAGCTGAAGCACCACTTCCGGCCGGAGTTCCTCAACCGGGTTGACGACGTGATCGTGTTCCACCAGCTCAGCCGCGAGGAGATCGTTAAGATCGTGGATCTGATGATCGCCAAGGTGGACGAGCGGCTCAAGGACAGGGACATGGGCCTGGAGCTGCGCCCGGCGGCCAAGAATCTGCTCGCACGCCGCGGTTACGATCCGGTGCTCGGCGCCCGGCCGCTGCGCCGGACCATCCAGCGTGAGATGGAGGACCACCTGTCCGAGAAGATCCTCTACGGCCACCTGAAGGCGGGTCAGATCGTCCTTATCGATGTTGAGGGCGAGGGTGAGACGGCCACGTTCACCTTCAACGGCGTGCCCAAACCGGATTCGGTCCCGGACGCGCCACCCGCCGAGATCGAGGATGCGCCCGCCGACCAGCAAGGCTGACCCTAACCGCGGTCAATTTCTCGGCCCGGGCCGGTGCGACCGGCCCGGGCCGCTGTTTATCGCGGCGCCATGGATTCAGCCGGGGAGGGCGTACCTGCCATCTGCGAGCGGTTCAGCCAGCCCGTCGGCCACGAGGCTGTCCAGCGCGCGTTCGCGCTGCTGCGGGTCTGCCCACGCCTCGTCGAGTTCTGCCTTTGTCACCGGGCCGCGCGCACGACGCAGCACCGCGAGCAGGCGCCCGCGGCACTGCCGGTCGGTGCCGTGGTAGCGCTGCCCGCTTACCCGGTGAGTGGCGGCGGGGAAGCCGGCGACCCGCCATGAGCACAGCGAAGCGACCGGGCAGCGCGCGCATCCGGGCCTGGCGGCCGTGCACACCAGCGCTCCGAGTTCCATCACCGCGACCGCCCAGTGGGCGGCGACGGCGGGCTCCGCGGGCAGCAGCGACTCGGCCAGGCGCGTCTCGGCCGCTGACAGCGTGCGGGGCGGCAGCGCGTCGCCGCCTACCAGCCGGGAAAGGACCCGCCGCACATTGGTGTCAAGCACAGCGTGCCGCTGACCGAACGCGAAGCTCCCCACGGCAGCAGCGGTGTAGCGTCCGACGCCTGGGAGGGCGAGAAGGTCTTCGTGTGACGCAGGGACCTGGCCGCCGTGCCGCTGGGTCACGATGCGCGCGGCGGCGTGCAAGTTCAGCGCCCGGCGCGGGTACCCGAGCGTTCCCCACTGCCGCACCGCCTCGCCAGCGCGCTCCGCGGCCAGGGCGGGTGGATCCGGCCATCGCCTCAGCCAGTCGGCATAGGCGGGCAGGACCCGCGCCACCGGAGTCTGCTGAAGCATGATCTCGCTGACGAGAACCGCCCACGGCGACGCCGTGCGCCCGCGCCATGGGAGGTCACGGGCGTGTTGGGCGTACCAGTCGATGACTGGGCGGTGGTAGCGGTTAGCCATGGCAGCACCGATCCTGGCACGGTTGGGGCCCGCAATTCCTCGCCCGGTGTCGGCAATTCCTCGCCCGCGGCCGGCAATCGGAGGAGGCCACCGGCGGGTCGGCGTGCCGGTGGGTCCGGCGGGTCGGCGTGCCGGTGGGTCCGGCGGGTCGGCGGGCGAATCCACAGACCGCTCTGCATACTCTGCGTATGGAGCCAACTTCACTTGGTGATAATTCATGGCCAGATGAGCCGGGCACGTATTGGCGGCGGCGGGTGTTCGCACTCGCGGTCGGCCTCGGCCTGCTTGGCCTGCTTGCATGGGCGTGTTCTGGCGCGCTGAGCGCCGGGCCGACGGAGAAGGTCACGGTCTCGCGCACCTCGCCCGCCGCACAGCAGGCCGGGGCGCCAGGCGGCGCGGACGGCGCGGTGCTCGGCCCAGGCGAGGCGGCAAGGGCGACGGTGACCGTAACGGCCTCACCCGCGCGCACGAACCGTGCCAGGGCGCCGGCGCACGCGAGGAAGGCGGCGCGCGCCAGCGGATTCGCGCGCGCCGCCGCTTCGGCGCGCGCCGGCGGCGCGGCGCGCCGGTCCGGCGGCGGCTGCGGTCAAGGTGATCTCGTGGTCAGCTTGTTCGCGAGCCGGGCCGTCTATCAGCGGTCGGTGATGCCGCGATTCACTGTCGACGTGGTCAACACAGGCCGTGCGGCGTGCGCGTTCGATGCCGGTACCCGGTCGCTGCACCTGGTGATCAAATCAGGCCACGTCCGGGTCTGGGGGCTTGCGGACTGCGCGCGCGGCGCTGCGTCGCGCGTGCTGCACCTGCAGCGCGGCGTGCCGTTCGTGCGGCACATCTCGTGGGACCGCCGCGGCTCCACCCCAGCTTGCCGGCCTGTACGGCCCACGGCCGCGCCCGGCACCTACACGGCGGCCGTGACCGCAGGCACCGCGCGCAGCAAGACAGTTGTGTTTGCGTTGCGCTAACCCGAGTCCTCCGGCCAGTGGGCGCCGGTACCGCAATCGCCTAACCGGAGCCCGTGGGCTGCGCCTTGGCAAAGCTCGCCGAGCCTTCAAGCACGTAGCGCATGCCATCCACATAGAGAGCGATGATCCGCATGGATTTGCTGACCGAGATGACCGGATGGCCCGTCTGTGTGGCGACACGTTCGGCCGTGCGGTGGCGGGTGCCGGACTCGTCGGTCGGGATCGTTGGATCGGGGACCAGATGAACGGCGGCTCGCACGATATGGCGCGCGCCGTCGTCTATCACGATCGCGCCGTCCATCTTGGCGAGTTCACGCAGCCTGGTGGCCGAGAACTCGACCTCGAACTCGAAACCGCCGGTACACAGGGTTTCCACCGTGGCGTCGTAGCCCAGCACGATCAGCGCTCCGGTGTTGCCGCGCAGGATCCGCTCCAGCCCATCCCGCAATGCCGTACCCGGCGCAACCGCAGCAAGAGCGGCTCTGCGCCGCTCGTCTCGACCCTTTTCGATTCCTGGCACAGGATCCCCGGTGGTCACTAGTCCCGGTCATTCTAGCGAGGCAGCCGCCACGCGGCGGCCGGGGCGAAGCGTCCAGTCCCCACCCGGCCTATCCCGCAAGGGCGCAGGCGATCGCTTCCCTGACGTCACCGACTTCTTTGACGGACATGAGGCGTGTCACGTTGCGCTGCTCGCCGGCCTCGCCTGTGGCACCTCCCGGCGGTGGCAGCCGCCCAGTGTCCGGTGGCACGATGGCGCGCCGGTATCCGAGCCGTTCGGCCTCGGCCAGCCTGCGCTGCACCCCGGCAACCCGGCGGACCTCGCCAGCGAGCCCTACCTCGCCGATCACCACTACTCCAGGCGGGATGCTGATGTTGTTCACCGCTCCGGAAAGCGCCACCGCGAGCGCGAGGTCGACCGATGGCTCGCAGAGCCGCACGCCGCCGATGGTGGCGGCATAAATGTCACACCGCCCGATCTGAACGCCCGCGCGCTGGGCAAGCACGGCGAGTACCATCCCGAGCCTCGCGCCGTCGAGGCCGGAGGTGACCCGCCGCGGCACGTCAAGCATGCTGGCCGTGACGAGCGTCTGCACCTCGGCGAGCAGCGGCCGGCGCCCTTCCAGCGTCACCGTGACGCACGTGCCTGGGACCGGGTCGGATCGGCGGGACAGGAACAAGCCGCTTGGGTCGGGCAAGCCGATGAGCCCGAACTCGCCCAGCTCGAAGCAGCCAAGCTCGTCGGTCGGGCCAAACCGGTTCTTGACCGCCCGCACCATCCGAAGGCCGCAATGCCGGTCGCCCTCGAAATGCAGCACCACATCCACCAGGTGCTCGAGCGTCCGCGGCCCGGCGATCGAACCTTCCTTGGTCACGTGGCCGACCAGCACCGTGGCCAGACCGCGCTGCTTGGCCACCTGGATAAGCGCGGCCGTGACCTCACGAACCTGCGTCACGCCTCCGGGTGCTCCATCGACTCCCTCGGCCACGATGGTCTGCACGGAATCGATGATCAGCAGCTCCGGCTTGACCTCGTCGATCTGGCCGATGACGGCGGCGAGCCGTGTCTCGGCCGCGAGGTACAGGTTATGCGTGACTGTGCCGATCCGGTCCGCGCGCGTGCGCACCTGCGCCGCCGACTCCTCCGCGGTCACATACAGGACCGGGCCTGATTCGGCGACGAGCGCGCACACCTCAAGCAGCAACGTGGACTTGCCCACCCCGGGCTCACCTGCGAGCAGCAGCACCGCGCCGGGCACCAGACCGCCGCCGAGCACGCGGTCCAGTTCTTCCATGCCCGTCGGGCGCGCCTTCGCGGCCGACGCGTCCACGTCGGCGATGAGCACCGCCGGGGCGCTGACCGGGCCAGGGCCGACGCTGCGCAGGCCAGCCCGAACGAGCCGGGAAACCTCTGCTTCCTCGATCGTCCCCCAGGCGTCGCAACCGCCGCATCTGCCTGCCCACTTCGCGGTCTGCCAGCCGCAGTCGGCGCAGCGAAACGTTGCGCCCGCCGATGACTTAGCCATGCCGGCAGCGTACGAGCCGCGACCGACATTAAGCGGCGCCGGACAGATCGCCAAGATCACCGGGAACCCAGCGGCAGGTCAGCGGCGAGCCCACGGTTCAGGCCGTGCCCGTCGGCCCGACTTGCGTGGCCGCGCCGTGACAGCGCATAAGCTGGCGAGGTGCCGCACGCCAAGGTGAGGAGAAGGCACGTTGAGTGACGCGGTGAGGGTGCCCGACGCGCCGGTCGTGCTGTCCACCGCGTCGGTGTATCCAGAGCGCACCGCGAACGCGTTCGAGGCTGCCGCCACTCTCGGCTACGACGGCGTCGAGGTGATGGTCACGGGCGATCCCGTCAGCCAGGACGTGGCCGTGCTGGAACGGCTCGTCGACTACCATCACGTGCCGGTCCTAGCCATTCACGCGCCGTGCCTGCTCATCACCCAGCGAGTGTGGGGCCGCGAACCGTGGGGAAAGTTGCGGAAAGCCGCCGAGGTCGCCGAGCGGCTCGGCGCCAAAGTCGTCGTCGTACACCCGCCATTTCGCTGGCAACGCGAATACGCTCGCGAATTCGAGGCGGGATTGGACCGCATGGGTAGCGAGACCGAGGTTGTCTTTGCCGTCGAGAATATGTTTCCGCTGCGCGCGCGGGGAACCGAGGTCGTGCCGTATGCGCCGCATTGGAATCCGGTGGACCAGGATTACAAGCATGTCACTCTCGATCTGTCGCACACCGCCGTGTCCGGTTCTGACGCATTGGAAATGGCGCACAAGCTTGACGGCCGGCTCGCCCACGTGCATCTTGCCGACGGCTCCGCCGCGACCAACAGGGACGAGCACCTCGTGCCCGGCCGCGGCAGCCAGCCATGCGCGGAGCTGCTTGAACGGCTCGCAATTGATGGCTACCCAGGTCTCGTCGTGCTCGAGGTGGGCACCCGCCGTGCGCTCAGCCACGAGGATCGCCTGGCAGACCTCGCTGAAGCGCTCGCATTCACCCGGCTGCACCTGACGGCAGCGGCCAGGGCGAACGGGCACGGCGAGTCGGCAGGAAGCCGGGCATGACTCGCCGCCTGGGCCGCAGGCCAGGCCCAAGCAAGACCCGCGAGGCGGTGCTGAACGCCGCGCGTCGGCTTTTCTCCGAACGCGGCTACGACAAGACGACGATCCGGGCAATTGGCCGCGAAGCGAACGTGGACGCCGCGCTTGTCCATCATTTCTTCGGTACCAAAGAGCAGGTCTTCGTGGCGGCAATGGAGCTGCCTTTCGAGCCGGCCGCCGTCCTGCCGCAGATTTTGGCTGGCCCTCGGGATCAGCTCGCCGACCGCATAGTCCGTTTTTTCCTGTCCGTGTGGCGCGACCCGCAGAGCCGAGCGCCATTTATCGCCCTCCTGCGCTCGGCCACGACCAACGAGCAGGCCGCAGCCACCTTCCGTGAGTTCCTTGAGTCCGCCTTGCTTGGCAGAATCGCCGACGCGCTTGGAATTGACAGGCTGCGGGTTGCCTCGGCTGCCGCGCATATGGTCGGCATTGTGCTGCTGCGCTACGTCGTGCGCGAAGAGACGCTCGCCGGCGCGACAGAAGACGAGATAGCCGCGATGGTGACCCCCGCGATCGAGCGTTACCTGAGCGGCGAACCGGAAACCGCTGTCCTCACGACTCGAGGATCAGCGTCACTGGACCGTCGTTGACCAGTGACACCATCATCATCGCGCCGAACACCCCCGTCTCCACCCGGGCGCCGCGGGAGCGAAGCGATGCGACGAAGCTGTCGACGAGTGGCGCAGCGACTGGCCCGGCCGCGGCGGCGGACCACGACGGCCTGCGCCCCTTCCTGGTGTCCGCGTACAGCGTGAACTGGCTGATCACAAGCAACGGCGCGCCCGTGTCCGCGCAGGATTTCTCGCCGTCCAGGATCCGCAGCTCAAAGATCTTGCGCGCCAGCGCGTCCGCCACCGTGGCTGTGTCGGAGTGCGTGACCCCGAGCAGGACGACAAGGCCTGGTTCTGCGATAGAACCGACGACGCGCCCGCCGACGGTAACGGCCGCTTGCGTCACGCGTTGGACGACAGCTCGCATGGTCATGCATTCTGCCGGTCATGGAACCAAGCACGCTCATCACCGTCGCGCCCACGGGCGCCGAATCAGCGAAAAACGACGTTCCCGCTCTGCCAGTGACCCTGGAGGAGCTGGTGACCACCGCGAAGGAGTGCCAGGAGGCGGGCGCCGCCGTCATCCACGTGCACATCAGAGACGCGGCCGCGAGCCCTACGCTCGATCTCGGCAGGCTCACCGCCACCGTGCAGGCGCTGCGCGAATCCACATCTCTCATCGTTCAGCTCTCAACCGGTGGCGCGGTGACTGACTCCTTCCATGACCGGCTGCGCGTCCTGGACGCCGATCCCGACGCCTGCTCGCTGACCTGCGGCACGGTCAACTTCGGCGACGAGGTCTTCGCCAACCCGTGGCGGTTCATCTGCGATCTCTACCAGCGCACTCAAGAGCGTGGCGTGGTGCCCGAGTTCGAGCTCTTCGATCTTGGCCACGTGGCGACGCTGCACCGGCTGCTCGCTGAGTTCGGCCCGCCTGCCGGCGGCCACGTGCACGCTGACCTCGTGATGGGGGTGCCCGGCGGGATGGCGGGTGACGCGGCGACGCTGGTCGCCTCGGTCGCGGCGCTGCCGCGGGGGGCGACCTGGTCGGCGACCGGGATCGGCCGGACCACGCTGCCGGTGATGTTCGCCGCGCTGGCCGCGGGTGGCCACCTGCGGGTAGGAATGGAGGATACGCTTTCGTTCGCGCGCGGCCGCCCCGTCACAAGCAACGCTGAGCTTGTTGAGCGCGCCGCCAGCGCAGCCGCGCTGAGCCAGCGTCCGCCGATGAGCCCGCAGCGGGCCCGTGAGTTCCTGGGGGTGCGTGATCGCACCTGACCGCGCGCAGCGCGCCACACCCCGCGACACAGCCACCCCCCATATCCCTAACGGCTGCCGCGGATCGCGTTCCCCTTACAAAACCCACCCCCCCATGGGGGCTTTGCCCCACTGCCGATCTTGGCAGGTTGTCAAGAGCTGGGCGAGGGGCGAATCCGGATCTGTGGATAACTTTCTGGGGGGCGGGAAATAGTGCCGCCCGCGTTTCCGGGCGAGACGGGGTCGGCCGGCCTTCCAGACGAGATGGCACCGCCCGGGCTCAGGTCCGGGGTAGCGCCGCCCGCACTTGCGGACGAGCCGGTGCTCGCGGTAGCCGTTCGGTCAGGTTTTGTCGAATCACGCCACCGTGGGCGGGCCGCCGGGCTTTCCGCGGCCGGTCAGGTGGTGCTGCGCGCTGGTCAGGCAGCCGAGCCCATTTTTCCGCGGTCGGCCAACAAGCCGACCCAGGCGGCCGCGATGCTGCGCTGCGGCCTGGATCTGGATGGCAGGCTGCTTGCGCTGGCCGCGGCCAGCCATTCCGGCGAGGACTTCCACGTGGCCGGGGTGCGCGAGATCCTTGCCGGCGCCGGGCTGGACGAGGGCGCGCTCGCCTGCCCGGCGGCGTTGCCGCTCGATGAGCAGTGCGCGCACGCGGTGCTGCGCCGTGGAGGTGGCCCCGAGCGCCTTTTCAACAACTGCTCGGGAAAGCACGCGGCGATGGCCGCCACATGCGTGGCGGCCGGCTGGCCGGTGACTGGCTACCAGAAACCGGATCATCCGCTGCAGCGCGCGATCCTCGACACGGCGCAGCGCCTGGCCGGTGAGCCAGTCGCGGCGACGGGCGTGGACGGGTGCGGCGCAGCGCTTTTCGCGCTCTCGGTGCAGGGCGCGGCGCGGGCGCTTCGCGCCATGGTCCTGGCGGACCCGGGCAGTCCTGAGCGCAGGGTCGCCGATGCCATGCGCGCCTATCCGGAGTGGACGTCGGGCACTCGGCGGCCGGAACGAATCCTGATGACGGCGCTGCCCGGGCTGCTTGTGAAGTCGGGCGCCGAGGGGGTGGAGGTGTTCGCCTTCGCCGACGGGCGCGCGGGCGGTGTGAAGATTTCCGATGGTCACTGGCGTGCTGTGCGGCCGGTCACCGTGGCGCTGCTGCGGGCGCTCGGCATCGCGCAGGACGCGGCCGCTGTGGGCGACGGCGCCGCAGCGGCGCTTGACTCGGTCGCGGTGATCCCACTGCTCGGCGGCGGCGCGCGGGTCGGGGAGGTCCGCGCCGTTTGGCCGCCGTAACCAGCGACCTGGGTGGCCGCCGTCAGCAGCGGCCGCGTCCGCTTGCAACGTCTTTGCTATTGCAAGCGGAATGAGCCAGGCTAAGGCCATGGGTCCGGTGAGGTCAATCGGGGCGTACATCCGCGAGCAGCGAGAGCAGGCGAAGATCTCGCTGCGCCAGCTTGCCCAGACGGCTGGGGTGTCGAATCCATACCTGAGCCAGATCGAGCGCGGCCTTCGCAAGCCAAGCGCGGAGGTGCTGCAGCAGATCGCAAAGGGCCTGCGGATCTCGGCAGAAGCGCTTTACGTGCAGGCGGGCATCCTTGAGGACCGGCCCACGGACTCGAAGGTCCATCCGGCGGTGCTGGCCGACCCGCATCTCACCGAGCGGCAGAAGCAGATCCTCATCGACATTTACGAGTCGTTCAGGAAGCAGAACGCGCCACGTTCCATCGACGTGACAGCCGGCGGGTAGCGTTGAGCCGGCCGGCGAGGTGAGGGTCCGCGGGATGGGAGGAGGACGATGGGCTTGGCAACGGGCGTCTGGACTGAGCTCAGGAAGGTGAGGGAGCACAAGGCCTTCTACGCCGCGGCGGGCGCGGGCGACGTTGCCGCCCAGGCGCTGCGTGAGCTGCCTGAACGGCTTACGCGCCTGCAGAGCAGAGCTGACCTCGCCGCCTGGTCCGGCCGCGCGGTCGAGACCGTGATGGTCGCTGGCGCACGCGTCCTGCAGGTCTATGACGAACTCGCCGAACGCGGCATGCAGGCGACGGGACGGGGGCAGCCGCCGCGTCCGGCCGAGCTGACGGGCGCCTCATCCGGCGAGGCGGCGCGCGGAGCGCGCCAGGTGTAGCGCGACGAGGCGGACGCGCCGCTGGCGTTTCCACCACGCGCGCCGACCAGATAACCTGGACGCCGTGATCGGTGCCGCGTTGTCCCCGTTGTACTACCTGTTCTTGGTGCTTGCCTTTGGCGCCTTCGTGGTCGAGTCTTGGGCGTTCATCGACGCGATCATCCGGCCAGCTCAGGCGTTCCCAGCCGCTGGCAAGCAGACGAAGCCGCTTTGGCTGATCATCCTTGGTGTAGCGACCGTGATCGGTCTTGGTTCGGTCCTTTATGGCGGCATCACCGTCACTGGAATCCTGCCGGTGGCCGCCTTCGTCGCGGCTGCGATCTACCTCACCGACGTCCGGCCGAAGGTCAGGGGCCTTGGCCGCGGCGGATCGGGTTCCGGCCCCTACGGGCCCTGGTAGGCCCACCGCCAGGTGAACCAAGGCCGTCAAGCCCAAGCACCGGCAGGAGCTCCGTCAGCATCATCTCGAACATCGGGCCGGAGTCGTCGAGCACCCAGCCGAGGTGGCCGAAGACCTCCAGGCTCACCATCCCGTATAGCCGGACCCAGCAGTACACGAAGGACAGCACGGCACCGACCGGCAAGGCAGCCGCAGCAGCCTGCAGGAACAGACCGTTGGCCCCAGCGCTTTCGCGGTAGCGCTCGAGCTGGGAACGCAGGCCGGGATCAATCTCTTCCGGCGCGAGTACCGGAAATGACCTGTTGTTCCACAGCTCGATGTACAGCGCCAGGAACGTGCCGCTGAACTTCTGGCCGCACTCGTCAGCGATGTCGGTGTGATTCAGGTCGAGACCAGGCAGCGGGGCGCCGAACAGCAGCCCGAACTCCCGCTTATGACCCAGCGACCACGTGCGGAACTCGCGCGCGGCTGCCATGAGCTTTGCGCCGATGCCGTCATCGGCGGCAGCGTCGATCGCGGCCTGTATGTCGCTGGTGATCTCCAGGTAGATGTCACCGATCACGTTCCTCAGCAGCTCTTCGTGGCTGCCGAAGTAGCGGTAGAGCGCGGGAGCTGTCATGCCCATCTCGCGCGCGATCGCACGTAGCGACACGCTGTCCGGACCCTGTTCGACGAGGATCCGGCGGGCCACTTGCTTGATCTCCCGCGTGGTGGCCGCGCGCACGCGATCGCGTCGGCTCACTGCGTTCGCGGCCTCTACGGCCTGCTTCACCGAACCTCCAATGCCGTTCGACTGCCGTCCTTGACAGCAGTAAAACGCCCGCACGTGAAGTTGACGATGTTAAAAGTATACGCCGTTTACTACGTTACCGCATCTATGCCAGGCACGGCATCCGCGAGGCAGAACCGGCCGAGCTTGCGCCCGGGTCGGCAAACGCATGAGCGCTTCGAGGTGTCCGCCGAGCACCGGAACGGCGAGGATCGCGCACGCCGTATATTCGGCAGCGTGGCGATATATTCGGCAGCGTGGCGATCACCCTCGTGCTTGGCGACATCACCGAGCAGCACGCCGACGCCATCGTGAACGCGGCCAACTCGTCGCTGCTCGGCGGCGGGGGCGTGGACGGCGCGATTCACCGCCGCGGCGGCCCTGCCATCCTGGCCGCGTGCCGCGAGCTGCGCGCGGGCGCGTACCGTGGCGGCTTGCCAGCCGGCCAGGCTGTCGCCACCACCGCGGGCAGGCTCCGCGCCAAATGGGTGATCCACACCGTCGGGCCGGTGTACTCGACCAGGCAGGACCGGTCCCGCCTGCTTGCCTCGTGTTACCGTGAGTCGCTGCGGGTCGCTGACGAGTTCGGTGCCCGTGCCGTGGCCTTCCCCGCGGTGTCCGCGGGCGTGTACGGCTGGCCCATCGATGACGCGGCGCGGATCGCGGTCGGCACGGTGCACGAGACGTCGTGTCGCGTCGAAGAGGCGCGTTTCGTCTTGTTCGGCGAGGACGTGTTCGCGGCTTTCGAGCGCGCGCTCGCTGAGCTGAACGCATGAGCGAGTAAGTCCGTGAGCCCGTGAGGGTCAGCGGCCGGCTTGCGGATCGGCAAAGCGGGCGAACGCGCGCAGGTTGGCCAGGCTCTCGCCGCGCTTGACCCGCCACGCCCATTCCTTGCGGATGGAGGACGCGAAGCCGATCTCAAGCGCGGTGTCGAAGTTGTCGTCGGAGTAACTGAGCACGCAACCGAGCAGTCGGTCTATCTCATCAGCCGTCACCGCCTGTAGCGGCAGTCGGCCGACCAGGTAGACATCGCCGACCGGGTCGAGCGCGAAATGGACGCCGAACGTCCGCCCGTTTCGCTCAAGCAGGAAACGGTAGAAGCGTGCGTGGTTCTCATCCGGCTGCCTGCAGAAGAAGGCTTCCACGTGCACGCTGTGCGTGCCGACGATGAGCCATGTCATGGTGGCGAGTTTGTGCTGGCCTGCCAGCTTGACCAGGTACGCGCCCGGCTGGGGGTTCTCGAACGTCAGGCCCGCCTGGGTGAGCGCGCGCTCGATCACCCGCGCCGCGTCATCGCAGCCAGACGGGGTGGTCACGCGTCCACCGCGGCCGCGACATGTTCCTCCATGGCCTCGGTATACACCTTCAGCAGCCGGTCGACCGTACCGGACCAGCCGAACTGAGCCGCGTGAGCGAGAGCGCCGCGGCGCAGCCGCTGCAGCAAACGCGGCGCGGCGGTGAGCTTGCTGAGCGCTCGGGCATAGTCGGCTGGGTTGTGCCCGGCGATGAGGAAACCGGACACCGCGTCGCGCACGGCGGTGCGCAACCCGCCCGCCGCCGCGGCCACAACCGGCGTACCGCACGCCTGAGCTTCGACCGCCACCAGCCCGAACGACTCCGAATGGGACGGCACGACGACCACCGTCGCTGCCCGGTACCAATCGGCGAGCTCACGTTGCGGGCACGGTGGTTCGAGGCGCACCCGGTCGGCCAGGCCGAGCCTGCTGGCCAGCGTGCTCAGCTGGTCGGGGTCGGCTCGGCCGGCCCCGCTCGGCCCGCCCACGAACGCGACCACGAGCCGGCGGGCGAGGCCCGGGTCATCTGCGATCATCATGGCCGCCGCGTGCAACAGCACATCCGGCGCCTTCAGCGGCTGCACCCGTCCGGCGAACAGGAGCACCACGGCATCGGCGGCCAGGCCGAGGCGGTGCCGCGCGGCGACCTGCGAGCCAGGCCTGAACACACCGAGATCCACTCCGGGGTTGACCGTGCCAATGCGCGCCGGATCGGCCTCATACATCGTGATCAGCTGGTGCGCCTCCTGCTCGGTGTTGGCGACCAGCCGGTCCGCCGCCGCGACGACCTCGGTCTCGCCGCGAATGCGGATCTGCGGCTCCGGCGTGTCACCGGCCGCGAGCGCGTGGTTTTTGACCTTGCTCAGGGTGTGCATCGATTGCACGAGCGGCACCCCCCAGCGTTCCTTGGCAACCGCGCCCACCTGGCCGGACAGCCAATAGTGCGCGTGCACTAGGTCGTAGCGGCCGGGCTCGTAACTCGCCTCGGTGTGGAGCACCCCGAGGGTGAAACTGCAAAGCTCGCCGGGCAGGTCGCCCTTGTCAAGCTCCTCGAATGGCCCTGCCACCACATGCCGGACCAGCACACCAGGAGCAAGCTCCACCACTGAAGGCGCATCCCTTGAAACGGCTCGGGTGAAGATGTCGACCTCGACGCCGAGCGCCGCCAGCCGCTTGCTGACCGCCACGACGTAGACGTTGAGCCCTCCGGCGTCGCCCGTGCCTGGCTGATCGAGCGGGGAGGTGTGCATGCTAATGGTCGCGATCCGCCGTGGGAGGCGTCGTAGCACGCTCCCTCACCTCCGATCGGGCGACAACCCCACCGTCCAACCGCGCTGCGGCACGCCGTGTTCCCGCCGCCGCCCTCAGGATCGGGGTTCCCGCCGCCCTCAGGATCGAGGTTCCCGCCGCCCTCAGGTTCGAGGCGCCCGCCGGCGTCGCGGGTGCGAGCCGTCTGCCTGCTACCCCCAGCTACGCTTTGAGCGTGGGAACCCTGGTGCTGCTCCGGCATGGCGAAAGCGCGTGGAACGCCGAAGGCCTGTTCACCGGCTGGGTGGATGTCGGCTTGTCTGCGAAGGGCGAGGACGAGGCCCGCGCGGGCGGCAAACTGCTGCTCGACGTGGGCGTGCTTGCCGACATCGTGCACACCTCGGTGCTGACCCGTGCCATTCAAACCGCCAACATCGCGCTGGAGACCGCCGAGCTCGCCTGGCTGCCTGTGCGCCGCTCGTGGCGGCTGAACGAGCGGCACTACGGCGCGCTGCAAGGCAAGAACAAGGCGCAAACCCGGACCGAGTTCGGCGACGAGCAATTCATGCTGTGGCGCCGTTCCTATGACGTACCGCCGCCGCCGCTACCTGATGATGATCCGCTCTCCCAGGTCCGTGACCCGCGGTATGCGTCGCTTCCAGCCGAGGTGATCCCGCGTACTGAGTGCCTCAAGGACGTGGTGGGCCGCATGCTGCCCTACTGGTACGACGGGATCGTTCCCGATCTCGCCGCGGGCCGCACGGTGCTCATCGTGGCGCACGGCAACTCGCTGCGCGCGCTGGTCAAGTACCTGGATGGGATCAGCGACGCCGACATCGCCGGCCTCAACATCCCGACCGGCATCCCGCTGTTGTACGAACTCGACGCGAGCTTTCGCGCGGTCTCGCCCGGCGAGTACCTCGACCCAGCCGCAGCCGAGCAGGCGGCTGAGGCGGTGCGCAATCAGGGCCGCTAGGTGCCGCCACGGCCCGGCGAACCCCGTCTGACCAGCGGGTGAATTACCCGCAAATAGCCAGCTACCGCAGGTGGCAGGGTGCCGGTTCTGGCCATAATCCGCATACCATCAGGACGTGAGCGTCGACCTGGCGGCGGGTATCGCGGGGATGGTCGGCCTGGTCGTCGGGGCTGCCGCCGTCCTCGCCTGGAGACCTCGAAATCGGCGCCCCGAGCCGCGGGCAGAACGTGAGGAGCCGACCCGGCTCCCGCCGGGCGTCGCCTCGGTGCTGTCCGTGCTGCCCTCTTCCGCGGTCGTCATCGACCACGAGGATCGTGTCCTGCGCGCGAGTTCGGCCGCGCGCGCGTTCGGGTTGGTGAAAGGAGAACAGCTTGTCGTTGGCGAGTTGATCGCGCTCGCCCGGCAGGTACGCAGGGACGGTGAGATCAGGGAGACCGAGATTGACGTGCCGAACCGCAAGTTTGGTGGACGGACCACGAGTTTCGCGGTGCGGGTAGCGCCCCTTGGCCAGTTCGCGGGCGGGGGCCTGGTGCTGGTGCTTGCCGACGACCAAACGGAAAGCCGCCGAGTCGAGGCCGTGCGCCGCGACTTCGTCGCCAACGTGAGCCACGAGCTGAAGACTCCCGTCGGTGCGCTCGCGCTGCTCGCTGAGGCAACCGAGGAGGCGGCCAAGGATCCCGAGGCGGTCAGCCGGTTCGCCGGGCGGATGCGGCAAGAAGCCGCGCGGCTCACCGTGCTGGTGCGCGACCTGATCACGCTGACCCGGATTCAAAGCGCCGAGCCGGTCGCCGACGCCCGGCCGGTGGCGCTTGATGCGGTCGTCACCGAGGCCATCGACCGGTGCCGGATGAAGGCCAGCAAGCACGGCATAACGCTCGTCTCTGGCGGGGATGGCGACCTGAGCGTGCTTGGCGATGAGGACATGCTTGTCACAGCCTTGCGCAACTTGATCGAGAATGCGATCGCCTACAGCCCAGAACGGACCCGAGTGGTGGTGTCGACCCTGCGTTCGGGCAACAAAACGGCCGAGGTCAGCGTCGCTGACCAGGGAATCGGCATCCCAGAGCGGGATCTGGAGCGAATCTTCGAGCGCTTCTACCGAGTCGACCCGGCTCGCTCGCGGGCTACCGGGGGGACGGGGCTTGGTCTGGCCATCGTGAAGCATGTGACCGCTGCGCACGGCGGCAAGATCAAGGTGTGGAGCAAGGAGGGCGCGGGATCTACGTTCACCCTCCGGCTTCGACTGGATCTAAGGACGGAGCCAAGCGTCGACGGCGACGAGAATACCGCTGCACAGCCGAAATGGGAGGCGACCAGGTGACACGTGTTCTTGTCGTTGAGGATGAGGAGTCGTTTAGCGACGCGCTGTCGTACATGCTCCGCAAGGAAGGCTTCGAGGTCGCGGTCTGCCCGACAGGCCCGGACGCGCTCGACACCTTCGACCGCAGCGGGGCTGACCTGGTCCTGCTTGACCTCATGCTGCCCGGCTTGCCGGGCACCGAGGTATGCAGGACGCTGCGGCAGCGGTCCAACGTTCCCGTCATCATGCTGACCGCCAAGGACACGGAGGTGGACAAGGTGGTTGGCCTCGAGCTTGGCGCCGACGACTACGTGACCAAGCCGTTCTCGTCGCGGGAACTTGTCGCGCGGATCCGCGCCGTGCTCCGCCGTCAGGGTGATACCGAGGAATCGCCGACTGCCACCCTTGAGGCGGGGCCGGTCCGGATGGACGTGGACAGGCACGTCGTGACCGTGCGTGGTCAGCAGGTCCAGTTGCCGCTGAAGGAATTTGAACTGCTCGAGGTGCTGCTGCGCAACGCGGACCGCGTGCTCACCCGCATGCAGCTCATCGACCGCGTTTGGGGCGCCGACTACGTCGGCGACACCAAGACGCTTGACGTACACGTCAAGCGTCTGCGCGCGAAGATCGAGCGCGACCCGGCGAGCCCGCAGCACATCGTCACCGTTCGCGGACTTGGCTACAAGTTCGAGTCCAAGGGCTAACAGCCTGCATGCGGTCTTCGGCCCCTCGTACAACCACGTACAACGAGGCGCACGGTAAACGGCGCTAAGGCGTAACCGAAGGGCTCGCGGACGGGTTGGCGCCCGAGCCACGCGGGCGCGGCCCGGTGGATCTCGGTGCGGCTTTGGGTGTCTGGCTCGGCGGCGCGGAGAACGTCACGTAGTAGTCGGACCTCGGCACGACCGGGACGATGAGCGTGATCGCGCCAGCGTTCTCGAAGAACAGAGTCACTGGGACGGCGTCGCCGCCGGCCAGAGGCTTTTGCAGCTGATGAAGGACCAGCCTTGGCACCGGCCCGGTCAGCAGCGCTGCCTGCCCGGGTCGCAGGTTCACCGCTCCGCCGCGAATCGTGACCGATGCGGCGGTGCCGGGTGCGGCGACGCTGGTCAGCCTGTCTGGTCCGCCATCATTGACAAGGGCGAGGAACAGGCTCGCCGATTGGCCCGGCCGCAGTTCGGCGCCGACGTCCGGCCCAAGCACGAACATGTCACGGATAGCGATGCTGTGAAACACGGTGCTGGCGCCGTCGGTTGTGGTGAAAGGCCGGTTGGTCTGAGCGTCAACGCCGGCCGCGCAGCCGGCGAGCGCCGGGGCCGCCGAGATCGCCGCCGCGATGGCCGCAAGCCGTAGCGCCAGTGGCGTTTGTCGCGTCCCCCGGGTGCAAAGTCTCAAAGCGCGAAGTCTCAAAGCGCGGGGCCGCAGGGCGCTGCAGCGGATCACGTGCGTCTCCTCCGTATCGGAGCACCGACCAGGCCGACGCCGCAAAGCGTAGACGCCGCAAAGCGTAGCGGTCGCCGAGGCGAGGGTCTCAGCTGCCCTCCGCTAGCTCGGCGCAGGGCTGGCAGCTAGCTCGGCGCAGGGCTGGCAGCAAAGCCAAGGCCGGGCGTTGCCAGTTGCCTGAGCTTGGCCTGAAGGCGAAAGCCAGGGTTGAGCCTGCGCACGACGAAGGTCACGGCGCTGTCGCTATGGACGAGAATGGCGGTGAGGCCGCTCGGGCGGTAGATGCCGAGGGTGTTCCGTACGTCGTCGACCACTTTGACGTCCCCGCGACCGGCTCGTGATGCGAGATCGGCAACCTGCCCGACCCAGCCGCCGGTTCCGACGAAGTAGATCTTGATTTGCGTGGCGGCGGCCTGCGCCGTGAGTTGCCGCAGCGCGGTAAAGCAGCGGCAGCTTCGCGGCACGACAGCGAGCACGGAAGGGCTCAGGTCGCGCAGGTGCGATGGCCGGTTGCCGATCAGCACAGCCGCGTCGGGTAGTCGGCCGCCGAGTTGCCCGTCCGGCGGGGTTGCTGGCGATGCGGCGCTTCGCGTCGGCTGCGGCAGCGGCGTGATCGGTTCTGGCGAGCTAGTGATCACCGTGAGCATGGTGCCCGCGAACAGCGTCACGGCAAGCAGTCCCGCGATGAGCGGCACGACCATTCCGTGTTTGGTTAGCGGTGCGATGAGGCGCTGAACCCGACGGCGTCGCCGCTCGGCACGAAGCTCACGGTGGTAGGCGTGGATGTCGCGATCAAGTTCCCTTGCGTCGTCTGGGATCTCGATGTCAACAGGGGGCAGCCCGCTCTCGTCCCGCTCGGGTTCGCCGCCCATCTACGGACACCTCCCGTCAGGCCGAGAAAGTGTGCGCCGCCGTTCGGACCTGACCTGCAAGCCGGTACACGCGGCCGTGCCGCCACGTTTCCAGTATGGGCCCGTGGCGCCGCCGTGGTGAGTCGCGGGCGTGGCGAACGAAGAAGGATCTGCCATGCCTCGTGGTCCACTAGCTGGGCCGCCGCCGCCTCACAGCTATTATGAAACCCCGAATTTCCGCGTGACCTGCACGTTTGCCGCGAAGGATGGTTTATCGCCCGCGTCCCACGTGGTAACCTTGTCTCAGCGGAAGGGGTACTTGCCACATGACTTTTAAGGTCGGCGACACCGTCGTCTACCCCCACCATGGGGCTGCTCGGATCGAAGCTGTCGAGACTCGGACGATCAAGGGTGAGGCAAGATCCTACCTGGTTCTGAAGGTCGATAAGGGTGACCTGACGGTGCGCGTGCCAGCCGATAACGCTGAGCTTGTCGGCGTGCGCGATGTCGTTGGCCAGGAAGGGCTTGAGAGGGTGTTCGAGGTCCTTCGCGCCCCGCACACCGAAGAGCCAACCAACTGGTCACGCAGGTACAAGGCGAACCTGGAAAAGCTCGCCTCCGGTGACGTGAACAAGGTGGCGGAGGTCGTCCGCGACCTATGGCGAAGGGACCGGGAACGCGGCCTTTCGGCTGGCGAGAAGCGCATGCTCGCCAAGGCGAGGCAAATTCTTGTAAGTGAGCTCGCGCTTGCGGAGAAAACGAACGAGGACAAGGCGGAAGCCCTTCTCGACGAGGTTCTCTCTACTGAGCACTGAGCTGCCACGAGTGGGCATCGGTGTCGATGTTCACCCACTGCGTCCGGACAGACCGCTTTTTCTCGCTGGGCTTTTCTGGCCGGATCAGGACGGCTTGGCCGGCCATTCGGATGGCGATGTCGCCGCGCATGCCGCGTGCGACGCCTTGCTTTCTGCCGCAGGGCTCGGCGACCTCGGCGGCTGCTTCGGGACCGCCGAGCCCGAGTGGGCGGGCGCAACGGGCGCCGACCTGCTAGCCGCCGTGGCGAAGCTCGTCGCGAATGCCGGATACCGGGTGGGTAACGTCGCCATTGCGATCGTGGGCAACCGGCCGCAGATCGCGGCTCGCCGCGCCGAAGCTGAGGGCGTCTTCTCAACCGCCCTCGGCGGGGTGCCCGTCACCATCGCGGGCACGACGACCGACGGGCTCGGGCTCACCGGGCGCGGTGAGGGGGTCGCCGCCATCGCGACCGCAGTCGTCGCCGCCGTGGCCGGGATTGGCGATGAGGCACCTGCCCGGGCTCAGCGACCGCCGGTCGGCGACCGCTGACGCCGTACGGTTTTTGTTCACCGCTTTGACTTGCCTGGCGGCACTGGCGAGCTGCGGACTCGCTGAAATTCGGTCGGCGGCGCGCCGTGGCGCGGGGAGCGCTCAGGCGGTTGCGCACCCGGCTCCGGCCGTTCGGGCGGCGCCGGTCCGGGATGATCGGGCGCCGCGTCGCCGGGCGCCGCCGCGCCGGCCTCGGCATCGTCGGGCGAGGTGTCGTCAGGCGAGGTGCCGCCGGGCGCCGCATCGTCGGGTTCCGGCACTGGGGCGCTGAGCAGCGGTGGAGTCGCCTCGAAGCCGGCCGCGGGGTCCAGGGCTGGGTCTTCGATGCCCGGCGGTAGCGCAGAACCGTGGTAGCCACCGCTCGTGACGCTGCTCGCGTCATCATCGTCGCCTGATGGGTCATCGGGCTCTGGATCGGCGTCCATGGCGAGTTCGACCGTGGCGTCGGCGTAATTCCCACCGTCTGCGGGCGGCTCGTCCAGTAATGGCGGCAGGATGAGGTCGAGCCCGGTCGGCCGCCACGCTGGCGCCGCCGCGCTGCCGGAGGCGTCGCTGGCCGGCCCGGCTGGCAGCGCGCGAGCCTGGACCGCCTCGCCAGGCTCGGCGCTGATCGCCGCGGCTTCGTGCAGAGCCGCGACGAGCGGCGGCGCGGTGTGGGCCGGGCCCGCCGTAGAAGGCGGCGCGGCATCGGCCGGAACGTCACCGGGTTGCCGCCTATCGCCGGGACCTGCGGCGGGCTGCGGCGCGACCGCTGGTGCGGCGGGCTGTGCGACCGCTGGTGCGGCGGGCTGCGCCGGTGCGGGCGACGCGGTCGGCTCAACTCGCCCATGCCGAAGAACCGAGAGCCAAAGCCGCAGACCGAGCAGGAGCAGCGCCCATGGCAAGACCGCGACCGTGGCGGCGACGGGCCGCCTGGGCAGCTTGATTGCCATGGCATGGACGGCGTCCACGGTCCCGACAAGCGCGATGAGGACAAGAATCGACAGCCAGGTGAACCAGCGGGTCCACCATTTGGCGCCACGGAGCGCGAGTGCCGCCGCGCAGGCCACGACGAGCACCGCGTCGGGCAGCAGCGGGAAAACCCGGGCAAGTCCAGCCCGCAGGCCAGAGGCAAGAGCGATGTCGCGCACCGGAGCGTAGGAGAACACGAAGGCCGCCGCGGCGAGCAGGAGCACGCCGACGATTACCGTCGCCATCGTGAGCAGCCGAAATCCCCGCCACACAGGGCGGTCGCCACCCGAACGGACTGCGGCGCCGCCACCCGAACGGCCCGAGGCGGCGCCGCCAGAACCGCCCGAGGCGGCGCCGCCAGAACCGCCCGAGGCGGCGCCGCTGTCAGCCTGGCCCGCGTCGGCACCGCCGGGTCGGCGGGCCGCGTCGTCGTTGTCGTTCATCGGAGGGTTTGTCGTCCTTCCTCAGGCGATGCCGACATTAGCCTGTACGTCTATAGTCGGGAAAGGAGCGACACGCGCGGACTGCTGTCCCGACCTGGGGAGATGTCCTCCGCAAGCCCGCCAGCAGCGGCGTTGCCGCTAGCTAAGGCGACAGATTCCGAAGCGGGTGAGGAGAGTTAGTGGTTTGTGGAAGTACCCCTCTTACACACCACTAGCGTCAAAGGAGACAAGATGCCGTATTACCGAGCGGTAGGGGAGATCCCGCGCAAACGGCATGTTCAGCTGCGCAGGCCGGACGGTGGCCTTTATGCCGAGGAGCTGATGGGCGAGGAAGGCTTTTCGTCCGATTCCTCGCTGCTTTACCACATCCATCTGCCGACCGCCATCGTGAAGAGCGAGGGCGTGGCCGACGCCGATGGGGATGCCGTCACGCACAACCTCCCCCTCGCGCCGCGGCATTTCCGAACGCAGGATCTGCCGGCCGGCGGCGACCTTGTGCTGGGCAGGCAGCTGCTGCTCGCCAACGACAACGTGCGGATCAGCTTTGCCGCCGCCGACAGGCCATCGGAGCTGTACCGCAACTCGGCCGGCGACGACCTCGTCTACCTGCGCGGCGGGCGCGCGCGGCTGGAGTCGGTCTATGGCTCGATCGACGCCGGGCCCGGCGACTACGTGCTGGTGCCGACCGGGACCGTTCACCGATGGGTTCCGCTGAGCCCCGCGGAGGAAGAGCCTAGCCACGTTCAGGCGCTGGTGGTCGAGGCGCGCGGGCACATCAGGCCGCCGCGGCGCTACCTCTCACCGAGCGGGCAGTTCCTTGAGCACGCGCCCTACTGCGAGCGAGACCTTCGCGGGCCGCAAGGTCCGCTGCTCGCCGAGGGTAGGGACGTGCCCGTACTGGTACGCAACCGTGCCGGGCTCACCCGCTTCACCTACGCGAACCATCCGTTCGACGTCGTTGGCTGGGACGGCTACCTGTACCCGTACGCGTTTAACATCGCCGACTTCGAGCCCGTGGTGAAGCGGACTCACGCGCCGCCGCCGGTACACCAGACCTTCGACGGACCTGGCTTCGTGGTCTGCTCATTTTGCCCGCGCCCGCTGGACTTCGACGCCGCGGCCGTGCCCATCCCGTACAACCATCACAACGTGGACTCCGACGAGGTGATGTTCTACGTGGAGGGTGACTACTCGGCGCGGCGAGGTTCGGGCATCGGGATCGGCTCGGTCAGCCTGCACCCGTCGGGCTTCACCCACGGTCCGCAGCCCGGCGCGGCGGAAGCGGCCGTGCGCGGCCTCGCCGAGGGCAAGACGAGCACCGATGAGACCGCAGTCATGATCGACACTTTCCGGCCGCTGATGCTGGGCCCCGCGGCGCGGCGGGTCGAAGATCCCGGCTACGCCTGGAGTTGGGCAGGCCGGTCGAGCTGACGGGAGTCACGGCGCGGCGGCGCTTACCGCGCGGCGCCGATACCCTGTGTTGCGTAACTGGAGCATTCGAGCGTGACACGCTTGCTTGCACATGCGCGACAACCCAGGATCCTTAACGGCTGCGCGATGGCGCGACAACCCATCCACGCGACCGCGAGCGCCCCAGGCGAGTTCGCGGGGAGGCTGCGCGATGGCGCGACGAGCGCTTCCAGGCGACGGCGAGCGGGTGGAGAAAGCGAACGAGATGAGATCTGGCCTGCGTCTTTATGACACTGCCGCACGCGCGGTGCGGGAGTTTTCTCCGCTGCGCGCTGGCCGGGTCTCGCTCTACCTGTGTGGCGCCACGGTGCAGGCCGCCCCGCATATCGGCCACATGCGTTCCGGTGTGAACTTCGACATCGCCGTGCGATGGCTGAGATCCCGCGGCTACGAGGTCACCTTCTGCAGGAACGTCACCGACATCGAGGACAAGATCCTGGAGGTCGCGCGCCGCCAGAACGTGCCGTGGTGGGCTGTTGCCGAACGGAACCAGCGAGCCTTCACCTACGCCTACGAGGTCCTCGGCTGCCTGCCACCGGACGTGGAGCCGCGAGCCACCGGCCACGTGCCGCAGATGATCACGCTGATACGAAAGCTCGTCGAGCGCGGTCACGCCTACGCCGCGGGCGGCGACGTGTTCTTCGACGTGAGCTCCTACCCCGAGTACGGCGCTCTGTCCGGGCAGCGGATCGAGCACATGCGGCCCGCGGGCGACACGGAAAACGCTGAGGCCAAGCGCGATCCACGCGACTTCGTGCTGTGGAAGGGCGCCAAGCCGGGCGAGCCCGCGTGGGACACCCCGTGGGGACCCGGCCGCCCCGGCTGGCACCTGGAATGCTCGGCGATGGCTCGCGCGTACCTGGGCGAGACTTTCGACATTCACGGCGGCGGACTCGACCTGGTGTTCCCGCACCACGAGAACGAGATCGCCCAGTCGCGGGCGGCTGGCGACGGGTTCGCCCGTTACTGGATGCACAACGGCCTGGTCAGCACGGCCGGTGAGAAGATGAGCAAGTCGCTGGGCAACTCGCTTGTGATCACCGAGGTGCTGCGCAGGGTCCGACCTGCCGAGCTGCGCTACTACCTCGGCCAGGCGCATTACCGGTCGGTCATCGAGTTCTCCCCCGACGCCCTGGCCGAGGCCGCCGCCGCGTACCGGCGTATCGAGGGCTTCGTCACCCGGGCCGCTGAGCTCGCGCCGTCGCCGCCAGGCACGCTGCAGACGCTGCCGCCCGCCTTCGCCGCCGCGCTCGACGACGACCTCGCCGTGCCGCAGGCGCTCGCCCTCGTACACGACGCGGTCCGAGACGGCAACAACGCGCTCGCCACAAGGGATTCCGCCGCGGCAGGCCTCATCCTCAGCTCCGTTCGCGGCATGCTTGGCGTCCTCGGCATCGACCCACTCGCCGAGCCGTGGAACGCCGCGGTCGCCGCTGGCGGCGCCGCGCACCTCCGCGGCGTCGTGGACGCCCTCGTCCGGGTGGCACTCGAGCAGCGCGCGGCCGCTCGGGAGCGAAAGGATTACGCGGCGGCCGATGCCATCAGGGACCGCCTCCGCGAGGCCGGTGTGCTCGTCGAGGACACACCGCACGGCCCGCGTTGGGAGTTGAAGCAATGACCTCCGGGCCGAGGGGGCAGGGATCTGGGCGCAAGGGACCAGCGCCGAAGGGAGCAGCGCCGCAGGGAGCAGCGCCGCAGGGAACCGGGGGTAAGGGGACGGGCGGCCAGGGCAGGCGGCGCCTGCAGGGCAAGGGGCCCACACCGCCCGCGCACTTGCGGCCGGGCCACCCCGCCGCCAGGCGTGCGGCGCGAAAGCGGACCGGTGGCCAGCGCTTCGAGGACGCTCAGGGCAGCGAGGCACGGGGCAGTAAAGGTGCGGGGCGCGGCAGCCGTTCTGGATCGGGAGAGGCGATGCCCGGCGCGGCCCGGGCCACGTCCCGCAGGCCGGTGCCCACGGGCGACCGGGGGGTTGCGGGCCGCCGGGGGGCGCCCAGGGCAGGCGCCGACAGCCAGGAGGTCGTGGCTGGCCGCAACGCCGTCGTGGAGGCGCTGCGTGCGGCGGCGCCCGCCATCGCGCTACACCTTGCGCCGAGGCTTGACCCCGACGACCGGGTCGCCGAGGCGAGCCGGCTGGCCGCGACCGCGGGGGTCGCGGTGCTTGAGGCGAGCCGCGCCGAACTGGACCGGATCACCGGCGGCGCGCTGCACCAGGGCGTGGCGCTGCGGGTGCGGCCATACTCCTACGCGCACCCGGCCGACCTGACGGCGCAGGTGCCGCCCGGCGCGGCGCCGCTGATCGTCGCGCTCGATGGGGTGACCGATCCACGCAATCTCGGGGCCGTCACCCGGTCTGCCGCCGCCTTCGGCGCGCACGGCGTGGTCATACCGGCACGGCGCTCGGCGGGCGTGACCGCGTCCGCGTGGAAGTCCTCAGCGGGCGCGCTCGCCCACCTGCCGGTCGCCCGAGCGGCCAACCTGGTGCGCGCGCTGGCCGACTACCAGCAGGCAGGGCTGTTCGTGGTCGGCCTCGACGCAGGCGGCAACACAGACATCGCCGAGCTTGAGCTCGCGGACGGGCCGCTGGTGGTTGTCGTCGGGTCGGAGGGACGGGGCCTGTCCAGGCTGACGGCGCAGCGCTGCGACCTGTTGGTGCGGATCCCCGTCGCAGCCAGAACCGAATCGCTGAACGCCGGCGTCGCCGCGGGGATCGCTCTCTACGAGGTGGCGCGTAAACGCGCGCGTGGACCGGCCGGCCACTGACCTTGCGCGCACGCGAGAACGCGGTGCAGGTAGCATGCGCAGAGTCGATCGCCGGTGTAGCTCAGCAGGCAGAGCAGCCGTCTTGTAAACGGCAGGTCAGCGGTTCGATTCCGCTCACCGGCTCCACGTCCTGCACCGAACCGTGGAGGACTGATGACTGCGATCGGCGCCGTGTTCTTGCCGCAGCTGCCGCCAGAGCGGCTGCGCGAGGTAGCCCGCTGCGCCGACGACGCTGGCCTGGATGAGCTGTGGCTGTGGGAGGACTGCTTTCGTGAGGGCGGCATCGCCAGCGCGGCCGCTGCGCTTGCGTGGACCGAGCGGCTGCGCGTGGGAGTCGGCCTGCTTCCTGTGCCGCTGCGAAACGTCGCGCTGACCGCGATGGAGTGCGCCACCTTGCACCGGCTGTTTCCGCAGCGAGTGCGGCTCGGCGTTGGCCACGGTGTCCAGGAGTGGATGGCGCAGGTCGGCGCGCGGGTCGAAACGCCCATGGCGCTGTTGCGTGAGCACCTTACGGCGCTGCGCGCTCTGCTTCGCGGCGAGCAGGTGACCATGGACGGCAGGCATGTGCGGCTCGACGCGGTCGCGCTCGACTGGCCGCCCGCGTCGGCCCCCGCGGTGTTCGCGGGCGCCGTCGGGCCGCGTTCGCTGCGGCTGTCCGGCGAGCTAGCCGATGGAACGATCCTCACCGCCGGCACGCCGCCAGCCCGAGTGCGGCGAGCGCGCCAGCTCGTGGATGACGGCCGCGCCGCGGGCGGGCGCACCGGGCCGCACCAGATGATCGTCTACGTTCACGCCGCCACCGGTCCGGGCGCCGCCGAGCGTCTTGAGGCCGAGCGGGCCCGCGCTGGCTATGACTCGATGGACGACATCGGTGTCGCCGGCGACGCGCGGGCGGTCGCGCAAGCCGTGCGACGGTGGGCGGAGGCCGGCGCCGACGCGGTCATCCTCCAGCCGACCCCTGACGACCCTGACCCGGAGGGCTTTGTGCGTTTCGTTGCCGGCGATGTCCGTCCTCTCGTGCGGTGACTCACGAGGCGGGTTCCGGCACGTGCAGACAGGGACGGACCGTCAGCGCGGGCCAGGCGGCGTGCCGACGGGCGTGCCGAACGCCGCCAGCGCGGCCGCCCGGCCCTGGCCGGCTTGTTTCAGGTACCCGTAGGTCCCCTGCTCGCGCAGTTCCCTAGCTGCCTGCACCACGGCGCCAATCGCGGCGAAGGCGAAGGCGCCGCCGACAGAAATCCGGCTCACTCCGGCCTCCGCAAGCTCGGCCACGGTCGGGCCGCCGGGCATCGCCAGGACGTTCACCGGCCGGTCCAGGGAGCGCACCACCTCACGAACCTCCGCCAGGCTGGTCAGCCCGGGTGCGAACAAGACGTCAGCGCCGGCCTCCTGGTAGGCCTGCAGGCGCGCGATCGTGTCTGCCAACTCCCGCCGTCCGTGCAGGTAGTTCTCGGCGCGTGCGGTGAGCACCAGCCGGGCGGGGCCAGCGGCGGCCGCCTCGGCAGCCGCCGCGACGCGGTCGGTGGCCAGCGCCCGGTCATAAAGCGGGTCGTCCGCGTCGCGGGTGAAGTCCTCGATCGAGCAGCCGGCCAGGCCAGCCGCCGCCGCCAGCGCTACCGTTTCCGCGACACCCGCCGGGCTGCGGGAGAAGCAGTCTTCGAGGTCTGCGGAGACCGGCAGCGTGGTAGCGGCGACAATCGCCGCCGAGTGCTCAAGCGCCTCCTCGCGTGTGACCGAGCCATCCAGCCTGCCCAGGGTCGCCGCGAAGCCGCTGCTTGTCGTCGCCAGTGCGGAGAAACCAAGCCCTTCCAGAAGCCTCGCTGAGCCTGCGTCCCACGGGTTCGGCATCAGCAATGGCGTCGGGCCATGGTGCAGTTCAAGAAAACGCTCGGCCTTTTCCCTGTGGCTGATCATGGCATCAATCTAGGGGAGGCGCCTCAGGGTCGGAGGCCTTTCGGGTGATGGTCCTGGACGGCGGTCAGGACGACGTTGTGTTCGAGCAGCGCCTTGTCGTGCGCCCTTTCTATGCCTCCTGGACGGCGGGCAGGGCCTGGCCGGTTTCGAGCAGCGTCTTGAGGCTCGACAGAAGCTGTGGCCAGCCCTCACTGACCATCTCAAGCACGGTGCTGCCCGGATCGAAGTCGTCATGCACGACGGTCAGCTTGACCATCTGCCCGAGCGGTTCGATGTCGAAGGTCACCTTCGACCGGCGCTCACTGGCAATTTTGCCGAAGACCTCCTCGCTCAGCCCGACAGACTTTGCGAACGCGGGCGTGAAAGTGTGCCAGGAGTAGACCAGCCGGCGGTATGGCTCGGACTCCAGAACGACCTGAGCAGGATCGGCGATCGTCACACCATCCTGCTCCCACGTCATGACCGAGCCCGCGGTCCAGGCCGACTCGACGGTGGCGCCCCAGTAGCGACGGGTGAATGCCGGGTCGGTTAGCGCCTGCCAAAGCCGTTGCGGTGTGGTGTTGATGTAGGTGGTATAGACGAACGCGGTGCTGCCCATCGGTTCCTGCTCCAATGCGGTCTTGAGGTCGGCGAGCGCGCGCGCCCGCTCGCGGTCGTACTGGTTGATCCAGCGCTCGGCGATGGCGTTGATCGGCGCGGCGTTGAGGTAGTGCAGCTTCTCCCGGCCCCGCCACACCGTGGTCACCAGGTTGGCCGCCTCAAGCACCGCCAGATGCTTGCTTACCGACTGCCGTGCCATGTCCAGCCCGGCGCACAGTTCCCGCAGGCTCTGCCCGTTTCGTGCGTTCAGGCTGTCCAGCAGCCGGCGGCGGCTGGCATCGGCTAGCGCCTTGAACACCTCGTCCATCGTTCGCCATCCCCGAACATGCAGCCGTTCGGCTGCCTAAAGCTTAGGCAGCCGAACGGCTGCATGTCAACGCTGGCGGGCCCGCGCGTTTTGATCGTGGCTGTCCCGCTACCTCAAGGTCGCAGATGAAGCGGCGCCGAAGCCCGCGCCGAAGCCCGCGCCGACGTCTTTGTACTCGACAGTGTTGTTCTGGCCCCCGAAATACCGGCCCGCAACGACATTCTGGAGTACAAAGCGCGCCTTCGCTCTCCGATTAACGCGCGTCCCAGCGCCCGTCCGCCTTGGCCGCTTGCACCCGGGCGAGTCCCGCGGGCCGCATATGGCCGTCTGCGATCAGCCGCTCGGCCAGCTCCTTATTGCGCGCGGACCACCTGGACTTGGGCCTTCTCGGCTGGTAGCGCAGCAGGTAGTGGTCGTCGTCGTAGCCATGCATCTTGGAGTCGACCCAGCCGAAGGACATCGCGACCTCCAGGGCCTGGGGGAAACTGATCGATGCGATTCCGCTGTCCTTCTTGGCGAATTTGACCCACAACCCGGGCTGGTCCCCGTGATGGGCGTCGAGCCACAGCTCAAACGCCTGCGCGGTCTCGAAGGGTATGACGGCCCATCCATCCGATGGGTGCCGTTCGATCTCTTCAGCGGCCATGCGGGAAGTCTGCCACCAAGCCGGTCCAGCCCCTGGTCCGCCTCACCCACCCGGAGCGCCAGGATCGAACTCGTCGGTGTTTGCGAGACGGGAATCTTGTTGCAAGGCAGCAGCCGGCCGTCCATTTGACGCAGCATCGTGGCGTCCGCGCTCAGCGGCTCGCGGTCCCGCGCCACCAGATGGTCACAAGCTCGCGGCCGGCCGAGCCAAAGTCCCGTGGCGGGTCGGGGTCACCCTTGCTGACGGGAGTTGAGAGCTTCGCCATCGTGGGTGTGGCCGGCGCCGCGCGAATGGCCAGCTTCGGCGCCATGGTCCCCGCCGCTGTTGGGCTCGCCGCCCATCATCCGCAGCATCGGGGCGCCGCCCGTGCGGACGAACCAGAGTGTCATGATCGCGGCCAGCGCGAGGAACGCGATGTTGAGCCATGTCGTGTAGTTCCAGGATATTCCCGCCTCCGTGACCTTGGCTGAGCTGGCCGGGGGGACCAGGCCCAGCCCGCCAAACACGAACTCGACGATGTATCCCGCGGCGGCCATCGCCGCATAAAACGTGCAGAAAAGGAACAAGGCCATTCGAGTGCCGTAGTACTTACGGTAGATGGCCAGTATCGGCAGGATGATCAGATCGGCGAAAATGAACGCGATCACGCCGCCGAAGCTGATGCCGCCCTTCCACAGCACCGCCGCCAGCGGGACGTTGCCGATCGAGCACACAAAGCTCAGCACGCTGACCACCGGGCCGATGAGCGGGCCCCATATTTTTGCGGCGGTGGCGTCGCCGGCCAGGAAGAAATGCCGCCAGAAACTGTCGGGGACCCAGGCGGCAACGGCGCCGGCGATGAGCAGCCCACCCACGACGTCGCGCCAGATAGCCGCTATCTCCATCACGAAGATGTGCGACACGGATGTGAACCCACGCGCCGAGGCGAGCCGCCGCCAAAAGGAACCTGATCCACTCGCCGACATGTCCATGGCGGCGTGTCCCTCCATGGATCCGGCGATACCGCGGTCGGCCTGCTGCCGCGCCGACCGCACCAGCCTGTCCCGCAGCAGCAGGCGGAACAGCACCGCGAGCAGCACGATCATGATCGGCCCGCCGACGAACTCGGCCGCGGTGAATTGCCAGCCCATGAGCAAGGCAAGGATCACCCCAAGTTCGACGACGAGGTTGGTCGAGGCGATCTCGAAGGCCATCGCCGCGGTGAAGTTCGCCCCCTTGCGCACGAGCGAGCGGGCGAGCGCCACCGCGGCATAGGAGCACGAGGAGGATGCCGCTCCAAGCCCGGTGGCGAGGGCGATCGACCGCGCCGAGTCGGTGCCAAGGAAACGGAGCACGGTCGATCGCCGCACCGCCGCCTGAACTACCGCAGACAAGCTGAAGCCGAGGATGAGCGCCCAGGTGATCTCCCAGGTCATCGAACCCGCGATCGCCAGCGCGTGACCGACCGCGTCCAGCAGGCGCATGCCACTCCCCTTACCGAAGCCTCGGTCACCATATACCTCTACGGGTATATCTCAACCGGTTTCGTTCGCCCGCGCGCCGTTATCGTGTGTCTGGCGGGCGTATCCGAACAGCCCAGACCTGATGCCCGGCGCAGATGGGAGGACGGGTGCAGTATCGCGTCTCGAGGGCCGTCGCGGGGCCAATCCTGCGCCTGCTGTGGCGGCCAACGATCACCGGCGCCGAGAGCGTCCCAGAGCGTGGTGGGGCCATTTTGGCCTCGAACCATCTGTCGATCGTCGACTCGTTCTTCCTCCCGCTCATGCTGGATCGTCCGGTGACCTTCGCCGCCAAGGCCGAGTACTTCACAGGAACACGGCTCGTCGACCGGGCGACCGCCTTCTACCTGCGCCGGACGAGGCAGCTTTCTGTTGACCGGGGTGGAACACGCGCCGCGCGCGGCATGCTCGAAGCGGCGCTGGACCTGCTGCGGCGTGGGGAGCTGTTCGGCATCTACCCGGAGGGAACCCGTTCGCCGGACGGGAAGCTGTACCGCGGCAGAACGGGCATTGGCTGGCTCGCACTCGCCTCAGGGTTGCCGGTGATCCCCGTGGCGATGATCGGTACGCGGCACGTGCTGCCACCGGGCAGGGTCATCCCACGGATCGGGGCGATCGAGGTGCGCGTCGGCAAGCCAATGACCTTCGAGCACCATGCCGACGCCGTAGCTCCAGCCAAGGCGCGCCGCGCGGTGACTGACGAGGTGATGCGCGCCATCGGAGAGCTCTCCGGCCAGGAGTACGCGCCCACGTACGCCTCGACGCGGAAGGAGCACCTCGCTGCGGCGAAGCACTCGGACAGGCGGTCACGCAAGGGCGGGTGAGCCGCCGAGCCACAACGGGCGCAACCGTCGGGTCAGCCTGTCGCGGTCGGCGACGGCATCACAGGTGGCGGTCGTCCTCGTCGTCCTCGTCTTCGTCGTCGTAAGGGGCGGCGTCTGGAAGCGGAATGACAGGGAATGCCTGAGTCTCCGCTCCTGGCGGGGCGGCGCGGGGGGCCCGTTCTGCGTATCCGGCCTGAGGCGGCGTCGTGCCACGTCCTGTGTGCCCAGGCAACGGCGCCGACCACGTCCGCTCGTCCTGCGCAGCGCTCGGCGTCCCCGTTGACACCGCGCGGAAGTCCTCCGTCTTCGCGCCCGGATTCCAGGCGCGGCCGGCCGGCGCGGACGGGTGCGCACCGTGGGCTTGGGGGGGCACGAGGCCAGCCTCGCTCCGCGGCGGGCCGGCCTGCGCGCTTCCCGCGGGCGTGGCTGGCGGCCTCGCGCTCGGCTCAATTACTGGCGGGCTCGCGCTCGGCTCAATTAGCGGTCGCGCGGTGGGCTGGGCGGGCGGTCGCGCGGTCGGCTCGGCCACTGCCGCGGGAGGCGGAACTAGTGCGCTCACCGGGGCAGAAGTGGCTGGCGGGTCCTCTGGCGCCAACGAACGCGGCGGGCTTGCCGCCGCTTGGGCGTGACGGCTTCCCGCAGGTGGAATTGGTGAGCTTGCGCCGCGCGGCGGCTTGCCGGCCTTGTGCCGGCCGCCCGTGCTTGATCGGCTCGGGCGACCAGCCGGTCGCGCAGTCTCAGCGGCCTCGATGGCAGCAGAAAGCTCAGGCGAGCCAGCGGCGCTTGGCGGCCCACCAGCGCCATAAGGGCCTGCGGCGCTGTACGGCCTGCTCGCGTCCGGGGACGTGGGCTCGAACCAACCACCCAAAGGTCCGGAACCGGCGGTCTGAGTCTTTGGATCACGCTGGACCGGCGGACCAAGCGGGTCCGGGTCCGCACGCCGCACAGCGTCGTCGCGTCCGTTAGCGTCGGTCTCTGAGTGCCCCAACGCCCGGCCGCCGTTCGCCGCCGACTCGAGAAGGTGCCACGGTTGTTCGCGTTCCGACTTCGAGGCCCACTCCCACGGCTGCTCTTGCGTGGGGTCGGTGGCCCCGGCCGGCAGTTTCGGAACCGAGCCTAGCTCCGGCAACTGCGCGTCGCCCACCGACGTGTACCACTGCCCCGCCGCCTGCGCCGCGTTCGACGCGACGTCAGCGCGTGGTCGTGGCGGCGGTCTGTGGCGGGGGCCGGTGAACGTTTGCTTCCGCCGCCTGCTCATTCGCACGGCGAGCGAGAGCGAGAGCAGTAGCAGTAGGCCGGCGCCGCCGATGAGCGCGTCACGCAGCACGGTGGCGCCGCGGTGCGTGGTGACCTGGCCCCGCCGCGGGGGCGCGCTTGACGGCGTCGCCGGGCTCTTCGGGTGGGCCGCCGCTTGGATCTTCGCGGCGGCGGTCAAGGCCCCGACCGCATCGGCCGTTCCATAACCCGAACCGTTCCGCCTGCCACCGGCTGGGCGGTACCGTGTCCCCTCGGTCAGGGCCTGGCCGACCTGCCGCGGCGTCAGAGCTGGATACCGCGAGCGGATCAGCGCTGCCATGCCCGCCACCTCGGCGCTCGCCGCGGTCGTGGTCGACAGGAGGGTGTAGCCGGTGCCGGGAGTTGCCGTGAGGATTCCATCGCCCGGCGCGGTCAGGGTCACATAAGAGCGTCGGCTGGAGAACTGGGACTTGGCGAACGTCTTGTCGAAGGCGCCGACCGAGATGACTCCCGGGTACGCGGCCGGGTAGTTGACCTGGCCTATCCCGGGGCCGTCGTCGCCGGCGGGCGCGACGAGCACGACAGCCTTGGAAAGCGCGTACGCCACCGCGTTCCGTTCGGCGCTCGCACCGCCCGCGGCGGCGGCGGCTCCCGGGTTGCCGTCAGCGTAGGCCGCGCCCGGATCAAGCGGCAGATCGATCACCTTCGCGCCGTGGTTGGCCGCATACCTGATGCCCGCCGCGATCGCGGCGGGCAGCTTGGCCGCCATGGCGGTGTCCGCGCGCAGCGGATCGGGTTCTTCGAGCGTCACCCGAACCGACAGGATCTTTGCCTTGGGCGCCACGCCGATGATGCCGTCGGCGTGGCCAGAGCCGTGCCCGTGTCCGGCGATAAGCACCGCCATGGCCGTGCCATGGACTCCCCAGTAGCTGTCGCCCGGGTGACGCGCCGAGCCCGTGTAGTCAGGGCCACTGGTCACGTACCCGGCCAGGTCGGGCTGGTCGGGATTGACGCCGGTGTCGAGCACGGCGACCGTGACATCCGCGCCGCGGCTGACCTGCCATGCCGTTGTTACATGCGCCTCGCTGAGCCACCACTCCCCGTCGCGCACCTGGTCGGCCGCGCCGGGGGCGGCGGCGAGCGCAACGGCGACCAGGGCGGCCGCTGCGACAGCCGCCGCGGCGCGCGGCCGCGGCGGGCGACGCGGGAGGTTCAGCGATACCACAGCAAGGCCTTCCTGTGCACCGGCACTCGGAATTCTGCCACGTTTGGGCCGATGAGTCCGTGTGCTGCCGGTTCTCGCCAACACTGGTCCGCTGGTTACCCGCCAGCCCAGCCAGGCCGATGGGTTGGTTCTCCGGCCGACGGGGTGGCTCTCAGGCCTTCTACGGCGCGGCGGCCAGACGCACATGGGCGCCTGGCGGCAGGCCGAGCCGCTGTGCCGCGTCGCCGGCATTGACCGCCAGCGACACCAGCCCGGCCGAGTCTGTGAAGGCGACGAGCTCGCCCGGAGCGACGGCGGCGAATGTCTCCAGATACGGCACGGTGAGCTGCCGCCTTCCACAGCGAACCACGAGCGTGCTGCCGAAACTGGCGCCGAGCAGGCCGATCTCGGATGCAGTGATCGAAAGTTGTACGTTGCCGAACCTGTCCACCGACATCACCTCGCCCTCCACCTCGCCATCATGCAGGCGGCTTGTCGGGGCCGGCAGCGTCACCAGGTCATCGACACCTATCTCGGTGCCGACAGCGTTCAGGTCGGCGCCGTTTGCCAGCCGGGCGGCTACCGGAGTGAAGATGTCGCGGCCGTGGAAGGTGGGCGACACCGGGTGCAGCCAGAGATCGCTCTTGCTGAGCTTCACGGCGCGCTCCGCCCCGCCCACGCCCGCGACAGCCCAGGAAAGCAGTCCGTTGTCCGGGCCGACGAAGAGCAGCCCGCCCGCTTGGACCGCGACGCCGAGGCGAGCAGTTCCGACGCCGGGATCGACCACCGCGACGTGAACCGCGGCGGGCAGATAGGGCACGGTCTGGGCGAGCACCGCCGCCCCCCGCCGCACGTCGCCCGGCGGCACGAGGTGCGTCACGTCGATGATGCGGGCATCCGGGGCGAGCCGCGTCGCCACTCCATGGCAGGCGGCGACGAATCCATCCTCCAGGCCGTAGTCGGACAGGAACGTCAGGCAGTTAAAAGTGGCCACGAGTTGTGAGCGTACGTGGGACCAGGCCACTCAGGGTAGGGCCGTCGAGAGCATACGATGGTGCGCACCGGCCACAGACACAGTCATTCGCGGCCATGGTCATCAGCGCCGTCGAGCAGGTGGGGTGGCGAAAATGCCAGAGCCGCTGTCCGAGCGGGACATGCGCATCCTGGCGTTCGAGCGCCGCTGGTGGCGCTATCCGGGTGCCAAGGAGCAGGCCGTACGCGAGGTCTTCCGCATCCCGGTCACCCGTTACTATCAGCTGCTCAACGAACTGATCGACCGGCCAGAAGCGGTGGCGTTCGATCCCATACTTGTGAAGCGCCTGCGTCGCCAGCGCGTCGAGAGGCGGCGGCTGCGCTCGGCACCCCGCCAGCCCTGAGCTGACTGGCCCGCGATTTCCCGCAGGTACGAATCGCGGTACGACGCTATGCCTGAGGGGACGCGTGACCAGCCCATACTCCACGCACGGCCTTCCGCGGCCGACAACGCCCGAGGGGCGGGCAGGCCTCGCCGCCCTGCTGCATGATCCGGGCGGCGCGCTCGTCGCGCTCGACTACGACGGCACACTGTCTCCCATCGTCTCCGATCCGCGGGCCGCATCGGCTCACCAGGGCGCGGCAGCGGTACTCCAGAGGCTGGGCGGCCGGATCGGAACGCTCGCCGTGATCACCGGCCGACCGGCGGCAGCGGCGGCTGACCTTGGCGGATTCCACAGCGTGAGCGGCCTGGTGATCCTCGGTCACTACGGATTCGAGCGCTGGGAATCAGGTGTGGTCACCGCTCCGCCGCCGCCGCCAGGAGTGGCGGCGGCGCGCATCGACCTTCCGGCGGTGCTGGCCGACGCGGGGGCCCCGGCGGGCACGTGGGTTGAGGACAAAGGCCATTCGCTGGCGGTCCATACCCGCCGCGCGGCTGATCCGGACGGTGCGCTCGCGATCCTCCGCGCGCCGCTCGCCGCGCTGGCCGACCGCGTCGGCCTGGCGGTTGAACCTGGCCGGATGGTCATCGAGCTACGCCCGGCTGGCATGGACAAGGGCGTGGCGCTGAAAAATCTTGCGGCTGAACGGCTTTCGCGTGCGATCTTGTTCTGCGGAGACGATCTCGGTGATCTTCCGGCCTTCGCCGCTGTGCGCGAGCTTCGCTCGTCCGGCATCCCAGGGCTGGCGGTATGCAGCGGATCCACGGAGGTAGCTGCTCTCGCCGAAGCGAGCGACCTGGTGGTCGATGGCCCAGCTGGCGTGATGACCCTGCTTGCGGGCCTCGCGGACATGCTGGGCGGCTGACCTGTGCCGGGGGTAGCCGTGGACGCTCAGCCGAGGGCGTCGAGCTGGTCGGCGAACCATTTTTGGGGTGGCAGCAGCGTCGCCGTGGCCGCGATGCGCGCGCACCGGTCACGCCGCTCCTCCTGCGGCATGGACAGGCCCTCATGCAGCGCCTCGGCCGTTCCGGACACGTCGAATGGGTTCACGAGCAGCGCATCCTGGCCGAGTTCGGTCGCTGCCCCAGCCTCACGCGACAGCACAAGCGCGCAGCCGCGCTCGGACAGGACGGGTCCCTCCTTGGCGACCAGGTTCATCCCGTCCCTGATTGGGTTGACGAGCAGAACGTCAGCGAGCCGGTAGGCGGCGAGTGAGCGTGGGTAGTCGTCATTGACCTGAAGGATCAGCGGGTTCCAGTCGTCGTCGGCGTATTCGTCTTCGATTTCCCGTGCGATTCGCTGCACCGACGCAGTGTATTCACGATACTCGGGCAGATCATGCCGCGATGGGTAGGCAAATGCCAGGTGCATTACTTTGCCCCGCCACTCCGGATGAGTAACGAGCAGTTCGCGGTAGGCGGCAAGGCCGCGAACGATGTTTTTGGACAGCTCTGTGCGATCGACCCGCACGATCAGCCGATGGTCGCCGATCACCTCTCGCAGGGCTTGCGTGCGTGCGGCGACGTCAGCGCCGGCGGCCCGGTCGCGCAGTTCGGCGCCGTCCACGCCAAGGGCGTGCACCGCGACCTGGGTGGTCAAGCCCCGGTAGCGAACGGTGCGGCTGGGGTGATCCACATCTGCGTTGAGAAATTCCGCACAGCAGTCCAGGAAGGCGCGCGCCCAACGGTCGGACAGGAATCCGGCGTGGTCCGCACCGAGGACGCCATCAAGCACCTCGCGGCCAACGTCGGCAGGCAGCAACCGGAAATAGTCCGGCGGCGCCCATGGCGTGTGCGAGAAGTGCGCGATACGCAGCTTCGGGCTGGCGTTCCTGAGCATTCTTGGGACCAGGGTCAGGTGGTAGTCCTGGACGAGAGCGCGGACGCGCGTGGGGTCGGTGACCTTGCCACTCGCAGCGGCCAGCGCGGTCGCGAATGCAGCGTTGTAAGAGCGGTAGGACTCCCATTCACGTTGCCACCCGCGGCCGAAGTGCGGGCTGTTCGGGGTGTCGAAGAGAAGATGGTGAACGAACCACAGGGTCGAGTTGGCAACGCCGTTGTATGCGCGGTGAAACGTCGCAGGGGCGATGTCCAGCATCTGGACGGCGCCGGATCCAGTTTCGTGCCCGTCGAGGTCGAGCCTGCCCTCAGGAGCGCGACGCGCGGCCGCGCGGTCCGGATCGCTCAGTGCTGCGCAGATCCACAACACGTCCGTTCCGGTGCCGGCCACCGAGGACAACCCGGACACCAGGCCACCGCCACCGCGCCGCGCGGCCAGGCTGCCGTCGTCGCGCAACGAGAACGAGACCGGCCCACGGTTGGAGGCGACAAGAACCTGGTGTTTGCTCATTCCCGCCAGGTTAGCCGAGCGCTAAATGCCAAGCCGGAGCATCTGCGGCAAGCGACCCCTCCCTCTGTCGGCCGACCGTGCGCGGGCCGGCATTGAGCCGCGTCGGTTAGAGTTCTCCGTATGGCCGCGTAGAAGCGGCGCATGCGCGCCGGTGCGCGCTTGTGACAACTTCATATTGCTCATCCAGAGGGGTGGAGGGACTCGGCCCGGTGAAGCCCCGGCAACCACCACGGTGATGCACGCTCGCTGCGTCCAGGCGAGGCCGCCGTGACAGGTGCCAATTCCGGCCCGCGGCCAGGGTGGCCGCAGGGAAAGATGAGGAGAAAGGGCCTCCTTCCGTGAGTAAACCCGCCACCACAGACGAAATCTCCAGCGCCGCCGGCGCCCGCTCCATTGCGTCTCGCGCTCCGGGCCGGTTCGGCTTTGCGACAAGTCTGTCCTGCCGAGAGTGCGGGCACGCCCGCGAGCTCGGCCCTTGGTACGCGTGCGAGGAGTGCTTCGGGCCTCTCGAAGTCGCCTATGACCTGCCGCCGCTGAGCCGGGCCTCGATCGCGGCGGGCCCGCGCAATATCTGGCGCTATGCGAGCCTGCTACCGGTGCCGGCGGACGTGGCCGCCGCACCCAACACCGAGCCGGGATGCACCAGGCTGGTGCGCGCAGACAACCTCGCCCGCGCTCTTGGTATGCGGTGTCTGTGGGTGAAGGACGATAGTGGCAACCCAACGCACTCCTTCAAGGACCGCGTGGTGGCTGTCGCGCTCGCCGCGGCGACCACGATGGGGTTCAAGGTGCTTGCCTGCCCATCCACTGGAAACCTGGCCAACGCTGTCGCCGCTGCGGCGGCGCGCGCTGGTATCCGGTCGGTCGTGCTCGTGCCAGATAATCTCGAACAGCCGAAGATCGTCACGACGGCGGTATACGGCGGCACGTTTGTGACTGTGGACGGCAGTTACGACGACATAAACCGGCTCGCGTCCGAGCTGGCGGGCGAGCATGAGGACTGGGCGTTCGTCAACGTGAACGTGCGGCCGTTCTACTCGGAAGGCTCCAAGACCCTCGGCTATGAGATCGCCGAGCAGCTTGGCTGGCGCCTGCCACGCCAGATTGTGATTCCGGTGGCCTCCGGATCTCAACTGACCAAGATCGACAAAGCATTTTCTGAACTTGCCGCGGCCGGGCTTGTCGGACAGTCGCCCTACCGTGTCTTCGGAGCGCAGGCCAGCGGCTGCGCGCCGGTCGCCGCGGCGTTCAAGGCCGGGCACGACGTTGTCCGCCCGGTGAAACCGGACACGATCGTCAAGTCACTCGCGATAGGGAACCCCGCCGACGGCCCCTACGTGCTCGATGTCGCGCGCCGCAGCGGTGGCGTCGTGGAGGACGTCAGTGACGCGGAAACCGTCTCCGCGATCCGCTTGCTCGCCGCCACGGAAGGAATATTCGCTGAGACCGCAGGAGGAGTGACCGTGGCGACGTTGCGGAAATTGCTCTCCGACGGCCGGCTCGATCCTGGCGCCGAGACTGTGGTCATCAACTCTGGCGACGGCTTGAAGACGCTCGACGCGGTCGCGGGAGTCGCCCAGCCCACCGCGACGATCCGGCCATCGGTAGACGCATTCAGTGAGGCGGTCCCCGCATGAGTGTTTCTGTCCGCATCCCCACCATCTTGCGCGGCTACACCGGTGGCGCCGCGGAGGTTCACGTCGAGGCCGGCACGCTGCGCGACGTGCTCGCCGAAGTGGACACGGCATATCCGGGCATCGGGGGCCGGATCCTCGACGGCGGTCAGATCCGGCGGTTCGTCAACGTCTATGTGGGCGAGGAGGACGTGCGGTTTGCCGCTGGGCTTGACACACCCGTCCCCGCGGGATCGCAGGTCTCAGTGATCCCAGCAGTCGCAGGAGGCTGACGGGCCGCTCACGTCACCCACAACGTTGTCGCAGAAAGCCGAGCCGTTCTGTGTGATTCCGTCGGCAACGGATGCACAATGCTTCCTTTACAGGGTATGGTCGTCTGCGGTCGCCGGCCGCTCAAGCCGGTAGCGATCGACGGGCTCCGCGGTTGCGTGGGTGGAGCCCGAGGCCCGAGCGCAGTTAGGGAGTTGTTTGTAATGCCGCAGGGCACCGTCAAGTGGTTCAACGCGGATAAAGGCTACGGCTTTATCGCGGTCGACGGCGGCAGGGACGTGTTCGTGCACTTCTCGGCGATCCAATCGGATGGTTACCGCACCCTCGAGGAGGGCCAGCGGGTGGAGTTCGAGATCACAACTACCGAGCGCGGTCCGCAGGCAGAGGCGGTCCGCGCCCTGTAACGTTCTGTCACGTTCGCTCGATGACCCGGCTCGTCGCATGAGGGCCGGGTCGTCTCTTGTTTCGCGGATCGCGCTCGGTGCGGGCCAGTTTGCACTCTCCTCCCTAGAGTGCTAAACAGGTCGTTGGCACTCTCAGGTTGAGAGTGATAAAACGTACGGCGGGATCGGGGCGATGAGGTCTGGCGCCCGGCCGGGAAGGGACCGGCTGGGAGCGGGGCCGTCCGTCGCGGGCATTGGCTCGGTCTGCGCACGCCAGAAAGAGTTCCGGGAGGACTGGAGCCTATGGCAGCCAAGATGATCGCGTTCGATGAGGAGGCCCGCCGGGGTCTCGAACGCGGCATGAATCAGCTCGCCGATGCCGTGAAGGTGACACTGGGGCCCAAGGGACGCAACGTCGTCCTGGAGAAGAAATGGGGCGCTCCGACCATCACCAACGACGGCGTGTCGATCGCCAAGGAGATCGAACTCGAGGATCCGTGGGAGAAGATCGGCGCCGAACTCGTCAAGGAGGTCGCCAAGAAGACCGATGACGTGGCCGGCGATGGCACCACCACAGCGACCGTGCTCGCCCAGGCGCTTGTACGCGAAGGCCTGCGCAACGTGGCCGCCGGGGCCAACCCGATGGCGCTCAAGCGGGGCATCGAGGCCGCGGTGGAGCGGGTGAGCGAAGAGCTTTCCAAGATTGCCAAGGACGTCGAGACCAAGGAGCAGATCGCGTCCACCGCGTCCATCTCCGCGGGTGACACCGCGATCGGCGAGATGATCGCCGAAGCGATGGACAAGGTCGGCAAGGAAGGCGTCATCACGGTCGAGGAGAGCCAGACCTTCGGCCTGGAGCTTGAGCTCACCGAGGGCATGCGGTTCGACAAGGGCTACATCTCGCCCTACTTCGCCACCGACCCTGAGCGCATGGAGGCGGTCCTCGAGGACCCCTACATCCTCATTGTCGAGTCCAAGGTGTCGGCCAACAAGGACCTGCTGCCGCTGCTCGACAAGGTGGTGCAGTCCGGCAAGCCGTTGTGCATCATCGCGGAGGACGTCGAGGGCGAAGCCCTGGCGACCCTGGTTGTCAACAAGATCCGCGGTCTGTTCAAGTCCGTCGCGGTGAAGGCGCCCGGGTTCGGTGACCGGCGCAAGGCCATGCTCGGTGACATCGCCATCCTGACCGGTGGCCAGGTCATCAGCGAGACGGTCGGCTTGAAGCTGGAGACTGCAGAGCTTGACCTGCTCGGCAAGGCCCGCAAGGTCGTCGTGACCAAGGACGAGACGACCATCGTCGATGGTGGCGGTGACGCTGACCAGATCTCTGGCCGGGTGAACCAGATCCGCGCCGAGATCGACAACACCGACTCCGACTACGACCGCGAGAAGCTGCAGGAGCGGCTCGCCAAGCTGGCGGGCGGCGTGGCCGTCATCAAGGCTGGCGCAGCCACCGAGGTCGAGCTGAAGGAGCGCAAGCACCGCATCGAGGACGCGGTGCGCAACGCCAAGGCGGCCGTCGAGGAGGGCATCGTCGCCGGTGGCGGCGTCGCCCTGCTGCAGGCCGGGCGCAGCGCGTTCGAGAAGCTCGACCTGTCCGGCGACGAGGCGACCGGCGCTCAGATCGTGCGCCGCGCGCTGGAGGAGCCGCTGAAGCAGATCGCGATCAACGCCGGCCTCGAGGGCGGCGTGGTGGCCGAGAAGGTGCGGTCGCTGGAGCCGGGCCACGGGCTGAACGCCGCGGACGGCACCTACGTCGGCATGTTCGACGCTGGCATCATCGACCCAGCCAAGGTCACCCGGTCGGCGCTGCAGAACGCCGCGTCGATCGCCGGGCTGTTCCTGACCACCGAGGCGGTCATCGTCGAGAAGCCGGAGAAGGACAAGGCACCCGCCACCCCCGGTGGTGGCGGCGACATGGACTTCTGAGAAGCCCACAACGCGATACACGCAAGGGGCGGCCCGCGACGCGAGGCCGCCCCTTGCGCTTGTCTAGCCGAAACAGGGAATGTAAGCGATGTGGGGAGTCTTTCGGCTAACCGCCCTGACGACCAGCGTCAGCGCGAGCAATGGCGGGTGTCGCCGCTGGTCCCAGCCAGTGGCGTAGTTCTGCTTGCCCTGCTGTGGTCACTGTCGGCCTTTGCCGGCTGGGCCGCCGCGGCTTTCTGCTCCGACCGAGGGCTTGGCCCCGGCTGCCGGGCGCACGTGGCGGCGGCTGTGCGGCCCTCCGCTCTTGTCGCGGCGGTCGCTGCGTTGCTGGCAGCGGCCGCCCTCATAGCGCCGTCGGCGACGCGGTCCGCGTCGGCCGCGCGGACGGCACAGATGCGACTGCTCGCCGCGTCGGCGGGCTGCTGGGCCGCCGCCCTTGTCGTGCTGTTCGCGCTCGGGGAAACTGTCGGCGGCTGACGAGCACAACTCGCCGCGCGAGCGGGGTCTGAGCGAGGAACAGCGGTGGGCCACCGGGGGCCCCATGGGAACAGCTGAGGAGCGAGGCTCGGGGTCAGGTCTCCTCACCAGCGAGAAGGTCATCGGCGTCGATGATCTGGTAGGCATAACCTTGTTCGGCCAGGAATCGCTGGCGGTGGCCCGCGTAGTCGGCGTCGAGGGTGTCACGAGAGACCACGGTGTAGAAGCGAGCGCGGCAGCCAGGTGCCTTCGGGCGCAAGATGCGTCCGAGCCGCTGCGCCTCTTCCTGCCGCGAGCCGAACGTGCCTGAAACCTGGATCGCCACCGCCGCCTCAGGTAGATCAACCGAGAAGTTGGCCACCTTCGATACGACGAGGGTGCCAACCCGCCCAGCCCGGAACTCAGCGAACAGGCGCTCACGTTCGGACACCCTCGTCTCACCCTTGAGCACCGGCGCCCGCAAGCGAGCGCCGAGGTCGTCGAGCTGCTCGATGTACTGACCGATCACAAGCAGCGGCTCACCGCGGTGCCTGCTGGCCAGATGTTCCACCACGGCCGCCTTCGCCCGGGTGGTCGAGCAGATCCTGTAGCGGTCACCAGGGTCGGCGGTCGCATAGGCAAGCCGCTCCGCACCTGGCAGCGTGACGCGCACCTCCACACAGTCGGCGGGCGCGATCCAGCCCTGCGCCTCCATCTCCTTCCATCGCGCCTCGTAACGCTTGGGGCCGATCAGCGAGAAGACGTCGCCCTCACGGCCATCCTCGCGGACCAGCGTCGCTGTCAGCCCGAGCCGCCGGGTGGCCTGCAGGTCAGCGGTCATGCGGAACACCGGCGCTGGCAGCAAGTGCACCTCGTCATAAATGATCAGACCCCAGTCCCGTGCCCCGAACAGGTCCAGGTGCCCGAACGATCCTTTCCGCCGCGCCGTCATGATCTGGTAAGTCGCGATGGTGACCGGCCGGACCTGTTTGCGCGTCGCGCCGTACTCGCCAATCTCGGTTTCTGCCAGGCTGGTGCGGCGCAGCAACTCGGCCTGCCACTGGTGCGCGGCGACCGCGTTGGTGACGAGAATGAGCGTGGTGGCCTTGGCCATTGCCATCGCCGTCATGCCGACCAGCGTTTTGCCAGCACCGCACGGCAGGACGACCACGCCGGAGCCGCCGTGCCAGAACGCCTCCGCGGCCTCTTGCTGGTATGGCCGAACGCTCCAGCCATCGCCCCTGAGCGCGATCTCGTGCCCCTCGCCGTCGACATAGCCCGCGAGGTCGGCGGCGGGCCAGCCCAGCTTCAGCAGCGCTTGCTTGAGGCGTCCGCGCTCGCTCGGGTGGACCGTCGCGGTCTCGGCGTCGATCCGCTGCCCGATCGCGGGGGCGACCAGCTTGGAGCGCAAGACCTCCTCGAGAACGGCGCGGTCGAGTGCGACGAGCACCAAGCCATGCGCCGGATGATCGTGCAACTGCAACCGGCCGTAGCGGCCCATCGTTTCGGCCAGGTCCACCAGCAGGCAGTGCGGGACTGGGTAGCGCGAGTAGCGCAGCAGCGCGTCCACAACCTGCTCCGCATCGTGACCGGCTGCTCGGGCGTTCCACAGCGCCAGCGGCGTCAGCCGGTAGGTGTGCACGTGCTCGGGCGCGCGTTCAAGCTCGGTGAAAGCGGCGATCGCCTTGCGGCAATCGGCCGCGAGCTCATGCCGCGCCTCAAGCAGCAGAGTCTTGTCCGACTGGACGATCAGCGGCCCGTCTGTCAAGCCGTCTCCCCTCGCCGCCCCGTCCCGGTGATCCCTGGCGGCAATCATTCCGCCCACATGCGCCGCTGCGTGGGCAAATGACAACTCCCCTGCTACTCAACGGCCGCGCTGCGGTGACACAGGCCGCCGCGGCGGCGGCGCTGGGTCCATGGTGGTGGTTCGCGCTGGGTGGCGCAGGCCCGCTTGCGGCGGCGGCGCTGGGCCGGTGGTCGTTTCCGACGGGGCGCACTGGCGGAGTGGGCGGCGCCGTCAGGCACCGCCGGAGCGCAGCACGCGCACGGCGGCGAGCGCTCGTTTTTCCGCGGGCCAGGGCGCGGGCGCCGGCAGCGCGCGGGCCGTGGCCGGCCGCACACCTGTCCGCCTGCCCGATCGCGCGCCGGGCCACGCGCCTGACGGCTGACTGCCTGTACCGTCCTCGGCGCGCCGCGATGCCCTGGTGATCTCAAGCGTGCCGTCGGCCGATTCGGCCGCCGGGGCAAATCCGAGCTGCCGCAACAGGGCGAGCACGTCGGCTCGGCTGGCTGGTGAGATGAGCACAGTCGGCGCGAGCGTGCGCAGGCGCAACCCCACGGCACGGCGATCAGCGGTGATCTCGGCGAGGATCGTTGCGTCGTCGCACCGGAGGTAGGCGCACGCGGCGCCAACCCGGATCTGGCCGTGTCGGCGCGCCACATCGCCGATGAGGTAGCGCAGCGGCTGCGGCACGGGCGTGCGGGAGTGTTCCTCGAGGAACTTGAGCAGATCCTCGCCGCTGCGCCCGGCGTCAAGAGCGCGCCGCACCGAACCGGCGCAGAACCGGTAGACGGTCGCCCCTCCGGTGGACTCCACCTCGGCCGCGAGTGTCAGCTCACGGTCGAGTTCGGCGGTCAGCGGGCCCGGCGCGATGGCCGTCAGGTCGCCCTGGAGCAGCACGTACCCGACCGGCTCTGGCAGGATCCCGGCCAGCGCTGCGGCCGCGGCGCCACGGCCTGCCCGCGCCAGCGCGCGACCGTGCGCAGAAAGCGCGCCGTGGCCGGTCAACCCGAGAAGTGCGGCTTCCTCCATTGCCGTCTCGGCCAGCATGACCTGCAGCGGGTGCTGCTCACGAGGCCACCGCCAGGCGAACCTGCGCAGCACGGCCGCCGCGCTCACCGATCCGCCTGCAGCGACGGTGGCGAGTTGGCCGAGCACCCATGCGCGCACGCGCGGCGCGTCCACTCGGTCGAGGCCTGCGCCGAGCGCGCCCCTGAGACGGCCATGCTCGTCACGGGCGCCGACCAGCCCGGGCACCCGCGTGGTAGACAGCCACGCGCTCGCAAGGGCGGCCCAGCGCTGCCTCGGCGGCCCCGCACGCCAGGTGTCGAACGCGCGCGAGGGCAGCCATTCGCCGTCGACCCAGCCGGAGGCCGCGAGCAGTCCCGCGGCTCGCGCCACCTCCGTGTACAGCGCGGCCGCCCGCACGTCTACCTTGGCTGATGTGGCAGCGTTGCGCAGTTCGCGGATTCCGAGCCCGCCCGATTTCAGCACCGGCGGTGGTGCCGCTGCCCATCGGCTCAGCATCGCCTCGGTGGCAAACAGCGCCCCCAGCGCGGCGCTGGCGGCCGCTTGGTCCACCTCGCGTGAGCCGTTCGGTATCACGTCAAGCGGCGGTGGCTCGGGCGAGACACGGCCCGGTCGGTCCGCACCCACCGGCTCGCCAATGGCGGCCCGCAGGCCTGGAGCGGGACGCCAGCCTTCGCCGCCGTCCCAGGCGAGCGAGCGGCCGGACAGCAGTGCCAGGCAGCGGCGCAGCGGTGGTGCGGGTACGGCGAGCACCTCTTGCAGACGGCCGGCCGGCAGCGGGCAGGGCGACACGACAAGCGTCTCGATGACGTGCAGGGCGAACTGGTCGAGATCGTTCAGCGCACGCTCGAGCGACAGGCGCGTCGTGGCGCGAGATGCGAGCGCATCGACGCAGGTCGGGGCCGGTGACACCAGGTCAGGGCGCGCGGCGAGCAGCGCGGTGAGTTCCGCGTCGCTTCTGTCGCCGAGCCACCTGCTGAAGCCGTCAGCATCGACGCGCCGCCCGCCATCGCTCACCCGCCACACAGTACTGCGGGGTAAGGCGCCCATAACGGCCATTGCACCGGGCACTATCGGCGCATGAGCGCACGAGCCGAACAGCTGGTGCTCGAATACCTGAGCCGTGCCGCGGACGCGGCCCACGGGCTCATGCGGTCCGACGAACGGGTCCGGTTCATCGCACGGCTGCGGACCTCGATCGAAGAGCAGCGCCAGGTGGCGGGCGCGCACGAACCTGGTGCGGTGCGGCGGGTGCTCGCCAGGTTCGGTGACCCTAAGGTGCTGGCCGCGCGCGAGCGTGCCAGGCTCGACGAGGTGGCGCAGGGCGCCGCCGTGCGGGAGGGGGAGGGCGCCGCCGCGCGGGAGGGGGAGGGCGCCGCCGCGCGGGACGCGGGCCCGGTGGCGCCGCCGTCCGCCGCCTCGCCGCTTGACACCACGCGGGACGCGTCGTCGGCGCGATCACTGCCACCGGCGCCAGCCACGCCGACACCTGCGCCGCAGCCTCGACCCGAACCTTCGCGGCCCGACC
>WNFX01000557.1_pt1 | contig 58270 bp, 46 predicted proteins | sample 5400111 | NCBI WGS metagenome assembly WNFX01 (sample SAMN13153363, study PRJNA577476) | soil metagenome | isolation source: 40 cm soil or saprolite under grassland replicate 1 | place: USA:California | collected 2016-06-15
TGCGGAGGTGTGCGGTGAGCTGGCACCACTCGCCGGGCAGGTCCGGGTGCAGCCGCTCGATCGCGTCGGCGGCGCTGGCGGCGAGCTCGCGGCGGCGCGTCGGGCCGACTCCGGCGATGAGCGCCTCGGCCGTGAGGGCGTGGCGGAACGCGTACCAGTCGGTGGACTGCTCGTCAGGCACGAGGAGCTGTGCGGTGAAAGCGGCGTGCAGGTGCCGGAGCAGGCTGCGGTCGTCGAGCCCGGTCATGGCCTGCAGCACCGTCAACGGAAATCGGCGGCCCAGGACAGCGGCCGCGCACAACATGCCGCGCGCCTCCGGGCCGAGCCGGTCGGCACGGTCGGCGACGCTGCGCACCAGGCTCGTCGGCACGTGACTGGTCAGCTCGCCGACCACACGCCAGCGCTCGCCGACCGGGGTGAGCGCACCGCTACCCACCCAGTCGCCCAGCATCTCCTCCGCGATGAACGGGTTGCCGTCGCAGTCGCGCCGCAGCCGGTCCAGCAGCGGCTCGGGCACGGCGTCGGCGGGGACGTTGAGGCACGCTGCGACCAGCCGGCGCATGTCCTCGCCGTCCAGCGGGCGCAGCGGCACGAGCGTCGCGGCGGCCCGCCGCCCGGCGCCGCTGACCAGGTCGAAGGCCGGCCCGTTCTCCGCACGCATCGTCGCCAGCAGCAGCACCGGCTGCCGTTCCAGGTTGTCGACCAGGTACTCGATGACCGTGAGCGTCTCGGCGTCGGCATCCTGCAGGTCGTCGAGCGCGAGCAGGCAGCCACCGTCGCGGCCGGCCAGCGCGAGCAGGCGCAGCACCGCCTCGGCGAGGATCACCAGGGACTCACCACCGCCGGTAGGCGACGGCTCGTGCCATTCCGGGATCAGCCGGCCGAGAACCGGCCGGTACGGCACGAGCTCGGGATAGTCGGGCGCTTCGCCGTTACGGAACAGACCGAGCAGCGCCTCGGTGAGCGGGCGGAACGGCACCGCCGTGCTGAGCGTGCTGGCCCGCCCGCGCAGCACCCGCATGCCGGTCGAGAAGGCACGGCTCGCGGTCTCCCGGGCCAGCCGGGACTTGCCGATCCCGGCCTCGCCGGTGAGGAAAACGGCACCGCCACGCCGCTTCACGGTCCGCTCCAGAGCGGCGTCGAGCGCGGCGAGTTCGGCATGGCGGCCGATGAGAGCCGGTGCGCTCAATTGCATGCGGGCAGGCTACCGGCGGATGATCGGGCCGGTCAGCCCCGGATGTGACAAATGCCAGGGCTGACGCGGCAACGACGGAAAAGTGACGGTGCGGTGCTACCCACGCCCGATCGTGGGCAGGATGCTCGGGTCGCCGGTGTCCGGTGGCAGGCTGGCGGTCACCGCCGTGGCCAGCACCAGGCCCGACAGCAGAGCGGCCCGCGCGCCCATCTGTGCCCGAGCGCGCAGCCCGATGCGCCCCGCGGGATGCTCTTCGGTCGGCTCTTCCCGGCCCTCGGGATCTTTCCAGCTTCGGGCCAGTTCCTCTCCGTGCATGCGTGCCCCCCAGTTGTCGAATATCTTCCCGGTCAAACCCGGTCGGGCTCCAGCAGCAGTACCGATGGCACCCGACCGGCGAATCCTACGCGGAGTAGTCCATAGCCGATTCCCGCCAACCCGGTCAGCAGACCCGGACTGTCCACACCGCCCGGTGTGCCGCACCGGGCGCCGTACCGTTCTATCGCGCCGAGTACCTGGGCAGTGCGAGCGCCCAGGCTCGTCGCGGCCGACCGGTCACCCCGGCTCGCCGCAACGATCAACGGCTCCAGGTTTCCCAACTCGCCGTGACACAGGCTGTGGTTCGCCAGTGGCGCACCACCGAGCATGGCATCCAGGCCGAGCCGCGCGTGGCGAGCAGTCGGCTCCCCGACGCGGGCCAGAACCCGGCCGGCCAAGCCCCGGCACCAGCCGTCCGGCATGGCGGCCCCGTTGGCCCGGTCGAGCATGGCGGCCCCGTTGGCCCGGTCCAGTATCGCGGCCCCGGCGCGGGCGAAGCGTTCGCCGCCGCCGGCCATCGCGAACCGGCGCAGCGCCCAGCCCAGCCCGTCCGCGCCGTTCGCGAAGCCGCGACCGGCAGCCATGTGATCGACAGCCATGTGATCGACAGGTATGTGATCGACAGGCATGGAGTCCGACCCCGCCAGCCGCTGCGCGCATCGTGACGCGGTCTGCCAGGCCGCCGGCAGCCCGGTCGCCTGATGGACCGCCAGCATCGCGGCGACACAGCCGGCCAGGCCCTCGGCTACGCCGTCGTGCTCCGCCGCCGCGCTCGCGGCAGCCGTCAGGTCCACCGCCTGGACCACCCAGCCGGCGATCTCCGCGTCCCCGAGCAGGACGGCGAGGCGGCTCAGCCCGTACGCGACACCCCCGAGCCCCTCGAAACCACCGCACCCGACCAGCGCCGGCGCCAGCGGTTCCGCGGCGATGCCGGCCAGCAGCTTCGGCACCGGACTGACTGCGTCCCGGGCACACTCGGCGTAACCCGGCGCGCCGGTCAGTGCGGAGATCTGAGCCAGGAACAGCGCGACACCGGTGTACCCGTGGGCGAAGCCGGCGCCGAGCGGGCGGACCATCCAGTGCCGACCTTCGAGCGCCTCCAGACCCAACCAGTTCACCCGCCCCCCGTCCCGGTACGCGCGGGCCACCAGCTGGTCGGCGATCGCCCGCGCCGCGGCCAGCAGCCGATCCGGGTCGGGCAGGACAGCCGGTCCCGCGCCGAGGACGAGCCGTTTGGCGTCGTGCGCGTCCGCGGTCGCCCGGGTCGCCAACGACGCCCGGATGATCCATTCCTGGTCGTAACGGTCCAGCTCGCCCATCCCACTGATCTTGCGGACGACCCGCGCCAGGCTCGGCTCGGCGAGCAGGCCGGCCAGTCGCTCGCCGTCGCCGGTCCACAGGTCCCGGGAGCCCGGCCGCGCAAGGAACAGCGGGACGTCGCCCTCCCACAGATCCGCGATCTCGTGCCGTACGAGCCGGTGGCGGACGTCGTCGCCGATGGATGAGGCCCACAGCGCGTCGAGAATGCGGTCGCGATCGAGGGCGTCGCGCATCAGATCCGGGTGGGTGGACTCGTCGAGCAGCGTCGCGTACGTACGGGTCGCCCGGGGCACCATCCGGGTGCGGTCCTCGGCGCAGCGCGCCAGGAGCCCGCCGGGGCCGAGCAGGTCCGCGCCGTGCGCAACGATCGCGTCGTAGCCAGCGCGGAAACCGGAGAGAAGCACCTCCACGTACGCGCCCGGATCGACCTCCCCGTCGCCGTTGACCGGACGGTTCTCCGCGCCGGTGAACCGGGTGGGCCGGCGGACCAGGCGCATCTCGTCGGTGCCGTCCGCCTGCCAGGCCACCACGTCGAAGGGATGCCGTACGTCGGGATCGCCGCCCAGCCCGGACACGTCCAGCGCGCCGTGCTCGCCAACCAGCAGCCGGGGCAGCAGCGTGATGCGATCCACCGAGGACGCCAACGCGGCCGCCGCGGGATCGTCCGCCGCCGGCCCTGTGGCGGGAAGCGTGGGATGCAGCAGCGTCTCCAGGTCGACGAGGACCGGCTGGTCACCGCAGGCGACGAGGTTCTCGCAGTGCACGTCGGTGCCGTCGAGGGCGTACAGCAGGGCCAGCAGCGCGCCGAGGCGGCGGTAGAACTCCGCCACCTCGTCGTCGTCGGCGCACGGCCGGTGCTGCGCGAACTCCACCCAGCCGTACTCGCCCCGGTCGAGGACCGCGAGGGTACGCAACCGCAGGCCGGAGGTCCTGGTCTCCAGCCAGCGGACCAGCTCGTTGAAGCGGGCGTGGATGGTCACCGGCCGCGGCTTGTACGCCACCCGCGCGCCGCCGGCGAAGCGCAACAGGGCCACCGAACGGCCGTGCCGATGACCGTCACCGCGCACGTCGACCGCGACCAGCGGGCCCGGATCCGCCCCGCCGAGCACCTCACCGGCGAGCGCCTCCCGGTCGGCGACCAGCCGCACCAGCAGTTCGGCGTAGGCGTCGGCGGCGTTCAGGCAGGACTGGCCGATCAGGCGGGACAGCACCGCGTACTCGCCGAGCAGCGCGCCGAGCCCGTCGCGACCGGTCATCCGCTCGACGAACGCCGCGAACCGCTGTTGCGGGGTGCCGCCCGCCAACCGCTCGGTGACCCGCAGGACGTTCAGCTCCAGGACCAGGGTGCGGGCGGCCCGGCGTACCAGCAGATCGGTCAGGTACTCGGCGAAGCCGCGACGGACGGCCGCGAGGTCGGCCACCGCGGCGGCTCCGGCACCGGTTGCCGCGCCCTCAAGCCGGTCAGCGGCCGCCGCCACGAACGGCGCGACGATCGCGGTGAAGCCCGCGTACCAGGTCAGCTCGCCGTCGGGTACCCGGCCGGATGGGTTGACCCGCTGGAGTGCGTGCTCGACGAACGCTGCCCACTCCGGCGGCGCGGTGCGGGCGGCGAGGGCCGCGGGCGGCTCCGCCAGCAACGCGAGCAGGGTGGTCTCGTCGAGGTCGACAGCGGCGAGCCGATGCCCGAACTGCCCGCGCGCACCCAGGTCGTGGGCGGCTCGCCAGCGCTCGAGACGGCGCCGGTCCCGCTCGGTCGGGGTGCCGCGCCGTCCGGTGCGGCCGCCCGCCGCCGTGCGCTCCGCCAGCGTCAAGGCACGCGCCCACCACGTCGCGTCGGCAGCCAGCGGCTGGCCGCTCGGCGTCATCGTGGTCACGGCGTCGAGGATGCCATTCGCGCGGGCGCGCTGTATGGGGGCCAGGCCCCCATATTCGTCTTCCGGACTGTCGGGAATCGGCCGTTCGGGACGCTGCCGTTCGGGACGCTGCCGTTCGGGACGCTGCCGTTCGGGACGCTGCGGTTCCGGACACTGCGCGGCGCCGTCGGTCCCGGCCACGGAAGGCCGAAGCCGGCGCACCGGCCCGCCGACGCTGGTGTTCGCGGATCTGGTGTTCGCGGATCCGGTGTTCTGGCATCCGCTGTTCTCGCGTCTGCCGCTGTCTTCGCCATTTGCCGGCCATGCTGTCGCATGTGGGACACGGTCGCAGGCGCCGGCGGCCCGCACATGGGGGCACGGCCCCCGCATTTGCCGCGCGCCCGGCTGTCCCGGTGCTCCTTGTGACCCCTCACCCGGACGGTTCTGACGGAAGGGATCGGTTTCCCGGCGTCGCGCAGCCGACAGGGTCGCGGGGAAACTGGGTGCCGTGCCCCCATGCGGGGATCTGCCTCCCGGGTGGACGCTTCCGTCGCAGGCGTCATTCGGGGGGACGATGATGGGGCAGATCGTACCGAAGTCGGCGACAGCGTCGGGTGGCCTTGCCGGAGGCTCTGTCGGAGGCTTCGTCGGGCGGGCGGCAGAGCTGGCAGGGTTCGAAGAGATCATCGCGGCCGTGGGCGCTGGCGGTGGTGGCGGTGCGCGCGTGGTGACCGTCCCGGGCGAACCCGGGATCGGTAAGACGGCGCTGCTGCGCCAGGTGGCGGCCGGGGCGGCGCGGCGTGGCTGGACCGTACGGTGGGGCGCCGGCACGCCCTTCGAGCGTCCGGTGCCGTTCGGTCTTCTCGGCGGCGTGGTCGACGAGCAGCTACGGTGCGCGGGGGCGAACGCGCTCGGCGCAGATGAGCTGACCCTGCTGCGCCGGGTCGTCACGCCGACGCGCGGGGGCGGGGGAGAGGCCGACCACCATCGGGTGCACGGTGCGCTGCGGACTCTGCTCGAACAGACCGTCGAGCCACCGGGTCTCCTGCTCGTACTCGATGATCTGCACGCTGCCGACGAGGACTCGACGCGATGGTGCGAGTCGCTGCTGCGCTGCCGGCCGCAGGTGCCGCTCGTCGTGGCGATGGCGTACCGGCCGCGCCAGGTCCCAGCACGCATCGCGGCGGTCCTGGCCGGCGCCGCCCGTGACGGCTTCGTCGACACCGTCGAGCCGGGCGCGCTGACGTTCGAGGAGGCCGGCCCGTTGCTGGCCGCTGAGCCCGACCGCTCGGCCCAGCTACGTCGCTACGAGGCCAGCGGCGGGAACCCCTGCTACCTGACGGCGGCGACCCGTGCGGAGCCTGCCCCGGCGCTGGCCGCCGAACTGGCGTCGCTGGCACCGCCGCACCAGCTGGTCGCGCACGCCGCCGCCGTGGCGGGCGTGCGGTTCGAACCCGAGCTTGTCGCCGACATCGCCGAGGTCGACCTCGCCCTCGTGCTGGCCGCGCTCGACGTGCTCGTGCACCGCGACCTCGTGCGCCCCGGACCGACCGAGGGGCGCCTGCAGTTTCGGCACCCGCTGGTGCGGCGCGCCGCCTACGAGTCGTCCGGCGCCGGCTGGCGCCTGGCCGCACACGGGCGGGCCGCGAGCAGCCTCGCCCAGCGGGGCGCCTCGACCCTGCGCCGCGCACCGCATCTGGCACAGGCTGCGGCGGGCGGCGACCGGGAGGCGCTGGACGTACTCGTGCACGCGGCGAGCGCGATGATGGGGGCCGCACCCCGGATCGCCGCCCGGTGGCTCGACGCCGCGCTGCGCCTGCTGCCGGCGGAGCCCCGGCACGCGTCCTACCGGATGCGGCTGCTCGCCGCGCGGGCCCGTGCCCTGAGCGCGAGCGGCCGCCTGCTGGAAAGTCGCGACCTCGTCCACGAGATCATTCCGCTCCTGCCGGGGGAGCCTTCGGATGTACGCGCCCGCACGGTCGCCGTCGCCGCCCGGGTCGAGCGGCTCCTTGGCCGGCACCGCGAAGCCCGGGCGCTGCTGCGCGCCGAGCTCGACAGCGTCGACCACCAGGGTCGGCACGCCGTCGCGGAGCTCAAGCTCGAACTCGCGGCAGCGTCCATGATGGACCCCGCTTCCTTCGGCGATCCGGGGCCGGCGGACGACGCCGTGGCCGCCGCCCGTGGCGCGGGTGACGACCTCATGCTCGCCGCAGCGCTGGCCGTCTGGGTGCTGTCCGCGCCGGTGGCCACCGATACGGGTACGGACACCGGCGAGCGGCGGCTGGCGTGCCTGCGCGAGGCCGGCGAGCTGGTCGATGCGTCGATCGACGGCGAACTGTCGTACCAGATCGAGGCTGCGGTGTGGCTGGGCTGGGCGGAGCTGTCGGGCGACCGGCTGGACGTGGCCGGTCGGCATCTGGACCGCGCGCTGCGACTGGTGGCCCGGACCGGCCAGCACCATGTCCTGGCCGAGCTCCTGCTGGCGCGCGGTGTGGTCGCCGGGCGCAGCGGGCGGTTGGTCGAGGCGGGCGAGCTGTTCGCGGAAGCCCTGACATCCGCCCACGCGACCGGGCGCAACCAGCTGCGCGTGGCCGCGCGGGCCGGCGGCGACTGGATCGCTGCCGCGCGAGGCGACGTGCGGCAGGGCATCGGACGGCTGGGCATCGGACGGCTGGGCATCGGACGGCTGGGCATCGAACGGCTGGGGATCGGACGGGATGCGCCACCCGTGGACCGGCACGGCGCACTCGCGTCCGCCCTGCTCGCCGAGGCGTATCTGGCGGCGGGCGACCCGGCAGGAGGCGGCGCGCTGTTGACCGCGTCGTGCGGCGGGCCTTTGGTGGCCGACCTCGATCCGACCTCGCAGCCGCGCCGGTACCGACTGCTGGCCACCACGGAGGTCGGGCGCGGAAACACCGCCGAGGCGGAACGCTGGGCGCGCCGGGCCGGCGTGGTGGCCGACCGGCTGGGCATGCCGGCCGCCGCCGGACCCGCCCGGTTGGCGCACGCGGTGGCCGTCCTGGCCGACGACCCGGCCGCCGCGGCGACGCTGGCGACCGATGCGGCGGTGGCACTGGACGACAGTGGCGACCGGCTCGACGCCGGCCACGCCCGCCTGGTGGCCGGCCGGGCGTACGCGGCGCTCGGGAAGCTCGACCTGGCCCGGGAGCATTTCGCGCTGGCGCGGGCGCGCTTCGAGGAATGCGGAGCCGGACAGTACCTGGCGGACGCCGCACGCGAGGAGCGGCGGATGAACGCCCGACAGCCGCGCCGGCGGCGTATTGGGACACCCGGCGGCGCGTCAACCAACGGCACGTCAACCAACGGCGCGCCAGGTAGTGGCCCGACAGCCAACCGCGCGACAGGCAGCGGCCCGACACCCGGCAGCGCGACACCCGATGGCATGGCGGCGGCCGCCGGTGCGCCCGCTCCGCTGACCAGGCGCGAAGGCGAGGTGGCCGTCCTGGTCGCCCGCGGGATGAGCAATCGCCAGATCGCCGCCGAACTGCACCTCAGCCCGCGGACCGTCGAGGCACACCTGTCCAGCACGTTCGCCAAGCTCGGCTTGACCACGCGCGTGGAGCTGGTCTGCGCCATGACCGCCGGCACGCATCTGGAGTCGCGGCCGTGACGGCTCCATGACGGTAGCCCTGACAGCGGCCCGGTCAGGACAGCCCGGTCAGGACAGCCGGGCCGCCGCCGGCTCACGGACGTCCCAGTGCCCCACGAGATCCGCGTAGAGCGGCGAGGTCCGCACGAGGTCGTCGTGGGTACCCCGGTGCACGCTGTCCCCGTCCAGTAGCAGGATCTGCTGGGCCCGGCGAGCCGAGCTGATCCGGTGCGCGATGACGATGAGGGTGCCGGGTCGGCGGGCGAACGCCGCCTCCGCGCGCGCCTCGGCCACCGGGTCGAGGTTCGCGGTGGCCTCGTCGAGGATGACGACGCGGGCCGGCGACAGGTACATCCGCCCGAGGGCGATGAGCTGCTTCTCGCCGGCCGACAGCTCGCCGGCGGTCACCTGGGCGTCGAGGCCGCCCAGTCGCGCGACGAGCCGGTCCAGGCCGACGGCGGTGATCGCCGCCGCCAGGTCGCGCTCGCCCGCGTGCGGTGCGAGATAGGTCAGGTTCTCGCGCAGCGAGCCGGCGAATACATACGCCTCCTGCGGGATCAGGCCGAGCAGCCGGCGCAGGTCCGCCTCGCGGATCTGGCCGAGGTCGCGTCCGCCGAGCTGGACGCTGCCCTGCTGCGGCTTCAGCAGCCCGGTGAGGAGGCTGGCCAGCGTCGACTTGCCGATCCCGCTGGAGCCGACCACGGCGACATGGCCGCCGTCGGGAAACGTCAGGTCCAGGTTCTCGACGATCGGCTTCGCGTGTGGTCCGTACGCGAACGTGAGGTCGCGGATCGCCAGATCGCACCGCTGCGTCGCGACGCGGTCGCCGTCCTGTGGCGGCTGCGGACGGGCGAAGGCCTCGCCGAGCCGGCGCAGATGGACGGACAGGTCGAGGCCTGACCCGCCGATCACCTCGACCAGGCTGCGCAGCGCGGGCTCGAGACTGACCGTCAGGTACGTGGCCGCGCCCACCACCTCACCAAACGTCAGGTCCCCGTGGCGCAGTAGCCACGGCGCCGCGGCCAGCAGCGCCACCAGCGGGAGCTGGCCCCCGGTGAACACGACCAGCGTGCGCACGGCACCGGCTCGGGCAAGCGCCCGGCTGAGCGCGATCTGCCGGTCCACGGCCCAGCCGACATCGCCGGCGGCACGGTCTTCGCCGGCGCAGGCGATGGCGTCGCGGATTCCCGCGAAGGTGGTGCCGGCGCGTCGCGCCACCTCCTCGTCGGCCAGCAGAACGGCTCTGCGCCGGGCGGCCAGGCCAGGCAGCAGCAGCGCGAAGGCCGCCAGTGCGAGCACGGCGAGCGTACCCGTGGCCAGGGCGACCACGGGGGCGAGCACCGCGAGTCCCGCGAGCGCGGCGGCGAACGTGAAAGCCGTCTGGCGGACCGAGCGCAGCAGGCCGAAGAGGATGTTGCGGACCGCGTCGACCTGCTCGGTGAGGCGTGACACGCCGGCCGTGTCCGGCGGCCTGGACGAGTGGACGGCCGTCGCGACCGCACCCTCCACGACGGCCGTGACGAACGCGTCGCGTACCGGCTCCACCACCTCGGCCAGCCACGGGAACAGCCGCCTGGTGGCCAGCGCCCCGATGCCCGCGGCGGCCAGGAGCAGCGCGAGAAAGCCGAGGCCGGCGAGCACCTGGCGGGCCAGGAAGCGGTCGATGGCGGCGGACACCGCGAGCCCGGACAGCAGCGACGGCAGGCACTCCACGACCGACCAGGCCAGGATGCGCGTCAGTACGCTCTGGCGGGCGCGTAGCTCGCGCCGGAGCAGGGCGGATCCGGCGCGGTTGCCAGGCGTGCGGGTCATGCGTTCACCTCGTCCACTGTGGAATCAAGATCGGTGGAATCAAGATCGGTGGAATCAAGATCGGTGGAATCAAGAGCGGCGGAATCAAGAGCGGCGGAGTCTGCCGCGAAGACCGCCCGGTACTCCGGCTCGGTGTCCCACAGAATGTCGTGCGGCGTCAGCGCGCGGATGCGCTCGCCGTCGAGCCAGGCCACCAGGTCGGCGCGGGCCGCAGTGGTCGCGCGATGGGCGATGATCAGACGGGTACGCCCGGCGAGCCCGGTGGAGAGGGCGTCGGCCACCCTGGCCTCGGTGACCGTGTCCAAGCTGGACGTGGCGTCGTCGAGCACGAGGACCCGCCCGCCGTGCGCGATCGCCCGGGCCAGCCCCAGGCGTTGCAGCTCCCCGCCGGAGACCGGGGCGTCCGCGAGCGGCGTGTCGAGGCCGCCGGGTAGCCGCTGGATGAAGTCGCCCGCCTGGGCGAGCCGGACCGCCTGCTCGACGTCGGATCCGGCGGCGTGCGGTACGCCGTAGGTGAGTGCCTGCCGTACGGTTTCGCCGAGCAGTACCGGGCGGTCGAAGGCGTAGGCGACCTCGCGACGCAGGCCGGCCGGCTCGACCGCGTCCGTGGGCGCGCCGTCGATCAGCACCCGGCCCGCGTCGGCGTCGAGCAGGCGTCCCACGAGCAGGGCGAGCGTTGTCTTGCCCGATCCGGAGCGCCCGACCACGGCGACCGCGGCGCCCGCCGGCACGTCGAGGTCGACCCGATCCAGCACGGTCTGGTCGGCGATCCGCACCGAGACGCCGCGTAGGGAGAGCGCCCCGGGTCCGGGTGGCAGCCCGGTGGCTCGGCGCTCGTGCCCCGCCTCCGGGCCGACCTGCGGCTGTTCGGCGAGCACCTCGTGTACCCGCCGGGCGTTGGCTGCCGCGTGACCGATGCGGAGCAGGTTGTCCGCCTGGGAGACGAATCCGAGCGCGAACGTGAGGTACAGCGACGAGGCGAGGAACTCTCCGGGCGTGATGCGCCGTTGCGCGACGCTGATGCCGGCGACGAGCAGTACCGCCACGCGCACCGCGGTCAGCACGAGACCGACCTGCCACGAGGCGTTGCGCTGCACCTCCCAGGTGCGCATCCCGGCCTTCGTGAGCTCGGGCAGCGGGGCGAGGGTGCGTGCGATCTCGCGCTGGGCGGTGCCGGACGCCCTGATCGTCCGGCTGCCCGCGAGCGCGTCGGTGAGCCGTGCCGCGATCGCGGTGACGTGTGTGAGGTAGTCGGTGTAGGCGCCGGTCACCTGGCTCATCAGTCGGCGCAGGAGAAGCATCGCCGGGGCGACGCCGAGCACGAACACAACGGCGAGCCGCCAGTCGATCACGCAGAGGGCGATCAGTCCGACCAGCGAGGTCCCGGTCGCCACCGCGGCGTTCACGAGCGCTGGAACGGCGCCGGCAGCGGTCGCGGCGTTGGCGGTCAGCCGCGTCACCAGGTCTCCGGTCGGGTAGCGGCGCGCGCCGGGCACGCCAAGGGCGAAGACATGGCGCAGCAACGCGTACCGCAGCCGACCCTGGACCCGCGTGGTGGTGTCCACCCGCGACACTCCGCCGCACGCCTCGGCCACCAGCCGGAGGGCGAGGAGTCCCGCGAGCGCCGCGAGCGCGGCACCGTGGCCGCGTCCGGTCAGCACCGCGTCCACGGCGCGGCCCGAGACCGCCGGAACCAACAGGGCGCCGGCCGCCGCGAGCACCACCCACGCCGTGGTCAGCGCGGTGCTTGCCGGCGCGAGCCGGACCAGCCGCCAGAGGCCGGGCCGGACGGCGCCGCCCGGCGGGGATGCGGAAGGGGCCATGGTTGCCGTTGTCCTTTCCAAAGCGGTGCGGCTCCCGAGCGGTGCGGCTCCCGAGCGGTGCGGCTCCTGAGCGGTGCGGCGCGCTACCGTGCGGTGAGGGCTTCCCGAACCGGACGGGAAGCCCTCACCTGGACCGCGGTTCACCGTCCCCCGAATGGACACGGTGGCTCGCGGCGACTGGACTTACAGCTCGACGCAGGTGCAGCAGCACGGGAAGCGCTTGGCCTCGGCGTTGGCCTCGCGCAGGAGCTGCAGAGCGGAAACGTTGATCTCCATTCGAAATCACCTCCTTCCGTCGCTTGGTTCGGGTCGGGGTTTCCGCACCGGCGGCTTTGCGCACCCCGGTGCGGAAGATCAGGGGTTGTCCGGACCGCTGATCGAGTCGGGCAGCCACAGCCGCCGGCCGCCGTCGCGCAGGCGCAGGAGGAAGGCCAGGACGCCGGCCAGACCGGTACCGAAGTCGGCCACCACGGTCGTCCCGGTCTCGTCGGGGATGAGCATCCGCCCGTCGCGCAGCGTGTTTCGTACGTGAATGCTGAGGGCGAGCTCCTCGGCCCAGTCGCGGTACCGCTCATCCCCGGTAGCGTCGGCGAGGTCGAGCAGGAACTCGCCGTCTCCCGCGAGCCCGTGGCACTGCGCGGTGCCCTCCTGCCACCGGGACCGGCGGACGGCCAGTGCCGCCTGCGTAGCCAGCTCCAGGAGGTGGTCCTCGCCGGTGTGCTGCCACAGCCGTACGGCGAAGGTCCCCACACCGGACGAGCCGCTGCACCAGTTGGTTCTCGGGGGACCGCCGTCCACACCGCTGGGCCAGAAGGCGGCGCCCCGGTCGACCTCGACCACCGATCGCAGGGTGTCGGCGGCCGCGGCGGCCAACGTGCTGTACCGGGTCTCCCCGGTGGCCCGGCCGGCGGCCAGCAGGAATGCGCCGGCACCGGCCACGCCGTGCGCGAAGCCGAAGTGGACCACGCCGGCGAGGGCCGAGGCGAAGTCGTGCGGGATGGGCCAGAGCACCGCGCCGTCCCGCTGCTCGGCGGCCGCGCACACGGCGTCCGCCGCCTGCCGGGCCCGATCGAGGAAGTCGTCCGCGCCGGTGATCTCCCAGAACCGTAGCTGGGTCAGGCCCGCGCCGGCCGTGCCGTGGCAGACGTCCGGGTTCGGCCACCGCACCGGGATCCGCCGGGCCAGGTCGACGGCGAGATCCAGCAGCCGGTCGTCGCCGAGCGCCCCACCGGCCTCCAGCAGCGCCCAGGCGGTGCCGCTGCGGCCGAAGTACAGGCCCGGGAGGGTACGCGGTTCGCGGGTGATCCGGCGGGCGATCCAGTCGGCCGCGGTCGCCACGGCAGCCCGCAGGCGCGGCTCGGGCGCAGTGGCGTAGGCGCGGGTCAGTACGCCCAGGACGCCGGCCGCACCGTGCTGCACGTTGAGCGGGTCGGTCGTGGCCGCGAACCCCTCGGACGGCCAGAGCCGCTCGGGCTCGCCCGTGTCGGCGCTGGCGATCGGGTGCATGGTGGCGACGAGATGGTCGAGCGCGTCGTCGACCAGCCGCTTCAGGTCCGCGTCGGCGAGCCGGCCGGGGGAGGCGGGCGCACCGCTCGCCTCGGGTGTGGCGTCGATGAGTTCCCGTACCGCGAGTTCCCGTACAGTGTCGAGGTTGGGGCGCCGCGCCGGGTCCTGGTCCAGCAGGGCCACGATGATCCGGCTCAGCAGGCGGGCCGCGGCGTTGCCGGCGCCGAGGTGCCCGAGCCAGACCTCGATGCGCGAGCTGTCCGGGCGCTCCTCGGGCTCGTCGCGGGGCAGCAGCGGGTCGACGCCGCTCACCAGGTAGAACAGCGTGGCGCCCAGGCTGTAGAGATCCGCGGTGGGCGGCGGTGCCGCGCCGAAGCGCGAGCCACGCACCTGCTCGGGCGCCGCATAGCCCGGTGTGTACGCGCGGTTGACGCGGTCGCCGGGCCGCGCGAGCATCTCCAGGTCGATCAGGCGTAGGTCGCCGTCCGGGGTCACCATCACGTTGTTGGGACTGAAGTCCCTGACCACAAACCCGTTGGCGTGCACCGACCCGAGCAGGTCGACGAGCCGGCCGGCGAGCCGCGCGGCGACGGCCGGCGGAAGGCCCCACGCGCCGCCGTCGTCCGGCGCGATCTGCTCCGACACCCAGCGGCGCAGCGTGACGCCAGGGATCTCCTCCTGCACCAGGAACAGGTCGCCCTGCTGTTCGAAGACACCGACCGGGCGCGGGGTGCGGCCGGAGGGCGCAAACACCTCCAGCATCCGCGCCTCATGGCGCCGGGCGTCGCGGATGTCGCGCCCTGTCACGCCGGCGCCGGTGTGCGGCCGGGCCTGTTTGAGGATGACCGGCGCTCCCGTGTCCTGGTCGGTCGCGCGGTAGACGCCACCGGTGAAGGCGTGGCGGATAACCTCCCGCACCGCGTACCGCCCGTCGAGCAGGACCGTTCGCGGCGCGCTCGCGGCGGCAGGTGCCGGACCCGCGGGCTCGGCCGCGAACGGATCCCGCGGCACCCAGGACGGCGGGGCGAACCACGCCTCGCGCCGGTCGAGCGCCAGCGTGCCGTCCGGCGCTACCAGCATCGCCTCATAAGTGCCGTCGTTGCTGAGCATCGGTACGCCGCGGAACGCGCCGTACCGGTAGTGCACGAGGCTGCCCGGCCGGTACGGCCGGTCGGAGAGGATCCCGGGCCCCGGCAGGCCCACCGTCGCTTCGTGCAGTTCCTCGGCCAGGGTGCGCAGCGCGTGGTCGTCGCCGTCCGGGTAGACGGTAAGGAACTTTCCGCCGGCGCCGCGGTCATATCGGGCGGAGACCAGGTCGGTCACCGTGTCGAGCGTCCGGGCGAACTTGAACGGACATCGGTGGCGCACCAGAACCCCGGCCGACCTCGCCAGCACCAGCGGCGCCGACAGGGGAGTGGCGGACAGGTGCAGTTTCCAGCCCTGTACCCGCCGGGGACGGCTGGGCGGCCGGACCGCGCACCAGAACCCGTCCGGTTCGACCTGCCAGTCGTTCGCGTCGTGGTGCGCGAGCACCGAACGTACGCAGTCCACGAGAAGCGTTTCGTTGACGACCATTCGCGCTCACCCCCTCCCGACTGGAAACGACCGGCCGATCAGCACGCGCATCACGCCCCTCACCCCGCGGCCGGCCCGAGACATCCGCTCGGCGACCTCGACGACACCCGGCCCGCAAGCGCCCACGGTGGGACCGGTGGTTCGCCCCAGAAGGCGCCGGCGCCGCTCTCGGCTACGTCTTCGGTACCGAGGACGGCCGGGCCGGCCGACCGCGTCCTCATCCGGCACGCTCCGGTGCGGCGGTCCCGGCAGCGGCATTGGCAGCGGTCCCGGCAGCGGCGAACGGCGGCCGCCGGTCGATGCGGGCGCGGTCGTCGTCGGTACCGAAGACGTAGTCGATGCGGCGCGTCGCCTCGGCCCACTGCTTCATGGTTCGCGCCGGTCCCAAAGCTTCGGTGACGACGGGATCGCTCCACCGGGCGATCGCGCGCTGCCACACCTCGAGCGGGGGCTCGGTGAGGACGTTGCCCACCGTGCCCTCGTAGATGGCCATCGCCCGGACGTTGCCGTCCGGCTCGACCTGCATCGCGGGGATCAGCCCGGCGGCGATGAGGTCCGGGCGCATCTGCAGCATGCGGTTGTCGGTGACGGACACCTGCACCGAAGCCGGCGCGAGCGACTGCAGGTGGGTGTGCTGCGCCGCACTGACGAGAAGGTCGACCTGCGCGTCCGTGAGGATCTCGTGCTCCACGAAACCGGTGCGGCTGGCCAGCCCGATCGGCATCGCCGGGCCGTACCAGATGAATGACATCTCCGGGAATCGCGGGGCGATGGTCGTGCAGAAGTCGTCCATCTGGTCGAAGCTGCTGCGCACGAGGGTGCAGTCCAACCCGAACTCGACGGGTGCCTCGCCGCGCGCCCGGCGCTCGCGGGCCGCTTCGTCCAGCGTCGCGAGCGTGTTCATGGCGCGCTGGAAGGAGCCGGCGCGTCCCCGTACCCGGTCGTGCACCTGCGCGGTCGCGCCGTCGACGCTCACGCTGACCCGCGTGACGGTCCGCGCCAACTCGTCGACCATCCACGGCTGGAATGACCATCCGCCGGTGTAGAGGATCACCGGGATGCCGGCCCCGGTGATGCGGTCGGCGATCTCGAAGATTCCCCGGACGGCGAGCGGCTCACCGCCGGAGAGCACGATCCCCTTTGGTCGCAGCGAGATGAGGGCGTCGGCGACGCGGACCATGTCCTCGTGGCTCAGTTGCCGCGACGGTCGCCTGCCGGACTCGGAGTAGCAGTGGACGCACCGCAGCGGACAGGTGTACGTAATGTCCCAGACGATGTCCCGGGGACCCTTAGAAACGTCCATCACCAGTTCCCTCACTCCGTCCGGCCAGGCCTTGCGGTCTGCCTGCAGAGGCTGCCAGCCGGTGGGAGGGCTTAACATCCGGGAAACCTCGTAACACCGGTACGGGATTTCGCCGGTTCTGGTGATGTCGTCAGGCGGGTTCCTGATAGAAGTCGGTTGAGCGTTGACCCACCGACGCTCTCATGCAGCACCGAGTTCGGGCAGTGGCACCTGGTATTCGTACGTGCCGTTGTAGCTGTCGGGTCGGGCCTGCGGCCACGACCGGCCCACGAGCTGCAGGGCCGGCCGGTTCTGGGCAAGGACGGTCAGCCGGATCTCCCGGACACCGTGGTTGCGCGCCGCGTCCAGCAGGCACTGTGCCAGCAGCGGGCCGATGCCGTGCCGCTGCCAGTCGTCGGCGACGACGACGGCCAACTCCACGACGCCTTCCTGGCCGGGCACCCGCCCGTACATCCCGTGCCCGATGACCTCGGGACCGTGGAAGGCGAGCAGCGCCTCCTGGTCGTGGTCGCGGCGCAGCAGCCGGCACGCGGTCCGGGCCGACACCGGGCCGAGGCTGGTGAAGAACCGGCGGTAGGCGCTGCGGGGGGACAGCCCGATGAGGAACCGCCTCAGCGCGTCGAGGTCGGCGGTCACAGCGGGGCGGACGAGAACGTCTTCGGCGGTCGTGATCGGCATCGTTGCCTGCCCCGGGTTGAGTCCATTTCCTGAACCCAGGCTTCTCCGGGGTAGCTGGGTCTGTCAAGTAGATTTAGACTGTGACAATGGCCCCATCTGCCGTCTCGGACTTCAGCTTCGAAAACTGCTCAATTGCCGCGGCACTCGAGGTGCTGGGGGAGAAGTGGACGCTGCTCGTCCTGCGCGAGGCCTTCAACGGCGTCCGGCGCTTCGAGGACATGTACCAGCGCATCGGCGCACCGCGGCAGGTGCTCAGCGCACGGCTGACCCGCCTGGTCGACGAGGGGATCCTGCGGCGCGTCCCCTACCGGGAGCCGGGGCAGCGCCAGCGCGACGAGTACCGGCTCACCCGGAAGGGCCTCGATCTCTACCCGATCCTGGTCGCGCTGATGCGCTGGGGCGACACGTGGGCCGGTGACCCGGCCGGGCCGCCGGTGAAGCTGCACCACCGGGACTGCGGCGCCGAGGTCCACCTGGCCCTGCGGTGCGACAGCGGGCACGACCTCGACGGCGCCCGCGAGGTCCACCCGCAGCCGGGCCCTGGTGCCCGGCCGCGGGTGGCCACCGCGTGAAACGCGAATGCCTCCGCGTGAAACGCGGGTATCTCTGCGTGAGCTGACTACACGGCGGCCGCACCGACCGTGTCGACATCCCCCACAGCCTGGCTGAACTGTGTGTTGTAGAGCCGGAAGTACGCGCCTTCCGCGGCGAGAAGTTCGTCGTGCGTGCCCTGCTCGACGATCCGGCCGTTCTCCATCATGAGGATGAGGTGTGCGTCGCGGATGGTGGACAGCCGGTGGGCGATGACGAAGCTGGTCCGGTCCGAGCGCAGGGCCGCCATCGCCCGTTGCACGAGCACCTCGGTCCGGGTGTCCACCGAACTCGTCGCCTCGTCGAGGATGAGCAGTGACGGCTGGGCCAGGAACGCCCGGGCGATCGTGATCAGCTGCTTCTCACCCGCGCTGACGTTGTTGCCCTCCTCGTCGATGACCGTGTCGTAGCCCTTCGGCAGGCTGCGCACGAAACGGTCGACGTAGGCGGCCTTGGCCGCGGCGAGGATCTCCTGCTCGCTCGCCTCCGGATCGCCGTACGCGATGTTGTCCCGGATCGTGCCGCCGAACAGCCACGTGTCCTGAAGGACCATGCCGATCTCGCCGCGCAACGCGTCCCGGCGCAGCCGGGTGATGTCGACCCCGTCGAGGGTGATACGCCCCGCGTCCAGTTCGTAGAAGCGCATGATCAGATTGACCAGCGTGGTCTTCCCCGCGCCGGTCGGCCCGACGATGGCAACGGTGTGACCCGGCTCGGCGACCAGCGACAGATCCTCGATCAGCGGCTTGTCGGGCTGGTACCGGAACGACACCCGCTCGAACTCCACGCGACCGCGCGGGTCGGTGACCCGGGCCGGTTCGGCCGGGTCTGCGCTCTGCTCGGGAGAGTCGAGCAGGTCGAACACCCGCTCGGCGGAGGCGACACCGGACTGCAGCAGGTTGGCCATCGACGCCACCTGCGTCAGCGGTTGGGTGAACTGCCGGGAGTACTGGATGAACGCCTGCACGTCGCCCAGGGTCATCGCACCCGAGGCGACCCGCAGCCCGCCGACCACCGCGACGGCCACGTAGCTGAGGTTTCCGATGAACATCATCGACGGCATGATGATGCCCGAGACGAACTGGGCGGCGAAGCTCGCCTTGAACAGTTCGTCGTTCTTGGCGCTGAAGCTGGCTTCGACCTCACGCTGGCGGCCGAACACCTTGACCAGCTCGTGTCCGGTGAACGCCTCCTCGATCTGGGCGTTGAGCGTGCCGGTGTGCTTCCACTGCGCGATGAACTGCTTCTGCGAGCGCTTCGCGATCTGCTTGGTGACCATTACCGACAGGGGGATCGCCACCAGGGCGATAACGGCCAGCAGCGGGGAGACGACGAACATCATCACGAGTACGCCGACGACCAGGAGCAGGGACGTGAGCAGTTGGCTCAACGTCTGCTGCAGGCTTTGCGAGATGTTGTCGATGTCGTTGGTGACGCGGCTGAGCAGTTCGCCACGGGGCTGGTTGTCGAAGTAGGGCAGTGGCAGCCGGTTGAGCTTGTCCTCGACGTCGGCGCGCAGCTGGAGGATCGTGCGCTGCACGACCCCGTTGAGCAGGTATCCCTGCAGCCAGGACAGCAGGCTGGCGCCGACGTAGAGACCCAGCGCGAACAGCAGCACGTGGCCGAGCCGGGTGAAGTCGATGCCCGCGCCGGGCACCACGTGCATGCGGGCGAGCATGTCCGCCATGTTCGTGTTTCCGCTCGCCCGCGCCTGCGCGACGACCTGGTCGAGGCTCGCCCCGGCCGGCAGCCGTTTGCCGATCACGCCGGAGAAGATGATGTCGGTGGCTTTCCCGAGGATCTTCGGCCCGATGACGGACAACGCCACGCTGACCACGGCGAGCGCGATAATCGCCACGAGTTGCAGGCGGTGCGGGCGCAGCCGGCCGATCAGCCGCCGGGCCGACGGGCCGAAGGTCATCGACTTCTCGGCCGGTAGTCCGGCGCGCATCCACGGCGGCCCGCTGCCCCGGGCGCCGGCACCGGCGGCCGGCAGCCGCCGCGGCAGCGGCGCGCTCGCCTGCTGGGTCCTGCCGTTCGTCGGGTTGCTCATGCTGCCGCTCCCACCGCGAGCTGGGACTCGACGATCTCGGTATAGGTCGGGCAACTGCCGAGCAGTTCGGCATGGCGCCCGCTGCCCACGATCTCGCCGTCCTCCAGCACGATGATCTGGTCGGCGTCGACGATGGTGGACACCCGCTGGGCGACGATGACCACCGCGGCGTTCGCGGTGACCGGGCGCAGCGCGGCGCGCAGCCGGGCGTCGGTGCCCAGGTCGAGCGCGGAGAACGAGTCGTCGAACAGGTAGATCTCCGGCCGGCGTACCAGGGCGCGGGCGATCGCGAGCCGTTGCCGCTGCCCGCCGGAGACGTTGGTGCCGCCCTGCGCGATCGGTGCGTCGAGCCCGCCCGGCATGTCCTCGACGAAGGCGCGCGCCTGCGCGATCTCCAGACACTCCCACAGCTCCTCGTCCGTGGCGTCCGGGTTGCCGTAGCGTAGATTGCTGGCCACCGTGCCGGAGAACAGGTAGGGCTTCTGCGGGACAAGCCCGATGCGGCTCCACAGCAGGTCCGGGTCCAGGTCACGCACGTCGACGCCGTCGACGAGGACCGCACCGCCGGTCACGTCGAACAACCGTGGCACCAGCGACAGCAGCGTGGTCTTGCCCGCACCCGTGCTGCCGATGATGGCGGTCGTACGCCCGGCCTCGGCCCGCAACGAGATGTCGCGCAGCACCGGCGCGGCCGCGCCCGGGTACTGGAAGCGCACGTCCCGTAGCTCGAGATCGCCGCGGCCGTGCACCCGGGTGACCGGGCTGGCGGACGGGCGCACCGACGACTCGGTGTCGAGCACCTCGCCGATGCGCTCGGCGCACACCGCCGCCCGGGGGACCATCATCAGCATGAAGGTCGCCATCATCACCGACATGAGGATCTGCATCAGGTAGTTCAGAAACGCGGTCAGCGCGCCGATCTCGATCTGGCCCGCGTCGACACGGGCCGCGCCGAACCACAGCACGGCGACGCTGGACGCGTTGAGCACCAGCATCACGGTCGGGAAGATCATCACCATCAGCCGGCCCGCCCGCAGCGCGGTCGCCGTCAGGTCGGCGTTGGCTTCGCCGAACCTCCGGACCTCGTACGGTTCGCGCACGAACGCGCGCACGACGCGGATGCCGGTGATCTGCTCGCGCAGCACCCGGTTCACGGTGTCGATGCGGGTCTGCATCTCCCGGAACTGCGGGATCATCTTGCGGATGATCAGCCCGATGGCCACGATCAGCAACGGCACGCTGACCAGCATCAGCCAGGACAGGCCGAGGTCCTCGCGCAGTGCCATGATCACGCCGCCGACGCACATGATCGGCGCCGCGACGAGCATTGTGCAGGTCAACACGACAAGCATCTGCACCTGCTGCACGTCGTTGGTGTTGCGGGTGATCAGCGATGGGGCGCCGAATTGGGCCACCTCGCGGCCGGAGAACTCCCCGACCCGCCGGAAGAGCGCCTCGCGCACGTCTCGGCCGAAGCTCATCGCGGTGCGGGCTCCGAAATAGACCGCGGCGATCGAGCAGGCGATCTGGACTCCGCTGACGAGGAGCATCCAGCCGCCGGTCCCAAGGATGTAGTCGGTGTCGCCCCTGGCGATTCCCTTGTCGATGATGTCGGCGTTCAGGCTCGGCAGGTACAGCGATGCCATGGTGCCGACCAGCTGCAGCAGCACCACGGCGACGAGTGGTCGGCGGTAGGGACGTAGGTAGGTGCGCAGTAGTCGAGTCAACATCTGTGACCCCCCGGGTCGACGGCGCGTTGTTCGGTGGTGTGGCGTTGTTCGGTGGTGTGGCGTTGTTCGGTGGTGTGGTTGTCGGGACGGTGGCGCACTCCGTCGAGGACGACAGAGACGATCTGCTCGGCGGTGAGCGGGTTGCAGTCGCTGATCATCGGGTGTGAGCCGGAGAAGGTCAGCAGGCGCAGCAGCCGCGCCACCTCCTCCACCGGATACCGGAACTGGTCGCAGTCGGGCTCGAGGAGGCGGGCGACCGCCGCGTAGATCAGCTCGTTGGTCGGGTTGACCCTCGCCCGGTGCTCCTCGATGTCCTCCGGCGGCCCGTGCACGCCGATCGCGGTCAGCAGGTTGATGACCCGGATCAGGCGCTGCTGGAGTATCACGGTCGCCTGCGTCAGCCGCTCGTGCAGCGGCAACCCGATGTCGACGCCGGCCAGTTCGTCGAGGAGCGGGGCCGGGTCCAACGCCGCTCCGACTGCCGCCTGGATCAGCGCTTCCTTGTCCGGGAAGACGCGGAAGATCGTCCCTTCGGCGACGCCCGCGGCCTCCGCGATCTGGCGTGTGGTGACCTTCGTGCCGTACTCGCCGACGAGCGGCAGGGTGGCGGCGATCAGGGCCGCACGGCGCTCGTCGGGCGGCAGCGGCCGCGCGCGGCCCGGCTGCCGGCATGCGGAGCGGTCATCGGGTGGTATCACGCGACTACAGTACTGAGTGAGTAGCTCACTCACAAGCCGGTTTCTGCCGGTTTCTGCGTTCCATCGCCCCGTGCCCTCCTCTCGCTCGTGGTTCGGTCGTGGGTCCCGCTCGTGGTTCGCTCGTGGATTAGGAGAAGTTGGAGGGGATTCGCAGTATTTGTCGCCGACCGTCTCCTAGATCGATGCGTCAGGTGTCAACCTTAGTTGACACCACGGGCCGTCGTCAACTCAGGTTGACTCGACTCCGAGGGTATTGACCGTCCTCGTCGACGCAGCCAGACTGGCGCAGTGGCTGATCCACTCTCGATCTCTGTCCTGCCCCGGGACACGCTCGTCGACGCGCTGGTGATCCGGCTGCGCACCGACGTGCTGGCCAACCGCTATCCGCCGGGCAGCTACCTGCCGCCGGAGCGCGAGCTCGCGGCCGGCTACGGCGTGACCCGGACCTCGCTCAAGCACGCGCTGGTCCGGCTGGTCGAAGCCGGTCTGCTGGAGACCCGGCACGGCGTCGGCACCCGGGTGCGCGACTACCGGCGCCATGCCGGGCCGGACCTGCTTCCGTTCCTGGTCGAGTCCGCCGGATCGGACTGGCTGCCGGAGATATTCGAGGCGCGCCGGGAAATGGGCGCGCTGATCGCACAGCGCGCCGCCGCCCACGCCTCCGCCGAGCAGCGGGCCGCGCTGCGGGCTCTGCGGGAGCGGGTAGCGAGCGCCCCGGACGCCGACGCCGCGCAGCTCGCCGAGTGCGAGGTGCACCGCACCCTCGCCGCGGCGTGTGGCAACCGGGTCTACGAGCTGATGGTCAACTCGCTGTTGCGGGCGTACGAGGAGGTGCGGCAGTTGTTCGCCGCGCCGTTCGCCGACCCGGCGGCCGCGGCGGATCGGCTCACCGCCCTGGTGGAGGCCGTCCATGCCGGTGACGGCGCGACCGCGCAGGCCGCCGCCGAGGACTACTACGCGCGTACCGAACAGCTCATGCTCGGGAAGGACCAGCCGTGACGACGACGTTCCGCGAGGTCATGACGGGCACGCTACAGCTGGCCGGTGAGGCCGCCGACCGGCCGATCCGGCTCGCGCTCGCGGTCGACGCGCCGGGTCTGGTGCATCCGCTGGCCGATATCACGGCGACCGTCCGGGGGAGCGTGTCGGTGCCCGGTTGGGCCGACGACCCGCGAGCGGCCGGGACCATGCGCATCGCCCCGGTCCGCGCCCGCCGGATCCGATACGAGGTGGAGTTCGTCGCGGTCGACGGCCGGCGACTGCGCCTGGACGGCTGGAAGTCCATCCGGTTGGACCGTCCGTTCCGGTCCATGACGCGGCTGCCGGCGACGGTCCTCGACGCGGCCGGCGCGGTCGTTGGCGAGGCCCGGCTGCGCTTCGACGTCGGCCGCGAACTGCCGCGGCTGCTCGCAAGCCTCCGGTACCACCGGCCCGGGCCCGATCGGCCGGACGACCTGCTGCGGTCGCGGTGGCGCGGGCAGCGCGGCCGGCTGGAGGTCTGGTACGCGACGGTGACCGACCCGGCCACCCGCACCGGGCTGTGGCTGCACCACGAACTGGTCGCGCCGAGCGACGGCGCGCCGGCGTACGCGCACGGCTGGGCGGCAGTGTTCCCGCCGGACGGCCCAGCGCAGCTCAACCGCTTCGGCCCGTACCCGTGGAGCATGCCGGAAGCCCCGGTCGCGTTCGAAGCGGGTCCGGTCGGCGTGTCGGCGGGTCGCCTGTGGGGCAGCGCCGGCGATGTCTCGTGGGACCTCGACGTGGCTGATGGTGGCCCGCCGCTGTTCACGTTCCCGCGGTGGGCGTGGCACCGCGAGGTGTTGCCGGCGGCGCAGATCGTGCCGCTGCCGGCCGCGCGCCTGTCCGGCACCGTCCGGATAGGACGGTCCAGCATGGACGTCGCGAACGCGTTCGGGGGAGTGGCGCACATCTACGGGCAGGGCAACGCCCGCCGCTGGGCCTGGCTGCACGCGGACCTGGGCGACGGGGACGTGTGCGAGGTCATCGCGGCCGTGTCCCACCGGCCCGGCCTGTCCCGGCTGCGGGCACTGCCGATGGTGCGGCTCCGGATCGGCGGCGTCGACCTTCCGCCCGGCGACCCCCTGTGGCGCGCCCGGCAGCTGCGGGCCGACATCGACCTGCCTCGGTGGGTCGTGCGCGGCACGTTCGGCGACTGGCGACTCGCCATCGACGTGACCCAGCCACCGGAGGCGACGGTCGCCGTCGACTACACCGGGCCGGACGGGCGCACGGCGGTGTGCCACAACACCGAACGCGCCGACGCCACCATCGTGCTGGGCCGGCGCGCGCCGGGCGGCTGGGCCGTCCAGCGGCGCTGGCACCTGGCCGGCACCGCGCACGCCGAGGTGGGCGAGGGTGAGTGAACCGGCGCTGGCCGGCGCGGCGGCGGCCCTGCTCGGGGTGGACACTGTGGAGGCCCGCCGGGTCGCGCGGCGCCTGATGGACCTGGCACAGGCGTTTCCGCAACCGGTGCGGGCCGGGCTGCACGCCGGCGCGCTCGCGGTCGACGGGTTGGCTCGCGGACTGACCGGTCAGCATCTGATCGACCTGGATGCCGAGCGGCGGGACGCGCTGTGCGCCGTGCTCACCGCACGCGGCCCCGGGCGGCACCTGGTCGACCTGCTGAAGATGCCCCTGCTTCTGGCCGCCGCCAGCACCCCGCCGGCCGCTACTCCGCCGGCCGCCACTCCGCCGGCTACCGCCCCGCCGACTGCGCGCCCCGATGCGCCGCTGACGTGCGTACCACTGACCGAGTGGCCGGCCCGAGCCACCGCGGACGCCGTCGTCGTCGGTTCCGGTGCCGGTGGCGCCATGGCCGCCCGGGAACTGGCGCGGGCCGGTGCCCGGGTCATCGTGGTCGAGGAGGGGCGCCGGTTCGGCGTCGAGGACTTCCGGGACCGGGCGCCGGCGGAGCGCTTCGTCGAGCTGTACCGGGGCGGCGGCGCCACGTTCGCCGTAGGCAGCCCGCCCGTGCTCCTGCCGCAGGGGCGCGGGGTCGGGGGCACCACCCTGGTCAACTCGGGCACCTGCTACCGGACGCCGGACGCGGTGCTGCGCCGCTGGCGCGACGAGCACGGGCTCCCGCTCGCCGACCCGGCCCACTTCGCGACCCTGCTCGACGAGGTCGAACGTACCCTCGCGGTGGCGCCCCAGCCGATGGATGTCCTCGGTCGCAACGGCATGCTCGCGTTGGCCGGCGCCGGCCGGCTCGGCTGGCGCGCCGCACCACTTCGCCGCAACGCTCCCGGTTGCGCCGGCAGCTGCCAGTGCGTGGTCGGCTGCCCGCGCAACGCCAAGAACGGCGTACACCTCAACGCTCTGCCGCAGGCGTGCGCGGCCGGCGCGGTCATCCTCACCTCGGCCCGCGTCGATCGGGTACTCGTCGACCGGGGCCGCGCGGCCGGCGTCGCGATGGCCGGCGTCGCGATGGCCGGCGTCGCGATGGCCGGCGTCGCGATGGGCGGCAAGGAGATCCTCGCCCCGCTGGTGGTGGTCGCCGCCGGGGCGGTCGAGACCCCGCGGCTGCTGCGCCGCTCCGGACTGGGCCGGCATCCGCGTACGGGCCGGGGGCTCGCGCTGCATCCGGCGGTCAGCGTGGCCGGCCGGTTCGCCGAGCCGGTCACCGCCGGCCCGGCCGTGCTGCAGAGCGTCGGCGTGGAGGAGCTGCACTCCGACGGAATCCTCATCGAGGCGACCGCTGGCCCACCGGGACTGGTGTCGTTCGTCCCGCCGGGAGTGGGCCGGGTGCTGCGCGCGCAGCTCGACCGGGCGGACCGGCTGGCCACGCTCGGCGCGATGGTTGCCGACGCCCCGTCCGGCCGGGTCGGCGACGGGCTGGTGCACTACCGGCTCGCGCCCCGCGACGCCGACCGGCTGCGCCGCGCCATCGTGGCGATGGGCCGCGTCCTCTTCGCCGCCGGCGCTGAGCAGGTGTTGACCGGGCTGGCGGCGCGTCCGTACGCCGGGTCGGTCGCCGAGCTGTCCGCGGCCGTCGCCCTCGCCCGGCCGAGTGGGCTGCACCTGGCGGCCTTCCACCCGACCGGTACGGTCCGCATGGGCGGGGACGCCGCCCGCGCGCCGGTCGACGCGACCGGCCGCCTGCGCGGGGTGAGCGGGGTCTACGTCGCGGACGCCTCACTGTTGCCGAGCTGCCCGACCGTGAACCCGCAGTTGTCGGTGATGGCGATGGCCCTGGCGGTGGCGTCCGTCGCAATCGACTGACGGCAATGGTCCCGTCCAGCGGGCCGGCGCAGACTGGTGGCGACGATTCCGGGGGTGCCGATGCTGGAGTGGTTGTTCGACACGCATGTGACGATCGGTGGGCATCCGATCCTGTGGCGCGAGATCGTGGGGAACGCCTTCGGGTTCGCCTCCGCGATCGGTGGCATGCGCCGGCGGGTGTGGGCGTGGCCGGTCGGCATCGTCGGCAACATGCTGCTGTTCACCGTGTTCGTCGGGGTGGCCTTCACCAATCCGCAGGGCGCCACGCTGTGGGGCCAGGCCGGCCGGCAGGTGTTCTTCATCGCCGCGAGCGGGTACGGGTGGTGGCGCTGGGCGCGCAACAGCCGAAGCTCGGGCGGGCCGGCTGTCAGCCCGCGCTGGGCGAGCGCCCGCGAGCGGGCCGCGTACCTTCTCATCGCCGGCTCCTCGGTCGCCGTGTGCTTCCTGGCGTTCCGGGTCATCGGCACCGGCTTCCCGGCGCCGTGGTGGTACTACCTCGCCGACGCCTGGATCTTCGTCGGCTCGGTGCTCGCCACGGTGGCGATGGCGCGTGGCTGGATCGACTTCTGGCTGTGCTGGATCGCGGTCGACCTCGTGGGCGTGCCCGAGCTGATCTACTTCCGGTTCTACCCCTCGGCGGTGCTCTACGCCGTGTACGGCGCGTTCGTCCTATGGGGCTTCGGCGTGTGGTTGCGGGTCCAGCGGGCCGAGCGGACCCGGGCGTTTGCCGCCGAGGCGCTGGCCCGCTGAGGTTTACGGCCCGGTGAGGTTTACGGCCCGCTGAGGTCTACCGCGCGGCGAGGTCTACCGCGCGGCGAGGTCTACCGCGCGGCGAGGTCTACCGCGCGGCGAGGTCTACCGCGCGGCGAGGTCTACCGCGCGGCGAGTCTATGGCCGGCGGCCCAGCAGGCCCAGTAGCTGGTCCTGCGGATCGTCGGAGTCGACCTCGACCCGGGCACCGAAGATGCCCGGTTTACGCCAGGCGTCCGCGACCGGCTCGACGTAGGCGCGGACGTGGGCGACCAGCCCCGGGTCGAGGCGCTCGTCCACGTCGGCACCGCGGGCCAGGTCCCAGGCGTGGACGACCAGGTCGAGAAGCATCTGCTCGGCGTACTCCCGGGCCGGCGTGGGACCGGCCGACAGGTCGACCACCTGATCGTCGGCCGTCTGCGCCCAGCTGTTCAGGGACGCCGCGATGGCTCTGTCCCACGCCCCGACCGGGTCGTCGCCGACCACGTCCCCGTCGAACCGGTCACCGACCTCCGCCACCGTTTCCCCGGCGAGCAGCGGCGGCACCCACAGGTGCTCGGCCACCAGGTGGCCGACGAGGTCACGCACGCTCCAGTCCTCGTCGGGCGTACCCCGGGCCCATGCGTCTGCGGGCACCGCGTGCACCCGCCGGCCGAACTCCTCCGCCGCTGCGGGCAGCAGCGCCCGCGCTCCGTCATCCGTCACGCCCACCATCGTCACACCTCCTTCTGTCGAGCCGCAGTGGTCGAGCCGCAGTCAGTGAACCCCATTCCTCATCCAGGAGCAGGACCGCATCTGGATCGGCTCCACCAGGCTGGGGTACAGCACCTCGGCAGCGAGCCGGGCCCACTCGACGATGGCCCTTGTTTCGACGATGGCCCTTGTTTCGACGATGGCCTAGACAACGCGAAAATCGGGGGTCAGACGGGACTAGATCGACCAACGTCTACGCAAGCGGCGTCGGCCTCCAGCCGCAGCCGGTACTCCTCGTGCTCGAGGCCTCAACAGGAGCCGGACCGGCCGGAACCCGCCGAAGATCACCGCGACTGATACGTGAGATACCTATCCGAGGCCGTGATAGGTATCTGCTGTGTCAGTCGCGGTGATCTTCCCACCCCACAGCAAGATCGGCCACTGTCCAGTGAGCGCGCGAGTTGTCCGGAGCAGGTCCCCGGCCCGGGCCGGATCCTCGCCGTATTCGCGCATAGCGGCGACGACCTCGGCGACGCGGTCGGCGGGCGGGGGAGTCTCGGCGGAGGGGTCACCTTTGAACAGCAGCATGAACCGCATCGTCAGTCTCGCTCGACTCGGCCAACGTGCCTGTCTGCCAACTCGTCGACCGAGGACCCGTGGAGAGGACATCGTGGTGCGACCGGGCTACCTGCGTGGACGTTATTGGGTTCGACAGGCTGCCCGCCCCCCGGTTACCGTCGCGCCATGCGCTTTGGTTGACGCCCGGACCCTCCTGCCGTCCGATCGCTCGCCCGGCGGTTCATCGCCTGGGCGTTCCTGGCGGACCTCGTGCCGCTCTATCCGCTCTACTCTCTGCTGTTCTCGCAGACGGGTCTGTCGGACGCGGAGATCTCCGCGCTGTTCGCGATCTGGTCGATAGTCGGCATCCTCGCCGAGGTGCCCTTCGGCGCCCTGGCCGACCGCTTTTCCCGGCGTGGTGCGCTGATGGCCGCCGGTGTGCTCCAGGCCGCCGGATACGTCCTGTGGATCACGCTGCCCGGCTTCCCCGCGTTTGCGGCCGGTTTCGTGCTCTGGGGACTGGGCGGCGCGCTGGTGTCGGGGACGCTGGAGTCATTGCTCTATGACGGGCTCGCCGCCGTGGGCGCCGAAGAGCACTTTCCACGGGTACTCGGACGCGTCACGGCGGTCCAGCTACTCGCCCAGCTTCCGACCGCGCTGGCGGCGACCGTGCTCTACTCGGTCGGCGGCTACGACCTGGTCGGCTGGGTCAGCGCCGGGTGCTGCCTCGCCGCGGCGTTGCTGGCCGGCCGTTTGCCCGAGCCACCGCGCCTGCCCGAGCCATCACGCCTGCCCGAGCCATCACGCCTGCCCGAGCCATCACGCCTGCCCGAGCCATCACGCCTGCCCGAGCCACCACGCCAGGATGCAGCGGCGCCGGGCGACTACCTTGCCACGCTGCGAGCCGGGCTCGTGGAGGCCGCCGCCCGGCCGGCCGTCCGTGCCGCGGTCCTCGCGGTGGCGCTGCTGGCCGCCGTCGACGCCATCGAGGAGTACTTCCCGCTGATGGCCCACCGCTGGGGCGTGCCGACCGCGCTGAACCCGATGGCCATTCTGGGCATCCCGGTGGTGGGAGCGGCGGGTGCCGCGCTCGGCGGGGCGGCGGGCCGGTTACGTCCGTGGGCTCTCGCTCTCGCGCTCGGGTCGGCGGCTGTGGCCCTCGGCGCCGCGGGTCTGTCGCCGTTCCCGGTCGGACTCGTGGCGGTGGCCCTGTTCTACGGGCTGTACCGGCTGGTCCTGGTCGTCCTGGAGGCCCGGCTCCAGGAACGGATCGACGGCCCGGCGCGGGCCACGGTCACCTCGGTGGCGGGGCTGGGTGCCGAGGTCGCGGCGCTCGGGCTCTACGCGGCCTGGGGGCTCGGCGGAGTCCTGCTGGTCGCCGCCCTCCTGTGCGCGTTCGCGGTCTCGCTACCCCGGTTGGTCCGCGGGCCGTCCGGGTCGTCGTGCGGTGATGCGGCGTCGTGCGGAAATGCGTCGTGCGGAAATGCGGCCTCGGTCGGTGAAGTCGGCCCGGCGCGGTGATGCGGCGTCGTGCGGTGAAGTTGGCCCGGCGCGGTGATGCGGCCCCGCCACGGCGGCAACTGCCGGCGCGTTCTTGCGCGTTCGTGCAAGCTGCCGACGTTGGCACACATCAGTTAGGAAACTTAATAGAGAACTAACTGTCGATGTCTTGCCCGGTCTGTGCCGATCGGGTTGAGTGCCGTGAGTCCCCCAGGGTCAGCGGTCGAGAAACCCGGCCGGGGCCGGGTACGAAGGAGTGATCAAGTGTCGAGACTGCGCATGATGGCATCTCTGGCCGCGGTAGCGGTGGTGGGCGCGCTGGCGATCGTCCTGCCGAGATCCTTTGCGTCCGCCGCAAGCTGCGGGACCGCGTGGAGCGCCACGGCGGTGTACACGGGCGGCGCGGTCGTCTCCTACAGCGGGCACAACTGGTCGGCGAAGTGGTGGACGCAGAACGAGACCCCGGGTGGCGCCTCCGGTGTCTGGGCCGACCAGGGCACCTGCGGCGGAGGTGGCGCACCGCCGCCGCCCAACTCCGGCGGCTGCAGCTACCCGGCCTGGGCCGCGGGCAGGTCGTACACCGTCGGCGACATCGTCACGTACACCAACGGCAAGCTCTACCGGGCCACGCACGAGAACCCCGGCTACGACCCGACCATCAGCACGTGGTTCTGGGAGCCGTACAGCTGCGGCGGCGGCAACCCGCCTCCGCCGCCGCCCGGGGGCGGCACCCCCGGCGGCTTCGTGGTGAGCGAGGCCCAGTTCAACCAAATGTTCCCGAGCCGGAACCAGTTCTACACCTACGCCGGCCTGACGGCGGCGCTGAGCGCCTACACCGGCTTCGCCAAGACCGGCAACGACACGGTCAAGAAGCAGGAGGCGGCGGCCTTCCTGGCCAACGTCAACCACGAGACCGGTGGCCTGGTGCACATCGTGGAGCAGAACACCGCCAACTACCCGCACTACTGCGACGCCAGCCAGCCGTACGGGTGCCCGGCCGGCCAGGCGGCGTACTACGGCCGTGGTCCGATCCAGTTGAGCTGGAACTTCAACTACATGGCGGCCGGCGACGCCCTCGGCATCAACCTGCTCAACAACCCCAACCTGGTGCAGACCGATCCGGCGGTGGCCTGGAAGACCGGCCTCTGGTACTGGAACACGCAGAGCGGCCCGGGCACGATGACCCCGCACAACGCGATGGTCAACGGCGCCGGCTTCGGTGAGACGATCCGCAGCATCAACGGCAGCCTGGAGTGCAACGGCAGGAACCCGGCGCAGGTGCAGAGCCGGGTCGACAGCTACCAGCGGTTCGTCCAGATCCTGGGCACCACCCCGGGCGGCAACCTGAGCTGCTGACCATCTGAGCCCGTGGCGGGAAAGGGTGCGGTCGCCGGACCGCACCCTTCCCCGGCGTCGGCCCCAAGGTAATTTGGGGCGGACAGCCACCGTCAGGGCGGGAGCAGCCGATGAGCACCGACGTCACGACCACCCCGGAATGGCAGGCGCTGGCCGCGCACGCGGAGAAGATCCGGGCCACCCACCTGCGGGAGCTGTTCGCGGCCGATCCCGAACGCGGGGAGCGACTGGCCGCCGAGGTGGCCGACCTGCACGTCGACTACAGCAAGAACCTGGTCACGGACGAGACGGTGGGGCTGCTCACCGCGCTGGCGCAACGGGTCGGCCTGCCGGAGCGCACGGCCGCCATGTTCGCCGGGGAGCGTATCAACACCAGCGAGGACCGGCCCGTCCTGCACACCGCGCTGCGCCTGCCGCGCGACGCGAGCCTCGTGGTCGACGGGCAGGACGTCGTCGCGGACGTCCACGCGGTGCTCGACCGGATGGCCGCCTTCGCCGGACGGATCCGCTCGCGGGAGTGGCGCGGCCACACCGGCGAGCCGATCAGCACCGTGGTCAACATTGGCATCGGCGGGTCCGACCTCGGGCCGATGATGGCCTACGAGGCGCTCAAGGCCTACCGGGACACCGACATCACCTGCCGGTTCGTGTCCAACATCGACCCCACCGACATCTACGACAAGACCCACGACCTCGACCCGGACACAACCCTGTTCGTCGTGGTGTCCAAGACGTTCTCCACGCTGGAGACGCTGACCAACGCCACGGAGGCGCGGCGCTGGCTGGTGGCCGGGTTCGGCGGGGACGAGTCGGCCGTCGCCAAGCACTTCGTCGCGGTCAGCACCAGCGAGCAGCGGGTGCGCGACTTCGGCATCGATCCCGCGAACATGTTCGGCTTCTGGGACTGGGTCGGCGGGCGGTACTCGTACGACTCGGCGGTCGGCCTGTCGCTGATGCTCGCCATCGGACCGGAGCGCTTCGCGGAGATGCTGGCCGGCTTCCACGCCGTCGACGAGCACTTCCGCACCGCGCCGGTCGAGCGCAACGTGCCGGCCCTGCTGGGCCTGCTCAATGTCTGGTACAACAACTTTCTCGGCGCCCAGACCCACGCCGTGCTGCCGTACTCGCAGTACCTGCACCGGTTCCCGGCGTACCTGCAACAGCTCACGATGGAGAGCAACGGTAAGTCGGTGCGCGCCGATGGCACGCCGATCGGGTACCAGACCGGCGAGATCTTCTGGGGCGAGCCGGGCACCAACGGCCAGCACGCCTTCTACCAGCTCATCCACCAGGGCACGAAGTTGATCCCGGCGGACTTCATCGGGTTCAGCCAGCCCAACCACGACATCGAAGCGATGCACGACCTCTTCATGTCCAACTTCTTCGCCCAGACGGCCGCGCTGGCCTTCGGTCGCACCCGCGAGGAGGTCGAGGCCGAAGGCGTGCGCGCGGACGTGGTCGCGCACAAGGTCATGCCGGGAAACCATCCGACGACGACGATCCTCGGCCCGAAGCTCACGCCCGCCACCCTGGGCCAGCTGGTCGCCCTCTACGAGCACATCACTTTCGCTGAGGGCGTCGTCTGGGGCCTGGACTCGTTCGACCAGTGGGGCGTCGAGCTGGGCAAGGTCATGGCCAACCAGCTCGCGCCGATGCTCAGCGGCCCGGCGCGGCCCGGGTCGGGTCAGGACCCCTCCACCGACCGGTTGATCGCGCGCTACCGGGCACAGCGCGGCAGGGACTAGCTCCGCGGCAGGGATTAGCTCATCCGCAACGAGATGGTTAGGCCGCGTTCGATGCGGGCACGAGAGCGGTGTGGAGGCAGCCCAGGTCCTCGGCGGGCGGTACCGTCTGGAGGAGCGCCTCGGAACGGGCGGAATGTCTGTCGTGTGGCGCGCCCACGACGACGTCCTCGGCCGGAGCGTGGCTGTCAAGGTTCTCGCGCCCGAGCTGATCGCCGACCGCGAGTCCCGAGCGATGATCCGGGCCGAGGCGCAGGCCGTGGCGTCGTTGTCGCATCCCCATGTGACCGGCGTGTACGACTACGGCGAGTCCACCAACCACGAGGGCGCGGCCCTTCCCTACGTCGTGATGGAGCTCGTCTCCGGACCCACCCTCGAGCAGCGGCTGGCCCACGGGCCGCTGCCGTGGCGGACGGCGCTGCGCATCGGTGCGGAGATCGCCGCGGCCCTCGCGGCCGCGCACGCGCGCGGGCTCGTCCACCGCGACGTCAAGCCGGCCAACGTCCTGCTCACGCCGGCCGGGGCGAAGGTCGTCGACTTCGGACTCGCCGCCGTCGCGGGTGCCACCGGCGAGCTGGGTTCGAACGGCACCCTGCTCGGCACCCCCGCCTACGTCGCGCCCGAGCGGCTCGCCGGCGGACCGGTCCGGCCCGCCACAGACGTGTACGCCCTCGGTGTGCTGCTCTACCGGGCGCTGTCCGGGCGCCTGCCCTGGCCCGCGGAGAGCACCACCCAGATGATCGAAGCCCACGTGTACGCGCAGCCGAAGCCGATGCCGGCGGTTCACGGGCTGCCCGAGGGCGTCGGCGAGCTGTGCGCGCGGTGCCTGGCCAAGGACCCGGCTGACCGGCCCAGCAGCCGCGAGATCGCCGCCCGGCTCGCGGCCGCGGCCGGCGTCGCCGTGCCGCTGCCGGCCGATCGCTTCGAGGAGGACCTGGTCGCCGCGCCGCTGGTCCAGGCGGAGCCGTCGGTCGGACACCGGCGTGGCCCGTGGCGGCGGACGCCCGCTCCGCCGGATCCGGAGGCCGCGACGGCACTGCTGGCCAACTCGGTGGTGGACCGGTCGCCCGGTCGCGGTAGGCGGCGGCGCGCGGTCCAGCTTGGCGGCGTGGCCGTCGGTCTTGTGGCGGCCGGTCTGGCCGTGACGACCTGCGCCGAGCCGCGCAGCCGGACCGGTCAGGTGGCGACCGGGCCGTCCGGGCCGGCCGGTGGCGTCATCCCGGCACCATGCGCCGTGCGTTACGTGACGCGCAGCGACACCGCCGGCCGGTTCGACGTCGAGGTTACGGTCACCAACAACAGCACCCGGCCGGTGCCGGAGGCCGCCGCCCTGCAGTTCACGTTCGCCGGTGACCAGGCGCTTCGGGGCAGCTCCGCGGGCGAATGGACGCAGTCCGGGGCCGGCGTCGTGACCGCCCGCAACCTCGCCGGCGGTGCCCCGCTCGCGCCCCGCGCGTCGACGACGGCCGGTTTTTTCGCCGAGTACCGCACGGCGAACCCGCTGCCGACCGGGTTCACGCTGGGCGGCCTGGCCTGCTCGTACGTGGTGGTCGGTGCGTCTGGCGGCGTCCAGACCGGCGGACCGCAGCCGGGTCCCAGCCGGCTTGCCGGCGACTCCCCCGAGGACCCCGCCCCGGTCGCGGACGGCTCGGCCGCGGCGGGCGGCGCTCCGGCCGGTGGGGGAACGATGCCCGCCGCTGCGACCACGGACGGCGGTACTGGGGCCGGCGGTACTGGGGCCGGCGGCGGCACTCCCGGTGGTGCCCCGACGCCCACCTCCACGCGGCGTAGTCAGGGCGGTACCACCAAGCCGACGCCGACCAAGCAGCCGAAGCCGAAGCCGACGCAGCCCAAACCGACTGCCACCAGTCCCGAACCGTCAAATCCCTGAACCGTCAAATCCCTGAACCGCTGGTCTCTGGACCGTCACCGGCGCCGACCCGGGTACGGTGTGCGGGGCGCTCCCGCCGGCCACGCCTCGCGGGCCGGCGCAGGCGCCCACCGGTCCACGCCGCCGCAGTAGGGGAGTGCACGTCAAGTGAGCGATCAGGTCGACAGCCGCCAGCGTGACGCGTCGGCGAGCCCGTCCAGGACCAAGGCGGAGAAGCGGGCCGCCGCGAAGGCCGCCGCTCTCCGGGCCGCGGAGGCCAGGCGGCGCCGGCAGGCCATCTTCGGCGCACTGTCCGCGCTCGTCGCCGTGGTCGTGATCATCGGCGCCGCCGTCCTGTTCGGCGACAGGGGCGGTGACAACGGCGGTGACAAGGCGAGCGACACGAGCGCCCGGTCGACCGCGAGCGCCGCCACCGACGCGCCGACCAGGGAAGCCTTCCCGCCGCTACCGGAAGGCGCGGACCCGGCACTGGGCAAGAAGCCCACCACCACCGCGGGCACCGGCGAGCTGACCAAGCTGACCGCGACGACCCTGATCGAGGGCAAGGGCCCGGCCGCCCGGGCCGGCCAGACGATCACGGTGAACTACGTGGGCGTCTCCTACAAGACCGGCGCGGAGTTCGACTCATCGTGGAAGCGGTCCGAGCCACTCCAGGTCCCGCTCGGCGCCGGTCAGGTCATTCCCGGTTGGGACCAGGGTCTGGTGGGCGCCAAGGTCGGCAGCCGGGTGCAGCTCGACATCCCGGCGGACCTCGCCTACGGCGAAAACCCCGGCGCGGACCGCCCCGGCGGGCCGCTGCGCTTCATCGTGGACATCCTCGGGGTGCAGTAGAGCTGAGCAGCACTTTCGGGTCCTTGGACAGCGGACGCTCGGGCCGGGTCGCGTAGCATCGAGCGGCCGACGACGCCCGTGACCTGGAGGACCTGAATGCGATGGCAAGCCCTCGACCGCTGGGGACGGCTGCCGGTTCGCCGCCGGATCTCGGCGGTGGCGGCAGCCGTCACGGCGGTCGCGGTGCTGGCGCTTCTGGTGCAGTGGGCGCGGCCGGATACCGCCGGCCGCCCGCTCGGGGCGGTGACCGCGCAGCCGTCCACGGCCCCGTCGACGACCGCCGCCGCCCCGGCCACGGCGGCGCCCGCGCCGACGGTTGCCAACCCCGCCCAGCGCCTCGACGCGTGCGTCAACGCCACGGTGTCGCAGCTCGACCTGGACGGGCGCGTCGGGCAGCTGCTCATGGTCGGCACGCCGATCGCCAATCCGCCGGCGCTCGCCGAGACCGTACGCCGCAACCGTCTCGGCGGCGTGTTCCTGTCGGGCCGCAGCACCCAGTCGGCGGCGACCATGCAACAGGGGATCCGCACCCTCCAGCAGGCGGCCCCGCGCGGCCTTCCCCTGCATATCGCGGTGGACCAGGAGGGCGGACAGGTCCAGACGCTGCGTAGCGCGGACTTCCCGAGCATCCCGTCGGCGGTGGAGCAGGGGCGCTGGGACGCCCCAACCCTGCGGGCCCGAACCGCGGATTGGGCGAAGCGCCTCGCGAACGCCGGCATCACCCTCGACCTCGCACCGGTCGCCGACACGGTCCCGCCGCAGTTCGCCGACGCCAACCCGCCGATCGGCGCCTTCAACAGGCAGTACGGCTCGACGCCCGACGAGGTGGCCAGCGACATCGAGACGGTCGTGACCTCGGCACAGGCCGCCGGTGTGCTGACCACGCTCAAGCACTTCCCCGGCCTCGGGCGGGTCCTGTCCAACACCGACACCGCGAGCAACACCGTCGACAGCGTGACAACCGCGGACGACGCGTTCCTCAAGCCGTTCGTCAGCGGCATCCGGGCCGGATCCGCCGCCGTGATGATCTCGTCGGCCCGGTACCAGCAGCTGGATGGCCAGACCATCGCGGCGTTCTCCGGCCCGATCGTGACGGGACTGCTGCGGCAGCGCCTCGGCTACACCGGCCTGGTGATGTCGGACGACCTTGGCGCCGCCGCCGCGGCCGCATCGGTGCCCGTGGGGGACCGGGCGGTGCGGTTCGTCCAGGCCGGCGGCGACCTGGTGCTGACGGTCCGCCCGGGCGACGCCGGCCCGATGCACGCCGCGCTGGTCGCCGCCGCCCGGGCATCGTCCGCGTTCGACGCGCGGGTTACCGACGCGGCGCGCCATGTCGTGCGCAGCAAGTACCGCGCAGGGCTACTGACCTGTTAGGACTCGCACATACACCTCGGTCGCTTTCCGCGCAAGGGTCGTGAAGCAGTACCCCTCTATTGGTGCCCTTGTTTTTGCGCATTTGACGGGCGGATCTGGCAGAACAGGCATATCGGTGTTGCCTGATCGGCCGAAGTGGCGCATTGTGCTCGGTGCCCGGCGTCGGGAGCAATCACATCGATGGCTCTGTCGCTCGGGTCGCGACCAGACCGTCGCGACCCCAGGCCGGGCCTTCAGTTTGTGGCGCAAGGAAGGGATACCGCGCGCGTGGGACGAACTAGTGCAGGTAGGTGGGCCCGGCTCGGGGCCGCCGTGGTGGTGGGCGGCGTGCTGTCGCTCGTGGCGGCGGGTGCGGCCGTCGCTGCAGAACCGACGGTGACCGGCGTCGCCGGCATCGCGAAAGACGGCGAGGGGACAGAGATCTCCTACCCGCTGTTCGATGAGAGCGGGCGCCAGCACAACGCCGCTCTGATCACCCTCACCATCGGTGGCAAGGCGGTCGAGGCCTACTGCATCGACCTCAAGCACCCGCTCAAGCGGGACACCTACAAGGAGACCGCGTGGAAGGCGGCTACGGTCGCCAACCTGGACAAGGTGCAGTGGCTCCTGGTGCACAGCGTGCCCAACGTCGCGGCCAAGGACGTCCTCGCCGCGGCCGGCGTGGCGACGCCGGCCGGCGCGAGTGACAAAGACCTCGAAGTGCTCGTGTACGCCGCGACCCAGGGCGCGATCTGGCACTTCAGCGACGGGCTCAAGGTCGGCGCGCACAGCGGCGCAGGCTACAAGGTGGTCAAGGACGTGTACGACTACCTCGTCGCGCACGCCGGCAGCGAGTCCGAGCCGGCCGCGACGCTGAGCATCACGCCGGCGACCGCGACCGGCGAGATCGGCGCGAAGCTGGGGCCGTACACGGTGAAGTCCTCGGCGCCCGCCACGGTCACCGCGACCGGCGGCAAGATCGTCGATGCCAACGGTGCGGAGCTCACCGGCCCGATCGCCAACGGTGGCCAGTTCTGGCTGACCAGCGACACCGCCGGGAAGGTCACGGTCGACGCCTCCGCCGTCGGGAAGGTGCCGACCGGTCGCGTCTTCACGTACGCGAGCAAGCCGAACGACTTCCAGAAGATCATCCTGGCCGGTGTGGCGACGACGAAGCTGACCGCGCAGGCGACCGGGTCGTTCACGCCGAAGGCGCCGGCCGCACCGGCCGTGCCCACGCTGCCGGTCACCGGTTCCTCCGCGGTGGGCGCCGCCATCGCCGGCGTCCTGCTGCTCGCCGGTGGTGGGCTGCTGGTGATGGTGATCCGCCGCCGGCGGGTCAAGTTCACGGCCTGAGTTGACTGCGCCGGTGGCGACGCGCGAACTGCGCGTCGCCACCGGCTTGTCGTTTGATGCCCGGGCCTACGCCGGTCTGGCCGACGACGATCCGGTGGCCGGCACGGGGTTGCGCCGGGCCGCGCGGAAGATGAGCCAGATGTCGACGCCCAGGCCGACGGCCAGGGCCAGCAGCAGGCCGGCGCCGAGGACTCCGTACCCGCCGCCGCTCGTCTCCGTCTCGGCCGCCGGTGCCGCGCCGGCGGCCTGGCTGTCCCCGCCGTGCAGGGTGCCCGCCGGCGCCTCTCCCACCAAAGTGAGGACCGGCGCCGGATGAGCCGGCTGCGGGCCGCCATCGGCCGGCGGGTCGGCCCACCGGACCACCGTGCCGTCGGAGTACGTCTGCACGATCGTGAACAGGATGCGGTCGACCTCCGGCATCGGCCCCAGCGCCACGGTCAGCTTCGTCGGCGGCGCGGGAGCGGCGGGCGCGCCGGTAACCCGAACCCAGGTGATCGAGGACACGATGTCCGTCGTGGTCGTCCCGTGGATCAGCTCCACCGGCCGGTCCAGCTTACGGGTGGTGATCTTCGGAGCCCAGTCGTTCATCGAGAGCGGATAGACCTCGCCGATGGGCGTCGTCTCCGGCGCCACGAGTTCCACCTGCGTGGTGTACGCGCCTGGCCGCTCCTCGGGTACCTGGAAGGCCAGCTCCGCGGAGCCGCCCCGGGCGGCCTGGGACGGGGAGACGGGAACGTCTGCGGCGGCGGGTGCCGCCAGGGCGAGCGCTCCGATCACGGTGCCGAGCGTGACCGCCGCGGCACACCAGTTGCGAGTCATGCGCGCTGTTCCTCTTTCCGGCTGTGACAGCCCTGATTGCGACAGTTGCGACGACCGCTGGACGCGGCGACGGGGCACGGACCAGTTGAGGTCCGTGCCCCGTGCCATCAGCCGGTCGTCACTTGACGGTGATGCGAACCGCGTCGAACGCTGGAGTCTGGTTGGCGCGTTCCATCATCGGGATGCGGTGGCTGCCGTCACCGGCCCACGAGGCGCACTGGGCGGTGCCCCTCTCCGGCAGGCCCGGGACGTTGATGACGATCTCGTCCGGCTTGGCGGAGCCGCCGTTGTCCTCGGTCGCGACGAAGAACGCGGGTACCGGCGCCGGGTCAGGAGCCGAGTCGGTGTCGTCGAGCATCCGGCACGCGGTGTGGAAGTGGCCGCGAACCAGACCCTGAGCGTTCAGCTTCGACATCTCCACGTAGTACCCGCCCTGGGCGGCCGCGAGGAAGCGGTCCCGGATCAGGTTCCTGGTGCTGACCCGGATCTGGAAGGCCTGGTTGGGCTTGACCTGGTTGGGGAAGTCCGTGATCAGCAGCGATGGGTTCTTGGCTGCCGAGCCCACCTCACCCATCTCCGTGTCGACGCATCGGTTGGGCTTCTGGAAACCGTCGTGCAGTGTGAGCTTGCTGCCGCCGTCGCCGCACTTGTCGGCCAGGATGTTGAGCTTGCCGCCGGTGTTGTTGTTCTTGCCGCCGTTCTGGTTGCCGCCGGTGTTTCCGCCGGTGTCCTTGCCCGCGGCGAGCGTGCAGGTGGCGAGGTTCTTCAGGTCCTGCGGCTTAGCGCCGGCGCGGGTGAGCGCGTCCGTGATCCGGTTGATCGTCGCGGTGCGCTGGGCGGCGAGCTGCGACATGACCTCTTTCTCGTTGTTGGCCTGTCCCTTGACCGCCGCCAGCTTCCGGTTCGTGTCGTCGATCTGGACCTTCAGCTGCCCAAGCTCCTGGTCCACTTCGGCCTTCACCGCGTCGGGTACCTTCGGCAGCTTGTCGGCCACGGAGGGGCAGTTGGCCGTTTTGGCCGCTGCCGCGACCTGCACGCCGCTCGACTCACAGCCCGCTGCCTGCCGCTGGCCGTCACCCCAGTGGTTGCGGACCTGGCGGCCGTTCTGCTGGGTGGTGACGGTGTCCTGGCCGTTGGGGGCCGTGGCACCCGGAACCACCGGGCCACAGGTCGGTTCGGCGCTCGCGCGCCGTTCCTCTGCTGAGGAGACCCTGCTCACGGTCAGCAGTATGCCGAACACGGCGAGTATCACAGCCGCTGCGGCAATGCGCTGGTTTCGACTGAGACTGCTGAGTGGGCCTCCGCGCCGTTGCGCCGACCGTTTCATGGGTGCGTACCTTCTCCTTCGCGTCCGGGGCGGCGCGGGGGGTGTGCGTCGTCCGAGGGGGCTGCGGCACGTACACGCTGTCTTTTCGTTTGCGATGGTCCGAGCACAGCTTCCGGGAATGGACGCTAGAACCGGTCGGGATCGAGTGTCAACCGCAGCTAATGTTCCAAAGAGTTCTTTAATCGAGACTTATGTTCCCCGTGTAATGCGGCCTGCTCCAGGTGCTGGAGGAATTCCAGGCGACAGGGGTGTAAGGCCAGCTCAGCCCGGCTCGGAATGATCATATTGAGGACGGACGTATCCGCTCATCGATCAATCGGATCATCGGCGCCGCGACCCTGAAGAAAGGGCCGGCAAGGCGCGACTCGGGGTGCCGGTATTAGCGCAGAGAAATGCCGCGGAGCTCCGGGAAATGTGGAATAACTCCGGGCATGTGTTATCGAGATAGCGTGGCTATCCGGGATAGGTGCGCCTCCAATCGACCACGTTCTCGACCGCCGCCACGGCGACGCTGTCAGGTAGTACGGACGATCGGCCCGGGTGGTTCACCTCATCCGCGAGCGGCTCGGACCTGGCGAGCCGGGGGCGTGCCCGCGCACGGTGCGCCGGGCGGCTGGGGTCGGCGGGCGGCTGGGCGGCGGTAGCGGACGGGATCTACTCGCCGTGGATCGCGGTTCGGCGGATGGCGCTGTCGGGCAGCACGGCGTGGACGCCGACGACCTGGTTGACGATCTGCGTGACCCGCAGGTCGACCGCCACGCTCGACAGGGCGATCGCATCGGTCCGCCCTACCCCGTGCAGCCTTTCCAGCAGCGCGAACATGGACTCCAGCGCGGCGAACGCGGCGTCGTCGAGCGTCGCGCCCAGGCCCATCGTCAGCCAGGCGTCGGCGCTGCGGGCCGCCGGGCCGCTGATGGGAAAGTCGTCCCGCACGCCGAAGGTCAACGTCACCCGCTCCATCGGGCACTCGATCGCGGTGCCGCTGACCTCGCCATCGCCCTGCGCGGCGTGCCCGTCGCCCACCGAGAAGAGCGCGCCGTCGACCGGGATCGGTAGCAGCAACGTCGTGCCGGCGACGAGTTCCTTGCAGTCCAGGTTGCCGCCGTGCAGCCGGGGCGGGGTTGTCGAGTGCTGACCGGGCTCCGCCGGTGGCATGCCGAGCACGCCCATGAACGGGCGCAGCGCCACGGCGTGCCCGAGCTGGTTGCGGCCGATCATCGTGACCGGATCGAGCTGCCAGGAGTGGACGGTCCCGGCGCTTTCGATGTCGTACCTGCTGTTGAGCGCGCTCGGCCGGCCGCCGGCCACCGTGGTGCCCCACGTCGCCGGTACGACCGCGTCGATGCGTACCGAAAGAGTCATGCCGGCGCGGGCGCCGCGCACGGCCACCGGACCAACGAGCGCGTGGCCGAAGTCCGGCTTGTGTTGGGGGACGCGGGGACGATCCGGGAAATGCCCGCCGGTGTACGGGCCGGCCGACCACCAGCAGTCCAGTGTCCGGAACGTCACGGTGTCACCGGGATCGATGGTGAGCACCGGTGGGAACTCCGGCGAGAAGTAGCCGTGCAGCGTCCGGTCATCGGGTTCGAGGAGGTGCTCCATACCGCGACGTCACCCCGCTACCTGGGTGGCATTGCGTCGCTTGACCGGACCGGTCTTGAGGCCTGGGGCGGTCAGGTGCATCCGCTGCGCGTCCATGTCAGCAGGTTACTGAAGCACCGGTCGGCCGGTCCGGAAATGTCGGGGGCCGCGGCTACGGTACCGCCATGATCTGCACGGTTTTCGAGCTGCGGCAGTACACGCTGCGACCGGGGCGCCGCGACGAGCTCATCGACCTGTTCGAGCGCGAGTTCGTCGAGACCCAGGAGGCGGTCGGCATGCGGCTCGTGGGCACGTTCCGCGATCTGGACCGCCCGGACCGCTTCGTCTGGGTGCGCGGCTTCGCCGACATGCCCGCCCGGCGTTCGGCGCTCAGCGCTTTCTACGGCGGCCCGGTCTGGGCGACCCATGGCGCGGCCGCCAACGCGACGATGATCGACTCGGATGACGTGCTGCTGTTACGGCCGATCTCACCGCCGACCGGCTTTCCCGAGACGGGGACGGCCCGGCCCGAGGCGGATCCGGATAGTGGTGAGCCGGCAGTGGTCACCGCGGCCGTCTACCCGCTGCCCGTAAACGACGACGGATTCGTCGCCGACTTCGAGGCGCGGATCAGGCCGGCGGTCGAGTCGGCCCTCGAGGCTCCGATCGTCACGCTGCACACCGAGGCGGCTGAGAACACGTTCCCGGCCCTTCCGGTGCGGGAGGGGGAGAACGTCCTGGTCTGGTTCGCCGCGGGCGGGAGCCGCGACCACGCGCGCCGGCTCGACCGTGTGGCGCACCCCGAGCCGGCTCAGCTTCTTCGGCTCGAGCCCACGGCCCGCTCGGCGTACCGCTGAGCCGGCCCGCTGCGCATGGTGCTGCCGCGGCGGCCCTACACGCGCATGTCGGTCGCCAGGATGTGCTCGAGATTGCGCTCGGCTAGCGCGGTGATGGTGACGAACGGGTTCACGCCGGTGGAGCCGGGGATCAGCGCTCCGTCGGTGACATACAGGTTGCGGTAGCCGTTGACCCGGCCATACCCGTCGGTCGCGTCGCCCAGCACGCACCCGCCGAGCGGGTGGTAGCAGAAGTCGTCGGCGAACTGTCGGGTGTCGCCGAACAGGTCGCTGCGGTAGACCGTGCCGTTGACCCGGTTGATGCGGTCGAACAGCGAGCGCGCGGCGGCGACCGAGGGCTGGTTCTGGTCGCGGGTCCAGCTCAGCCGCAGCCCGTCGATGGTGGGGTCGTAGGTGAAGGTGCCGCGTTCGGGGTTCTTGGTGATCGCGAGGTACAGGCTGATCCAGGTCTCCAGGCCCGCCGGCATCGGGGCGATCTCGGCGAACACCGGGCGCGTCGGGTTGTTCCAGTCGTCGATCGCGAGGGCCGGCATGCCGGACTGCCGGTCGCCGGTCGGGTCCCAGATGTGGTTGGCGCGCGCCGTCATGACGTTGCCGTTGGTGCCCCAGCGGTGACCCACGCGCGGGCTCAGGTCGGGCAGCGCGCCGGTTTCCCGGGCGCGCAGCAGCAGCTCCGTCGAGCCCAGGCTGCCGGCGCCGAGGAACAGGTACCGGCAGGCGATCTCGCGGGTCGCGACGACGGCGCCGCTGGTGGACAGTTGGTGCACCGTGAGCACGTAGGTGCCGTCCGGCTGCCGCCGGATCGCCTTGACCTGCTGCAGGGTCTCGATGGTGACGTTGCCGGTGCCGATGGCCGTGGCCAGGTAGCTCTTGTCGAGGCTGCGTTTGCCGTGGTTGTTGCCGTAGATCACCTCGGCGGCCAGCGCCGACTTCGGCTCCTGGCCGCTCTCCTCGCGGGCCATGTACCCGAAGTCGTAGACGTTGGGCACGAACGTCGTGGCATACCCGGCCCGGTGCGCGTGCGCCCGCGAGACCCGGGCGAACTGGTAGTAGGCGCTGGTTTCGAAGTAGCCGGCGGGGATGTGGTTGACCCCGAGCATCGCGTTGGCCAGCGGGAAGTAGCGGTGGTACATCTCGTCGGCGTCGACGCCGGGCAGGATCTCCTCGAAGTACGACCGGCCGGGGGTCACCGCCATCCCGCCGTTGACCAGCGAGCCACCGCCGACGCCGCGTCCCACGTACACCGACATCTGGCCGAAGTTGACGCGGTCGAGGACCCCGGGGTAGCGCTCGATGTTGCGGTTGACGACGTCGAGCCACAGGATCGACGACAGCGGTGCCTCGGTCCGGGTCTTGAACCACATGGCTCTGCGGTCCGGGTTGGTCATGGCGCAGAAGATCTTGCCGTCGGCCGCCGGCTGGTTCCACAGCATGCCCATCTCGAGCATGAGCGTGCGTACCCCGGCCCCGCCCAGGCGCAGCGCGGCGACGGCCGCGCCGTAGCCCGTGCCCACCACGATCGCCGGGACGAACGTAGGGTCGCCGGTCTCCGCGGCCGCGGGAGTGGGCAGCGCGATCCGGCCGAGCCCGGCCGCCGCCGCTGCGGACATGGCACCGAGGCCGAGCAGGCGGCGCCGATTCATGGCTGTGGCGGAACCAGACGTGGCGGAACCAGATGTGGCGGAAACAGACGTTGCGGAATCATCCGAGGAGGGCACGCCGGGATCTTTGACGAGCCGTCCGGGCGGGCGCAACAATCTACGACGAACAATCCTCATGTTTCCGTCCGCGCCGCCAGGTTGCGCAAATCGGCAACGCCGGCCTGCCGGCCATCTCGATGACCAGCTCCGGCGTGCTCGCACTGCGGTGAGGTGCTGGACCCGGCAGACCTGCGCTTCGTGCCGGGCCCGGGGCCGCCGAGCCGACCTCGCTGCCGGTTGTCGCCGGCTGACCTACCCGGGCCGTTAGGGGTCAGGGGCATGGCCGCCCCACAGTCGGTCCCCGCCCCGTTGGACGGGCCCGCTGTCGGTGAGTCCGACCCACGGGCGCTGCTGCTCGGATACCTGGACTGGTACCGCGAGGCGCTGATGCGCAAGATCGCCGGGCTGTCGGATCCGCAGCTGCGCACCCCGGTCGCACCCGGGCTGGTCTCCGCTCGGGCTGGTCAAACATCTGGGCTGGGTGGAGCGGCGGTGGCTGCGCTGGGGCTTCGACGCCGAGGACGTGCTTGCGTACCTGCCGGGTGGGGACGCCGCGGAGTTCACCGTCGGGCCGGGGGAGTCGACCGAGAGCGTCCTCTCCGGGTACCGCGACGAGGTCGAGCGGGCGCGGCACGTGATCGCCGCCGCGGCGCTGACCGATCGGGCGGCGCTCGGCGGTCGCTTCGCCACCCCCGAGCAGGCACCGGCGCTGATCCGCATCCTGTTCCACCTGCTGCAGGAGTACGCCCGGCACCTCGGTCATCTCGACATCGCGCGGGAACTGATCGACGGCACCACCGGCGAGTAGTGCGGTCCCGCACCCGTACGTTGCCGCAGAGTCGACGACGTTCGGTCCTACCGTGTCCGAATGTCCGAGGTCGGCGCGCACTCCGGTCGTTAGCCTTTGTTTCAGACCGACACACCAGTGCTCTTCGGGGCAAAGGATGAAATGGTGGTTATAGTGCGACCGGAAACGGAGCGGTTCACGGTTGCCCGGACCGAGACCGCGCCGGGCACGGTGGTTCTCGCGATCGCGGGCGAGGTTGACATCTGCAACGCCCGGGGCCTGCGGGAGGAGATCGGGACCATCCTCGCCGAGTCCGCGGTGCGCCGGCTCACGCTGGACTTCGCGGCACTGGACTACCTCGACTCCAGCGGCGTCGGCGCGCTGGTCGCCGGCCTGCGCCTGGCGGAGAATCGCCGCGTCGGCTTCACGGTCGTCAACCCGCGCCGGGAGGTGCTCCGGGCCCTGACGATCCTCGGCCTGGGCCCGGCGCTGTCGCCCGGCGGGCAGAGCTGGCGTTGAGCCGGCGCTAGAAACGGCGCTGAGCCGTCGCAGAGTCGGCGCGTTAGCCCCAGTCGCGGCGGGTCGCGGGCATGGCGCTGTCCCCATCGGACGCCGGGACGACGGCGAGCACCTGGTGGACACCGATCCCGCCATCGGCGAAACCCAACGCCGAGCCGGCCATGTACAGCCGCCAGATCCGCGCGCGGGCCTCGCCGACCAGCCGCACCGCCTGCGGCCAGTTCGCATCGAGGTTGGCCACCCAGTCGCGGAGCGTGCGCTCGTAGTGTTCCCGCAGCGACTCGACGTCACGGACCTCGAACCCGGCCCGCTCCATGGCGAGGACGACCTCGCCGATATCGACCAGCTCACCGTCGGGGAACACGTACCGGCCGATGAAGGTCCGCCGGCCGATCCGCGACCCGCCCACCGACGAGATCGCGTGGTTGAGCAGCCGTCCCCCCGGCCGCAGCAGCGCCCGCAGGGTACGGAAGTACCCGGCCATGGCTTTCGCACCCACATGCTCGAACATGCCGATGGAGGAGACCGCGTCGAACGTCTCGCCGGCCAGGTCCCGGTAGTCCTGGACCCGGATCTCCACCCGGCCCGTCAGGCCGGCCTCGGCCACGCGCTTGCGGGCCAGGTCGGCCTGGGCGCGACTGATCGTCACACCGACAACGCTGGCGCCGTGCTCGGCGGCGGCGTGCAGTGCCATCGACCCCCAGCCGCAACCGACGTCGAGCAGCCGCGACCCGGCCCGCTCGTGCAGGCCGAGCTTGCGGCTGATCAGCTCATGCTTGGCCGCCTGCGCGTCGGCCAGCCCGACGGTGTCGTCGGTGTAGCGGGCACACGAGTAGGTCAGGCTCGGCCCGAGGACCAGGCCGTAGAAGTCGTTGCCCACGTCGTAGTGGTGGCTGATCACCTCGGCGTCGCGCCGCTTCGAATGGCGCCAGCCGTGCGGCCGCGCCTCCTCGCGGGGCGGCCGCGGCGGCGGCCCCAGCACCCCCAGCCGGCCGGCGACCCGCAGCGCCGCCCACGCCGCCCTCGGCCCGAGCTGGGCGTCGCGGGCCGCGGCGGACTGCAACGCGCGCAGCACCGTGAAGATATCGCCCCGCAGATCGAGGTCGCCGGCCACGTACGCGCGGCCGAGACCGAGTTCCCCCGGTGACCACATCATCCGGCGGACGGCGTCGGCGGACCGGACGCGCACGGTGCCGGGCCCGGTCCGCGGCCCGAGGCCGCTGCCGTCCCAGAATTCGAACCGCACCGGCAACTCATCGCCCAGGGCGGCGCGCAGCAACGGTGCGAAAGTGACCGCGGCGTGCGGTCGGGCCGCGCGGGCCGGCTCTACTGTGGACATCTATCGCTCCCTCCCCGCACGTCGATTCTTCACCGACATCGCGGCTGCCGCCACGGGTGGCGGTCAGGTCGCGAGTCGCTGGGTGCCGATGACGACAACAGTGCCAGCTGTTCGGCGCCCGGGCTGTCCGGTGGAGCGGTGAAGACCAGTAGCCGTTGAGCTTCGCTCTCCGCGATGAGGGTCTGGCAGTCCAGCTCGATGAGGCCCAGCTCCGGGTGCACGATCCCGCCGCGGTGAAGGACCGCCTCGCCTACAGGGCGACCGTGGCCCAGGTGGCCATCGCGTGGGTCGCCGCTCGCGGTGACGACATCGTCGCCCTTGTCGGCGCACGCCGGCGCGACCGGCTGGCCGAGTCGCTCCAGGCGTCCTCGCTCGTGCTCACCCCGGACGCGCTCGCCCGGATCGAGGACGCCGTGCCAGCTGGGGCGGGTGCCGGCGGCCGGTACGCGGACTTCCTCCTCCACAAACTGGACAGCGAGCACGAACTGGACAGCCAGCACGAACTGGACAGCGAGCACGAACTGGACGGCGAGAAGGCGGCCGATTCTCCGCGATCATGAGGTGGGTGTGGATCGACTGCCTGGTGCACCGTCGATCCACCGATCAGATCAGTGGCCGGTTCATGGAGATCGTCGCCCTGGAGTTCTTCGGCGAGGAGATCCTGCGCCTGGGTTGGATCGTGGAGCACGGGATGCTCGACGAGTAGCCGTCGCGCTCAGGGAGCCGGCGCCCAGCCGGGCATCGGGTACGCCGACAGCAGCGCGCTGACCTCCCCGGCAATGCGCGCGATGCTCGCCTCGTCGTCCTTGACCGCCGCCGTCACTGCCTCGTCCAGCCACGCCGCCACCTGCGGCATCTGGGCCTCGGTCAGGCCACGGGTAGTGAGCGCCGGGGTACCCAGCCGGATGCCTGACGGGTTCCACGGCTTTCGGGTGTCGAACGGCACGGTGTTGAAGTTGAGCTCGATGCCGGCGCGGTCGAGCGCCTTGGCCGCCGGCTTGCCCTCGATTCCCCTGTTGGACAGGTCGATCAGGATCAGGTGGTTGTCGGTGCCACCCGAGACGAGGTCGAACCCCCGCTCGACCAGCGCCGACGCCAGCGCCTTCGCGTTCGCGACGACCTGCTGGGCGTACTCCCGGAACTCGGGCGTCGCCGCTTCCCGCAACGCTACCGCGATGGCGGCGGTGGTGTGGTTGTGCGGGCCGCCCTGCAGGCCGGGGAAGACGGCCTTGTCGATGGCCGTCGCGTACTCCGGGCTGGCCATGAGCATCGCGCCGCGCGGGCCGCGCAGGGTTTTGTGCGTTGTGGTGGAGATGATGTCGGCGTACCCGACCGGCGACGGATGCGCACCCCCGACGATCAGGCCCGCGATGTGCGCCACGTCGGCGGCGAGAACCGCGCCGACCTCGCGGGCGATCTCGGCGAAGGCCGGGAAGTCGATCGTGCGCGGGATGGCGGTGCCCCCGCAGAAGATCACTTTGGGATGTTCCCGGCGGGCCAGGTCGCGTACCTGGTCGAGGTCGATGCGGCCGGTGGCCCGGTTGACGTTGTAGTGCACCGGCCGGAACCACTTGCCGGTCACCGACACCGGCGAGCCGTGGGTGAGGTGCCCGCCCGAGGACAGCTCAAGCGACAGGAAGGTGTCACCGGGCGCCATGACCGCCAGGTAGATCGCCAGATTGGCGGGGGAGCCGGAGTACGGCTGGACGTTGGCGTGGTCGACGCCGAACAGCGCCCGCGCCCGGCTGACCGCCAGCTCCTCGATCGGGTCGACGAGCTGCTGACCCTCGTAGTAGCGCCGGCCCGCGTACCCCTCGGAGTACTTGTTGGTCAGCACGGTCCCGCTCGCTTCGAGCACGGCGGGGGAGACGTAGTTCTCCGACGGGATCATCCGCAGCTTGTCGTGCTGGCGCTGCGCCTCGGCCTCGATCAGCTCGGCGAGCTGCGGGTCCTCCGCCGCGACATGCGGGATCGGTGGCACGTGCATGAGCGTCCTCCTAGGCGTATGCCCTGGTGGCCCGGCACCCAGGCGCGCGGTGCCGCGATCCGTGGTCGCTCCCCGGTGGTTGGTCCCACCTTCACTGCGCCAGTCACGAGTACCCCGAATCCTAGCGGTTGCGCCCTCCCCCCACATCCTCTGCGATCTTGACTGTCGACTGTCGCCATAGCGACACTTTCCGGTCAAGATCAAACGCAGCGCGGTCTGTAGACCTCACTCCACCGTGTCCCGGTGCGAGAGGCGGCGGCTCAACCGTTGGCGTACACCCGCTGCGGGGCGACGAGCACGGCGGCGCGCCTCTCCTGCGTCATCACGCGATCGTAGGTGTCCCAGTCCTCGTGGGTTGCGCCGGCGGCGGTGAAGATGGCGCGCAGCAGAGACCGTGGTCGCCGGAGATCAGCCGGGCGACGTCGCCAAGGCCCGTCATGAGCCGACGATAGTCGGCTGCCGGTGTCAGGCGCCGGCCGTGATCCGATGGATCTCGTCGATCATCCGCGGCCAGAGTTCCCGGGGCAGATTGTGACCCATTCCCGGGTACGTGACGAGCCGGGCGCCCGGCACCGCGGCGGCGGTGGCCCGGCCACCGGCGGGGCGGACGAGCGGATCGGCTTCGCCGTGCAGCACCAGCGTCGGGACGCGGACGCCGGTGAGCAGGCGGCGCCGGTCGCCGGAGGCCTGGACAGCCGCCAACTGGCGGCGCATCCCGGCCGGGTCGTGGCACCGGTCGAAGGCGCGCCGGCCGACGTCGCGCAGCCAGTCCTCCTCCAGCGGGTACCGGGGGGAGCCGATGATCCGGAACGTGTCGACCATGCGCTGGCCGGCCGCCTCCCGATCAGCCACGGGGCGGGAGGCCAGGGCGCCGAGGGCGGCCCACCGGGGCCGGCCGATCCGCGGGGAGGGCGTGGACATGATCGACGTCAGGCTGCGTACCCGCTCCGGGTGCCGGATCGCCACCGTCTGCGCGATCATCCCGCCCATCGACACGCCGACCACGTGCGCGCTGTCCCAACCGAGCGCGTCGAGGACCGCGACGGTGTCGGTCGCCATGTCGTCGAGGCGGTAGGCGGCCGCCGCGGCCGGCCGCGTGAGGATCTCCAGCAGGCTGGGTGCGCCGGCATCATGAAAGTGGCTGGACAGGCCGGTGTCCCGGTTGTCGAAGCGGGCGAGCGTGAAGCCGCGTCGTGCCAGCGCCGCGCAGAAGTCGTCCGGCCAGAAGATCATCTGCATGCCGAGGCCCATGATCAGCAGAAGGGGCTGGCCGTTCTCGGCGCCGAGCCGCTCGTAGACGAGATCCACGCCGCGATGGTTGGTGGAATTGACGATCACAGCACCAGACTGCTCAGTAACATGCCTTCGCCGCAACCCGCCAGGTGGCGTTCGACCCGCAGCCGGTCATTTTCTCGCGCAGGGGACCCTCCTTACACCCGCTCAGCCGCCCACGTGGATGGCCGGTCGCCGCTTCGGGTCCGGCTCGATCTCGCGGAGCACCTCGCGGGTCACCGGCGCGGTGTCGCCCTCACCGAGCAGGATGTAGCGCACCAGGTACGCCACCGGGTTGCCCTCGGCCCACTCGAAGTAGCAGTGCGGCCGGATCCCGGTCAGGTCGCGCAGCGCGAGCAGGACCGCGGCGATCGCGTTCGGGACCACCGCGGCGTCCGTACGCAACACCCGATACCCGTCGACGGCGATGCCCCGCACGGTCAGCACGCCGGCGAACTCGGACGGGTCCTGCACGGTCACCTCGAGGAAGAGGATCGGCGCGTCCGCCGGGATCGGGTTGACGGCACGCTGCTCGCGCTCCTTCAGCCGATACTCGCGTTCGTCGCCGGCCTGCCGTTTGTTCGCGATGATGTGCACCTCGCCGCACCGGACGACGTCGGCGACGAACACGCGCGCCGCCTCGTCGAAATCCACCTCGTCGGCCCGCAGCTCGGTGCTGCGCCACACCCGGGAGACCAGCGAGACCACGACAATTCCGACGATGAAGCAGAGCGAGATCGTGATCCCGTCCGGCTTCTCGATCACGTTCGCCAGCAGGGCGTACAGGAAGATCAGCGAGACCACCCCGAAGCCGACGGCGGCCACGCGGCGGCGCCGCCGGCGGGCCGAGACGGTGACCGCGACGGCGGCGGAGACCATCATCGCAAGGATGCCGGTCGCGTACGCGCCGGCCTGCGCGTCGACGTCGGCGCGGAACAGGACCGTGATCAGGAAGGCGACCGCGGTGTAGACCAGCACCAGCGGCCGGACCGCGCGGGCCCAGTCCGGCGCCATGCCGTACCCGGGAAGGTAGCGCGGCACAATGTTGATCAGACCGGCCATGGCGGAGGCCCCGGCGAACCACAGGATCAGGATCGAGCTGATGTCGTAGATGGTGCCGAAGGCCTCGCCGAGGTGCTGGTGCGCGACGTAGGCGAGAGCCCGGCCGTTGGCCGCGCCGCCGTCGGCGAACTCCCTGGCCGGGATGAGCAGCGTGGTGACAAACGTCGTGGCCAGCAGGTAGACGCTCATGATCACAGCGGCGACGGTGAGCATCCGGCGGGTCTTGCGGATGCGGTCGGCCAGCCGCTCCTCCTCGGTCGCGCCCTCCGCCCTGATCAACGGCATCATGCTCACGCCGGTCTCGAAGCCGGACAGGCCGAGTACGAGCAGCGGAAACGCCAGGACGGCGGTGCCGAGGATGGTCCACGGGTCGCCGTAGTCGGTGACCAGGACGTGCCGCCAGTTGGCGAGCACGCCCGGGTCGGCGACCACGTCGTAGAGGCCGGCGACCACCACGACGGCGTTGAGCAGCAGGTAGACGGCCACCAGCGGGACGGCGATGGTCACCGCCTCGCTGAAGCCGGCCAGGAACACCCCGCCGAGCACCGCCAGCAGTACCAGCGTGATGAGCACCCGCTGGTCGCGCAGGATGTCGGGGGTGAACGGATTCTCCGCGATGTGGGCCGTGGCGTCCGCTGAGGAGAGCGTGATCGTGATGACCCACGAGGTGGCGACGAACCCGAGCAGGCAGAGCACGAAGATCTTGCCACGCCAGAACGGCAGCAGGTCCTCCAGCATCGCGATCGACCCGTGCCCGTGCGGGCTCTCCTGCGCGACCCGCCGGTACATCGGCAGCATGCCGAACAGGGTGAGCGCCACGATCAGCAGCGTCGCGACGGGGGACAGCGCGCCCGCGGCCAGTGCGGCGATGCCGGGGAGGTAGCTCAGCGTCGAGTAGTAGTCGACGCCGGTCAGGCACATCACCTGCCACCACTCGTGCTGGTCGTGTGGCGTCTCGCGGGCTTCGGGGCCCTCCACCTCCGCCACCCGGTGTGCCAGCAGCCACCGTGTGAAGCGACCCTCCGGTGGCCGGGAGTCGAACGGGTTTTCCCACCGCGGCGGAATCGTCGTGGGCTGCATCGATCCAAGATCTCATACCGGTACTGGTCGTGCTCTGATCACCCGGTTTGTGTGGCGGATGCAGGGGGTATCGGGTCGGCAAATGCGGTGGAACTGTGCCGGTCGGCGGCTCGGCGTGCACAGATCAACATGGGTGAGGAGCGGCAGTGCGGACACTGGGCGGGCGCTACCAGCTCGAACAGTGCATCGGTGTTGGTGGCATGTCGGAGGTCTGGCGGGGCTTCGACGAAGTCCTCGCCCGGCCGGTCGCGATCAAGCTGATCGCCCCCGAGATGGCTGCCGACGACGGCTGCGACGAGCGGGTCCGGACCGAGGCGCGGTCCGCGGCCCAGCTGGCCCATCCCAACGTCGCCAGCGTCTACGACTTCGGGATCGCGCCGGTCCTGCCCGACCGGGAGACGCCCTTCATCGTCATGGAGCTGGTCGACGGCGCGACCCTCGCCGACCATCTCGCCGCAGGGCCGATGGACTGGCACATCGCGGTGCGCATCTGCGCAGAGGTCAGCGCCGCGCTGGTGGCCGCGCACTGCCAAGGGATCATCCACCGCGACGTCAAGCCGGCCAACATCATGCTCACGCCGTCCGGCGCGAAGGTCCTGGACTTCGGGATCGCCACCGGAAGCGGCCGGTACGACGCGCAGCTGGACGGCACGGTGCTCGGGACGCCGGCCTACCTCGCACCGGAGCGGCTCCTCGGCGAGCCGGCGACGCCGGCCACCGACATCTATGCCCTCGGCGTGCTGCTGTACCAGTGCCTAACCGGTTGGCTGCCGTGGCCCGGCGACAACGCCTGGGCCGTGTTGCAGGCGCAGCGCCTCCACCCGCCCGACCCGCTGCCCCCCGTGGCCGGTCTCGATCCCGAGGTCGCCGACCTGTGCATGGCCTGCCTGAGCGAGGACCCGAGGGCACGGCCCAGCAGCGTGGCCGTCGCTCTGGTGCTGGCCGAGGCCGTCGACGCGCGGATCTACGTGCCCTCGGTCGCGCCCCCGGTGCCTTCCCTGCCGTCCCGCCGTCGGCCGGCCGCGGAGCGCCGCTACGACCTGCCCACCGACCAGGCCCCGCCACCCGTGCCCGAGGACGGCCAGGCCCGGCACGCCCGCGAGGTGTGGGACGACAGCGAGGCCCGGCACGGCGATGTGCAGCATGACGGCGGCGCCGGGCACGTGGGCCGGCATCGGGCGCGGTAGGTCCGGCTAGTCGTCGTCCTCGTTCAGTGCCGACTCGAGCACGAAGCCGAGCCCGATGCCCAGCATCCAGACGTCCTTGACGAGGACCATGCCCTGCTGGGTTGGCCGCAGACTGCCCTCCTGGCGCATCCCGGGGGTGCGCAGGTAGAGCCCGACCAGCCCGGCCGAGAACGCGGCCAGCCCCGCGCCGGCCACGGCGGTGGGCACGACCGGTAGCAGGAGTGCGGTGCCGAGTGCGATCTCGCCGGCCGACAGCAGCCGGGTGAAGCGCTGCGGATCCAGCTTGCGGAGGAACGGATAGGTGCCGGCGGCCATCCCGTGCAGGCCTTTGGCGGTGGCCTCGTCGGCGGTGCGCTTGCCGAGACCGGAGTTGAGCATCACCAGACCGGCGGCCAGGCGGCCGGGCAGGTGGTGCAGTTTGATGCGCTGGGACACAACGAAGCTCCCCCCAGAGTGCGCGACCTCCTCATGCTCGCAGATCGGTGTCGGGTCCGCATGGTGGCGGGATCCGATCGCGCGCCGCCCACTCTGATGATCGTGAATGATCCCGACTCCTCCCGATCAACCCCGGGGGCATCAACACGCACCGTAGGAGCCGCTGAACGCAAAATCATCAGGGGTCAATCCGGCTACCTGGTCATAGACTCGATCGGCAGTTTGTCGGAAGCGGCTTCGGGCTCCCAGTGGTTACGGAATGTGACCCGGCGCCAGAGGAGGCGTGAGGTTGGTCAGGCGGCATCGGGTACGCGCGGTTGGCGGTGCCTGGATCGGGCGGCTCCGGCCGGTGACCGTGACCGCGCTTGCCATTCTGGTCGCCGTGCTGGTCGTGACGCTGGTTAGGCTGGGCGACCAGGGCGGGCGGTCCACCGTCGTCGCCGGCCCGGACGCCAGTTCGGCCGCGCAGGTGCCGGATGCGGTGCCGTCGGATCCCCCCGCCGAGCCGCCGGCCGGCTCGGCGCAGACGTCGCCGGCGACCGGCGCGGCCGTCCCCGCCGGCACTCTGCCGGCCGCGCCCCCGACGGGACCGAGCAGTCCGGAGGCCGCACCGGCGGCGCCGACCCCCGCCGCCGCGCCGGACGCCGTGACGTCGTACGAGGCCGAGTCGCCTGATAACGATCTCGCCGGAACCAGGACGTTCACCTGCTCCGGCTGCTCGGGGGGCAAGAAAGTGGGCAACATCGGTCGCGGCATGGGCATCCTGCGGTTCAACGGGCTCACCGCCGCCACGGCGGGGCCGGCCGTCCTGATACTCACCTACGTCAACGGCGAGGCACTCCGGTCTGCTCAGCTTCGGGTCGACGGCGGCGCGCCGGTGTGGTTGACCTTCTCCGGCACGGGCGACTGGAACACTGTCGGCACGGTTACGGTGACAGTGTCGCTCCAGACCGGCGCCAACACGCTGGAGCTGTCCAACAGCGGCGGACCGGCGCCCGACTTCGACAAGATCACGGTACGCGTGCCCGGCCGGTAACGCGGACGCCCCGTGGGTCGGGGCGGATCACCCGGCGGTCCGGGCGATCAGCACCGGGCAGTCGGCGTGATGGAGCAGGTGCAGACCGACCGAGCCGAGGAGTAGCCCGTCGAACCCGCCGCGGCTACGCGCGCCGACGACGACCAGCTGCGCCCGGTGCGAACGCTCCACGAGCACGCCGGCGGCACCACCGCTGACCACGTGCGCCTCGACCGTGACGTCCGGGTACTTGTTCCGCCAGTCGAGGAGTTGGCGGTCCAGCTCCCGCCGCAGGAGGTCGTCGACCTGGTCCGGGTCGTAGGGAGGCGGCGGCGGACCGCCGGTCCACAGGGGTACCGGCGGCGGGTAGGCGGTGACCGCTTCGAGGGTCGCCTGCCGGCGCAGCGCGGCCTCAGCGAACGCGAGACCCAGCGCCGCCTCGGCCGACGGGGAGGCGTCCACGCCGACCACAACCGGGCCGATGGCGGTGTTGGCCCGACCCCGCACGACCACCACCGAGCAGGACGCGTGCGTGGCGACCTGTGCGCTGACCGAGCCGAGCAGCAGTCCGCCGAAGCCGCCCCGTCCGCGGGACCCGACGACCACCAGGTCCGCGCCGTGCGCTGCCTTCAAGAGGACCTGCGCCGGGTACCCGATGACCGCGCTGCCGCGGAGCGGAGTGTGGGGCGTGATCGACTTGGCCTCGGACACGGCATCGTCCACAATCGCCGCGGCCCGCTCGTCGGCTGCCCGCTGAAAGGTCGCGCTGGTGCCGAAACGCAGTCTCGGCGCGGTGGACTGGTACGCCATCAGGACCTCGAGGTCGGCCTCCCGCAGCCACGCCTCGGCCGCCGCCCACCGCACCGCGGCGGTGCTGGCCGGCGAGCCGTCCACACCCACGACGATCCGCGCGGTGTCCATCCCGGTCTCCTCTCGCTCGGTGGCTGTGGCGCGCGGATCACCGGCCGCCGTCGCAGGGCGGCCGGCGATACCACGGCGGTCGTCAACCGCTGTGGACGGGAGGCTGCCGGACCGGTGTGACCGCCGTGGCGCCGTCGGCGGGCGACGGTCCGGTCGGACCGCCGTCCGGCTCGGTGTCGCCCTGGTCCAGCCGGAACGGCGGGTAGACCGCAGTGAGCAGCGCGATGTAGGCGGTCACCCGAAGCGACCAGCGGGCCACCCCGACAAGGAGGTCGTAAAGGCCGCGCGGGTACCGGCCGGCGAACAGCATGCTGAACCCGGCCACGAGGATTCCGGCCGTGACCACCCCGATCGGCGCGGCGGCGGTCGTACCGTCCGCGTTGCGGAACTGCCAGCTCCCGGCGCCCACAAGCGCGCCGACGATCAACAGGTGGGGGATGGCGAACAGCCACGCGACCAACGGCAGCCAACGCGGCGGCCGGGGCGGGTACTCGGCCTCCAGACCCGCCGGGTAGTCCGGCACGTCAGCGAGGGTGAACGGCGGGTACCGGTCGGTGCCGAGCGCCTGGTAGCCGTAGTAGTTCACCCGCCAGCTCCAGCGCAGGACACCGACGTTGAAGTTGAAGATCGCCTCCGGGTACCGACCGGTGAAGAGCACCGCCAGGTACGCGACGATGGTGAGCACGACAAACACGACCCACAACACCGCGAGCACGATGTAGTGCGGGATCAGCAGCAGCCACTTAACCAGCCACAGCCAACGACTCAGTGACGCGTCATGCTGTGCGCGCACCTGAATTGGATAGCGGTCCATGGCACCCTCCAAGGGAGTCTTCCATTCGAGGAGAGCCTTCTCGGTGGCGCGGCGATAGGGCCAAAGGTCCCGTCGTGGCCGCGGGCCTTACATCGCGACATCGCGACCGCCGTCGCGGGAGCGGCGGGCGAGCACGATCAGTCGTTCGGCAGCGGTTCAGCCCTCCGTCCAGTGGCGCGCGCCGAGCACGATCAGCCGCAGTTGCTTGCGCGCCAGGGTGATCACCCGGCGCTCGGCACCCGCCTGCCCGGCCGGGGCGTCGAGGATCGCGGCCGCGGTCGAGACCATATGATTGACGACCAGGTCGGTGAACATCGCGACGTCGCGGCGGTCCCAGGTGCCCAGCACAGCCGCCGCCGTGGCGTTGCGGGTGAGCAGGTCGGTGGCGAGCTCCTCGCCGATAAGGCGCAACTGCTCGCGGATCGCCTCGCGTACCCGCGCGACGCCGCCGTGCCGCTCCCGGGCGATGAACCGGAACTGCGCGCGCTGGCCCCGCACCTCACGGGCCAGCACGTCGATGGAGCGGCGGGCGATCTCGTCGCTGTCGGTGACGCCGGCACGAACCGCGCGCAGGGTGGTGCGCAGCCCGCCCAGGGACTGCTCGACCAGCGCCGCGCCGAGACTGTCCAGGTCGGGGAAGTGCCGGTAGAAGCCGGCGGGCACGATGCCGGCCTCCCGGCTGACCTCGCGGAGGCTCAACGCGCTCAGATTGCGGTCGGCCATCAGCCGCAGCGCCGCGTCCAGCAGTGCCTGCCGGGTCTGCAGCTTCTGCGCGGCGCGCGCCCCGACGACGACCGCTCTCATGCCGCCGGCCTCGGGCAGTCCTCTGACGATATGGGTCATGTCACTGAAGTAAACACCTCACAGTCGGGTACCACTGGATCGAGGCCTGTGGTTGAGTGAACAGTCGTACGCCGAGAGGAGTCAGCAATGGGCATGCTCATGAGTGCCATCTTCATGGTCGTCCTCGTGGTCGGGACCGCGGCACTCAGCGGCCGTCCGCTGTACCTGATCGCGGCCGGTCTCGTGGTCGGCGTCGTGGTTTTCGCCCTGACCGACCGAGGTCGGCGCCTCGCGCTGCGCCGGCGCCGCTGACGTCCGGCCCGGAGGCGTGGCCGGACCCGGGCCGGACCATCGGGCTGCCGGCGACCGTGCCGACACCGACCGTGCCGACACCGACCGTGCCGACACCGACCGTGCCGACACCGACCGTGCCGACACCGACCGTGCCGAC